>Ga0310123_10003266_pt1 | contig 12628 bp, 5 predicted proteins | sample CB6_AW_1057_MG_FD_203505 | JGI IMG/M metagenome (GOLD analysis project Ga0310123, IMG submission 203505) | Marine microbial communities from Western Arctic Ocean, Canada - CB6_AW_1057 | ecosystem: Environmental > Aquatic > Marine > Oceanic | place: Canada: Western Arctic Ocean | collected... | reverse complement strand
GTGAGCGATAACAACGACTACTCCGCATTTATCGGCGGCCTCCTCAGCGGCGGCATGTACGGCGCCGCTACCGGGGCAGTGTTTGGATTTGCGTGCGCATGTGCGACATCAACGGCTCGCCGGCTGGCCAGAGAACTCCGGATCCTGCGCGCGGTCATGAACGAACCGGACTAAGCGCTTACTTAGTGGCTGAATGGAAACTCGCTTTTTCGGGTTCCTGACCCCCACGATCCCGCATGCAGGATGGTCAGTCAGCTAACGACGCGCTCAAAAGCATCCCCTCCTCGCCGCGAGAAATACTTACATGCGCCAGATCCTGCGAACCCTCGGACGCGCGCTCCGGGAGTGGCGAATCGTCCCCGTCGCCGCCCTCCTTCTGGGATTGCCGCTGGTCGGTGTCGTTATCATGGGCTATCCACTGAGCCGCTTCACCGAATTCCCGCCGACGACTCGGTACGTTCCGACCGCCCCCTTCTCTCTTCCAATTTTTATTCTCATGGCCATGGGCGTCGTTGTTGTGATTGCGACGCTGTTCCTGTGGCCGCTCGCGCACTGGCGGAAAAAAGGCCACCCGGAAGGCAACCAATCGGGGGCCCTGCCGCCGGCGGCAGGGCGACGGGCGCGGCTCCTTGTTGTTGCCGGGATCTTCGTTGCGGGATCCTTCTGGGCGGTGTCGTGGCTTGATATCGCGGTACTCCGCCGCATCCAACTATATTCGTTCACGCCCCTGTGGCTGGGCTACATCCTCTTCATTAACGGCCTGACACTGCGGCGCACCGGCCGCTGCAGACTGCTGAACCAGCCCGCGCGTCTATTCTGCCTGTTTCTTGTCAGCGCCGCCTTTTGGTGGTTTTTCGAGTATCTCAACCGGTTTGTTCAAAACTGGCATTACAGTCGTGGCAGCGAAATGAACGGCCTGGAGTACTTCCTCAGCGCCACACCACCGTTCGCCACCGTTCTCCCGGCTGTTCTTTGCACCCATGATTATCTGGCCGGTTTTCCCTGGCTCGAGCGCACCTATCGCGACCTACCGCCACTGCCGGTGCCGCGCCCTCGCCTTCTGGCTTGGGTTGCCCTACTCATCAGCTGCGGCGCTCTGACAATGATCGGCGTCTGGCCGCATCTGCTATACCCCATGCTGTGGGTGGCACCGCTGCTGATAATTGTCAGCATCAACGTGCTCAGCGGCCGCAACCATGTCTTCTGCGGACTCCGCAACGGCGATTGGCGGCGCATTGTCAGCCTCGCATTGGCCGCCTTGATCTGCGGATTCCTCTGGGAAATGTGGAATTACTGCAGCTACGCCAAATGGCAATACACAATACCTTACGTGCAGGTGCTGCACATCTTCGAGATGCCTTTGCTGGGCTACGCCGGCTACCTGCCGTTCGGCCTCGAGTGCTATACTATTGCCAAGCTCTTCAAGCTCGCCTGATTGCCCGTCATCCGTCAATCAAGCAGGGGAAAGCCGGAACGCTTCACATACAGGTCGCAGCCGGATGTCGTCCGGGGTTGGGTGGGATGCTCCGACAGGCAAGCGCAGCCACGTTCCCCCGGCATAGGCGCCGTTCTCGTCCTCGAATGTGCCGTCGAACAAATAAAACTCGACCCCTTGCTCATAGGTGACGGCCGGCAATGACGCGCCGGCCGCCCAACGCTCCAGCCGCAGTCGAGTGAGGACTTCATGGGCAAGAGATACTCTACACACAAAGTGGAACTGCGGCACCAGATGTGCTCGTCTCTATAATGCCGTATCCTTCGCCCAGATTTCCACCTCCACAAGGCTAAGCTTTTCGCGACGGGGGCGCTTTGAAAAGTTCGCACGTAGATATCGGCTGACGATGTTGCCTTCAAGTTCAATGACCATGTCGTGGACGTCGCCGTCCCGTGCCCTGACGCCGTCGGCTTTACCCAGTGGTTTCCACGTCTTTTCATCATGACTGCCTTCGATTGTGATATCAGGCATGGTGTCGCAGAACCAGAGTTTGAATTGGATCAATGGCCGTGGTTCCTGGAGATCGAAGAGGATTGACACCGGATCCGGCCGGGCCCAGCCGACCATCCAGTGGCTCTCCGGAAGTTCGAATTCCGCGTCATTTGAACCGCCAACTTTCTCGGCAAAGATGCCTTTTCGGCGGTCGCTCAAACGGCCTTCGGCAACAGCAATATCGCCCTCGCGTGACACGTCCGGCATGGCGTCGGGTGCGACGGTGTATGTGTATGTCGCCTTGACGTCGACATTCTGTGGATAGTGCGGTTCTTCTTCCTGCCAGATGACTCGGTTGTTGGTCACACAGACGCCCGGCTGATCAGGCTCCTGCCAGATCACACTGTCCGGAAGCCTGAAACGCCAGATGTCGAGATCTGTCGGCGCGCCGAGGGACTTGACCAGGAAGTTAAAGAAGCTGCGCCAGTCCGGGTCCGGAACCGCAGACAGGACAAACGGATTGCTCCCGAACAGGAAAGCGCGGCCCTTGCCCAGGGAATTCACGGTGATGGCTGGAGTACCGTCTTCGTATATGGCAAACACCGCCACCTCCGGACCTGGCGTCAGCTTGTACGCTTCGCCCCTTAGCGCCAATTCCTGGCCAAATGAACCATCTTTGAGCTTCAGTTTCCCGGCCGCCCTCTTCTCTCCGACCGTCACACCGAAGATCTCGGAACGCGAGCCCGCTGTGTCGTTGCCGAGAATATCGGTCTGAAACGCCTCCGGATCACCGCACACCAATGTGCCGCCGGCCGTTACAAACGCCTTCAACTTTGTCACGATTTCCGGCCGCTGATACTTCGCTGCCGGCAAATAGATTATGTCGAATCGCTCGCGCAGCGATGGCCATGTCGAAACCTGGGCGCAGTCGAAAAATTTGAACCACGACCGCGCCACCGGCCCCAGCATCGTGTAGCAGGCCTCGGTGGCCTCAACGGCTCCACTCACTTTACCGGCCAGGGTATCGTCGTTGAAAAGCACCCCGGTTCGCTCGTACTCCGGGTGCTTGAGATTCGGCATGGTCCGGATCAGCCGGGTGACATTCAGGATAGTGCGGTACCGCCTGGGCGACCCGAAGTAGGTCGAGCGTGTGCCGACCCGCCTGCCTTGCGCGCTTGTGTGCGGCAGAAACAGATGAAGGCCCGTGCCGCCATTGCGGAAAACCTGGCTGAGTTCCTCGCGCACTTCCTCGGGAGTCGTGTCCAGCTTCCAATTCTCGATGTGGACGCAGGGCCAAAACTCTTTGCCGGTCAGATCGCTCACCACCTTGCTCACGCAGCCGACGGCCGCACGCCAGTTCGAGCCGTGGGGATAGCACTGGTGGGTAAACACGTCGACATGCTGCCGCTGACGGCTCCACTCATTGGCTTGCAACCCGGGAACTGCATCCACGCCAACGACGATCATGTCGGAATTCTTGCGCTTGATCAATTCCCACAGCCGCCGTTGGCGCTCGCGTAGCCGATCGTTGCACCAGCGTTGATAGGCAATCCAACGATACGGGTTACCGTTCGCTTTGTCCCGGGGTATGCCCCACGTATCGGCACCGTACATCCGCTTCACTTCCGCATCGGCGACTTCGAGGTACGGATAGACACTGCGATCGGGCAAGTCGTCCATGAGATCGACGCCGCGACGGGCTGCAACTTTGTCATGCTCGTCACCCGAGTAGATGCCCCACATCATATGCATCCGCGGCATCCTGAAAAAATATTCGACGACGGTCATATAGTATTCGATGGCGCGCGGATCCAGCAGCCATGGCATATCACCAGGCTGCAGCGCCTTGACGGGGACGGCGTATGTTGACACGTGAATCGGTCCCTCCGGCACGGTTGTAAGGCCCCAGCGGTCCGCGGATTCGATATCGTCAGTACGGTTGGGCTCTGACGCGACGAGTCGAAACCCGGAGTCGGCATGTTCCCGATAGACGTCGTCACTGACGTAGCGGACGGCGAAGCGTCTGGCGGTCATGCGGCCCGTCGGCACATCCAGAATGTGCTGCCAAATGATCGAGCCCTGGCTTCGCAAGCCTGGCAGCTCGTTGGTCAGGAGTTCTTCATAGAGCGGGTCGGGCACCGCCCACGAGCGGAATTCCTCTTCCCCGTCGGCGGCGAGCAGTGAGCCAGCGCCTGACCATAACAACGAAAGCGTCAGAGCGAGTGTCGACAACACCCAAGTATTAGGTTTGCTCATGAGTATCCCCGTGCTCTGGTTGTCATGCGGAAGCGCTTAGTTAGTGTCGGACTGAAACTGATCAATCCGCTGACTGGCGGAGTCATCTTTAAGCGCTTAGTCCGCTGTTCTTACCAGAATGTCGGTAAGAAAGTCTCAGTGTTCAGGCGTTCTGTCCGACAAGTCCGGCAGATCCAACCTGAATCCTGATCCCGCATGCGGGATTGCGGGAAAAGCCCGCCATAGTGCTCACGCTATTCCGTCGGCTCTGCGGCTTTGAACTCCATCCGTGAGAGGATCTTGAGCTGCTGAACCGTGAAGGTAAGTAACAGGACTCCGAGGATCCAGGCCATGGCCACCGCCGAGCCGAAACGCAGAAACATGTAGGCGCGTTCGAATATTTCGAGCTCCACGACCTTGGTGGAGTCCCGCATCCCCGACATCACCAGGATCCACCCGGCGCTCTGAGAGGCTGCGATGAAGCTGGCAATGAACTGGATGATGATGATCGCCTTCAAGGTCGGCAGCGTTACATGCCGAATCTTCCCTCGGAAGCCGGCCCCGTCGATGTCGGCCGCCTCGTAAAGCTCATTGGGTACGGCCTTCATTGCCGCCAGGTAGATCAGGCAGCCCGGCCCCAGACCCGCCCACACCGTCGGGATCACGCAGCACAGCATGGCCAGACGACTGTCATTGAGCCACCCCGCCGACGGCAATCCGAAGGCAGTCAGCAATTGGTTCAAGGTCCCCACGTCGGAGGGGTCGAAAAGCAACTTCCACAGGTAGATTACCACGAACCCGCTGAGCATGGCCGGCAGGTAATACACCGTTCGATACAGGATTTTTAAACGCGAGACCTCGTGGAGCAGAATGGCCAACGCGATTGGCGTCCAGAATCCCAGCCCCAGAAACAACAGCATGTAATACAAAGTCCGAACCACAGACCACCACCAGGCGGCATCCCACAACACATCGGCGAAGTTCTGAACGCCGACGAATGCAGACTCGCCGACCACGCGGTAGTCCTGCATCGCCATCTTCAAACCCATGATCATGGGCATGTAGTGCCACAGCAAGATGGACAGGACGGCAGGCAGGAGAATGATGTAGGCCCACTTGTATCTTCGAAAGCGCCAACCGCCTTTTTGAACCCCTTCCTCCGGCGTGAAGATTTTCCAGACCCGCCGGAAGGTCTCGGCGAAAGCCGCCAGCACGAGAACCGCGACCACGAAAGCCACGGTGTTGCGCATACGCCTTTCTTTAGACGTAATGATCCCGACCATATGCTCATTGGCATAGGCGACGGCCTCGTGCAGAATCTGGTTGATCTTTTCGAGTTTATCAGCCCGGGTCTTGCCCAGCTTTCCGCGTCTGGCAAGTTCCAGGCACTGATGGATGGGACGGCCCATGAAACGGTATATTGCCTGACAGTTTTCCCCGTATGGTTCGGGGCGGCCGTTTCTCAGTGCGTCCTCGAGCGTCTCGATCCAGGCCGGCGGGATCCCCTCGAGATACTCCTCGTACCCGAACTTCCTGAGGAGGAGGGGATTCACGATGTCCCCGAGCCCGGCGTCGACAAATACTCTCGTACGTATCCTTTGGGCCTCGTCGCTCCCCCAAAATTGAATGAATTTCCCGGCCGCGTCCCGGATCTCTTCGACCGTGTACCCTTGACGCGGAGAAATGGCGGAGAAGATCCCATGCATCCTGCAATTGATTTCGGCGACCGGCACGCCGGTCGGGCCGGTCGGCAGGGGACCGAGTGAGTATATGCCGGGGCGTTCATCATCATTGATGGTTTTGAAATCCACGTACGCGGTTACCAGGCCGACCTGACTATTATCGAACCCCTGCCCGATAATCTCCGCGTCGCCCTCATAGACGTAACCCTGTTGGGTTTTTCCCTTGGCGTCCACCCACCTTTCGGTAAACAAGTCAACGTAAAACAGCATGGCTTCGGCTGCTTCATCGCCCTCAAAAGCGGCCCGCCACTGGCCGTTGGAATCCTGCTTCATCGCCCGGCCCCCTGCTCCCCACAAATAGGTAAGCCATTCCCAAGCCCCATCGCCGCCGCCACTACCGATTCCTCCGCGATCTCCGTGCATGACGATACCCAGACCGAAGGTGCCCGTCTCCGGATTGGTCAGACGCCTGGCATATTCCTTCAGCTCCTGCCAGTTGCGGGGAGGGTGAGGCGGGTCGATGCCGGCGTCATAAAACACGTCCTCTCTGTATATGAGCCAGCGCACCAATACGGCATGAGGCAGGGCCCATATCTGTTCCTTGCCATCCGAGCCCTTGCGTTTTATGACCGGCCAAGCCGGGTCCGGTACCCGAGCTTTCAGCTCCGCTTCAGGGATCTGGGCGACCAACCCATCCAGCGGCGTCAGGAAACCTTGCCTGATAAAGCTGTCGGTGTGGCGGAAGGTCAACTCCAGGACGTCCGGCGCCAGCTTCGCGGCGATCGCCATGAGTGTCTGGGTTTCCCGCGACTGCCCCTCGATTCTCACTCCAGTGAACCGGCGCGGCTTTATCCAAGGGTGTTTGCGCTGGAAGGCTTTGAGAACCTCGACGTCAGCCACCTTGTTTGCACGAGGATTCCACGGGTCAGGCAGATTAGTCACTCGAAGTTCCAGCGGGGCGCGTTCGTCCGCCATACACGGCAGTAATGCTGGTCCCGGGAGAGACAGGCCGAGCAATATAACAAACAACAGCGACGAAGTTCTCACCGCTACTTCTCCGTTGGCACGACGATCCCGCGAATGATGATATTCTGGCAGAATAAAAACACCAGCAACGTCGGAATCGCCGCAATCACGATGGCCGCATAGCTGACGCTTGGACTGAAGCGTTGCATGAATTGATACACCTCGACCATCATCGTCCACATTTTCGGGTCCTGGCACAGAATAAACGCGAGCATGAAATTGCCGTATGCCCCAGCGAAGGCGCCGAGCGCTACGACCGCCAGGATCGGCTTCGACGTGGCCATGGTGATCCGCCAGAACATGGTCCACTCAGAGGCGCCGTCCAGGCTCGCGCTCTCGTAAAGCTCGCGCGGAAGGGAATCGAAGAATCCCTTGAGCAGGAAAATCGAGTACCCGTTGGCCATCGCCGGCAGAATCAAGGCCGCGAACGTATTCAGCATATGCAGCTTACGGATGATGATAAACGTCGGGATCCCCAGTACCATCGGCGGGATCGCCATCGTCAACATGAAGAACAGCAGAATCTTATACGTGCTCGGGAGCTTGTAACGCGATAGCGCGTACGCCGCCAACGGATTCACGAGCAGGGCCGCAAGCACCGAAAGCGCACAGTAAATGATCGTGTTGAAGATCGCCCGGCCGCTGTAAAGCATCGAATCCAGGGCCACTCTGTAATTGCGGACAATGAATTCCCGGCGCAGATGTCGCCGGTTTTCGAGAAATACGTCGTAGTCGTACTGTTCGGTTGGCATCAAAACGTGGTCGAAATCCGAATACACAAAACCGTAAGCTTTATTCAGGTTCGCCGCGGTCTTGTACTTATCGCCAAGGTACTGTTGCCAGACCGCTGCGGCCGGCGCCGTACGGAGACGCAACATCCGCGGTTGGCACACCTCGCGAAGGAACTTTTGCCACACATTGCGCAGATTCGAATTCTCCGGCGGCGTGAGGGGTAGCCGAATGGCCTCCGCGTCCTCATAAGCCGTGCCGTAAAACGTGTTCATGGCAGCGAAGTCTATGGCCGGTTCGGCGCCGCCCTCTGTGAATGGCGCCGTAAGGACCCGACGATAATCGAGATACGCCCCGAAGTCCGCATAGACCCACTCGGGCTGGGCGACATTGACGGCGAAAGCCTTCCAGTCGTCTTGAAAAGCGGTGTTTTCTCTCGGGGAGCGGTCGGGCAGTTTCAGTTCACCCAGATCCTGGATGCCGAACTGTTGCGCCTGGTTCAAAGACGCAATGGTTCCATATTTGCGCTTCAGGAAGTCCCGGTACATGAACTCGAGCGTGCGCAGACGGAGGTGGGCGGGGTCGGCGACCTCGGCGATAAACTTACCGTAGTTATAAAATGGAACCGTTTCGCGGGGATGGGGTGGCTCCGACGGCCGGACAATATCATCGAAGCCGCTGTAGTGGGTTGCGTAGTCCTTGTTGAGGTCCTCGATGCGGTTACCGTACACCTCTCGGAGCATTTCCCGATAGGCCGGAAGAGCCGCATCGGTCAGCTCAATAAAGGGATAATACAATTTATTTTTCACGAAACTGATCCACTGCTCGCGGAGCAGGTCGCCTTGCTCGGGTAAAGTTCTCGATAGGCATATCTCCTGCCACGACCGAAAGTTGGTCCCCGACTTCTGATTCATGTTACGAATGTCAAAACCGTAGGTCAACGGCAGGAATTCAAAAGCGAAGAGGGCATCGACGCTGTTGAACAGACGGTATTGTCGGTCCTGACTGTTGATAAAATCCATGACGCGCTGGTGCCACGGTGTATGTCGGTAAGGCTCCTGGCGCCGCATGCGTCCGGTCACAATAAGCTGTATCTGTCCCCAACGGTTCCATTGCGTGCCGTACTTGGCATTGAGTCTTGGTATGTCGCCGCGCACATCGGGCTCAGCCTTCAACTCTTCCCTGAACTTCCAGCACATCTCAGGAACGTGGTTATTGCCCGGCGTCAGCGCAAACGCCAACTGGTAATACAACTCATTGAGGGAGGAAAGCGATTCGTCCAGAAACTCGTTCCAGTCGTCGAGACGAGTGTGGACGAGTTTGGACGGGGGCTCGATGTTTTTAAACGAGTAAAAACGCTTCTTGTTGCAAACCGTGTACAACGCCGGCCACTGGAGGTACTTGGCCTCGATGTACTTCTTGTACAGCATGGTGTCATCGTAGAAATAAGTCGGCACGACCTCGAGCTCGGCGCGGTCGACCGGGCTCTTGACCGAACCGGCGAGCATGACGAGAAACGGGTACACCATGGTAACCCCGCCGAGAATCAGCACAATGTGGATTGTCAGATCCAAGACGCGAACCTGCATGGACCTGCGACCAACCTGTCCGATGATGGGCATTGCGGCACTCCTTTGGCTGACAACTCACGATCCAGCGTGTCGACGTCGGATTTATTGGTTTCAGGTCGGACGGGTCGAACTGGTCGGACCAGTCCGACCCGATCCCGCGTGCAGGATTGCGGCTCCGCGGCTACTGTTATCGCGCCGGCTCCGCGGCCTTGAACTCCATCCGTGAGAGGATCTTCAGTTGCTGAACTGTGAAGGTAAGTAACAGGACGCCGAGGATCCACGCCATGGCCACTGCCGAGCCGAAACGCAGATGCATGTAAGCCCGTTCGAATATCTCGAGACCCACTACTTTGGTGCTCTCCCGCATCCCCGACATCACCAGGATCCAGCCGGCGCTCTGAGAGGCCGCGATGAAGCTGGCAATGAACTGGATGATGATGATCGCCTTCAAGGTCGGCAGCGTAACATGCCGGATCTTCCCTCGGAAGCCGGCCCCGTCGATGTCGGCCGCCTCGTAGAGGTCGTTGGGCACGGCCTTCATCGCCGCCAGATAGATCAGGCAGCCGGGCCCCAGACCCGCCCACACCGTCGGAATCACGCAGCACAGCATGGCCAGGCGACGGTCATTGAGCCACGCCAACGACGGCACCCCGAAGGCGTTCAGCATTTGGTTCAAGGTCCCCACGTCGGAGGGGTCGAACAGCAACTTCCACAGGTAGATTACCACAAACCCCGTGAGCATAGCCGGTAGGTAATACACCGTTCGATACAGGATTTTTAAACGCGAGACCTCGTGGAGCAGAATGGCCAACGCGATTGGCGTCCAGAACCCCAGCCCCAGAAACAACAGCATATAATACAACGTCCGAACAATCGACCACCACCACGCCGCGTCCCACAACACATCGGCAAAGTTCTGAACGCCAACGAATGCAGACTCGCCGACCACGCGGTAGTCCTGCACCGCCATCTTCAAACCCATGATCATGGGCATGTATTGCCACAGAAAAATGGACACGGCGGCGGGCAGGAGGATTATGTAGGCCCACGCATATCTGCGAAATCGCCAACCGCCTTTTTGAACCCCTTCCTCCGGCGTGAAGATTATCCAGACCCGCCGGAAGGTCTCGGCGAAAGCGGCCATCACGAGGACCGCAACCACGAAAGCCACAGTGTTGCGGGTACGCCGCTCCCGAGGCGTGATGGCCCCGACCATGTGCTCGTTGGTATAGGCGACAGCTTTGTGCAGGACCTGCTGGATCTTTTCGAGCTTCTCGGCCCGGGTCTCGCCCAGCTTTCCGCGTCTGGCAAGTTCCAGGCACTGAGTGATGGGACGACCCATAAATCGGTAGATCGCCTGACAGTTTTTCCCGTATGGTTCGGGCCGACCGTTTCTCAACGCGTCCTCGAGCGTCTCGACCCAGTCCTTCGGGATCCCCTCGAGGTATTCATCGTATCCGAACTTCTTCAGAAGCACCGGGTTTACGATGCTCCCCAGTCCGGCGTCGATGTACACGCGCGTCCGGATGCCGTGGGCCTCGTCGCTGCCCCAGAACTGAATGAACTTCCACGCAGCATCCCGAATTTCCTCGACGCTGTATCCGTCGCGCGCCTCGATGTCGGAGAACATGCCCCACATCCTGCAGTTGATCTCCGAACTGCGTTCGCCCGTCGGACCGATCGGCAACGGGGCAATCATGTAGATGCCGGGCCGTTCCTCGTCAGTAATGGTTTTGAAATCCAGGTAGGAGGTTATAAACCCGATCTTAGCGTTATCGAAGTTTTGCCCGATGAAATCCGAGTTGCCCTGAGCCACATAACCGTGTCGTGTCTTACCTTTGGCATCCACCCACCTTTCGGTAAACAAGTCAACGTAAAACAGCATGGCTTCGGCGGCTTCGGCGCCCTCGAAAGCGGCCCGCCACTCGCCGTCGGAATCCTGCTTCATCGCCCGGCCGCCTGCACCCCACAAGTAGGTAAGCCATTCCCAAGCCCCTCGGTCCTCACCCTCGATGACCCCAACGCCGTAGGTGCCTTTCTCCGGATCCGTCAGCCGCCGGGCGTACTCCTTCAGCTCCGCCCAATTGCGTGGTGGTCGAGGCGGGTCAATGCCGGCGTCGTAAAGGACATCCCGGCGATACATTATCCACCGAGCCAGGGCCGCATACGGTAGCGCCCAAAGGTGCTGCTTGCCATCGGGCCCGTTGCGCTTGATGGCCGGCCATGCCCGTCTCGGCACTCGTTCGTCGAGCTCCTCTTCGGACATGCCGGCAGCAAATTTGTCCAGGGGGTACAGGAAGCCCTGCCTGACGTAGGTATCGATCTGGTGAAACGTCAACCCCAGGAGGTCCGGGGCCATCTTCGCGGCAATCGCCATCAGCGTCTGGGTTTCTCGCGACTGCCCCTCAATTCGCACACCGGTGAATCGTCGCGGTTCAATCCAGGGATACTTGCGCGTGAACGCCTTCAGGACCTCCACGTCGGAGACATACATCGGGTTCGGGTTCCACGGATCGGGCAGGTCCGTTGCGCGTAGTTGCAACGGTGGTCGTTCGTCCGCTCCGTATAGCCCGGTAGCCACAAGCGGAAATAACAACGTGAGAACACTAAAAATTATACTGCCCAATCTCATTGCCGCACAACCTCCAACTTCGTCGGGCTCGATGCCGAGGCACAGCGCGGCACCCACACTGGCTCCTTCGGCGGGAAACAGTAATACATCGCAGATCCGATTCAATTGCTGCACGCGAATACCAGAAGAATCGCAACCTTGCCGCCATGCGACTTGTTGGGGCCGACGCCGTGGAGATTGACAGACTAACAGTAAACGCAAGCGGACCGCCGCGGTCGGCCAAGATATTTTTTCGCCGTTCCTACAGTCAGCGCCTAATCCTTATTTGATGGCTTTTGTGGTTTATGCAGCTAATTCCTAGAGCTCTGTGCGGCGCGGAGCCTAGCTTCGTCCTTGCGATCTTCGAGGAGCTGTTCGATCAGAAACGCCAGCGTCATATCCAACACCGGTTTCGTGACAACACAGAAGATGGGCCACTGCCCGCGGGATTTGTAGGCGTGAATCATCTTCCGGATCTCCGCCTGTGACAACGGGCCGTAGAAAATGATGACCGGGTCCTCGATGCCGGCCAAAGCCGCATTCCTGTCAAAATCGAGCCCCTCCGTATCACGCTCGGCGTCCCCGACCAAATCCCGAACGAGCCGGCTCATCTGCGCGTGATCCCAGCAGATCGGCACGCCGAAGCCGAACTCGGCGCATATCGCCTTTAACTGCGCGAGTGAGGCCGCGCAATCTGGATATGTGAAGATCGTCATGTAGTCCAGGAGGAGGAGGGTTACAGTGTTCAGTGAGATTCCAGCGCTGCCAGTTGTGGCAGTCCGGAGAAACAAATCGTCCTCGTCCTTCGTCCTCGATTGCGCGGCGGCTTCGAAGATGAGGACGATTA
>Ga0310123_10003265_pt1 | contig 12637 bp, 12 predicted proteins | sample CB6_AW_1057_MG_FD_203505 | JGI IMG/M metagenome (GOLD analysis project Ga0310123, IMG submission 203505) | Marine microbial communities from Western Arctic Ocean, Canada - CB6_AW_1057 | ecosystem: Environmental > Aquatic > Marine > Oceanic | place: Canada: Western Arctic Ocean | collected... | reverse complement strand
ACCTTCCAACAACATCACCATTTCAGGAGTGAACGCTTTGAAGTTTAAAAGGTCCTCCAGCTTGAGCGGGTTACTTCCAAATCGTCGAATCGACATAGCCGCCCCGTCCAACGCCAACGGCGGAATGATGGCATTGACACGCGACCCGTCCTCAAGTCGAGCGTCCACCATCGGACAAGTTTCATCCACGCGCCGGCCAACCTTGGATACAATGCGGTCAATTATCTGCATCAAATGAGTGTTGTCGCGGAATTCGACGTCGGTCTTCTCCATCTTCCCATGACGTTCAACGTATATGTTCTTAGGCCCATTAATGAGGATGTCGCAGACATTGCTATCTTTCAGCAGCAGTTCCAAAGGGCCCAAGCCAAATGTTTCGTCAAGCACCTCATTGACCAAACGTTCACGCTCGTTGCGGTTAAGCAGCGTATCTTCTGTGTCGCATAAGTGCTCGACGACTCGACGAATCTCGCGACGAAGTACGTCCCCTTCAAGCTCGCCAACTCGGTTGAGGTCAAGCTTGTCGACTAGCTTGCCATGTAGCCTGCGCTTGAGGTTGTCAAACTCTTCAGCCTTGGACTGAACGTCACCGCGAGTGGGCTGTGATATTGTCTTCATCTCTTTGGTCACCCCGTCATAAACCGCTGGCAAGTTGGATAGATTCGCTGTTCGAAAAACAAAAACTCGGAACCAGAAGTAGGGCCGAGTAAAAAGTCCCTCATAAGCATACAACACGTTATTCGTAAGCGTTGCCTAAACAGCAACCTAAACCGAATTCACGAAGACCCTAAGAAGCCTAACGGTCGGAACAATCGATTTAACCGTTCGCGCAGATTGCGCCGAGATGGGCTGTGAACCCGGAAACGGCTGTTGAATAACGATGAAGGGACGAACTAGGGGTGCGGCCAGGCCAATCTAGTCCTTGGACTCCTCGGCCGACTGAGTCGTCGATCCATCTTTCTTGTTACTTGAGAGAAAGCTAAGCCACCGTCCGATGCCCGCCTTTTCGTCCTCTTCAGACAATTCCAAATCACCATCGATCGCAGCAGCAAGGCCCATGATGCGCTGAGTGATTTCAGATCGTGGGGCCTGTTCAATGAGAGGAACTCCATTGTTGCGGACTTCCACCATCACTCGGTAATCATTCGGTATTTGCCAGAAGATCTCGCCGCCGATCGTTTCCTTGGCCTTCTTCAAGCTGATTTGTCCTGAATTGATTCCAACACGATTGACAACAATACGTGTCTTTTCCTTCAATCCTTCGATTTCCGAAAAGGACATCATCAATCGGACGACGTTTCTCAAACATGGCACATCCAATTGCGTCACTAGAAGAATATGTTCCGCCTCGGCAAGCGCTACCATGTCCAATACACTATAACTCTTAGAGATGTCGATGATCAAGTGCGAGAATGTAACCTTGAGCAGGCCAATGACGCGCGTGAGGTCGTCAGGTGTGATGATTTCGATTTCCTGTAACTGGACCGGCCGTGGTAAAAGATACAAATCGGATGAATGCTTCGTCAGCGATCGCTTCAGCAACGTAAAGTCGAGTCGAGCTATGTTCTGCGCTACATCCGCAAGTGTGTAGTCCGGAATCGCATCCAGAAATACATCAGCGTCTCCTAGCGACAAGTCAAGGTCAATCAACGCCACCGTATTTGATTCGTCGGCGGCCAGAGCACACCCCAGATTTACGGCCACACTTGTCGAACCCACGCCGCCGCTGGATCCAGCAACCGCAATCAGTTTGCAACTCCGCGCCCCACTTTCGCCGTCCTTGCTATTGGAACGGCTAATTCTATCGAGCGCGGCTATCAGCTCATCGACCTTAAGTGGCAAAGTAAGGTATTCGCTCGCGCCGGCTCGGATGACGCTTAGAATCTGCCCACCATCAGTTGATTGACTAATCGCTAGGACACGGCATTTAGGAGCACTTTCGAAAAGCTGTTGAATTAATTGGATCGCCTTGTCAGGTTCCTCGTCGATCGCCACGATTGAGACATCTGGCTCGGTTTGGTTTACAACATCGGGGAAAAAGTCGAAGCGAGAGCATTCGGCTTCAAGCCATACCATGTCCATCCCCAAGAGGAGCGTCTTAAGATCCTCGCGAGACCTATCGTTCGGATCGACGATAGCCAATCTCAAAACGTTGCTCATCTGTGCTTATCTCTCAATGAAATCAGATGCGTTAAGTTGACAGTGTGACACTTGCGTCCGACGGCACCTAATCTACCGCGTCGTACCCGAAATCTTCGATCAATTGCGGGTTATACTCGCTGGATCGTGTTCCCATCTTGGAGGAGGGTTTGTCGGTACGCCAATTCGCCTGAGGCACATCGTAACGGGAACTCGGCGTCGTGTTCGCGCCCGATGCTGAACGAACTGAAGGAGGCGTCAACGGATAGGACGGCTGCGACTGCACCCTAGTCGAAACTCTTTCAGTCACCGAATTCTGATTCGATGGTATTCGCTGACCGCTGAGCGAAACCACCGGAGCTACCGCGTGAGCTGTCGGACGTTGCGTCATATGTCCAACTGCCACAGGCGCGGCAGGAGCGTAGTGCGCAGGAATCGGACCCACATTGGGCGTGGTGGCTCCGAGAGGAATCGAGGACTCATACACTGGAGGACCCATCATGCCATTGGGACCACCGAGAATACCGCCACCGCCAGCGGGGTCCTCGACGAAACCACAATTGGGATAGGGGTAGCAATTGGGCACTTCGAGATAACCACGTCCATAGAATTCACCATCGGTGGGATTGGATGTCCGCTCGCCTGGTCCCAGGATGTGTGCCTCGTGCGGGTCTAAAGCGTCAACCAATTGTGGCCGTACGATCACAAGCAGTTCTACTTCGCTATTCTCTTCCTCGGTTCTTCCAAATACATTGCCAATGAAAGGTATATCACTCAGGTATGGAAAACCGACCTTTACAGACTCAACTCGGTTTTGAATCAAGCCCGCGAGCGCCAATGTTTGGCCAGCACGCATCTCGACGGCCGTATCGACCCATCGAGTTCTGAGTGCGGGAATTAGGATACCGTTGATTTCCACACTCCGAGAATTATCGATCTCGCTGACCTGCGGACGTACTTCAAGTCGAATATTCCCGCTGCCAAGTACGATCGGAACAAAGTCGACTCGCGTTCCGAATTGCTTGAACTCGACGCCGTTCACACCGAGGCTCTGCGGCACAATAATGGGGAATTCACCGCCGGACAGGAAGCTGGCCGGGCGACCACTGACTGTGACTAGTGTCGGTTCAGCCAGCACCTTTGCCAAGTTTTTGTCTTGCAAAAATCGGATCGCTCCCAAAAACGTACTGGCCCCATCAACAACGCCGAACCGCACGGTATCCAAACCAGTTCCAGCGATTCCAGCTGAAGTCGTACCCGCAGCTGATATTAAGCCGGCAGCGCTGGTAACGACTGAGTCATTCCCGTTAAAGTTGGCCCAGTCCATACCTATGGCTCGCATTTTCGTCCGGGAAACCTCCATGAGCTTCACGTGCAATGAGATTTGCTGAACCCCTCCAACGTTTATGTTGTTAATGACCTTCGGATAATAGTCCGATGCAATGTTGATAATTCGATTGATGTGTTCAGGACGATCAACGTATCCGGAAAGCATAACACTGGTGTTTAGCGGTCGGATGCGAATTGCTGCTTTGGGAAAATGTGTTCGCAGAACCATCTCCAGCTGGCGAGCGTCGGCGAACACGACGACATCGACACTGCGTACGTCGTCGTCCTCATTGAAGAGATTGATTTGTGTTACGCCCGGTTTAAGTGCTGAGATCTGAATCTGGTTCGGTGACAATGGGCTGACGCGGACGACCTCGGTATTGTTGACCATTACGCGAGGAACTTCGTGGTCCAACTTGAGAATGCGGCTGGTGTTGACAATCATCTCCAACCGCTGAGTCTGTGAGTCGACGCTGAAAGCAATGGCGCTATTGATTGGCTCGGCAGCGAAAGCGTCACCGCTGAGTAACGTGGCGAAGAGATATGCTGAAGCAATAACTCCGCCAATCGTTCTTCCGTTCAAGAATTGAGCGTACATCCGTGTACTTCCTTGGTGGTTAGAGGCAACGATTCCATTCGTTCCTGGTGCGTCAACTCATTTCAAAAGCCGAAATCGAATTCTGGCGAGTCCGCTTCACCGGAGGCAGGTGGAACGCCGCCAGGTGCGGCGTCTACACCAATCCCTGGTGCATTCGGAGGATTCTGGCCCGATACGGGTACGCCCGCACCTGGATTTATTGGGACACCGCCCGGCAAACTCACGTTGCCCACGCCAATCGAGGCGTCGGTGGATTCCAATTGTCTTGGTAATCCGCCGTCTTCGGCAAACCCGATAACGGTGATCCCGGTCGGAGTGACAACCTGCATCTTGAAATCAATGCCGTCATCTGGGCTGGCGACATTCGTGGTTTGTTGGTTCAGCAGCGTGAGTAATCCGCCACCGGGTGATCCCAACGGTTTAGGATTTCGATCTTGCGATGCTTTTTCACCGGTGTTTAGACTGCCAACATCAGCTCCAGCTGTCGATGCAATGGCATCGTCATCCGTTCGACGCAGCGACAAGCGAATCGTGCCCAGCTCCTCCGCCAACATGAGCTTTTCCGCTTGATCAGGTTTGACTAAAAGAGATACCGTCTTCGCCGTCATGGCACTTTCTTCACCGTCAGGATCTCGACTGATACGATCGTTGATAGCGAACACGGTCACGTCGCTTAATATCGTCTTAGCGCTCGTTCGGTCGATTTCGCGGCTCTTCTTCAGGAAGACCATCACGTCCACGCGATCTCCTGGCAGCATCAAACCCGATACAGCGATGTTCATTGATACTTTCACCGATACAACGCGAAATCCTTTGGCAATTTTTTGCGCAAACGCCTCGCCAAAGCCACTGATGATTTTCTTTTCGAGAATCGGCTCTCCGGAATAGAGCGGCTGTCGAGCTCGACGTCCATTTAAGTCATCCACGGAAGAGAGCGCGCCTTCGGGAATCTTGTCCACGGGCCATTCTTCAAGAACAACAAGTTCCGGTGTGAGGACCTCGTTAACAGTTACGTCGAGCTTGGCAATCAGAACCTGGCTGGTCTTCGGACCGTCATTGCCCCCGTCCCCTTTTTTGTCGATCACCTGGCTTATGCCGATCGAGGCCACCAGACCACAGCCAAGAGCGATCGCGATTAAAAGCAATGATTTTGGTCGCATGGGAACACCCTTGGTCGTTGAATTCTTCGGTTCGAATGGATCGTTTCGTTTGACGCGTTTTTCGGTCTAAGTCATCACTGACGATTCTTCCGAACACCTCAGCTTCTACATTGGCGGAAATGCTACTCGCACTTGAAAAAAAAAAAGCCCGAGCGCAGGTACTACTAGACTAACCTGCAAAGCCAGGGCACCTGTGTGTTGCTTAATCCGCAAAGTTTTACAAGAATAATTATGCTTCGTTCTAAATCCGCAGCTCCCGTCGAACCGCATAACGACTCATTGGAAACTAACGTCGAACCTATTTTTCATGAAAAAGCAGCACCAACAAAAATACTTTCGGCCGCTTGTTATGCGTTAATTCGGCTAGTCAGAACTACTTCTCCAGGCTGGGCCATTTCGATGTTCAAGTCAGACCGAATAACCCATCTCTCCCGATTGTTACTGCTTGGACGACCGTTAGTTCTTCCGCTCTTTGGTTAGATCAACATTCCCTGCCAGGCAAAGTAAACGATGCAGCCAATGGCGATGGGAATCCCGTAGGGCAACAGCAACATCGAGCTTTTTCGATCCGCCGCAATCCTTGATAGCTCATTTGGATCACGAATGACCATGATTTCCTGAGCGATCATCCAGAACTGGGAAGCATGCTTCTTCCAACTTTTCAGATACAGCACCATGATCACAGCCAGAACGGCGCCGACGATTGCGGCGACACTGAAGCCCCAGAATGTATGCGTTGCATGCATCCAGGCTCCAACGCCAGCCAACAGCTTTACGTCTCCGGCCCCCATCCCGCCGACGGCGTAGGCCGGCAGAAGCAGTGCGAGGCCAACGCAGGTGCCCAAGAGACTCCAACCTAGTCCTTCGACGCCAAAGCAAACACTGCTATAAACCCAACCACTAATGATGAAGGGAAAGGTTAACCAGTTTGGCACCTTCAATTTTATTCCGTCGATGACTGCTGCAACTATTAGCGCAACCGTCACTATCCACACATGCCAATTATCGAGAATCGGATTTGTCATCACTGATACGCTTTGCATCGCTTTCAGTCCCCGCTCTTAAGAGCCTAATGCTTTCTCCTAATTTGCCACCAAAGCTGGCAACAAACGGCCGTCTAAAACCTAAGGGTCAAGAGGTAGCTGAACACCGCAAGCATTGCAGTTGAAATGAAGCAAACCAGCTCCATCGTTCCAGCTACCATATCATGGGAAACAACCGGGTACATGGAAGTATTCCTCACAAATTGGCCGAAGGTCGTGTCTACTTGCAAAACCAACCCTCGACACCCAACCGGGTGCCGAGGGCCGTGAATTGTTCCACCTAATCAGCACGACAAACCGCATTCGTATGCCATGCAGACCAACAATGAATCCATATTAGGAAGCGCCAGCCAGTTCGTCGGCTACTTCTTGGAATTTCATGTTGGTGTTCTGCCCCAAAGTGGTGATCGTCGCCAGGCAAGCAATGATGACCAAAGCCAGCATCACAGCGTACTCGACAGCTGTGGGTCCATCTTCTGAAGCCAGAAAACGCTTAACCTTCGTTGCAAAACTCTTCATCGGATACCTCCAAGTCGTGACGACTCGTTCTCAAGTGGAACGACGTGTCATTCGTTAGCTAAGTTACGGTCCACACAAATCGCCGAAGGGTTTCCTGTGAAGCCCGCCGAGCCTGCTCGCGATTTGAATAGACTCACGAAACAACGTAATTGCTTCGCCTCATTACCCTGTTGGGCCGATGAATACTCGAAATCTCGAGGAGACTCGACTCGATTCCTTCGGCAATCAGGCTTCATTCTAAGGACTTACCCTGAAAGGCCCTTGACTTTGCGCCCCGACTTCACAATCGGTTTGCGCTTTCGAGGATCAGAGGCGGCAGGCTGTCACGTGAACCAGACCACTCCGTAAAGAGTTGCCGTTGTTCCTCCCCGCTTAACGGGAATGGCTCGGCCTGATTCACGACCGCAGTCGTAGTCGAGACAAGTCAACAACCACTAACTCCGGCAAATGAAACCTATGCCAGAAGCCGGCGGTGTCAAACAAGAAGCACTACATAAGCTCCAGCGAAAAAGTCAAGGCTTCTGGTCCTAACGAATAATCCAATTATGTAGCTTAGGTAGAGTTCGCTGCCGATGTAGAGTTCGTCGCTGGCTTTCGATCCGGAATGGTAAAAGAGTACGTTGCGCCCTGCCCCACATCGGAATCTTCCCAGATGCGGCCGCCGTGCCGTTGAACGATTCGTTGACATATGGCTAGCACGATGCCAGTTCCCGGATACTCGCTGCGAGTATGCAGTCGCTGAAATACATCAAAGATGCGATCCAAATATTTAGCCTCAATGCCAATACCGTTGTCGCTCACTCTGAAAATCCATTCCCCGATTGCCGTGCCACTTCGATTCGCACCTTCGGTGCCTCTTCTCCGTGAAATTTGATGGCATTGCCAATGAGGTTCTGGAAAAGCTGTTCCAATTGCATGCGATCCCCCTCGACGACAGGTAAATCGCCGTGCTCAATGGACGCATTTTTTTCCTGCAGTGTCAAAACGAGATTCGCCTTTGCCGCGTCAAGCACATCTGCAACATTGACAGTCTCGAACGGTCTGCCGAGCGTCTGTACTCGTGAATGCTCAAATAAATTGTTGATCAATGTTTGCATGCGCACCGCGCCCTCAACAGCAAATGTGACATACTCGTCTGTCCGGGCATCCAATTGGACTGCATAATCCTTACGCAGCTACTGCGTAAATCCTGATACAGCCCGCAGAGGCTCTTGGAGGTCATGAGAGGCGACGTATGCGAACTGCTGAAGATCATCGTTCGAACGCGATAATTCCTCTGCGCGGTCTTCCAATTCCTTTTCCAATGCTTTCCGATCCGTCAGGTCGTAGACGATACCGGTGAAAAATTGTGCATCCTCTACGCGCGCTTCACTGATCGACAGGTGAACAGGAAAATGTCTTCCGTCTTTCTTTATTGCGATAACTTCGCGTCCGATACCAATTATTTTAGCTTCGCCCGTGCGCACGAAAGCTTTGATGCAGTCGTCGTGTCGCTCGCGGTCCGGAGAAGGAACGAGCAGCTTGACGTTGTGACCAACCAACTCGTCGCGGGAATATCCGAACAATTGCCAGGCCGCATCGTTGACCGATTCAATGATCCCCCGAGCGTCAATCGTAATGATTGCATCTACAGCGCACTCGACCAATGAGGTCAGACGATTGTAGGCCATGTCGACGTCGCGAGTCGCCTCCGCCAGCGCACGGCGCATACGGTTGAACGAATCGGTCAACTGGCCCAACTCATCAGCGGAACGGATCGGGATGTGGATTTTCAGGTGACCAACAGCCATGTCGCGCGTCGCCGCAACAAGGAAATGGATAGGATCCGTCAGTTTTGCCGCGGACGATATCGACAATCCATACGCCGTAATCGCCATACTGACGATCAAAATACACAAAACGATTATCACCGTTGCTAACCTGGTGGTGACTACGTTGGCGTCGGCGGCCATGAGCGTGTCCTGTGCCTCAGAAAGCGTCTCCAACAATGTGCCAAGCTCTCGGGCAATCGGGTTGACTTTCTCCGATAGTAAATATTGCGCGCGGTTCCAATCACGGCGCTGGCGATAAGTGATGAGCTCCTCGGTAAGCCGCCGATAGGCCGCAAGCTTGTCGTTCATCCACGAGAGTCGGTCAGGCAACGTGGCCGGCAATACAATTCGTAAATCCATTAGTACCGAAATACTGCGAACTAACCTATTCAGTGCGGAACGGATCTCGGTTTCGGTGTCCGTATTTCCGTCATTCACAAAATCCAATGTCTTCGATTGGCTCTTTATCAGATGGAATCGAAAATCGGCCATGTGTCGTAGCCTATCCAAATGTCGATCTTCAGCAACTGCCTCTCCTTCGTCTTCAATCATTCGAGTGATGGCATCCTGCATACGACGCACGGTAGGTTCAATCTCCTTTGAGTAGAGTGCCCTCGCCGGCTCGTTGCCCGGCCGGCGTGCGACGTCCTGGGTCCACCACTCCCGCTCTTCAAGGTCGTCGAGCAACCGTTGGGCGCGGTGGAGGTGATGAACGTGTTCGGCCACGGTCCATTTTCCCGATAGTCTATCCAGCTCGATGAAAGCTGGACGAATTTCCTTTTGCCAAGCCAGAGAGCGCTCTGTTCGAAAATGACCATCCCCGAGCACCACCCAGCCCCGTAACGCAGCCAGAGACCGCCCTAAGCCGCTGCGCGCCAGTGTCGAGTTGCGCACTGTTGGGCCCCGGACCAACGCCAGGCGATTGGTGTGAAAAACGAGCCACGAGATTGCACCAAGAGCAATTAGGAGCATAAAAAGGCCTACCACTCAAGGAAGAGATGGGACTTTATGAGCTTGCGCCTAATGCCTCCGTGTCGGACGACGACCCCATTTTCCATTTGTCCATCGGGCATGTATGCACCCCGCTTCACTGCCTGTCGGATGATGGCTGGAGGCAATCTGGAGATTCTCGCACCCGTTTGTTCATTTCAACCAACTGTGCCTCAAGAATTCCGGCGCGTTGGAAAACGTGCGAGGGAAACATTCGACCTGGTTCATAGGGCGGCACGGGTTCTTGATCGCTGTCCATGAGAACATGAATTTGGGCAAGCTCGGATACTAGAAGCGAGGCGACGTCATAAACGTCGCTCAGTGTAACATCGTCCAACTTGATCGCGCCAGATTCAAGATGCAGCACCTTTACACCTGAAACGTCCGCCAGCTGCGTCACCATTTCAAAACAAGTCAACAACCGCTGAAAGACGTCGCGTGGCCTCTTGCCACCGACATATTCCAGTTCCGGAGGAATCCGCTTAACGTCAGGAAAATGCGCTAGCAGCAGCGAGGCGTAACTGATAGCAAGCGTCACTTGCTGGTAAACATCGCTAGGTGCAAACCTGCGGTCCAGCAGTAAATTGAGTTGTCGATTAGCCTGGACAATTAATGAGAAAACATCCGACAGTGCCTTCGACGTGTCAGCATCGACAACGTTCGCTTCCTTCGTGATGCCCAGGTCTGCCTTCACAAGCTCAAACCGTTTCAGTACCGCATCCACCACAACCATTGCGGCAGCACTGTCAATCTCGTCTGGTACCAGCGATCCATCACTCTATTCCCTTTTCTGTTCGAAACACAGTCGATTGGCCTTTCGAAACAATGTCGTTGCCTGAAAGTAAACCTCGCGCACCGCCGCATCGGAAACGACAAACTCCGGGCGCGTTTCTTTCGGTCTACCCATTTGATGGCGGATTAACTCGATTTCACCGTTGGCACGAGCTAACCGTTTGAACAAGTGATTGGCGTTGGCATTCTCTTCGCTTAATGGGCCCGCTCTAGACGAAGACGTCTGCCCGCTCAAAGTGCCAGAACAAAGCAGAACCACTAACGCTGTCGTCTGCAAGATTAAGAGAATGGTCCGAACGGGTTGACTGCTGTTGATGAACAATGTCCGAATTACTCGTTCCTAAAACTAATTATGGACACTCCAGCCCGATTCACCAAACGATCCCTTGACAACCATATTACCCAACGGCTCGGATCGTGTCATCAACCTCTTCTTGTTCTTCAACATCTTCCTTTTGCAAACACGGCACGCTTAGTTCGGCCAATTGAGCTTCAAGATCGATGATCCGGCCCTCCAGCCGTTGATTTTCGTCCCGAAAGTCCTGGAGTGTCTCACGAACGAGAACATAGCTCGATCGAACCATCTCTGCGGCGATCTCCACCACTTTCAATGTGTCGTCATGCATTTGTCGTATCCTGTGTATGCGGTCCGACATAGCGTCCATTCTCCCGAGATGTTGCATTGAAGGATAAACCGAAAAGGACAAGTGAAAAGAAGCGGTCCATCGATTCCCTATGGCTAGTCGGCCGGCCCGATGTCGTCGTAGAACGCTCGCAAAATGAGTTCCCGTTCGCATTCGTCGTGATCGTGAAAGTTTCTATAGAAGCCAGTAAAGCTTGTGGCAAGCCGATGGAGCAAATGATCGTGATCGTCTTCTCCATAGACCAGCTTCTGCGCGTCATCGACGATCCCACATAGCTCCAGATACAAAACGTCGTGCTGTGTCCGAAGAACGTCCGCCTGCGAGGAAAGCCACGGAGACGCATCGACGGCATCCTCGAAGTATCCAAAACACTCTTCAAGCGCAAAGTGTGTTGCGAGTTGATCCACAAGTCGCTCCAACAGTTCTGCAAGAACCTGTGGTCGGATGCGATACCATTGGGGACCGCTTAGCGTATCGTGGATTGCACCGAGAAGGTCTCGCAGATCCTGGTTGTCTTCTTTGATTTCCTGCAGGAACGCCGCGTTGATAATGATCGTTCCCACCTTGGTTTTTAAAGATCTCATGGCTTACCTCACTTGTGTTGCGTATTTCGTGAGGACGACCTCATTTCCGACTTCGTTAAAATACATTTTATCCATGAGATTGCCCATTAATGTGAGACCTCGTGTGCTGGCTAAATGATGATACGAATTGTCATTCGGTTTCGAGACCGACGCTGTATTGAATCCCTTACCCTCATCCTTGATTACAAACTTTGCGGCGGTCCTTGAAATCTGTGCCTGAACATGAAGCATTCGGTCACGATACGGTGACAGCTTTCGTCTTTCCTCAAGCAGGTCAGCGGTACCGGTATCACGCACTTCAGCCCGCACCGCTCGCAACCTATTAGATGGAACCTCGAAGACGCCATGAAAAATCGCATTCATGACGGCTTCTTCTAGGGCGATCCCGACATGCCGCCGGCCTACGTGGTCACGGAAACCCACGTCTCGACTTACAGCCATCAGCGCATCAACGATCCGGGAGACATAGCGAGGTTCGCTATCCAGCGTAAATCGCCCTTCGTATGTATCGCTATCCGCATCAAAAGAACTCGGACGAAACTCACCCTCCCGCACATCGATCTTGTTTCACCGTTTCAACCAATCGCTCCACAAGATCCATTTTGGGGACATAGCTATCGGCACCAGCACGCAACGCCTCCACGGCAATTTCGTCGTTGGCATAACCAGTAATCAAGATAACGGGCACGTCAGAATATTGTCCGCCAACGGTCCTGAGAAATTCCAATCCGCCCATGCCTGGCATGCGCAGATCAGTAATCAACACGTCGGCAAGGACATTTCGCATGAATTCCAACGCTTCCTCGCCGGAACTCGCCTTCGTAATGTTCCAGTCGGCATCGTCACAATCAAACAATTTATCGATCAATTGCTGATCGGTGTACGAATCTTCAGCCACTATAATTTCAGTCACCGCTGGGTCCTCCATCGAGCGGGGAGCTCCAATTCACCGAGCAGGGCACACACACTCCATTGACTTTTGCGAAACACACTTGAGCAAACTGACAAAACTACCGTCCCTCCCGGCA
>Ga0310123_10003262_pt1 | contig 12642 bp, 9 predicted proteins | sample CB6_AW_1057_MG_FD_203505 | JGI IMG/M metagenome (GOLD analysis project Ga0310123, IMG submission 203505) | Marine microbial communities from Western Arctic Ocean, Canada - CB6_AW_1057 | ecosystem: Environmental > Aquatic > Marine > Oceanic | place: Canada: Western Arctic Ocean | collected... | reverse complement strand
CAGTCCGTCGTTGACGGACGCTGGACACGGGGACTGGAATGGCCTGCCGTCTTGTGGATCGGGGGATTGCACCTGGGAGCCTTGACGGCACCGCTGTGCTTCACTTGGCAGGGCGTCTTGCTGGCGCTTGTGCTGAGTTGGATCACCGGGGGCTTGGGTGTCTGCTTGGGCTATCATCGTTTGCTGACGCACAGCAGCTTCGAAACGTTTCCGTGGGTGCGGCGGTTTCTGGCGTGGTGCGGAATGCTGGCTGGCGAAGGACCGCCGATCATGTGGGTTGCAAACCATCGCAAGCATCATCGCTTCAGCGACCAGGAAGCCGATCCCCATTCCCCGCGCCACGGGCGGTGGTGGAGCCACATGTTGTGGATGCTGCCGCGGCACAACACCGATGAATGGGCCAAACTCTACGGCCGCTATGCGCCCGATTTGTTGCGCGAAGGCTTTATGCGGTTCCTCAACAAAAGCTTTCTGTGGTGGCAGCTCCTGGGCGGGGCGACGTTCTTCGCCGGCGGTTGGTTGATTTGGGATCTACCGACCGGCGTGTCGCTGTTGGTGTACGGCATGTTCGTCCGCTTAGTCTACGTGATGCATGTCACGTGGCTCATCAATTCGGCCACGCACATCTGGGGATATCGCAACTACAACACCAACGACAACAGCCGCAATCTGTGGTGGGTGGCGCTGCTGACATACGGAGAGGGCTGGCACAACAACCACCATGCCGACCAACGCGCGGCCCGGCACGGACATCGTTGGTGGGAACTGGACCTGACTTGGCTGACGATTCGCTGCATGCAAACCATCGGGTTGGCCTGGGAGTCGGCTCCCTTTACCGGCGACCAGGATCAGACACTTCATTCCGCCAAGTCTGGTCAAGTCCTTGCGAGAAAGGACTAGGCAAGGCTACGCCTTGAAATCCGAAACGTCAGAATGCAGCAGCAGATGACTGGGAAGTTTTGAACATTCGTATTTCAAGAATTCGAATTTGCTTCGGATTTCGGATTTGGAAGCGCGAACAAAATTTACGTTTCACACCCGATAACGGTCTAACAAACACCCGGCCCGCCGAAACCCGAATGGTTCGATTTCACGCTGCCACGGCAGCGGAGGTTGTCCGACCGGCCGTGATCCAATCGACAATTCTCCAGTCCATCCAACGGCGATCGGTATCCAGACCCCGGCGGCCGATGAACCCCAAATGACCGCCGTGATCGGTCAAATGCAACGTGATCGAACTTGGTGTCTCCAGCTCTTCAAATAGCTCAACCGGAACCAGCGGGTCGTCGCGTGAGGCGATGAGCAACGTCGGAATGCGAACGTCCGAAATCACGGGGCACGAACTGGTGTCGGCGTAAAATCGGTCGACCGTATCAAATCCCCACACGGCCGCGGTGTAAAAGTTGTCGAAATCCCGCTGACTGTGCAGCCGCAGCGCACCGACGACGTGGGGGGCATGCTCGATCAGAAGGTCGGATCGAAACAGACGCCGATAGTGCATTCTGACAAAATAGCGATCGTAGAAGCCGGCGGCAGCTTTCGAAATGCTATCTACACAGACTGCCAGATCAATGGGCGGGCTGATGACGACCAAACGGCTGAGCTGCGGCGGCAGGCGGTCGGGGGCCTCACCCACCAGTTTGAGCGCAACATTCCCGCCAATCGAAAAGCCGACGAGATTGATCAGCGAGGTCGGACAGATTTCGGCAATTCGTTCGAGAGCCGCAAGCAGGTCATGGGAACAACCCGCGTGATACGGCATGCGGGAAAGCCCCTCTCCCGCACCACAGGCCCGCATGTCCATGCGAAACGTGCGCACGCCGGCTTCGTTGAGCCGCCCGGCTACGCGGACCATGTATGAACTCTGATGACAACCAGCCAGCCCGTGGATTAACAGCGCCGTCGGCGAAGTCGGTTGCCACCCCTTGGGCCGATCGTCGTGCAGAATCGTCGTGTCGCCGTCCTGTAGTAGGACCGAATGACGCACCGCTCGGTAGGGGTATCGCCTGCCTTGGAAAACGGCAGCTGCGACGGTCTGGAGATGGCCACTGCGAAGAAGTGTATGCGGTTGAAAAGAGGGAAATCGATTCACGATGGAGTTTGGCTCGTCGATTTCAAAACTCCTGCCATAAACCACGCTCGGGGCAGCCTTGACGCGCAGCGCGAAACGTCGCTTCGGTGTTATCGGTATCCAGCCGGGCTGACTTGAGCGGCCGACGTCAAAGTCTAAAGGCGTTGACCCATTTTCGCCAACACCAATACTTGATTGGCGGTCGGCATCGAACGCCCATTCACGTTCCCCAACCGCCGTCGGCTTTGGTCTTGGGAACAACCAGGCAAACTTCAGTTGACGACGAAGTAGGAACGCAGGGCTTTGAGGACGCGTCGGGCACGTGCCTCAAAAACCGCGGCATCACGAATTCGCCCGATCGGTTGCACACGAGCCGTGATGCTGGCGCAGCGCAGGATTTGATGAGAACCGGGGCCGGTCGATGATCTGTCGTCTCCGAACTCGATTTTCAGCACAATGGGGCGACGTTCGTCTCGGTTGCCCCAGAAGGGAAACAAGCCGCGTCTTCCGACCTGCATGGTCACACGCTCCCGGCTGACATCCTTCAGTTTAACGTCATGCGCGTCCACGAATCTTTGGCGTTTATAGACGACCATGTCGGAGTCGACACAAGCCTCGAATGTGCGGGTGAAGACGAACGGTTCGTCGGATTTATCGTCCTGGTGTTCTTCTTGCGTTTCATCCTGCAACATGGCCTGGGTGAGCTTCGTAGTGCGGTTGCGGCCCGTTTCTTTGGAAATGTAAAGTGCCTTGTCGGCGCGTTTGAGGACGGTCTCGGCAGTATCGCCCGGTTCCGCTTGCGTCACACCAAACGATGAGGTGACGCGGAAGCCCTTCAAGTCGCCGATCGACGAATGGGAAATGGCGTTTCGCAGCCGCTCGGCACGGCGGTGTCTTTTCCCAGATCGGTTCAAGGACAGAGAATCACGAACTCTTCGCCGCCGTAACGCGCCACCAGTTCGCCCGAATACATTTCGTGCTGCAACAGTCGCGAGAGGTCGACGAGAACCCGGTCACCGGCCGAATGACCGAACGTATCGTTGACACTCTTAAAAAATCGATGTCCAGAAAGATGACGCTGAAGGGTTCCGGATCGGCCTGCCGTTCGAATTCCGAAACGAACAGTTCCAGTTGTTGCTCTAGTTCGTCCCGGTTGGCTACTCCGGTGATCGCGTCACGGCTGGCGGCCATCTTCAGCTCGCGGAATTCGGGAACTCGGCTGTTACGACTGTTATCCTTGAAAATTTGGGCGACGCCGTGAAGGCGGTTCTCGGTATCGAAGAGCGGCACCGATTGCAGTTCGACCTCAATCCACTGCCCGTCACAATGCTGGACTTGCACGGTCGAGGTGTTCGGCTTTTCGGTCTCGATCACCTTGTGCATCGGGCAATCTCGCTCCGCCAGCGGCCGTCCAAGTTTGTCGGCATGGCAGGGCGTCCGGCTTGACCACACCTGGCCCAGCACCTCGGAGGATGACTGCCCCAGCAAATGTTCGATGCCCCGATTCCAAACAACGTACCGCAAATCCGAATCGACCAGATAGTAGCCTTCGTACAGACTTTCCAAAAAGTAGAGGTAGGAAAAGATGTGACACAGCAGACCCACTTCCCGAACCGGTTGTCCACGAGATGCTGTCGGCGAACAAGACGACTGAGCGACCTCGCGTGAAAACGGCGACCCTTCGTTGGCAATCCACCGGTCCAGCGAATGGATCACGTTTCCATCGAACTTCGACCCGGCCTCTTTCATCAGGATCTCGATGACATCCCCATGAGGTTTGGCCTGCCGGTACTCCTGATCGGTGCTCAGTGAGTCGTAGGCATCGACCACGGCGAGAATTCGGGCACCTAAATGCACGTCGCTGCCGATCTGCCGGTAACCGTTTGTCTCACTATTATAGTGACTGTGCGCCTGCGAGATGATCTCGAGGACTTCTTGGTTGACGCGGCAAGCCTGCAAGACGGCAATTGCGATGTTGCGATGCAGGTCCATCAACTCCGCTTCCTCAACGCTCAGCTTGTCCGGCTTGAACAGGAAATGATCGGGGACACCGATTTTGCCGATATCGCACATCTGAGACGCCACTTCGAGCATTTTTTGCTGCGAAGGTTCCCAGCCGAGACAGTTCCCTATTCCGACGGCCAAGATGGCGACTCGGCGGGCATGTGCGACGGAGGCGACATCGCGAAAATTCAATGCCGAAAGCAGCGTCTTCAGAACGCCTTTGGAGATGATGCCATCCAACGGATCTGATTCGCTGTTGTTGCAAGTCTGGGCCCAGCGCGACAACGTCATGAGTCCCAACAGCAGTTGTGACGAATCTCGGGGGTGCCCGCCACGGACACTGATTCCGGGGGGGAGAATTTCGTCGGCAACCAATCGTTCGGTGACCATCTTCTGCTGCCTGTGGAGAACTGGCAATCGTCGGAACTCGACACTCTCGACGACAAACACGACTTTTCGTTCGTATGCCGGCCACTTGGGGTCGAACCAGCTGGGGTCGATTTAGAAACGATTCAAAAACGGCGCCTGACTGGAAGTCGTGCGGGAACGAATCCTCAGCCTAGGAGAAAAAGCTGACCGATGCAGAGCTTTCCACGATGGATCGCGCTGCTTCGTTCTCTCACCTCGCAGGGACTGACCGCCGGCAACTCTCCGCGGATGCCGAACTATTCAGCACAGCCCCATCTCAGTTGTGTTTTTGGATCGATTCCGATTCTTCAATCGCCCCGGACAGTAACAATCGACCGAAACGAACGACCGGTACGGTTTCACAAAAATAGCTTCCGACCGCAGGCTATCAACATGACCGAAGCGGTTACCGACGATGAGTACGTGTTGCCACTGCGTGTCATAGCGGTCTGAACGCCTCTGGTCTGGGCGCCTCTGACGATTCTCCCAGTTGGCGCGATCGTGCGGTTGCTGCCTGGACGGCATCCATCAGAGTCGAACGCAGCCCGCCCCGTTCCAGCGCGTGCAGTCCGGCAATAGTGGTGCCGCCCGCGCTGGTTACAGCGTCCTTGAGCACGCCAGGATGCTCGCCGGTTTCAAGCACCATGCGGGCAGCGCCCAGCACCGTCTGGGCAGCCAATCGGGTGGCGGCCTCGCGGGGCAGCCCGACCAGCACACCGCCGTCGCTCAGCGCTTCGATGACCTGAAATACGTAGGCCGGACCGCTTCCGGAAAGACCGGTGACCGCGTCGAGTAACTGCTCCGGAACGGAAACCGCAATCCCGACCGTCGAGAGCATTGCTTCCACGAGCCGGCCGTCGTGTTCGGTGGCGGCGCCACCAATCGCATAAGCGGCCGCCCCGACACCCACCAGAGCGGGTGTGTTGGGCATCACTCGCACAACGCGGCTGGCCTTTCCCAGCGCCGCCGTGAGCGTCGAAATTGGAACACCGGCGGCAATCGAGACAAGAAGATGCTCTGACGTGACTGCGTCCTGCACGTCGGCGAGAACTGCTTCCATTTGCTGCGGCTTGACGGCCAGAAACACAATGTTGGCGTCATGGAACACGTCGGAATTCGTTTCGACGATGCGGCCACCGGTCTGTTGTGAGAACTGCTCATGAGCAGCCGGCAAGGGATCACTGGCCACGACCTGTTCGGGCGAGGTGAATCCCGACGAGGTCAGCCCCTTCGCCAGCGCGGTGGCCATGCGCCCGGCGCCGACGAAACCGATTCGTTGTGTCTCTGATTTGCGTGGCATCACGTTTGTCCCCGAAAGAGAATGCTGCGGTTCGCGGCGGCAAGGGTGATTATATCCGCGCGAGGGGGTCTGGCCCATTGTTCAGAGCAAATTGCTAAGAACCGCCGATCTGCATCAATCCGCAACCATTCTTTTCTGGATCGGGCCAGACCCCTATCCGGAGACCTCGGAATGAAAAACTGACTCGCCTTGTCAAATGGTCGCTTGTCTTTGAAATCGTTTGCTGCGGTCACTACAATGACTGGCTTATAATAGTCCGCTCCCCTGATCCACGTAGAGACATAACATGAGTTCTTCCCCGCTGCTGGACGAGACCGGTCATCAGGTCGAATACGATCCGGTTTTTCTTCACGCCCACCGAGAGGCGATCATCATCTTCAGCGTGTGGGTGTTGGCACTCCTGTGGGCGGTTCCGTATTGTTACCTCAACGGTTACACATCCGACTTTGATGTCCAGAGAGACACCATGCTGGGAATCCCCAGTTGGGTCCTTTGGGGCGTTGCCGTTCCTTGGCTGCTGGCCGACATTTTCACCGTCTGGTTTTGTTTTTTCTACATGGCCGATGACGATCTCGGCGAAGCCCACGAGGGAGCCGACATCGAAGAAGAAATCGCCGAACTACACGCCGCCCCACAGGCCGCTGGTGAGAAAGGGGCCGAAGCATGAGCGCTCCTTTGCCGCATATTCTTCCCGTATTGGCTCAGGCAAGTTCGAACGCTGCACTGATTACGTTCTTGATTTACACGCTGGCCGTTTTCGGACTGGCGGCAGCCTCGAATATACTGCTGCGGAAGAAGAGCTTTCTGAGCGAGTATTTTCTCGGCAGTCGCAGTTTGGGCGTGTGGGCCTTTGCACTGACGTTTGCTGCGACCAGCTCCTCTGGCGGCAGCTTCACCGGGTTCCCATCGAAAATTTATACACACGGCTGGGTGCTGGCTTTGTGGATCGGCAGCTACATGGTTGTTCCCATCTGCACGATGGGCCTGCTCGGCAAGCGGCTCAACCAGATTGCCCGCATTTCCGGGTCGATCACCGTTCCTGACGTGATCCGCGACCGCTTTCTCAGCGCCAAGTTAGGACTGTTGGCGGTCTCGCTGATCGTCTTTTTCATGTCGTTTAACCTGGTGGCGCAATTCAAAGCGGGCAGCCTGATTCTGCAAACGCTGCTGAATGGCGTCGAGCCGTTCAGCAAGTCGGCCGTCTGGTTCGGCCAGCAGATTCAGGGAATTGGTTTCCTCGAAAACAGCCTGGGACCTGAATACCTGTTGTGTCTGTTTACATTTGGTCTGGCGGTCATCATCTACACCACGTACGGCGGGTTTCGCGCGGTCGTCTGGACCGACGTGATGCAAGGCGTGGTGATGGTGGTCGGCGTGTTGATTCTTCTGCCTTTAGCGATTTCACAAGTGGGCGGCATGGACAACGCCACCCGGCAAATGGCAGAGATGTCGCCGCCCCGTCGTGGTCGGGCGACATTGCTGCTGGCCGAGTCTGAGCGGCCGGCACAGCACGTTGTTCCGATGGGGACCTGGGTCACGGTCCCGAACCCGGACGGCAATCGGCCGCAATTGCTGCGGGTCATCACTACCACCGTCATTCCCCCAGAGCAGAACCGGGCCGAGGATGTTGCCGTGCTCGAGATTGTCACCCCCGGCGACATCGACACGGTGTTGAGCAGGGTCAAGGCCGGACATGAGCAACTGGACGATCAACTGTCGGTCGTCGACATTGCACACGAACCGTACGAGTACGGCACCGAACCAGACCGCAAGGGGGTTTACGTAACCGGTCCAGGACCGAGTCCGAGCAGCCAACACGGTTTCCTGCCGCTGAGCCTGGCGATCTCGTTTTTCTTCATGTGGGCCATTTCCGGTTCCGGTCAGCCGAGCAACATGGTGCGGCTGATGGCCTTCAAGGACTCCACGACACTCCGGCGGGCGATCTTCACCGTCGCCATCTATTACACGATGATTTACTTTCCACTGGTGCTCATTTTCTGCTGCGCCCGCGTGCTGATGCCCGGCATGGAAGCCGAATCCGACCGCATAATGCCGGCCATGGCCAGGTTCCTGACCGAAAACATTGGCTGGGGCTGGCTGGCCGGTTTGTTGGTAGCGGCTCCGTTTGCCGCCGTCATGTCGACCGTCGACAGTTTCCTGCTGATGATCTCATCAGCCTTGGTGCGCGACATCTATCAGCGGAACATCAACCCAGAGGCGTCCGAAAGGATCATTAAGCGGCTAAGCTATTTGTTCACGTTGTTGGTGGGATCGGCCGCCATGTTGGGCGCTGTCAACCCCCCCGATTTTCTGCAAGACATCATCGTTTACACCGGCAGCGGACTGGCCGCCAGTTTTCTCGGACCGATGGTCTTTGCGCTCTACTGGCCGCGTGTGAACACCGCCGGCGCGATGTCGGGCATGATTGCCGGTTTCACGGCCCACCTCTCGATGTACTTTACGGGGATGTTCGTCAACGGCAGCTTTTTTCGGCCGTACCGGTTCATGAATTTCGATCCGATCATTGTCGGTTTGGTCGTCTCGTTCACGATGGTCGTCGTGGTGACCAAACTCACCCCACCTCCGTCGGAAAAACTCGTTCGCAAATTCTTTTGCAAATCGAAATGATCTCGTTGACCGCTCGCAGCTTGGCGGCCCCTTGAACCACCCACCCACGATTCGAGCCAAACGTCCGCAATGAACTATATCGACGCGCATTCTCATATCTGGACGCCCGACACGAAAAGCTATCCGCTGGCTGCCGGGTTTCGGCGGTTCAACATGCAGCCCCCTTCGTTCACCGTCGGTGAACTGCTCAAGATCGCCCGGCCGGTCGGTGTTGATCGTGTCGTGCTCATTCAGATGTCGTTTTACGGCTACGACAATAGCTACATGCTCGACGCCATCCGCAAACAACCGCGCACTTTTTCCGGCGTGGCGGTCATCGACCAGACCAGCCGTCGGCCCGATCTGGAAATGCGAAAGATGAAAGGGCAGGGTGTGCGCGGCTTTCGCATTTATCCCAAGGACCGCCCGAAACAGGAATGGCTCGGTTCCGAGAGCATGCACCAGATGTGGACCACCGGCGCGGACGAAAACCTGGCCCTGTGCTGCCTGATGGATGCCGTCGAGCTGCCGGCGCTGGACCGCATGTGCCGCGATTTTCCCGACACGCCGGTCGTCATCGATCATCTATCCCGCATCGGCGTGACGGGAAGAATCGACCCGCAAGACGTCAAAGCACTGTGCGACATGGCCCGGCACAAAAATGTGCACGTGAAAGTCTCGGCCTTTTATGCACTCGGGAAAAAGAAGCCGCCCTACCACGATCTGGGGCCGATGATCCGCCATGTGTACGACGCCTTCGGCCCACAGCGGTTGATGTGGGCCACCGACTGTCCTTTCCAGGTGCAAGACAACCACACCTACAAGGGCTCAATCGACCTGATCAAAAACGGCCTCGACTTCCTCTCGAACGACGACCGGCAGTGGTTGCTCCGAAAAACGGCCGAGACGGTGTTCTTTGACAGATAGCGCCCGACGTGGCGACAGAGTTATCCCAGATGCATCTTCGTTACCAAATCGAAAATACCAGCCAGATCATCAGCCCCGGCTTGATCGTCTTTCGCGAGATTCTTGAGGAAAATCTCGACAAGATGTTGCAGATCGCCGGCGGGCCGGGCCGCTTACGGCCGCACTGCAAAACACACAAGATGCGCGAAGTCGTCCAGTTGCAACTGGCGCGCGGAATCACGAAGCACAAGGCGGCCACTTTTGCCGAAGCCGAAATGTTGGCGACGGCCGGCGTCAGGGACATCTTTCTGGCCTATAGTCTCGTCGGTCCGAACATCGACCGGGCGGTTAAGTTTCGGCAGAAGTTTCCTGAGGTGGCATTGGCCGTCACCGCCGATCACCAACAGCCGACCGCCGCGCTCGGCCAAGCCATGCAGCACGCAGACAAGTCAATCGACGTGTTGTTAGACATCGACACTGGCCAGCACCGCACCGGTCTTATGGTGGGCGAGCCAGCGAAGAATCTCTACCGACAGATCGCCGAGACCGACGGTCTTAACCCGGCAGGGCTGCACATTTACGACGGGCAGAACCATCAACAGTCACGGGTAGAACGCAAGCAAGCGGTGCTGGCTTGTTTGGAACCGGTCTCCGAGTTTCGCAAGAATCTGATTGCAGCGGGCTGGCCGGTGCCCCGGGTCGTCGCCGGCGGGACCGGTTCGTTTCCCATTTTCGCTGAGATAGACGATCCGACCGTCGAGGTGAGTCCCGGCACCTGTCTGTTCAACGATACCGGATACAGCGAGTTTTTTCCCGATCTCGTCTTCACCCCAGCCGCGCTGCTGCTGACCCGCGTCATCAGCCGTCCCACCGACGACCGCGTGACCGTCGATCTGGGCTACAAGGGGGTGGCATCCGACCCGCCCATGGGCAACCGGCTCGTTTTTCCCGATCTGCCCGACGCAAAACAAGTCCTGCAAAACGAAGAGCACCTAGTGCTCGAAACCTCGCGGGCCGGCCAGTTCACACCCGGTGATGAACTGCTGGCGATTCCACGGCACATCTGTCCGACCACGGCGCTGCACAAACAGGTCACGGTCGTGGCCGGCGGCAAAGTCGTCGACTATTGGGACGTCGCCGCCCGCGACCGTTGGTTAACCATTTGACACGATTTAGCCCCACGTGACCACACGTGGGGCCAATGGGGTGGTGGCCAGCGAATGTTACCAACAATTCGATCCACGGAATTTTCACCGCGGGCTCAATGAAAACACCCCGACCGCACCATGTCAAACCGACTTGAAACCGGAATTCCTGAACTCGATGACCTCTTGGGCGGCGGGCTAATTCCCGGCACAATGACCGTCGTGCTGGGCGCGACCGGCATCGGCAAAACGCAGCTTGGTTTACAGTTCGCCCGTCACGGAATCGAACAGGAAACTGAACCGGGCATCATCTTCGACATGACCAGTCGAGGCGACTCGCAGAACCACCGCGAGTATGCCCGCCGAATGTTCGGGCAGGAACTGCGGGCGATGGCGGCTGATGTGAAGATCGATCCCACAGCGGTCTGGGATCGAAAGCAGGCCCGATTCGATTACCTGCACCTGTTCCGCCGCAGCGGCCGCCGAGTCACCATCAGCGATCTCGAAGCGGACGACTGGCGTGCGTGGAAAATCGAACTGGCTCAGAAGCTGGAAATTTCCATCGCCTGGTTTTACGGCAACTTCGTCCACGGTGTGCGGCGGTGCGTGATCGATGGTTTCGAGCCGACCGACAAGGTCAGCGATTCGTTTCAGTTTCAGATGTTCGATTACGTCTACCATCAAATTCTGCACAAGCAGTCCGATTGGGTGGCCCGCGACCTGTTCCGCGTCGGGTTCCGCGCGCAGCAACAAATGGTCTGCAATCACCTTTACGATCACAATCAAATCGGCTGCCTGCTGCTCTGCACGACGCACGAAGTCATGTTCGATCAACTGCTCGGCCGTCCCCTCGAAAGCGGCGATGTGCTTTCCAATGCCAATACCGTCATTTTGATGGGCAAGACCCGCGACGGCTCGAAAATGGGACGCGCCTTGCACGTGGCCAAACATCGCGGCAGCGCCTGCCGCGACGACATTGTGCCGTTCGAAATCACCGAATCGGGAATCGCGATCACAGATCGTTCCTAAAAGCAACAAGCCCGAATCGCCGTCGAGAAGTTTGCCATCGCAGTCCGTTGTTGGGCGGAGTGGTCGATCAATCGGTTGTTTTCTGAAACTCCCGTAGCATCATCGTGGCGTAACTGCCGCTCGGCAGCGTGAACTGGAAGCGCAGCCCCTCTTTTTCAGGCCTGACGCAAAGTTCACCAGTCCGAACTGTAAACGGACGCCGGGTCCCCCGCGCGACTTTTCGGAAAGGCACAAAAACGTCGCTGCTCAAACCGCACTCGCGAAGCACGCGGTCTTCTCTCTCGGCCGGTTCACCGGTTACCGCCGCCATCTTCGGGCCGAACATAGGACCGGTGATCGAGATTTCACCGGTATCGACCCGCCGCTGCTCGGCCGCGATATCTTCCGCTCGAAACATCCCGCCTGATTCGACCACTTGCAGCACGTCACCCAGCAAGACCGTGTGCAGCAGACCGTCGGTCAGCCTTTCAGCAAGAATCCGATTCAACAAAAACGATTGCACAGCAGAGATCGACAGCCGCAGCAGAAATCGGCGTCGAGATGCGGGCAAATCCGCCGGCTTCTGTCGGCCACTGAGCAGTGCTCTTCCGGTCCGCAGCGTTTCGCCATCCAGACCAAACCGCTGATCGCCGTAGTAATTTGGAAATCCCCGTTTCCCGATGATCTCGCATACGGGTGCGGCAACATCGGCAGCACCGTCACACGGCTTACGGACCAGAATCGAAAATCGGTTGCCGCGCAAGTGACCGGTCTTCAGTTTGTTTCGATGCAGAACGGCTCGCAGCACACAGATGCGATCGGTGTTCAAGTCGTCAACCTGGTCGCTGCAACGGACCGGCACCGAGACGTATTGCCGCGTGACCGCCCGCCGATCCTTCAATCCCGCCACGCCGACGTCGCGCGGCGAGATCCTCAGCACCCGCGAGAGATGCCGAGTCAACTGCTCGGCCGACGTGTCCCGTTTCTCGATCCACAGAAAGAGGTGCTCCCCTTGGCCGGACGGTTGGTATGCCGGAATCTCCTCGACCTGGAAGTCGTCCGGCGAGTGCTTGATTTTGCCCCCGATTCCAGGAAGATCGGCTGTTAGCAACGGCAGATCCGTCGTTGCGGCGGTCGCGATCTCGAAAGCATTATGTTCCGAATGAATCATCAATTGAGTCCACCGCCACGCT
>Ga0310123_10003257_pt1 | contig 12649 bp, 10 predicted proteins | sample CB6_AW_1057_MG_FD_203505 | JGI IMG/M metagenome (GOLD analysis project Ga0310123, IMG submission 203505) | Marine microbial communities from Western Arctic Ocean, Canada - CB6_AW_1057 | ecosystem: Environmental > Aquatic > Marine > Oceanic | place: Canada: Western Arctic Ocean | collected... | reverse complement strand
TGTACCATGCGCCAACTTCAGTGACGTAGTAGCTCAATGCAAAAGTTGAGAAGCCTTCACCCAGAACGATTGCTTCGGCGGTGGCTTTGATTGTTGGTTTGATCCATGTCTCCAGGGTGACCGGTCCACCCACGCCTATTTTTGTACTTGGTCCGCAGTCCACGTAGTCATTCCGACCATTCAATCGCAGCGCGAAGTCATCACCTTGGCGCACCCACGTGGCGTGGAATGCAGCATCGTGCCCGTTGCCACTGGTGTCGTGCGCGATGTGCCCTTGACCTTCAGCGAAATTCCACTCGGCCAGCAGGCCAGGTTCCATCCCGGCATGCGTTTGAGTAAGAAGTGCACAGACGAACAGGCACGTCAGAAGCAAGGGAGCCGACATATGGGGAGTAGGGTTGACATGGTCCATTCCAACATCCTTTTGCTTAAGTGTATGCGGAGAAAGATAGGCAGCATCTGTGCTTACGGGTCGTCCCAGCGGCTGGGATTGATTCCTGGAGCCTCGGTCTTCATGCCTTGGGGTTTGTGGGGCTGGACCCAGCTGGCCTCCGAAGTGTTCAGGCTTTTCAGGAAGGGCTGGGCGACCTTGGGTGCATTGGTGACGTATTGCGGATCCCACTCGTCTACCGGTTGGATTGGCCCTGCCCATGCCGGGCGGTAACCCAGCTGGACCAACTCCCGCGGTTGGGTGTCCGTGTTGGGATGGCTGCCGTGTAGCAGCATGGATGGCACAACCACGGCGGAACCGGCAGGGGCTACAATGGTGATCTCCTCCGGATGCGATTTGTAACGCACGTAGGGACTGGCTTGGGCATGAAACGAGAGGTGTGATCTTGGGATTAGCCGAAAGGGTGCGCGGGCCGGTGTCAGTTCGTCCAGGTAGTAGAGTACACGCAGCAGTCGTGGACAACTCCCCTCGTATCCAAACAGATCTGATCCGTGTGGTTGACCATCGGTGTGCATTGAAATTCCCGGGGTATCAGGCAGCGTGCGCTGAAAAAACCCCCGTGTGAAGACGATGTCGGGTCCCATCATTGCGGTGAGAAACTCGATCATCGGCGGGAAACCAATCAATTCCGCGACAGCTTGGCTGAGCCATTGTGGCTGCTCGGTTGATCGGGTCTGGTTGACGCTGTAGCTGGTATGGTCCATCGGAGCATTGGACAACTCTCGCTTAATTCGAGCAATGCGGTTGGAATCAAGGATTTGTGGAAATACGGCGTAGCCTTCCACCTCGAGTGAACGAATCTTCTGGGCTTGGGACATTGACGTAAAATCCGTCGAGTCGATATGCATAAAGCCGATCTGATCTTCCGGATTGATTGTCGTGGTAGGGTTCATGGCGGGGTTCTCTTCCCTTTATCGCAAGTTACTGTAAACGGCCTCTTTGGCGATTATTGTAGCGAAGAGCATTGGCACAACACTTACGACGGCAGCGCCAGGAGTAGAGGGGTGATTTGTTATTCCAGGCCCGATGCACGGTCCACTGTCATGGATCGCCGGTACAGGGCGATCTGTATGGTCAGCATTGTGGCAACGACCATTGCGGCGAGTATGTATGGAATTCGAACAGAAGCCAATGCAGTTCCTGTTATGCCCCCGAATGCCGCTCCAGAAGCGGCGCCCAGTAGTAGCGTGGCTTCATGGATTCCCAGCGCGAATCCGCGTTTGGCGTTGCTGCTACCAGTGGTGCTGTAATAAAGGCTCGCGAAGTAGTTGTAGCCAACGAGCACGGCCAGTCCCGCCAGTCCCAGCATCAATCCCGGTTCACTGGCAGTCATGGCGATCACTCCCAGCCCCACAATCCCGCTGATATGGGCCACGACGGTGACCCAAAATTTCCTGTGCCAGAACTGGGTCCAGTGCATGACCAGGTAGATCCCCACCACCACCAGTCGTGTCAGGCCGACTAGCAACCCCTGGCGGTCAGCGGGTAATTTCATGTCTACAGCTAGAAGGGGAAATAGGTGGAAGATGACACTCATTGAGAAGGTGCCACCGACATTGGCAATCCAGCACAGTCGGGTGAAGTCCATCGAGTTCTCTCGATCGACCTGTTTGACTGGTTTGGTATCCCCACCCGATGGCCCTCGCAGTGTCAGCAGCAGTAGCAGATTGCATAGGAACAACAAGATCGCAGCCAGTAGCGGCCCCTGTCGTCCCAGACCGTCGTAAATAGCGCCGCCGCCAGCTTGGCCAAAGGCGATGCCCAAGTTCCATGACAGGCAGAAAAGAAACAATCGCCGGGTCACATTGCTGACGGACCTGACTGCCTTTGTTGTGCCATCGCGGGTCAGCCAGGCCATCAGGGGCGGATAGACTCCCCCGGCCCCCGTACCGGTCATTATGTAGCAGCCGGTTAAGAGCCAGATCCGGTCCATCCAGAGAAAACAGCCCACTGTGCCCATTAGCGCCATGAGCATTGCCAGTGCCATCATCGATCGACGGCCTAGGCGATCCGACATGAACCCGGTCCCCATGGTGGCCACCGATGCGCCTAGCATGTACGCAGCTCCAAGCAGTCCTACGTAGGTCATCGCGATATCCCGATCAGCCAGGATCCGGGTAATCGTGAACACCGTGAGCATGGAACCGGCGTCAGTCAACCATGTTATTGCGTAGAGGCGTCGGGGAGGTTGCATCGTGTGCAACTGTAGCGAATTATCTGCAGGTTATTCGCCGGGGCGTCCCCAATTTCGGATCTTTCACCGGATCCATTGCAAGCAGGTGTCGGTAGCGACATCGGGGACGAAGTGGATCTGCACTGGGAAAGAAAAACAGTATACGGCAGTCACCTCAGGGTACGGGCGACCATGAGCAACTGCATGTCGCTTGCACCGTACAAGCCGTGGATCTTATTGATTGTATACGTCGACGGGGTAGGTCCAGTCATGCAAGCCAACCGCGTGACCGGGCAATGTGGCTCATGGTGACATAAGCCAGCTTGGCAGTGGCAAAGTCGGCCGCGTGAAGCATTGGTCTGGGGGCGAGTTCGACGAGGTCCAGGCCCACGACCTTGGCTGCCCGGCATACTGTGTCGATGGCGTCAACCGCTTGCTGCCAGCTCAACCCATTTGGTTCAGGTGTTCCGGTGGCGGCAATGACCGATGGATCGAGGCCATCGACATCGATCGTCAGATAGACCTGGCGGCCCTTGAGTTGCTGCGCCAAATCTTTTCGCCAGATACCGGTTGGGTCACCGTGCATGTCCTCGGCAAAGTGAACATGCACTCGCTCGTCATTGGCGGATATGAACTCTACTTCTTCAGTGCACAGCGAGCGAATTCCGATCAGTACCAGTTCCATCACTCCTTTATCCAGGAGCTGTCGTGCTGCGCAGGCATGCGAGTACGGCTCCGTTTCGTATTGGTCACGCAGGTCACCATGGGCGTCGATTTGTACGAGGGTGATCGGTTTGGCCAGTGCCCTCGCCGTGCCGCGAGTCAGGCCGACCGTAATTGTGTGTTCGCCTCCCAAGCCTACAAGCAGACGTTCGGGCTCGATTAGCGGCTGTATCCACTGGGCCAGCGCTTGGGTGACCTCTTGTGTCGAACCATCTGGGATGACGAAGGCAGGCAGGGTCTCGATGCCATAGATCTCACAGGGTTCAGTGCCGAATGTTCGATCGTACAATTCGAGTTGGGACGATGCATCGAGTATTGCCCGCGGTCCATGGGCCGTCCCTGGTGCGTAGGACACCGTGGCTTCATAGGGCACCGGCAACACACGAATTCGCGGCGGCCTACCCGTTGAAGTACTGGCCGGGAGTTCGAGGAAGGTCGGCATGGATTGGTTTTCGGCCATGGGCGGTACGAATGGGGAAGAGCCTTTCAGTGAAAGAGGAACTGCCGCCTATCCATAGATCTGCCTGGGCATCTTGGCTATCCGGCACATGGCATTCGGTTCGAGGTAGGCCGCATAAGGCGAGATACATGGGACTCTAGATGGCCGGTGAAAAGCTTCGGCCCGGATGGAGGCTGGTCCGTTCGCGAGGCGGCTGACGGCCATTGCGAGGAAGAGATCTTGTGGCATGGTCGGGTTATTTCACTTGGGCTTAAGGGACGCACATGACTTTCGATGATTGCAATTGGCAGTGTTGCCCACGATCTTCACAGATGGGATCGGCGTTTTCCCTTGCCCGATTGTGCGCTCCCATGGAAATAACGTCTACGAGAAAAATCCCTTTGGTCCGGTTCGCGATGAATCGCGATTAGTCAGGAGCATTCTTGGCCCACGCTTATCGCTGACGCGGCGTTATCAGCGTCGGATCGCCGATATTCATCAGGGGCAGGGGCATGGGACTGTTGGAGTCGAGGAAGTAGATTTTGGACGCTGGGTCCTTGGATATTTCGGTTAGCGCCTTGAGCGCTTCGAGTTGAATGTAGGCAGGGTTATTGGCGATGGCCTGATTGATCTTTTCGATCTCATAGGCCTGGGCATCGGCGATCATCCTGCGGCGATCAGCTTCTTGTTCAGCGGCATCTTTCTGGGCTTCGGCCAGGGCAACAATTTGCTGCTGCTCGAGCCGGAATCGTTCCAGTTCTGCCCTCTGACGTTCCACGGCCTGCTCTCGTTCTTTCTTCTGCTCGATAGCCTTGGTGATGAATTGTGGTAGATTGATGTCGCGAAGCAACACGGCTTCGACCGAGATGCCCTTGGGAGTAAGAAACTCCGAAAGGCCACTGAATAATGAGTCCTGGAGCTGTTGCTGGGTCTCTTCGAGAAAGAAATCCTCAGCGCGGACGATGCTCTTGCCTTGTTCGCGCAGCAAGCTTCGTAGCTTGGGTATAAGATGTACAGTGATGGCCTGCCCGGCAGTCCCGGTTTCACCGAGAACCTGAGGTGCCATGTCGCCTTGGAGTCGGTATTGCACCGACACATCGATTTGGGTGGTTAACTGGTCCTGACTGGGCACACCGGCATGCTCTTGGTGAGTTTTTTGCCGGCAGTCATATAGCGTCCAGCGATAGAGCGGGTTAACGAACGAGTGCAAGCCTTCCCCATAGGGCTGGGACCGAATATTACCGAACAGGGTAGCAACACCCACGTGACCGGCGGGGATACTTCTAAATGCGCAAGAGCCCGTCAGGAATACGAGGGCTGTGATGATGACGATGGGGACGATACCGAGCACGTAACGACTAGGGATGGAAGCATGTGTGTTCATAATTTCACCGTTGACAGTGGGCACTAGACAAGCAGGATATACAGCCAGTTACGCACTACCTGTAATTTCGGCCGAGACCATTTCCAGATGGCCGGACGTATGATACCATTTCCGGCCCGTCCTGCGATACCATTTCCGGCCCGTCCTAATCGCGCCGTTTGCGGCACTTGGCCGCTACTGTGTTATTTTTTTGGAACGCTTGCGAATTGTTCATTCAGTGGCTGTCTTTGGTACGGGCACTGTGGCAATGCAGCCCCTGTCGATTGTGTATGAGATTTGGGCTTGGGTCACGGGTGGCGAATGGCATTCGCGGGGCGATGGCCGTTGCCTGGGCGGTGATTTTGTTTCGGATCCCATTCTGTTCGCGGCGAGGTTGAATTCCTATGCAATCAAAATTGGCTTTAGTGAGCAGGAACGCGTAGGGTTTGGTTAAGATCTAAAGGAACTCTACTGATGATCAGCACTCCAATTAACGTCAAAAAGATACGTTTGGCTTTTACCCTGATCGAGCTGCTGGTGGTTATCTCGATTATTGCGATGCTTATCGCAATTTTGTTGCCAGCGTTGCAATTAGCGAGAGAGGAGGCTCGGACGGTTGTTTGTGGATCAAATCTGCGACAAGCGGGCATCGCCCTTCAAGTCTACGGCGGAGATTATGACGGAATGCTGCCACCTTATTCCTATGCATCCAGCCTCGGTAGCTACTACCATTTCCCATTCTGGCATCAGGTGATTGCCCCCTACATGGGTAAGCACAATCCAGACCAGGCGGAAGGTGATTATCCCCAATGGCCGTGGCGGTTTGGATACGTTGGGCCAGATGAGCGATTGGAATTCATGTCGTGTCCCTCACAGGTGTATGGGCCGGTGCCCAACGCATGCCCAAGTTGGAACAAGTATCGCCAGCAGACTTATCTGGTCCACTACCCGACGGTGTTTGGTTTCCACCTGCCTTATGCGACGAAGACCACCCACACCGCGTTTCGCAACTCTGCTATCCTGGAAAAAGTTCCCAGCGAGGTCTGGTTGATTGCCGACGGCGCAACCAATTTTACGAGTCGTTCTTCCAGCCACGCATATAACCCCGGCGCCAGTGGTTCCTGGGCGTTGACGGTGGATGTTGATTTCGACGGCATCCCCGACTCCGGAGCCGGGGTGTTCAACTGCAGTCCGCCATTTCATTTTCTGGACCCGATTCACAACCGGACCTTCAACATGTTGTTCGCGGACAGCGCCGTGCGCAGGACCTTGGTTCGAGACTGGGCCTCAAATCGCGGTGGTATGTGGGGGGTCACGCTGGCAGATGGCGGGTTGGCGGAACTGAATCGGTATAAGTGACTTTGTCCGGGCAGGGTCTGATGTCCGAATGCAGATCATGCACAGATGGTCCAAGCGGCCCCGGAACCACCGGGGCCGCTCAGTGGCTCATCTTCTGCTCACGCGGTTTTATGTTCGGCCCGGTTCCAGCGCTTTGTCCTCGGGCCGATCAAAAAGTCTTGGGCCCAACGTTTGTCCCAGCCTTTACCTTCCATTTGGGCGGACCCATACGTAAACCCATGCTTCCGAGCCGAGGGGCACGGAGATTTTGCCATCGGCCGTCATATCCACAGGCTCTTCCGTGAGCACATTGAAAACGTCGAGTTTTGTGCCAAGCAATCCGAGTTTCTCCAACTGGAGGTGAATATTCACCGTTTGCGCATCCTGACGCAGGTTAGAGATGAAGGCGAGAACCCCGTTCTTCGGGTGTTTCATCAGCGTCGCATAGCACTTCTGAGGCGACAGGCTGACATAGTCGTGGTTGTTCCAGCAGAAGAGCTTATCTGCCGCCTTGACACCAAATCGATCTCGGACTTTCCAGAGCTTGCGCATCATCTTGAAGTAGCCAGTGTCACGTGCGCGGATTCGGATCGGGACGTCGTGTAGCAGTGATGTGGCCAATAGCCGTGCGAACGGTTCGAGGGCCGGCTCTGCATCCTTGTTTCCGGTCAGCCGGTAGTGCAGCAGTTCAGCCGCCACGCCGATCGGGTGTCCCATGAATTCCGCCCGAAACATGTCAAGCGGCAACTCCGCCGATATGTAACCATCCTTCGCACCCACATCCCTCAGGTGGTACCAGTGCTCCCCGGTCCAGATGATGTCAGCGTAGGCCCAGACGGCCATGTTTGGTTTAAAGGAGCAATGAACGTCCATGACGCTGTCAGGCCGTCGTTGCTTGAGCACGGTGTAAATCCGTTTCATGAACTGGTGATTGGCAAATGCCGGATAGGTGGATTGCATCGAGCCATCCGTGTCGCGGTATCCACATCCGTGCGCCGTATTTTTGCAGGGGACAATCAACCCCGTCCCATCCGGAAAGCTCCATCACCGCCATACTCATCCAGGCGTTGTGCCAGGCTCGAAACATAGACATCTTGGAGAGCTTTGCTTTTGGGGCAAAACTTTATCGCTCTGCCCCCATAGGGCTTCAACGGGCGATTCAACATGTGGAGTCCGTGGAGTTCAAACTCCGGCGCCAGGGGGGGAATCGCTGGTGGATCATGTATTGGTGCAACTTCATTCCATAACCGTGGGCGCCATCTACCAAGTGATGTACCGCTTGGGAATATTTCTGGTGCATGGGCAGCGGATACGGCCATATCTTGTGTATGCAACGTAGGATTGAAGCAAGGGTTTCGGATTCAGACCATCGGTGCCCGTTTCTGGTAATTGAAAGTCTCCGCCATGGGTCTTCACGATCCGGAGATCCCAGGAATCTCGAAGCACCGGTTTAACGGGTGTGGCCAGTAATGCGAACCGGTAGTGAAGCTTCTGGTCGTGGCCAGGTGGGTGGGCAGGTTGATGAGATTGGCCTGGAAGTGGGTGACCTTGTCACGAGGAAGAATTTCAATCGATTTTTGCTTGTCGGCGTAGTGCCAGTGCTCGTCGGATTCGGCTTGCCAGCACAGCCCTCGCTGTTCGTTTCCAATCCAGATATTTGGGCTGAAGCGAAAGCCCAGGTCGCCCGGTACTGCCCCGCTGTGGGATATGCTCATCGGGATCTTGGGCTTTTCCGGATATACGCCTTGGCCGAAGCAGAGTGTTGCGTACCGTGTTCGAAGCGGGATATCCAGTTGCAGGATTTCGATGGTCAGGCCGCGTTGTCCCTGAAGGGTACAGTCGAAAATCATGTAACCGTCATAATCCATGCTGGCTTTTACGTGGAGTGTCACGCCATTGCTTTCGCAGACCTGTTCAAGCGATGCGGTGTCAGGGTAATGCGCCGTGAGTCGGGTACTGCCATTTTTCCAGTGAAAGGCGTGCCCCTCGGCACGACCGCGAAGAGCAATGGGTGCGGCCAGAAGGTCTTCGCCACTGGACTCGATTTTCTGAAGGAACGGTATGGTGCCAAATACATGCCGACATCCCCAGGCACCGATATCTACCGTGCCATCGGGTTCCGTTTGTGCTTCCACCGGAGTCCACGGTGGTAGAACCTTCTTTGAATATCCCTCCTGGGTATCGACCCAATCTGGCCTCCTTATGTGTACATGCTGGTAGACGGTCTTGACCAGGCGGCCATTGGGATCAAGAAGACGGGCTACGCCATCCAGTGACTTGTTTTCCAGGCCCGAGAGGGGGAATTTTGCCATTGCCACGCGTCGCCCTGATTCTCCAGGGACTTCGACCAAGTCAATTTTCTTAAGATCCGTTACGTCGAAGGAACTCCCATCCTGCATAGACATCTGCGCCGTGTGGCCGCTGTAGTCCATGCCTTTGCACGACAGACGCAGGGTGACGGTTTAGTCATACCAGTGAGGCTCGACTGCCAGTTCCTCTGCGCGATCCGGTGGCACCTCTTCGCCCCTTGCGTGTGCTACGACCTCTTCCGTGGTCAGTGCTCGCCGGTACATTCGAAATTCATCCAGATCCATCGGCAGGGTCTGCGAGCGGCCGCCGCCGATACGCTTCGAACTGCTTTGGGTTTCCAGGGCGGTTGGGATCGGCATGTAGGCATCCCGGATCAATTCGCCGTTGTGGTAAAAGCGGCATCGGGGATACTCGACGACTACTGCAAAATGCGACCACTGCTCGCTGAGGACGTTGCGGTTCAGTGGCAGGATCATGGTCTCGTGGCCGTTGCGGTACCACAGCAGCAATGTATCGGTCTCCGCCTCTGTGAACACTTCCGGTAGTTGCCACGCTGCCTTTCCCACTGTGAGAAAAAAACGGTTGCGGGAGGTGTCTCCAAACAGAATGGTGTTGCCATTCTTCCGGGACTGGTGCAATCGCACTCGCATCTCCAGGCTCATATCCCCGCTGAATTTCAGAGAGTCGGAATTGCCACAGTCAAGGAAGGACTCCTTGTCTCCCAAGCTCAAAACACCTTGTCTGCCGTCAAGTTCCTCTAGGACCTTTGCATTGACGATCTTTCCGTCGTTGCCGTGGGGGTTGAGGTCCTTGGCTCGATCTCCTAAGTCCTGATCAAACGTGTAGTGGAGTATCAGCGAAGGATCTGGCGGTGCGTCCGCAGCACGAGTAGCAGGCGATGCTGCCCAGAGAACCAATCCAGATACCACAAGCCCGATACATGTCAGTTGCATTCTGTGCAACAGGGGTGTTCCCTCTTTCTTCGGCGACACATCACATGTGCTATTGACCCTTAGCCGGCCGCAGCCAAATATAGACCCACTGCTCCGAGCCGAGGGGTACGGAGAGCTTGCCATCGGGGGTCATGGCGACGGCTTCATCGGTCAACGGGTTGAAGGCCTCGAGCTTGCTGTCGTGCAGGCCAAGCTTGTCCAGATTGAACTCCACGGACACCTCTCTCGCGTCGCGCCGCAGGTTCGAGATGAAGGCGAGTACGCCGTTCTTCGGGTGCTGGAACAAGGTTGCGTAGCACTTCTCCGGCGATACGCTCACGTATTCCTGGTTGTTCCAGTAGAACAGCTTCTCGGCCTCTTTGGCACCGAATTGATCCCGAATTTTCCAGAGCTGCGATATGAGGTCGAAATAGCTCTTGTGCGGCGATGATTGTGCCTCTGGATATAGCCGATCGAAGCCGGGGGTGCTGGGCCGAACCGGTATATCGTGTAGCAACGAAGTCGCCGCTACTTTCATGTCGGCCGTACCTTGGCCGCCGCCGAGCCGATACGATATTGTCTCGGCCGCTACACCGAGCTGGTGGCCCGAAAATGCCGTGCGGAACATGTCCAGCGGCAGTTCGGCTGAGATATATCCGTCTTTCGCTCCCGTATCCCTTAGATGAGTCCATCGCTCCCCGGTCCAGAACATGTCAGAATAGGCCAGCCCTGCTGGATTTATGACCCAGGAGTGGTGATCGATGATACCATCGGGCCTTCTCTGCTTGACCACGGTGTAAATCCGTTTCATGAACTCCCGAACGGCGAAGGGGGAATGGGTCCACTGTATTGACCCGTCCGCAGCCCGATATCCGCATCCATGTAAAGTGTTCTTGCAGGGGTCGTTCCACAGATCCATTGTTCCGTCCAGATAAACGCCGCCATCGCCATACACATCGAGCCGCCGGGCCAAGGCATGAACGTAGGCATCCTGAACGGCCTTGCTCTTGGCGCAGTACTCCATAACTATCTGGGAATCGGCGCCGTAGTCCATTCCCACCGGACCCGGGCGCCGCTTGCCGGGTGGAGCATCGGGGCCGGGATAATATGGATGCAACGGCCGCTTCGACATGTGAAGGCCGTGGAGGTTGAACTCCGGCGCCATGGTGGGAAAGCGTTCATGGATCATATAGCTGTCATTTGTAAGACCGGCGGCATGGAGTTGATTATTGAGCCGGTGCAGGAAACGGGAATACCGCTCATGTATTGGCATGGGATAAGGCCACATGTCGCACTCGGTGGTAAACAGATGTCGTATGCCCATTTCCCGGTAGAACTGAATTGCGGGTTTGCCGCGAACCTTTTCGTCCGGGGCGGAGAGAGATCGGCCATAGGGTTCGCACCGGGCGATCCGAAGGTCCCAGGAGTCTCGAAGCAAGGGTTTGGTGGGCGTGGCCAGCAGTGCAAACTTGTAATGGAGCGCCTCGCCAGCCGCCAATGGTGTGGGCACGTCCACCAGGTTGGCTCGGAAGATGGTCGTGTTACTGCGTGGAAGAATCTCGATGGCTTTCATTTTGTCAGCATAGTGCCAGTTCTCATCAGACTCCGCCTGCCAGGACAATCCTCGTTCCTCATCGCCGATCCAGATGTTCGGACTGAAGCGGAATGACAGATCGGCACTGACCGTGCCGGTGTGGAATCTTTTCATGGGAATCTTGGGGTTTTCGGGATAGACACTGTCGCCATGGCAGAGCGTGGCGTGGCGCGCCCGTAGCGGAATCTCCAAGACCAGGTTTTCCACGGACAGGTCGCGTCGGGCCTTAACCTCACAGTCGAAAATCATGTAGCCGTCGTATTCCACGCTCGCATTCACCCTGACCGTCGCATGGTCATTGGTGGATGTCTGTTCCAGCGACACTGCAGTTTCAGAGGCATCCCTAAGCGAAGTGCGGCCGTCCTTCCAGACCATGGGTTTGCCGTCCGCACGGCCGCTCAGGGTGATTGGCGAGGTCAGAATATTTTCTCCACGTGTCTCAATCTGCTGGGCAAACGGCGTTGCCCCGAACACGTATCGCCGTCCCCAGATCCGGACCTCAACCGTGCCGTCAGGCTTCTCTAAGGTGTCCACCGGTGTCCAGGGCGGCAGGACTTTGTCCGAATAGCCTTCCTGGGTATGGACCCATTCCGGCTTCTTCAGGTATGCGTGCCGATACACGGTTTTCACCAATGCGCCATTGGGGTCGAGTATGTGGGCCACGCCGTCCAGCGACCTACCTTCCAGACCGTTCAGTGGGAATCGCACCGTGGTCATGTAACGGCCGGAACCCGCGGAAGATTCGGCCAATACCGTTTTCTGTGCAGCGACCATCGGCTCATCGTTCCCATCGAGCAGGGTCATTTCGGCTGTGTGGTTCTCATAGTTCAGCCCTTTGCACGACAGGCGCAGGGCCAAGGTGTCTTCGTACCAGTACGGTTCTACGGCCAGCTCGTGGGCTTGACCCGGGGGGACCTCTTTCCCTTTTGCGTGCGCTGCTACCTCCGCTGCGCTAAGTGCCCGCCGGTACAGCCGAAACTCGTCCAGGTCAATGGGTGCACAGCGGTCATCCCAGCCCCCGATCCGCTTCGGTATGCTGAATCTCTTCCGGACGCCTGAGACGGGCATGTACGCATCGTGGAATAGTTCGCCGTTTTTATAGAAACGGATCCGGGGATACTCCACCACCACTGCGATGTGCGACCACTGGTCGCTCATCACGTGCCGCTTCACGGGGATCCCCATGGATTCGTGTGTGGACAGTTCGGTGTTGAACCAGGAGTAGTTCAGAATGAGTGTGTTCCAGTAATTAACGTGCAATCCGAAGTTGTTCAGATCACCGAAGATCATGCCTCGCGAATCCCCTGCCAGGCTATTGAACCGGAC
>Ga0310123_10003255_pt1 | contig 12651 bp, 10 predicted proteins | sample CB6_AW_1057_MG_FD_203505 | JGI IMG/M metagenome (GOLD analysis project Ga0310123, IMG submission 203505) | Marine microbial communities from Western Arctic Ocean, Canada - CB6_AW_1057 | ecosystem: Environmental > Aquatic > Marine > Oceanic | place: Canada: Western Arctic Ocean | collected... | reverse complement strand
TCTTTCGGGAGCTTCCGGGTTCCTCGAGCTGTCTATCCCTTTCCAGGGAGAAGCTAGATGAAAATCGTCAGCATATTTGGATGGCTCGTTTTTGGCTCTCTGCTGCTCACGTCTGCCTGTGGTTCGCCAGAGAGCGGGCGGGACGAGGGGGGTGGAGTGGAAACCGAGCGAATGCCAAGTGCCTCCGGAGCAGGCACAATCCTCCGCCTCGACCCCCGGTTCGATGCTTTGGTGCCGCCCGGTGCCATTATCGAAAAGGTGGCTGACGGATTTGTTTTTCTCGAAGGGCCGGTCTGGATCCGGGAGGAGTCTCGTCTCCTTTTTTCGGATCTTCGATCAAACGCGATCGTCCAGTGGACCGAGGCCGACAGTACGAGTTGGTTCATCGAGACCGTGTTCGAGGGGAACATGGACGGCCGCGGATCTGTTGGCTCGAACGGGCTGACTCGGGACTCGGAGGGCCGACTTCTGCTGGCAGAGCATGGACGGCGGCAAGTCACGCGGATCGAGAACGATGGGAGTCACACTGTACTTGTGGACAGTTACGAGGGAAGACGCCTTAACAGCCCGAACGACCTTGTCTACAGATCCGATGGCTGGCTCTACTTCACAGATCCACCATATGGGCTGGGAGAGGGTGACCAATCACCGTTGAAAGAGCTGGACTTTAATGGCATCTACCGCCTGAGCCCGGGAGGGGATCTCGAACTCCTCTATAGTGATCAGAGCCGCCCCAACGGCCTCGCATTCTCACCCGACGAGACCACGCTGTACGTGGCAAACTCTGACGCAAGTGAGGCGGTGTGGATGGCTTATGACGTGAGTGACGAGGGGCTCGCCAACGCGAGGGTATTACTCGACGTGACCGGCCATCCCGACACTGGGGGTGCCGACGGTCTAAAGGTTGATAGCCAGGGGCACATCTTTGCTACTGGCCCAGGCGGAGTATGGGTCATCGCTCCCGACGGGACACACCTCGGCACGATTCAGCCAGATGAGGTGCCCGCAAATGTAGGATGGGGCGAGGACGGACGGACCCTCTACATGACCGCGCAGGGCGGTCTCTACAGGATCCGACTGACAACGGAGGGCGCGATTCCGTAGGCTTTGATGGGCCTATAGGGAGTTTTCGTATAAGACTATGTTGTCCGTGGCTCCTCCAATGGCAAGGATGTCGAGTGCGCCATCTCCAGTGATGTCCCTGATGTAGAGACCCGAGACGGCAACACCTCCGATGTCCAGCGGAATTTTCTCCCAAGAGTCGGAGTTCGGTAGATATCGGTAGATCATCAGAGCCCAATCTCCACCTCGACCTCCCGCAACGATCTCGTCGTATCCGTCGCCGTTCAAGTCGGCAGCGATCAACGCGTGTCCACCTTCGAACTCGGTACCGATCACCTCACGGGGCCAGAGTTCTCCCTCTGAGTCGCTCGGCGTGTAGACAACGGCGTCGGTGCCGTGCCACGGTTCGATTGTGGCAATGAACCGCTCTCCACCCAGGGTGCCTAGGCTAACCTCGCTGGACCCTCGATTTGGGCGTGGGGCGTCAAGGCCGGCTCCGATGTGCCGGGGTTGGCTTCCCAGCCCTGGTTGGAATAGCCAGACGCCGTCGAGGCTGGCGGTGAGAACATCTTCAGCCGGATCGCCGTCCCAATCTACGACACTGATGCCATGCGCCACCTCGAGACGGGAGTCGTCTAGTATCTGCTGTCCCCACGCACCCGTGGGGTCACCGGGAATCTGATAGGCCCGAAAGGTCGACGCACCGATGTACTCAGGGCCAATGACGCCAATCCCGATGATCGGAAGAACCAGGAGTTCCTTCCTCCCATCGCCGTCTATGTCTCCCCATCTCATTCTGTGTGACGCGGGGACAGCATCTATGGAGTGGAGGGCCCACTCCTGGTTCGTGGTCGGGTCGTCGGGAGACTCAATCCAATGAATCAATCCCCCGTTGTTAGAGTTGTTTAGGGCGAACTCGCTGGCAGTAGCGATGTCTATATCTCCATCCCCATCAATATCATAGGGGGCCATGTTAATGAGCCGTTCGGTTTCTGTGGTGATATTGAACTTTTCCCAAGTCGGGTTCTTGAACCACATGAGGTCACCTTCCGTCCCCCCGGCAAACGCCACGATGTCTTGCATCCCGTCGCGATCTACATCAAAGACAACCGCGTAGGATCCCCCGTCCAGTTCGGCGATCGTATGCTTCGTGAACGTGGGGAACGCTTCCTGCCACACCGCCTGTTCGACCCCACTACAGCCGACCAATGGGAGGAGAGCGAACGCCCAAAGAGATCTGGAAACTCTGATGCTAGGCATAATGAAACGCTTCCGTTTTCAAGTAAGGTGATGTGTATAGGCACCCCCGGGGCACGGTAGGTCGGCAAAGGGGAGGAGGCAAGAAGTGGGGGAGTGGGCTCTAGGGGGCTTGGCAGGGTCTCCCAGCGGTTGGCCGGGGGTGTGGTGTAGTGTCCAGCTGATTCGGAAGATACTTGAAGAAGCATCAACTCCAGGCGTAGCGACTTATTCACAAGCACTTTCAAAGAAACCTTTCTTTCTGTCCGAAGTCGTTCCACGGCGATTTTCACTGTAGTTTGGTGTGGCAAGTCTTTCTCGTTTGCGTATACAGACTCTGGCCCGCATTCTAAAAATGATAGTCGAACACTACGCGTTGGAATGCCGAACGAAAGGCAATGACCAGATCGTTGATCTGACTGGAGAAACACAGGCCGCGGTAGCGGCTTCAGGGGTGCAAGTGGGCCAGGCCGTGCTTCTAGTGCATGGTTCGACTGCGGCTCTTACTACACTCGAGTACGAACCGGGGCTCGTGAACCACGATGTAGCGGCGGCACTTGAAAGGGTGGCGCCGAGGAATGAGCGTTACGTTCACGAGGAAACCTGGCACGACGACAACGGACATAGCCATGTGCGAGCTTCATTGATTGGGCCTTCACTGGCTCTTCCTATAGTCGAGGGGAAAATCCCACTCGGCACCTGGCAGCAGATCGTCCTAGTCGATTCGGACACTCGACCCCGGGGACGGACTGTGCACGTAAGTGTTGTAGGAGTGGGAGATTGATGTTGATATAGGGGTAGGAATTGTTCGGATCGTTATGGCCACCGCGAGTTCACGAGGAGGGTAGAAGCGTGGGAAAGAACCAGCAGATCCCAGAGGCGCTCGGTCGGAGAGAATTCCTAAAGAAGAGTGCAACCCTAGGTGTCGGTGCGACCGCACTGGGCGGACTTAGTGCCAGTGAGCTTGAGGCACAGCAGTCCTGGGATCACGAGGCCGACTTTGTCACCATCGGTGCCGGCACCGCAGGACTCGCTGCTGCCGTTTCCGCACTCGACCACGGGGCTTCGGTGATCATGGTGGACGAGAATTACGATATCGGTGGCCACGGACTAGTGAGTGGGGGGAACGTGCACCTTGGAGGTGGCAACAGCAGGCAGCGTAAATTCGGAGTTGAAGATTCTGCGGACAAAGTCTATGAAGACTGGGTACGCCACGATCACCGGGACAGCCGGTTCAGCGACCGAGATCTCGTACGAGCATTCGCGGACGAGAACGCCCCCTCGTTCGAGTTTCTGATCGAGAACGGAGTAGAGTTTCAGGACCAATCCGTTGGCCAGGGGGGCGCTTCGACGGTTACACGTCAGGGGCGAACCGTGCAGTGGCCGATTGAGAGCGAACGAGTCACGCATCATCCGACCCGAGTGGGCTCCGGTCTCGTGCGAGCACTTGAGAAGAGTGCGAGAGAGAAGGGTGCACAGATTCTCCTAGAGCACAGAATGACGCGAATTATCCGCGAGGGTCCAACCTCCGGGAGAGTGCTCGGCATCACCGTCGAGCACCGGGGGATGAGCATGAACATCCGAGCGCGTATGGGCGTCTTGGTGGCTACGGGTGGGAACTCGAGCAACGTCACGTTGCGCAGGACGTTTGATCCGAGGCTGACAGAGGAGTACCAAGTGGCAGGCGAGCCCTGGTCCAAACAGAGCGGCGCCGGGGAACTTGCCGCGATGGCAATTGGGGCGGCCCTTTGGGCAACCGCGAATCAGACGAACGAGTCGGGCAACTATATATCGAAGACCCGTTATATCGGGTGCAAATGGGGTTACTCCAGTCTCATCTGGCAGCCAGACAGTCCGCTCTTCGATCGTGCGCGTGCATCAGGGCTCACCATTTTCAGTTGGCAGAACGCGATCATGGTGAATCAGACCGGCCGGAGATTCTGGGACGAAACGGATAGAGGGCACGACTTCTTTTCGGCTTGCCTCGCGGACTGCGGGGACACTAAAAAGAGGAATGGAGGGGGTCCAATATGGGCCATCTTCGACGCCGATGCGGTGGAGCGGGAGGGCTGGGATCCGAACCCGCCATATGTCGACCTTGAGGGCTATTTCTTCAGCGGAGACACGGTTGCGGAGCTTGCGGGCAACATTGACAACGAATACCAATCGGGACCGATGCCGCCGGCCGCTCTCGAAGAAACGGTAATCAGGTACAATGCCTTCGTGGATACGGGAAGCGATCCGGATTTTGGGAAGGACACACCCATGTACAAGATCCAAACACCCCCGTTCTACGCCGCTTGGACCACCCCGATCCTGCATGATTCTCTCACTGGCCTGAGGACGAACGCGAGGGCGCAGGTGATGGACTATCATGCCCAGGTCATACCTGGCCTGTACTGTGCTGGTGAGTCGCAGGGCGGTTTCGCTCAGCACGGCCTTGGCCGCTGTATCACCTTCGGTCGCATCGCCGGCAGAGACGCTGCGTTGAACGGTGGCGAGGTTTGATTCTCTGCCCATAGGTTTAAGGTCAAAGCTGAGAAGGGAATCGAAGCTCGTAGAAGGTCCGTATAGGTATGCGGAGATAGTGATCTAACGACGTGAAGCGATCCTCTTTTTGGATTGTGACGCTGGCGGGACTGTCGTGTGGCGCCGTTTGCGGGATCACCAAAACCCCAACATGGCGGTGGTCGCTTGTGCGACTAGAGCCTAGGTCGCCCTGGGATTGAAGGACGGCTGTCGGTCGGTGCGACCAGTGGTCGCCAGCGGAAGCATTTGATGAAATATTCCCAGCCAGAACATCTCCTTAAAGATCTGTGGGCTCCCAACGCGAACGACCGGATGAAGGCCCAGTGGCACGGCTGGGTAGCCCGATCGACGCTTGTGGGGGTGGTTCTGCATGTCGGGGTGGTCGGACTATGGCCAACTTGGGAGAGGTCGGCACGTCAGTCCGAGCCACTGCGGGACTTCTTCCAACTCGAAAGGGTTACGGTGCTTGATGCTCAATCCCCGCTTAACGTTGATCCGGCCCCGCCAGTTCACATTAGTGAAATCCCCGATTCTATTCCGACCGAGGCAGATTTAGTCGCATCAGCCAGTGGTTTGGGCATGCAGACAGAAACGCTCTCTGAGGCTTTTCGAGAACGACTGATTGGCCGGTCCGCTCCCAGGCCGACCATCACGCAGCCTGAGATGGAAGGCGACGAGGAGGGATCGACGGGCTCGGACGAAGATGAAGGTTCGATCAGTATCGAGCGGCGCATTTCCGCTGCTGACTTCTCTGAGCAGTTGAGCTCAAACCCTTTGGACCTTGAGCGTCTGGCGGCGGCGCATCCGGAATTCGTTCTCTCGGACCTCTCGGCCTGGGTCCTGCTCCGGAACCCGACCGAGGTCGAGATGTTCATCAGACGGATCTACCGGAGAGGTGAGCTGGACCGCTCTGCCAATGGGACAGTCAGCGTCGCTTTATGGATTGACGAACGGGGCTCGGTAGAGTGGGCTGAGATCAGTCGGTCTAGCGGACGCTCGGATGTTGATCAGGTTGCCCTGGCTTTGTTTAGTGAGGTGGTGGCGTTCCGGGCTGCTCGTGTTGGGGGTGTGCCGGTGTCGCGATCGGTGATCTTCTCAGTTCGCTTCCCCTGGTAGCCAGCGCATGCCCGAGGGCTACGGCTGCTCGTTCCTCAGGGGGACGTTTGTCGTTCGAGTGTTCGCAGGAGGTCTTCTGCTGTCCGGTTGTGCTCCGGGCCTGAATCCTAGTGGCCCGGTTATCTCGCCAACCGGAATCGTCTACGAATTAGGCACCCCCCCCGTCGAGACCCGTTTTTCTCAGACGGCGGTAATGTACCTGCGTCAGGAAAACGAGGAACGAGCACTCGAATTGGCGCTGGAGGGCATGGGTCCCGACCCCTCGAACCCCATTCACTATTATCTGGCCGGCACTGCGTATGCCCGACTCGGAAGGAATGAGGAGGCGGCTGCCATGTTTGCCGATGCCGAGAGGATCTACCCCGCCTATCAGCTCAATACTGAGCCGGAGCGAGAGCGAGCGTGGGCAGAGGCGTTCAACGAGGGCATCGAAGCGTTTGATGCTGACGACGTAACGAGTGCGATCGACGCCTGGGGTCGGGCCGTGAAGATTTACGATTTGCGACCAGACGCTCATCAAAACCTGGCGGTGCTGCTCGCTGGAGAAGGCAGACACAATGAAGCAATCAAAATCTATAGGCAGACCTTGGCGGGCCTGGCCAAACAGCCCGCCACCAGGGTTCTTTCGGACGGAGAACTTGCAGAGCGTATAGCACTGCGCATCGGCGTCGAGGAAAACCTTGGGCAGCTTTTCCTCTTCATGGCACGATATGAAGAAGCTGAGCCTATCCTCCGGGAGCAGCTCGAGCAAGATTCCGATAACCGCAGCCTGCAGAGAGACTTGGCCCGGGCACTGAGCGGGGCGGGTCGCGATGCAGAAGCCACTGAGATCTATGCCGCTCTTCTCTCGACGGGGGGTCTCGATTCAACTGAACTCTTCAATGTCGGGGTAACCCTGTTTCGTTCCGCGGACTTCACTGAAGCGGCAGAGGCCTTCAAACAAGTAACGGAACTCCAGCCGAACTCTCGAGATGGTTGGTTTAATTACGTGAATTCGTTGTTTGCAGCTGAGGAATGGGAATCACTGATCAGCGCGGGAGAGAGACTTGTTGAGCTTGATCCCCTTAGCGAGAATGCCGGGCTGATTGCAGCTCGTGCCTCCTTGGAAGCAGGCGATGACGAGGCGGTGCTCAGCGGCCTGGAGCGAATGGAGGGAGTCCCTATCCATGTGGAGGATCTGCAGTTTCGGCCTGCTGGGGCCGAGACGAAGGTAGAGGGGCGTGTAATCGGGAACGGGGCGGAAACAGGTACGGTGGTGCGACTTCGATTCACCTTCTATGGGAACGACGGGATTCTCGGAAGCCAGATCCTTACCGTGCGAGCCCCCCCGTTGGGAGAGAGCGAGGACCTGGAGGTGTTGTTCTCCGGGCCCGCCACCGCCTATCGCTACGAGGTCATTCCCTGACTTGAGGTGGATCCGGGGAATCTCACTTCTCTTTCACCTGGACCCGCCTCGCCGAAATGCCAAATAATCCGGTCCCGTTCCACGCACACGGGTGCCAAAGGGGCGGACAGGTGTCATAATGGGTGTGCGGGCGTCTTCACCTTGGAGGTCACTATGAACCGGTTCCCCCCCAGTAGTAGTTCCGCAACGGCGTGGGGTCTTCTCTTCGGGATGTTAGTGACTGTTACGGCCTGCAGTACAATGCCCGGGCAGTTTGGTGCCACCGGGAGAGAGTGCGGATCACCGAGCGAATGTAGAGGATCACCCAACGAGATCACGGAAGAAGAAATCGCCAACATTCCTGAAAGTGATGCTTTCGAAGTCATTCGAGTGCTTCGGCCGCGTTGGCTCCGACCCCGAAACTCCGGCACGATCAATAGCCTGCGAGAAGCCCAGTCCGGCTTTATGGGGATACCTGGGAGTGGTACAATCTACCCTGAGGTTTTCCAGAATGATCTGGCTTACGGTCCGATTGACTCGCTGAGGGATTTCGGCGTGGTGGAAATTGAAAGGATTGAGTTTATTGACGCACTTGACGCCACAACCCTCTATGGCATCGGCTATATGGGTGGGATCATTCGTGTGGTTACCCGTCGATAGACCGGATTGCCGAGTTCTGGGTGAGGATGAGCGGTTGTGGTCTACTTAGAGTTGTAGACTGCAGAAGAAGCGGCTGACTTCGCCTTGCCAGAGGGGGGATTCCCTGAGCCCGAGGCCCCCCGCACGAAGAAGTTGATCCAACAGCCTGCCGACGGTTCATGGGTCCTCTCTGGAGGGCCGTGAAGGATTGTAACCACACGACATAGCGGTCATCCAGGCACGACAAGCAACGGTCCGAAGGAGCGGAGCTGCGTAACCAGGTGCCGGTCTCGCGCTGCCTCGGGGGAAGCTCCTATGTTCTTCCCACCATGAAAACGAAGAACTGCCCCCGATTCTGGTCGCGCACTGCATTCGTGTGGCTGTTCCTCTCTATGGCGCTCGCTGGTTGTATTGAATCGTTCTCGTTCAACCCCCTGAGCTGGTTTCGTGGCCCGGTGCCGATTGTCATTCCTTGGGATTCGATCTCACCTCCGCCGATCACTGCTGAGGTGGAGTTGCTAGACCCGCTCCCCATTGAGATTGGACGGGTGCCAGAGCCGGGGCGGTATGAGCAGGATCTGGATGTTATCCACTACGACGTGGAGCTCGTGATTCCGCCGACGAACGATCGGATCTCAAGCCGAACGACCATCCGGTATCTCCGCGACAGGGCAGGCCCCCATTCACTCACCTTGGACTTTTCTGGGCTCTCAACCGAGCTTGTGACCGCTGAGGGACGAGTCCTGCCATTTGTCCAGGAGGGAGGACTTCTTCGATTTGACACCCCGGGGCGCCCGGGCGTATTCGACACCGTGCAGGTGGAGATCATGGCCCGTGGAGTGCCGGACGATGGCCTGATCCTCCGAGACAATGTACACGGTGCCCCGACGGCCTTCGCAGACAATTGGCCGAACCGAGCGCGGTACTGGTTCCCGTCCAATGACCACCCATCCGACAAGGCGACTGCGACCTTCACCGTCCATGTGCCTGGGGAGCGGCGAGTCGTAGCGAATGGCGTCCAGCTTGGCCCTCCAGTGCCGGCAGATTCCCAGCGGACTGGGGGCGTCGAAGGTCTTCTAACCTGGAGATGGGAGAATCGAGTACCGATTCCCACCTACCTGATGGTGGTGGGTGTCGGTGAGATGGAGGTTGCTGGAAATGGTCTCGCCGCCTGTGGCCAATCGCCGGAATCCTCTCGCGGAGACGGATGCATTGAGGTGACATCGTGGGTGTTTCCTCCTGATACGGCGCTCGCCCGGGAGGCCTTCTCCCGCGCGGCTGAGATGGTCGACCTATACGTCGATCTTTTCGGCCCATACCCATTCCAGAAGTTGGCCAACGTCCAATCATCTACCTCGTTCGGAGGAATGGAGAACGCTTCGGCGATTTTCTACTCGGAGGAGACCATCGCGAGTGGGGCTGATATTGAAGGAACCGTGGCCCATGAAATCGTTCATCAGTGGTTTGGCGATTCAGTCACACCTGCCGACTGGCAGCACCTCTGGCTCTCAGAGGGTTTCGCCAGCTACTTCGGCCCCTTCTTTTGGGTGCAAACACAGGGAGACGCTGCATTTAGGGAACGGATAGAAACCCTCCGAAACAATTATCTGGCGTCGAACGTGACTGGTCGCCCGGTACTCGACCAGGACGTGACAAACCTGCTGCAGCTCCTGAATGAGAACTCTTACGAGAAAGGAGCCCTCGTGCTTCATATGCTGCGGAATGTGGTTGGAGAGCGGGCGTTCTTCAACGGAATTCGGCGCTACTACCAGAGGTTTGCAGGGGGGAACGTCACGACGGACGACCTCCAGATGGTCATGGAGGATGCTCACGGTGAGCCTCTGGACTGGTTCTTCCGGCAGTGGCTCCATCGTCCCGGATATCCGGCCCTGCGGGTCGAGTGGAGTTGGGAAAGCGAGCTGAACCAAGCTCAGGTAAGGGTGATCCAGGAACAGGATGACCTATGGCCAACGTTTAGGATGCCTATGGAGTTCGAGTTCCTAATGGAAGGAGGCGTGCATAGGGTCACAGACTGGGTGGACGGGCGCGAGTGGACCCGAGACATGTTGGTTCCTGAGAGGCCGACGGATCTTCGGCTCGACCCTGACGGTTGGTTGTTGTTTGAGCAGGTGGGAGTAACCGGTCCCTGAGGCAGTCCTTTCAGGGTTCGTAGGGTTCTATTTCCACTCCTCCGTGAAGTATCTGCTTGATCCGGGGACTCGCGACCATGTCGTGAGGGAATCCCAGCTCGATCTTGCTTGCCCCGTCCAGTCGGATCTTATGCTCCGCGCTCAACTTGAACTCTAGGCTCCCGAGGTTGTCCTCTAGCTGTTCGGTTGTCCGCGCTCCGAGAATGGGGCTCGTTACACCCGGTCGGTCCATAACCCAGCGGAGCGCTATCTGAGCTGGCGATCGCCCAATTTCTTTTGCTACTTCCGCGACGGTGTCCGCAATGGCCAACTTCCGCTCCGTCAGATGGGAACTCACCATTTGTCTGCGATCCCTGGGCACATTCCCGGGCTTGAGTTGCTCCTTTGCTTCGAGGTCTTCCTTCGAATACTTGCCAGTGAGGAGGCCCCCAGCTAACGGTGACCAGGGAGTGATCCCCATTCTCAGGTCCCTAGCCATCGGGACCAACTCACGCTCGACATCCCGTTGGGCAAGGCTGTACTCGACCTGGAGGCCGACGAAGGGCGACCATCCTCTTAGCTCGGCGAGCGTGTTGGCCTCGGCCACCTTCCACGCCGGATAGTCTGAGACCCCTACATAGTGGACCCTTCCGGACCCGACCAGATCGTCGAGGGCGCGCATCACCTCGTCAATTGGCGTGAGCATATCCCAGGCATGGACCCAGTAGAGATCGATGTACTCCGTTTGGAGGCGCTCGAGGCTGGCTGCCACGGACTCCATCATGTTCTTGCGAGCGTTGCCACCAGCGTTCGGGTCCCCAGGTCGGGTGCTTAAGGTGTACTTGGTTGCCAGGACGACCTGATCTCTACGCCCTCGTAGAAGGCGCCCGAGGATCTCTTCGCTCTGGCCATCGGTGTAACGGTTCGCTGTGTCGATAAAGTTTCCCCCTCGGTCAAAGAACAGCTCTAGCTGCTCCTTGCAAACATCCTCCGGGGAACCCCACCCCCAAGCTCCTCCGAAGGTCATCGTTCCAAAGCAAAGCTCGGACACGCGGAGACCACTTCGGCCAAGCAGGGTATAGCGCACGGTCAGACCTCGGTTGCCATTTCAATGGTGATCGAGGGCAGAAGGTGGGGCAGAGGTCAGATTGACGCTACCCGGCGATGTAGATTCCTTCACGAATGAATCAGCTCCATGACTATGTGCGACTGAGTGGCACGCAGGGAGGGGATATGTCAGGGTGGCCACAAGCTCAAGTGAAAGCACCGAGCCTGAGAGGACGATTGGATCGATAGGCTCCGTGCCCATGATGGTGTAGAGATTTTCTTCAGAGCTGTCCTCCAGTCCGGGGATCTGTCCCCAAGCTATCCTCTGTCCGAAACGAAATCGCTCGGGCAAGCCACCGGCAGACGATGTTCGCTGCGCATCGGGCCCGTCCGCCACAAGGGGAGGGGGTTTGACAATGCCGTTCACACGATGTTGTAGATTCACACAGTCGTGCTGACACGCCTGGGGTTAGAAAGGACAGTGACCCCTGATCGCCCGGTCGTGGAGGAGGAGCGTCAGGCCGAAGTAGCTGTTCTCGAGGATTCGAGTCGGTGGGCGGCCAAGTTCGGAAGGCTTGGGGGCCAGTTGCCCACGAGGAGGTGCTTAAGGAGAAGGTTTTAGGCGGCAGATATGCCTGCGGAGCGACGGACGAGCACTGTTGCCCCTGCCCCGTCAGAGTGCGCGTGTGGTGAAAAGATAATAGCCCTTCAATTGACTTGTGCGTAACATGAAGTGCTCGGAATGGCTTTGCTCCTTACTTTGATGATGAGGTGGCGAGTGCCAACTTAGACGATCTTGATTCTTGGTCTGATCGTACCCACGGATTTTCAACTTCGGAGTCTCAGCATGCACGCGAGAATGTCGGGTTTCATCGCTGGCGCCGTTTGGGTTTTCGTTCTTATAGCCGGCCCGGTAGCTGCTCAGAATGGGGTGCTCTCGGGAAGAGTGATCGATGCAGAGACCGGCGGTCCAGTGGCCCAAGCGCAGATACAGATTCTGGGTGGAGGTGAGTCGAGAGGTTCGACGAGCAACGCTCAGGGGCTGTATCAGGCCGATCTCCCACCGGGGACGTACGACCTTGTGGTCCAGAATCTAGGGTACGTTGGCGTCCGCTTCGATAATGTCGGAGTCTCGGCCGGAGAGACCACTGCGTATGATATCACCCTCACTTCAGTGGTTCTGGCGCTGGACGGCATCGTCGTGTCCGCCTCGCGGTCCGCGCCCGAGAAATCAACCGAGGCACCTGCCACCACCCACATCGTGAGCTCCGTGGAGATCGGGGAACGACCGACTCCCACCATGGCTGATCACCTCCGGTCGGCTCCGGGCGTAGACGTGATCACGACCGGTGTTCAGGGGACGAACGTCGTGGTGCGTGGATTCAACAACATCTTCTCGGGCTCCCTACACATGCTTACCGATCACCGGCTAGCCGGTGTGCCGTCACTTCGTGTGAACCAGATGCACTGGCTTCCCACCACGGACGAGGACGTGGAGAGGATGGAGGT
>Ga0310123_10003252_pt1 | contig 12666 bp, 9 predicted proteins | sample CB6_AW_1057_MG_FD_203505 | JGI IMG/M metagenome (GOLD analysis project Ga0310123, IMG submission 203505) | Marine microbial communities from Western Arctic Ocean, Canada - CB6_AW_1057 | ecosystem: Environmental > Aquatic > Marine > Oceanic | place: Canada: Western Arctic Ocean | collected... | reverse complement strand
GATCGCATTGAAACGGGGGTACTCTCTGAGTTTGGTGGCAAGGGCCTATTTGTTAAGGAAATCGAGGAGGCGTTGTCTGGGAATGAGATTGACATCGCCGTGCACTCGGCAAAAGACCTTCCAGTTGTGGTGCCATCTGGGCTAATCGTTCAAGGATATTTACCGCGAGAAGATGCCCGTGACGGATTCGTGCTGCCCAGGGGAGTGACCATTCGCACACCCGCAACAATCTTAGAGATACTGGAACAATTTGGTCCGGAACCGCGTATCGGGACAAGTAGCGTCCGAAGGATTGCTCAGTTAGTTACTCGTTGTCCAGGTGCTGTGTTCAAGCCAATTCGTGGAAACTTAGACACCAGGCTTCGCAAGGTCGATGGTCGAGAGTACGACGTTATCGTGCTGGCAGTGGCTGGGCTGCGTCGGCTAGGGTTCGCGCACCGGCTTTCCGCAGCGTTCACAGTTGACGAGTGTGTACCCGCACCGGGCCAGGGTGCAATCGCAATGGAGACGCGGGTGGATGATACGGCCGCGAACGAGTCCGTGACACGAGTCGACGACCCGAATACCCGAACCGCAGTTACAGCGGAACGAGCGCTCGTTAAGACCCTGGGTGGCGGTTGCCAGATGCCAATTGGCGCATACGCCGTCGTGAAGGGATCAGAGTTGCACTTGGACGCGGTGGTAAGTTCTCTCGACGGAACCCACGCATTACGTTTCCGCCTGTCCGGTGTCCGCGACGAACCAGAGATGCTAGGCCGTGTGGTGGCGCAGAAGCTCCTGGAGGCAGGTGCTGCGGACATCCTTGGGAATTTGCGCCGCAGGCAAGTCTCGGAAACGGACGAGTCGTGACGAAACCCTTTGTGTCCATTGTCGGCGCGGGTCCAGGCGATCCCTCGCTCATCAGTGTGCGAGGCTTGCGGCACCTGGCGAATGCCGACGTCGTTATCCATGACCACCTCATACCACGCCGGTTAATACAACTTGCGTCGCCAGAGGCAGAAGTCATCGATGTGGGAGCGGCGTCCCTCACAAAGTCTGTCGAACAGGACGCCATTAGTATCTTGCTCGCGGAGAAGGCTCAGGAAGGGCAGAAGGTGGTCAGGTTGAAGTGGGGAGACCCGTTTGTATTCGATAGTGGCGCAAAAGAAGCATTGTTTCTCGACAAGCAAGGTATCCCATGCGAATTGGTACCGGGCATCCCAACGACGATCGGAACGCCGACCTATGCTGGCATGCCAATCACCCACCCTGACGCCGGTGATACTCTGGTACTGGTACGCGGACACGAAGACGGAACCGACTTACTGCCTGACGTCGACTGGAAGAGCTTGGCGCGCCTGACCGGTACAATGGCATGTTACGCAGGCGCGCGGCAATTGCCCAAGATCGTTGCCGCCCTTCTGAGACACGGCCGACCTGGCGATGAATTGGCGGCGGCGGTCTATCACGGCACTCTGCCTAGCCAACATACAGTGGAAGGCACGCTGCAGGAACTCAAGACCTTAATAAAGGATACCGATGAGCATGGCTCCGCGGTTTTGATCGTCGGTCCCGCTGTAAGCCTGCGTAAACCGTTACGATGGTTTGAGACCCAGCCGCTCTTCGGCCGTCGGATTATCGTCACCCGTGCCAAGGAACAGGCCCACGATCTTGTGGAACGTCTCGTAGATCTCGGCGCCGAGCCGATTGAGGCTGCGACTATCCGTATTGCACCACCTGTTGATCTCGAACCACTCGATGATGCGTGTGCTCGTGTCGAGAGTTTCGACTGGATCGTTTTCACGAGTGTAAACGGAGTCGAATACTTTCTACGGAGACTAGTCGCCGGCCGCGGTGACGTCCGTAATTTAAAGGGCATCAGGCTGTGCGCCATCGGTCCGGCAACGGCCGAGCGTCTGACGCGCCATGGTATAAAGGTTAATCTTGTGCCTGACGAACATCGATCGGAGGCAGTTGTTGGAATGCTGTGCGCCAAGGACAATCTTCGGGGTAAGCGGGTACTGCTGCCGAGAGCTGACCTGGCAAGTGAGGTCTTGCCGAGGGAACTTGAAGCAGCTGGAGCCATCGTCGAGAACGTAACGGCCTACCGCACAATCTTCGAATCGCTGGAGCAACCAGGCGCACCCGACATCTACAAGATGTTGTTGGAACGTCGTATCGACGCCGTGACCTTTACGAGCGCCTCTGCTGTCAGGAGCTTTGCACAGCAACTTGGCGCGGAATCCGCCGCTGACCTGTTACAAACAACCGTGGTCGCTGCCATCGGTCCGGTAACAGCTGAAGCGGCGAAACAGTTGAACATTAAGACACACGTGATGCCGTCGACTTATACGATTCCCGCCCTGGTTGATGCACTAGTGGAACACTTTGCGAATTCGATCCCATGACCGATAAACCATCCATTCGCCGCGCGTCAGTGCTGGACGTCATCCAGCGTCCGAGGCGTCTGCGCCGCACTCCAGCCATGCGTGCATTAGTTAGGGAAACACATCTGCTTCCACAGCACCTTATCTACCCATTGTTCGTCTGTGCGGGCACTGCCATTCGCCGAGAAGTGCCATCGATGCCAGGCGTGTTCCAGTTGTCGGTGGACGAAGTCGTTCAAGAAGCCGAGATGGCTAAAAACAATGGTCTCGGCGGCGTACTACTGTTCGGGCTTCCCGAAGTAAAGGACGAACGAGGATCGGCAGCCGATGATCCGGATGCACCTGTGCAGATGGCGGTGCGAGCGATCAAAGAAACGGTCGCCGACCTCGTTGTGATGACAGACATCTGCCTATGCGAGTACACCTCTCACGGACATTGCGGTATCGTCGTCGACGAAGAAATTATCAACGACACAACCGTCGCACGGCTCGTGCAGGTGGCGCTGTCGCACGCGGAAGCTGGCGTCGACGTTGTCGCTCCCTCAGATATGATGGACGGCCGAGTCGGCGCAATCCGAGGGGCGCTCGATAAGGCCGGCCACCATCAGGTTGCAATTATGTCTTACGCTGCCAAGTATTGTTCCGCCTTCTACGGTCCATTCCGTGAGGCGGTCGACTCGGCACCAACCTTCGGCGATCGCCGTACCCATCAGATGGACCCAGCAAACACCGATGAAGCACTTCGTGAAGTGGGTCTCGACCTTGAAGAAGGCGCTGATATCGTGATGGTTAAGCCTGCCCTACCCTACCTCGATGTCATTCGGGCAGTTAAACAGAAGTTCTGCTGTCCTACGGCCGCCTACCAAGTTAGCGGAGAGTATGCGATGCTCAAGGCCGCTGTGGCCAACGGCTGGTTGGACGAGCCAAGAGCGGTTATGGAAGCTCTAACCTCAATTAGGCGTGCAGGGGCAGATATCATCATCACTTACTTTGCACGATACGCGTCCAGCCTACTGAAGTAACGCTGCGACGGCCCTTTTACCACCAAAACACCGTGATATCTTCTGTGTCCATGCCTAGCCCCACCCCTGGCTCGTCGCGACGTTTGTTTACGCGTGCACGACGAGTGATTCCGGGCGGCGTTAACAGCCCAGTTCGTGCGTTCAAGGCTGTTCAGGGTCAGCCTCCGTTCATCGCGCGAGGTGCCGGCGCGCATATAACCGACGTAGACGGTCGTCGGTATGTCGATTACGTCATGTCGTGGGGACCGTTAATCCACGGACACGCCCCCGCCGGTCTTACTAAAGCGCTCGTCTCGGCTACGAAACGTGGCACCAGTTTCGGCGCACCGACCGCCTTAGAAGTGCAACTAGCCGAACGTGTTTGCTCGCTTGTCCCGTCCATAGAACGAGTGCGCTTTGTCAATTCTGGTACTGAGGCAACGATGAGCGCGATCAGACTTGCGCGTGCAGCGACAAAGAAGGACAAGATTGTTAAGTTTCAGGGCTGTTATCACGGGCATGCGGACCCCTTACTCGTTCAAGCTGGTTCCGGTGCTTTGACGCTGGGTGTTCCGACGAGTCCGGGCGTGACAAAGGCGAGTGCAGCAAACACGCTAGTCGCAAATTACAACGATCTTGAGTCGGTTAAACGACTTTTCAGACTACACCGTCGGAAGATTGCTGCGGTGATTATCGAGCCGATTGCCGGCAACATGGGCGTGGTTCCACCGCAAGATGGATTTCTCGAAGAGTTGCGCGGATTGTGCGACCAAAGCGGAGTTCTACTCATCTTTGACGAAGTTATCTCTGGTTTTCGAGTGGCGTTAGGCGGTGCCCAGACCATCTTCGGCATTAAGCCTGACCTGACTTGCCTCGGAAAGATCATCGGGGGCGGCCTACCAGTTGGCGCCTATGGTGGTCGCGCGGACCTCATGACCCAAGTCGCACCCGATGGCCCTGTATATCAGGCGGGCACCTTATCGGGTAATCCGCTGGCGATGACTGCTGGAGCCTGGACACTTTCAAGGTTATCGGAACGGCTGTATCACAAACTGGCCAAGCTTGGTACTCAGCTTGCCGAGGGACTGGCCGAGGTCGCCTCTGACGCTGGAGTCCAGCTGCATGTCAACAGGTTCGGTTCAATGGTGACTCCTTTCTTCACAAACCGGCCCGTCTGTAACTACCGGTCAGCCACCGACGCTAACACAATGAACTATGGCGTGTTTTTTCGGTCCATGTTGAGACACGGTGTTTATCCCCCACCATCACAATTTGAGTCTTGGTTCCTCTCAACTGCCCACTCAGCACACGATATCGAACGCACTATTGACGTTGCGCGATTGGCTATGAAAGCTGTCGCGCGTAGCTAGTCAGCCCAGCCAACGTTCAGCAACGTATCTAAGCTCGCCGGGCAGACCACAAAAAATGAATCTGGACACTCAGTCGTGATTGAGTTCGTACTCGCGTTGTGCTCGAACCCTCTCATCAGCTTGCGATGCATCTCGGCGTTTTGCAGCTTTTAAGCCTAGTTGTTTTGTAATTGGGGAATGCACGCTGGATAAGGATGGCAAACGATCGAGGTCTTCATTCGCACACTTCGGACAGAGCGGGATAGTGTTCTTTCGAACGAGAACTTCGAACTCATGACCACAGCCGTTGCAGGAATATTCGTAAATCGGCACTAGGACACCTTCAATAAATGGTGATGTCGCAATACATGCAGGCTAGCCCTCATGTGTAGAGTTATAATTCCATACGATCCGTGACAAAAAGAGCCCACCACGACACGCTTGTCTCAACTATCAGTCCTATTGCTGGTTTCAACAAGCTTCGACAAACATCAGTTGTCGCCTTCGTGTTCGCCGCGGCTGAACCGCCGTCGGAGCGATCGCTTCGCTTCCTTTAGACTAAAAGGACACTATGACACGTCATGCAGGGTTTTGCTTCCTTCTCACTTTGAGTCTCACCACGACGCATCTGATAGGCCAAGAAGACAATCGTGTGACCACCGCGGACCCCACCGGAGTGAACTATAAGCTCGCTCGCCTGCTTCGTTCTGGGGTTATATCTGGGAGTTAAGCACCGCTCTCACGACAGACGTGAGACGCGAACTCGACACTTCACACACCTCATGACAACACCGGTCTCTGTTGGACGTAATTGGAGACCACACCAAAGACAGAGAGTTGTGGCTGTTATTGGTAAACAAGCCTGGACTTCAACCCAGATGCTATTATCGGAGTTGTGGCTAAGTTGAAGATGCATCGAACAGTCGGGGTGAAAGTCGGCAATGTTCAGGTGGGAGGCGGTGCGCCGGTGGTCGTGCAGTCGATGACGATGACCGACACAACCGATGCAGCGGCCACCGCGAAACAGTGTGCCGAGTTAGCCAAGGCTGGGTCGGAGTTGGTACGAATCACAGTCAACGTGCCCGAAGCGGCCACCGCGGTCCCTGAAATTCGACAACGCCTAAACGATCAAGGCCTTGTCGTACCGCTTGTAGGCGATTTCCATTACAACGGTCATCAACTGTTAATGCGACACCCTGACTGCGCGCGGATACTCGATAAATTCCGAATCAACCCTGGCAACGTCGGAACCGGCGATCGTCGGGACGAGCAATTCACTACAATCTGTAAGATCGCTCGCGATCACGGAACGCCGATTCGGATTGGAGTAAATGGCGGTTCACTAAATCAGGACCTCGTCACGGCGAAGATGCAAGAGAATACAGACCGAAATCTGGGTCGCTCGTCAGAAGAAATCATCAACGAGTGCCTCGTGTTGTCAGCGCTACAGTCAACTGAGTTGGCGCTTGAGACAGGGCTGCGTAAAGACCAGATCGTGATCTCTTGTAAGGTCTCGCAACCAGATAATCTTATTTCCGTTTACACGGAGCTAGCAGCTCGTACCGACCAGCCGCTTCACCTCGGCCTAACCGAGGCTGGCATGGGTATTAAAGGAATGGTCTGGTCCTCGGCGGCGATGGGCATACTGCTCCACCAAGGGATCGGTGACACGATCCGGGTTTCGCTCACGCCACAGCCTGGGGGCGACCGGCGTAACGAGGTGACAGCGGCCTGCGAATTACTGCAGTCACTCGGGTTACGGTCCTTTTCCCCAAGCGTCACCGCCTGCCCAGGCTGTGGGCGGACAACGAGCTCCACGTTTCAGGAACTTGCCGAACGAATCCAAGCCTACGTGCACGATATGATGCCGGAGTGGAAAAAAGATTACGATGGCGTTGAAGAAATGCGTTTGGCAGTCATGGGCTGCGTCGTTAACGGACCAGGCGAGTCAAAAGCGGCCAACATAGGTATTAGTCTGCCCGGAACTGGTGAAGCACCTCTCTGCCCCGTCTATATTGACGGAATCCACACTACGACACTTAAGGGTAGCTACGAGGAACTAGCTGAAGCCTTCCGCGCGCTGGTTGATGGCTACGTAGCTGAACATTATCCTCGTAAACCTGCTCGGGAATCTGTCTGAGCACCTTCGGACACTCTCCGATGCCGGTCAAGCTCATCGCCATCGACATCGACGGCACACTACTCGATAGCTCGTCCAGACTGCCAGAAAACAATCGGTGCGTGCTGCAAGAGGCCGCGGCGCACGATATCGAAATTGTCCTAGTCACCGGGCGCAGTTTTCATCATACCCGTGAACTTGCGCTCCACATGCCCGCACGGACGATACTAATCTTGAACAATGGAGCCCTCGTGAAGGACCTGTCCGGTGCGACCTTAGCTTCTCACGGTCTGCCGGCTGAGACGGCACGTTACATCGTGAAGGAAACACGTTCGGTTCGCGAAGGCGCCGCCGCGATCTTCGATCGAAACGACGCCAGGCAATTTCTTTGCGAGCGGATCGATTGGACCCATCCACATCGAAAGCATTACTTCGAGCTACACAACCCATGGATCACACAGGTCTCGTCACTGGCGACCGAGCTGACTGACGACCCATTGCAGCTAGGATTCACAGGCGACGTTAGCAGCATGCGCGAACTCGCGGCATTTCTTTCGACCCTTCCGAGGTCTGCGGAGTACTCCCATACGTTGACTGAATATCAACTGCGCAACTTTTCCCTACTCGACGTACTTAGTCCGGGCCGGTCAAAAGGACGAACGCTTGCTGAGTGGTCCACTCAACGAGGCCTGAGACCCAGCGAAGTGATGGCCGTCGGCGATAACCTCAATGATCGCGAGATGCTAGAGTTCGCTGGTATCCCTGTGGTGATGGGAAACGCCACACCTGAGTTGAAAAGGTCAGGATGGATCCAAACGGGCACAAACGATGAAGAAGGGCTAGCCAAAGCCATCATCGAACATGCCTTAAAACGTAACTAGTGGTCGGCTGTTACGCGTCGGCAACAACCGTACTGGTGATATTTTCTCTCAGTTGCTTGATACGCCTGCCCCAAACCGTGAGAAGCAATAGTGATACAACAATCAACCCGGCTGACAGGCCGATCCACAACCCAACCACGCCGTAGCCCCACACAAAGCAAATTGTATAACCGAGGGGTAAACCGAACGCCCAGTGACCAGCTAGATTCAAGAACATCGGTGTTCGGGTATCACCAAGTCCTCGCAACGCCCCGGTAAGCACTCCCTGTAGTCCATCGAAAATCTGGAAAATTGCAGCTACGAACAATAGTGTGACGCCGAGGTCGACCACTGTTACATCGACTGTGAAGAGCCCCATCAGTCGGCTAGGGATGAGCAGAAAAACGACCGAAGCGCAGGCCATGCAGAGTACTCCCAGCATCACAGCGGTCCATCCCGCTTGATAAGCCCCAAATGTGTCGCGGCGACCTACGGCGTGGCCAACACGCACCGCAGCAGCCGATGCCAGGCCCAGCGGTACCATGAAGGTAAAGCTGGCCATGTTCAGCGTAATTTGGTGGGCTGCAAGCGCCACTGGTGCCAGACGTCCAGCCAGCGCACTTGCAGCTGAGAACACTCCGACTTCTAGGGTCACTTGTATAGCCGCCGGTAACCCAAGCCATAACAGTCGTATTAATCGTGATCGCTCGATCGCCCAGGACACGCGTCTAAGCCCATAATCGGTACGAGCATCACGCCAGACCACAACGGAAAGTAGGCCAAACGCCAAATAGACCCGTGAAATGAGGGTGGCCCATCCCGCACCGTTCACGCCGAGTGCAGGTGCTCCGAGATTACCGTGAATCAACATCCAATTGGCCAACACATTCACAAGGTTCGCCGTCAACAGGATAACCATGGTCGGCTTAACCACGCCCATTGCCTGGAGGTAACGACGAAAAGCTGTATAAAGAAGCAGCGGCCAGACACTCCAGGTTACAATTCGCAAATACGGCTCGGTCAGATTCAGTACGGTCAGGTCAAAACCCCAGAGATCGAGACGTGCAATCGCAACCCATGCAACGAAAGTCAGTGGAATGGTGAGTACCACGCTAATGACAAGGCCGTGTACAAACCAACGGTGACATTCATCGCGTCGGCCCGCCCCGAACGACTGGGCAATGACAGTGTCGAGCCCAAGAAGAACACCAATACCAAAGACCGCTAGAGCCATAAACAGCATAGAGCCCACGCCTACCGCACCAATCGCCGATGGCCCAAGTGCCCTGACCATAAGGATGTCAACAGTGCCCATCGTGACCCAACTCATTTCGGCGACCACAACTGGAACAGCGAGATTCCACATCGGGCGGACCTCTCGCCGTAATCTCGACCAACGCTGTATCATCACGGTCGTGGTTCGTGGTGGGGTGAGAATCCAAACAAAATGAAGTCAATCATGCGAATTCAATTTCTTCGTGCAGAAGGCTGGTATCCACTTAAGCCATCGGCCCGGTGGTGCTGACAGAGTCGCCATCCACCATTAATGGTCGGTGTTTGAACACACGGTGGTTGAGGCCGACGTAGGCCGGATGTAAAAGCAAGCCGCCGAATCAGTGAAACCGCAGGGCGCTACGGGGTCGACGAACCGGGCAACGATGGCATTTGATCGCCCAACCGTGGCAGTAATTCGTCCCTCATCGCCAGGTGGTACACCGCCGCCGCAATTGCAATAGTCGATCTGATGGCATCCTGCTCAATAACACGCTCGTAGGTGTCCAGGTTTGTGTGCCAAGTATAAGTTCCGTACTGAATCGGATCCTGGCGCATGCCGATCCCCGGGAGTCCCGCTTCATTGAACGACGTGTGGTCTGAACCACCACGGCGACGGCTCACCGTGGAGCCTGCACCGACTACATCGATATCCCTGAATGGCGCCAACGCTATTCTCAGCACTTCGGCAGCTTCGCGCGGACCGAACACCGTCGCCGCACGTGCCTGGCCGGTGCCTGAGTCAATATTGAAATACCCTCCGAACTTCGCATGGGCAGGCTTCGGGTCCTCCACCGAACCGAAATGCTCCTTCACATAAGCTTGTGAACCCAGCAGTCCCTGCTCCTCACCGCCCCACAATGCAACGCGGATCGTCCGCCTGGGCTCAACACCGATCGCCTTCAGGATGCGAGCAGCCTCCATCATCACCGTAACACCGATACCGTTATCAGTCGCACCGGTCGCCGCGTGCCATGAATCTAAGTGCCCACCCAGCATGATCACTTCGTCTGCTTTGTCGGTGCCAGGAATCTCAGCAATCGCGTTGAAACTGATCTGGCCTTCCGGATACAAGCTGTTGACGATATCAACCTCCAACTCCACTTCACCGTGACGCAGCAGACGCGCGATCCGTCCAAAATCTTCGTTCCGCATTACTAGAGTAGGCGGCGCCTCCTCAACGTCGAACGTCCGGTTACTGAATGCACGAATTTGCCCATGGTCTCGACCGGCGTCGTTTACTTGCACCGCCGCACCCTCTTCTTTTAGAAACTTCGCGACGCGCTGCGCGACCTGACGACTCGATAACACGCCGTCGTCAGCACGCTCTGGACCCGCCGCCCGTTGCGGCTGAGAGGTCGGAGCGTTGTTCGGATCGTACTGAGCACTCAGCTCCGCATAATCGCGACGGCGTGGTGGACCATCGATCGTTACAGGCACTACATTTGCCTCGCCAACAAGAACGATCTTGCCAGCAACATCGTCCGCAACATCGTCTAAGTACGCCATAAGCTCGGCCTCGTCTAGTTGGCCAGGCAGAATTAGTTGATACACGGTCGCTCGAACGGGTCCTTCAGTACTAGGTGTCCAAGCCAAAACTTCGGCAACAAGCGGGTCCTTCACCGGCACCAGTAAATGTGCCGTCATGCGCTCATTCAACCAGCCCGGATGACCGAAATCCCACGGCTCCAAATGCCCATTCGTCAAGCCCCACGCCTCCATCTGCTCAACTGCCCAACGTGCAGAAGCCTCGTGATTTGGCGATCCGGTTAGTCGCGGTCCATAGACATCAGTCAAATGGTGCAACGTATTCATAATTCTTGAGTTGGTCGTTGCCTCACGACGAATTTTCCAATTAATCACGGTGTCGACACGCTCATCGAACGCCTGTGTGGCAACCGATAAACAAACGGCAAGGAGTACGGCAAAATGCATGAGCTTTAACTTGAGAATCATGGATACCTCGTGATCATCTCCACGGCATTAGTGCTTCGAGCCAAGTAATGCGTGTTAAGTCGTTATAGATAACGGTCACCATCAACATCATTAAGACGACGAAGCCGGCCAGTAGCATCTTCTCCTTGACACGCACGCTAAAGTCACGCCGCGCGGCACCCTCGAGCGCCAGAATGAAGATGTGACCTCCATCGAGCACTGGAATCGGCAAGAGGTTCAAGATGCCCAAGTTTAAGCTGATCATTGCCATCAGCGTGAAAAGCGCGATAAATCCGACCTGAGCAGCACCGCCCGACAGCTGAGCAATACCGACTGGGCCCATGAGTTGTTTTGGCGATGTCTCGCGTGTCAGAAGACCCCACAAGGTCCGAAAGATTAGACCCGACCACTGGTAGTTCTGTTCGACACTCAACTGCACAGCTTGTAGAGGTCCCGGCTCAACTATCCTGACCTCATACGGACTTAGGCTAACCCCGATCAGTCCCACATCCCCAACGAGCGCTGGCCTTACCGTAATGTTCTGCTCTATCCCATCACGCGACACTATAAGCTTCAGCGATTGATCGGGGCTGCTATTGATCCGCGTTATCAGCGTGTCACGGGTCGCTGGTTCTCCCTCAACCGCCACAATGACGTCACCTGACTTGATACCAGCCTGGGCAGCTGGTTCGCCTGGTACAACATCGCGGATCTGCGGGTGCAGCTGCGGTAAGACTCCGAGGTCGCCCACCTCAAACTGCGTCTTCGTGCTTGGTGTCACAGGTAGCATCAGTGAGCGCCCACCCCGCAGAACGACAACTTCTACCTCGCGCCCAGCCCGCGACATTACGGCAATGAAGAGCGCTTCCCAGTTCGGCACGGATTCACCCGCTACACTGACAATCAAATCTCCTGGAAGAATCCCACTGGTTTCGGCAGGTGAGCCCTCGACAACAACACCAACGACCGGTGCTTTCTCTTCGTAAGCTGGCACCTCAGCACCCTGATACAGCACGACGGCCATGACTACGACGGCGAGCACGATATTCATCGTTGGACCCATGACCAAGACCTGGAAGCGCTGCCACTTGGTCTTCGATAGAAACTCGTCATCCTGTCCGGCACGAGCCTCATCGGGGCTCTCACCGGCCATCTTCACGTAACCTCCTAACGGAATCGCGCTTATGCAATAATCCGTGTCACCTTGCCGAACAGTTAATAACTTCGGACCGAAACCAAGAGAGAACGTCAACACTCGTACGCCGATGCGTCGGGCCATCAGGTAATGACCCAACTCGTGCACAAACACCAGCACTCCGAGTACGAAAATAAACGCCACTAGACTCGTTAGCACTCCACCCTCACGTCTTCAACCGCCCAGACCGACAATCGGCCAGGCGTAGCGCGATGGACAACTCCATGCGCTTCACACTGATTGTACCTCTGGGAGCAAGTCGCGTGAAAACTTGTGTGCCCAGCGATCCACATCACGCACCTCGGCCAGTGTACGGATTGGGGTGTTTCCCATATTGGTTCGGGCATTCAGAGCACGCTCAATCAACATAGGAATCCCGATGAAGGGCAACTTACCTCGGAGAAATGCAGATACCGCAACCTCGTTAGCTGCGTTTAGGACGATCGGTAGCGCGCCATCCATCCGTAATGCACGGTAGGCTAGTCCCAAGCAAGAAAAACGCTCAAAGTCAGGTTGATGGAACTCTAGTGGTCCGCAGTTTGAAAGGTCCAGCGTCTCCACACTGGCGT
>Ga0310123_10003250_pt1 | contig 12668 bp, 12 predicted proteins | sample CB6_AW_1057_MG_FD_203505 | JGI IMG/M metagenome (GOLD analysis project Ga0310123, IMG submission 203505) | Marine microbial communities from Western Arctic Ocean, Canada - CB6_AW_1057 | ecosystem: Environmental > Aquatic > Marine > Oceanic | place: Canada: Western Arctic Ocean | collected... | reverse complement strand
CTTCCTATGCGATTCTGCATGATGACTACGTAGAGTTCGTACGCCTTGAATACGATGTTGACATCGTGATCAAGAAGGTCGAAGCCATTCCTGAACTTAGCGATTTCTTAGGCCTGCGGCTTCTGGAAGGGCGATAGTACACAAATATCATCGCTCAATAGTGAGTGGCGACAAACGTGGGTTAGAAGGATTCGACCGCTTCCTGCACGTCATCGTACATGCAAAAGACACTGTCGAGTCGCGTGACCTTGAATAGAAAGAGGACATTCTCTTTGCAGTTGGCCAGGGCGATACGACCTTTGGTGTGTTCGATATCCTGCAGAAACGAGACTAGAACGCCAATACACGAAGAGGCCAGAAACTCGACTTCCGCTAAGTCGAAAATAAAGTGGCGGGCATTGTTGTTGCGGACACTGTCCATGCACGCGTCGATCAGTTCCTGCATTTCAATGTGAGCCACCTCGGGGCTTCTGATCTGGCAGGTGACGATCTGACCGTTCTGTTCGATATCCGTGCCATGGGGGAGCATGCGATCGGTCCTTCTTGGGTCGAGGGCAAACGGGGTTTGACCTCTGTCTTATCGGGTTGATCACTTCCGTGGTTAACCTTGTGGGGCGCAAATTGCAGCAAGGGCATGGCGCGAAATCCAGTGGTATCAACCGTTTTGTGTCACAGAAATCCGCATCCCTGTGGCTTGGTTACGTTGCTGTCAGACAGGGCGATTCAGCCATCAGCCTTGTGGAGACCGCGATAGAAGCAGCGATTGCACACCGTGGCTTGCACCCTAGTTCCTTGGGCTTGAAAGCTCACCGGCGTGCCTTCCTGGTGATGACCCCATTTCATCGTTGCGAATGCGATAGGGCGATCGCCCAGCATAGGAGAAGCAGTGGAACTAGTGATGGCTCCGATCACGGCGTCATTGTCGGATGGTGGATCCGGTTGTTGCAAAGGCAAGATGGCGGTGCCGGCCACGGGTAGGACATTGCTATCTGTATGGAGGCCGACAAGTACGCGTTTAGGGTGTCCGAGGTTGTGCATGCGGGCTACGATTTCCTGTCCGAGATAGCAGCCCTTGGTGAAACTGACAGTCTCTGCGAGTAAATCGGAGCCGGCTTCGGCGGGGAGGCTGTCGGTTCCGTAATCCACATGGAAGATCGTTGTGCCCGCCTCGATGCGCGCGGTGTTGAACGCCAGCCAGCCGACGGGCCGCCCGCGAAGGGTGTGTCGTCGCCGCTCGGCCAAGTCTGCAGTGGCGTGGGGCTCGGTCATGGGGTCAGCCATCGCATCGGGCTCAAAGCCGACGGCCTCCAGCAGATGCTCGTACAACGATGCGGCTCCTGTGCTTGGCACAATCAGGCAGAAGCCCAATACACCGCAGAGATCCCGACGCGTTACGGTCACGTTGTTCTGGTCAATGGCGAATACATGGTGGGTTCCCGGCGAATTCGCGGCGAGATCTACGTTATCTCGGGTCATCTTCTGCAGCAGATCAGTTGCGGCGGGACCGTGCAGCGCGAACTGGTGCTGATGGCGGGTGATGTCTTCGATGGTCACGTCTTCGGAAAACAGGCGTGACTCCAGCAACGATCGCAGTGCCGGCAGGTCAAACGCATCAGCTTCGAGCCACGTGGCAGAGTCGCCAAAGTGCACGTAGAGATCACACAGGATCCGTCCTTTTTGGGTCAACTGCAGGGCTCGTCGGCTCTGGCCACTCGTCATTGTGCAGATGTCTTGGGTTAACATCCGATGGAGCAGATCCCTGACATCGGCCCCTCGCAGTTCCAGAAGTCCACGCTGTGGTAGCAGCATGATTCCTACCCGGCGGCGAATCGCGGCGTACTCGGTTTCGTAGGCGTGGAAGTCGCTGGGAATTGGGATCATCTGATCACCACTTGATGGGCCAAATTCCATCCAATTTGCACCGGTATGATTGACCAGTTTTTCGAAATGTTCTTGGGAATCAGAGGGCATGGGTCATCAGAGTGTAGCGACAAACCTAGGTTGCGCGGGGTGTGGGGCCGACTGTTTTTTCGGCACCGATCATCGCTCTTCTCTGGCTCGTCATGATTGGCGCGAGGGTAGGTTGGGGTGGCATTGCTTCACCGTTGGTGTTTCTGAGCGACGGTTCGTTGCATATTCCATCGGGTCATGTTTGGGATGATTCGGTTAGCTATGATGAGGCCAGACCAAGAACTCGGGGTTTTCGGTAATGGAAAAGAAGACGATCTCGGACGTGGACGTGTCAGGCAAACGGGTGCTCATTCGCGTTGATTTTAACGTGCCACTGGCCGGGGATCAGATTACGGACGACCGGCGTATCCGCATGGCCCTTCCAACAATTTGCGATGTGCTCGATCGTGGTGGATCAGCCATTCTTATGAGTCATCTGGGGCGGCCTTCCGGAGAGGGATTGGAACGCAAATACAGCCTAAGACCGATTGCCGGGCGTCTTGGCGATTTACTGGGCCGGGAGGTCGCAATGGCGCCAGACTGCATAGGTGATGTGGCGAACTCATTGGTGGAGGAACTGAGGCCCGGCGGGCTGATTTTGTTGGAAAACCTGCGATTTCACAAGGCGGAAAAGAAAGGCGATTTAGCCTTTGCTGCCCAGCTTGCAGCATTCGCGGATGTGTATTGCAACAATGCATTTGGGACTTGCCACCGGCAGGATGCATCGATGTTTGCAGTACCTGCGGCAATGAAGCAATTAGGCGGTCGCGCCGCGGTTGTGGGCTTGCTGGTTCAGAAGGAGATCCGCTACCTTTCTGACGTAATCACCAACCCGCAACGCCCATTGGTAGCGGTCTTGGGCGGGGCCAAGGTTTCGGACAAGATCTCCGTGATTGAGAACCTACTGGGCTGCTGCGATCACGTGTTGATCGGTGGTGCTATGGCGTATACTTTTTCCCTGGCCCAGGGGGGCAGGATCGGGCGATCACTGGTCGAGCGTGACAAGCTAGATCTGGCGAGGCGATTGATTCGAGGCAGCGGCCAGCGGCTGCTCCTACCGGTCGATGTTCATTGTGGCGATGCATATCGGGCCGACTGCTGCAAGCGGATATACAGTAGTGGGCAGATCCCTGACGGATACGAGGGCCTTGACATCGGCCCTGAGACTGCCAAGCGTTTTGGACGGATTGTCCGTGCGGCTCGTACCGTGGTTTGGAACGGTCCGATGGGCGTCTTTGAAATGCCACCGTTCGATGCGGGTACGCGGGAGGTGGCGCAGGCAATGGCCGATGGTACTTTGCAGGATGCGGTGTCGATTGTCGGTGGAGGTGATAGCGCAGCAGCGATTGAGCGATTCAACTTGGCTGATCGGATGACCCATGTTTCTACCGGAGGAGGTGCCAGTCTGGAAATACTGAAAGGGGAAACATTTCCCAGCGTTGATGTGCTCGATAACCGGTGAAAAATCAGTGTTATCGATCTAGGTATTGCACACGAGGGCGATGAGATAAAAAACCTTCCCGACAACTACCAAGCCATCGAGGTATGGAATACCCGGCGTGCGCATCCCATTGCCGAGCGTGTTACTGCAATACGGTGACTGTGGATACAGTGATCAATGTTCACTTAGCCCCTTCAGGTCTTGGTGGCTCGGGGCCTGTTAGACTGGCGAGTATGCTGGATCTAAACGACAAGCCTTGGCAACCGTTGGTGGCCGCGTCGATTCTTTCGGCGGACTTCGGGTACATGATCCAGGAGTGCCAGGAGGTGCTCGGCCAAGGCGCTGATTTTCTGCATCTGGACGTTATGGACGGGCATTTTGTGCCCAACCTGACGATGGGGCAGGATATGATCCGGGCTCTGCGTCGACATCTACCAGAGGTATTTCTTGACGTGCACCTGATGGTGGAACGGCCGGCCGAGTACATTGACAGTTTTGCTGATGCAGGTGCGAGCCATTTCACCTTTCATCTGGAGGTCAGTGCCGAGACTCCCTCTGATACTAAGTCATTGATTGATCGCATTCATTGCCACGGCATGTCGGTTGGAATGGCAATCAATCCCGAGACCGCTCCCGCGGGCCTGGACCCCTATTTAAGCGATCTGGACCTAGTGCTCGTAATGAGCGTGCATCCCGGCCGATCTGGCCAGACGTTCATCGAAGAGTCGCTTTCGAAGACCCGCTGGCTGGCTCGGCGCGTTCGGGATCAGACGCGGGTGCAGATGGACGGCGGGCTGAATCCAATTACAGCCGTAGCTGCTGCGGCCGCTAGCTGTGACGTGATGGTTAGTGCCTCATCGTTATTCGGTGCCAAGGATCGCAGTGAGGTAATCGACGCCTTGCACCATTCCGGGAGCCAATCGTGATCCGGTTTGACCGGTGTGTACCTCGGTCTTAGGATTCTGGCGTTGGCCCTTGGTGTAACGGTAGCACGACTGGTTCTGGTCCAGTTAGTCGGGGTTCGAATCCCTGAGGGCCAGCTTTAGAGTCGAGTGCACTTCCCGGCATCGGGATGGTGTGGACTCTGGTTTCTGCTTCTGGCGTAACAGTTCGATGGTATTTGTGCTAGGTGGCTCCGAGGGCGGTCATATCATGATCTCTTGGCGATGCTGATGTTTGCTTGGGGCGACCGTTGGGCGCAATCCATCATTGCCAAGGGTCAAGTCATCTTCACATCGCGAGGTAGAAGCCACTGGCCAACTCGGGGGTGCAATGGAAGTTCGGTGAAATACCGGCTCCTATTGGCTCAGTAGCAGGGTAGCGAACATGACCAGCCATACCACGTCGAGAAAATGCCAATACATGGCGAGGTAGTGAATGGGACCATGATCCTCATGGTCGTAGTGGCCACGATTGGCCCGGTGGCGTACGACGGCCAAGGGCACGATACCCCCGAGTACATGTAGTGCGTGAATGGCGATCAGTGCTGCGATCAGACCGAGGGTAGCGAATGCCGGCTTGTCCAAGCTGGGCACCGGCGGCAGTTGGGCCATGTGCTCGCCGATCAGGACATACATACTGGGTGTCTGCACGACGATGAACATTATCGCAGCGAGGAGCGTGATGGTAATCCAGTGGCGCATCGCCGAGTGTCGCTTGTACCGGATATGAACCAGAGCCCGGTGCACCGCCAGGCTGGAGAAGATCATGATAATGGTTGACAGCCATAGTAGCGGGGGCAGGTGGATCGGCGGGATCTCGCGTGCCAGCATGCTCCACTCACCGTCGAGCAGGATTGGTCGGGGCCGGCGCATCATGGAATTGATCAGCAGATAGCCCAGCAGTGAAGCAGTGAACAGTACTCCTAGCGCAACCAGGAACAACCACATGGCAAGGTTGCCCGCAGTTTTTGGAACGTGGTGCTGTGCAGTGTCTCTAGCGCCCTGTTCGTCGTCGGTTGCCATGGTCAGCCTCCGCCGGTATCAGTGGCGATGGAGGGCTTCTGGTAGTTGGGCTGATATTCCACTGAGTCAAGCAGGGCCAGACCAATGAACAATGCCACAAATATGAATGAAATTGTGATGATGAACCCGTTGAAGGGTGAGTCCCATCTTAGATGCATGAAGTAAAGACAGACCATTGCTGCCTTGATCACCGCTACCGCCAGCGCGATCCAGAGATTCAGACTGCCGAGGTCCACCCAGGTAACGGCCACGGTGAGAAAGGTGAAGAAAAGTAGGGCAATGAAGACCGCGAACAGGATTCGCAGCGGCACCGCATGCGGCTCGTCGTGGCTAGGGCTGTCGGCGTGGATCTGGGGCATGGCAGGAGTTTCTATCGGTGTGGTCAGCCGTGCGATTCGGTGGTCTAGTGGATCAGATAAAGCAGGGGGAATAGGAAGATCCAGATCAAGTCTACGAGGTGCCAGTACAGCCCCACCAAGTCGACTGGTGTGTAATAACTCGGCCCGAACGCGCCTCGCAAGGCTCGAATCATAATCCAGGTGATTAGGCCCATGCCAATCAGTACGTGCAGTCCATGCAGGCCCGTCATCATGAAGTAGATTTGGAAAAATTGGGACACGAGCCCCTGCTGCCGATCATCGAGGTCTTCCCAGGTAACGACCGAGTGGCCGGTGCCAGCGTCAGCCAAGGTTTCATAGGGTGCGGGGATGCCTCCGATATGTTCAAAGGCCTCTGACAGCCCTTGTGGGGCAGGTGCTGGCCGGCGGATGTCGGAGCGATCAGTTGGCATTGGACGGGTCTGCACCGATTTGAAATCGAGGGTTTTGGCCGCCGTTGCGTCAACGATTTGGTGCCCTTGCTCGGTCGCATGTTTGCTCTGGTGTTCAAGCGTTTTGGCCGGGGCATCGTGCAGGTCACCCGCTTGGTTCGTATGTGCAATCGCGTGTTCGTCGTGGTGTTGCTTTGACTCGCCGTACCGGACCGCCTGGCCTACTGCAGTGGGGTCGGTGAACTCACCTTCCTCGGTGTAGAAAGCGTTTCGGGAGCCAGCAAACAAGCTGAAGGAACCGCTGCCATGGTGGCTGACGTGCTCCCACTTGTCACTGTATTCGATGTACTTGACGACCATAAAAGAGCACCCGCCGACAAGTGTCAGCAGCAGCATGAGAACCAGAAGCGGCTTGTTGCCCAGTTGGGCGGCCCGTACGCCCCATGCCATGGTCAGAGAACTGGCGAGCAGCACCACGGTGTTGAACGCTCCCCAGAAGGTGTTCAGGAAGTGATGGGCGTAGAGGAATACCTCGGGATGGGTGCCACGATAGACTGCATAGGCGCAGAAGAGGCCGCCGAACATCAGGATTTCAGTGGCTAGGAACGCCCACATCCCCAACTTGGCTGAGGAGTATTGCTGTTCCAGTGTATCGAAATGGTGAGCCAGTTGAGGCTGGCGGACATCCTCTGAGTGTTGCGCGTGATTGGCGTTTGCGGTGCTCATGCTCGGTCCTGATTACGTCTTATACGGCGCGACATCTAACGGTTCATTTTGTTTGAGCCGTCTTTTCCTCGTGATGCGTGTTTTCGTTCATGACGTAGCCACCGACATTTTCATCCCATCGCCAGTCATCAAAATCGTACGGATCGGTTGCCAGTGGCGTTTTTTCAAAGTTGGCATGGAGCGGAGGGCTCTTGGTGTGCCACTCCAGGGAGTTGGCGCCCCATGGATTGGCCGGTGCCGGTCGACCTCGGACCAGAGAATGGATCCACACACCCAGCACAATAAACAAGCCGGTTGCTAGGATGTAGGACCCTAGCGTGGAGATATGGTGATAGATTGCAAATTCGGGTGGGTAGGTCGCGTAGCGCCGCGGCATTCCCAAGCTACCTGCAATGAATTGTATGAAAAAAGTCAGGTTGAATCCGGCGAAAATTAAAATTGCTGCGACCTTCGACCAGCCCTCATGGTACATCTTGCCAAACATCTTTGGCCACCAGTAGCTCATTCCAGCCAGCAACCCAAACATCATGGACCCAACCATGACGTAGTGGAAGTGGGCTACGATGAAGTAGGTGTCGTGTACATGCATGTCAATCGATAGTGCCGCGAGGTACACACCGGTAAGCCCGCCGATGGTGAATAGCCAGATGAACCCCATCGCGTAGAGCATCGGCGTTTCGAGCACAATCGCGCCTTTGTACATGGTTGCTAGCCAGTTAAATATCTTGATCGCCGAAGGGATCGCCACGCTCATGGTCAGGAAGCTGAAAATGGCGTTGAGCAGGTCAGACTGGCCCGAGGTGAACATGTGGTGACCCCAGACTATAAAGGCGATAATCGCAATACAGACAGATGAGCAGGCAATAAATGCGTATCCGAATATGCGTTTACGGCTGAAGACACTCATGATCTCGCTGATTATCCCCATTGCGGGTACAATCATGATGTACACTGCTGGATGAGAATAAAACCAAAAAAAGTGCTGGAATAGTACGGGGTCACCGCCAAGGGCCGGATCGAAGATGCCAATTCCCAGCATGCGCTCCGCCAATAGCAGCATCAATGTGATGGCCAAGACTGGCGTGGCGAGCACCTGCATGATGGCGGTGGCGTATAGTCCCCACACGAACAGTGGCATCTGAAACCAGCCCATGTCCTTAGGCCGTAGTGTATGGATGGTGGCGATGAAATTTACGCCAGTGAGGATTGAGCTGAACCCGAGAATGAATACTCCAGCCACCGCCGCAGTGGCAGCCGTGCCGGTGGACGTGGAGTAGGGAGTGTAGAACGTCCATCCTGTATCAAGGCCACCGCTGCCCCAGAACTCCACCATGCCGGGAAATATCGTGTTGAGGATTCCTTTACCCAAAACCCAGACGAAGAACAATCCTCCACCAACCCAGCAGTAGTAGCTCAGCAGATTTAACTTGGGAAAAGCGACATCCTTGGCGCCTAGCATCATCGGCAGGACGAAGTTCCCCAAGATTGCCGGAATTGCCGGGATGATGAACATGAATACCATCACTGCACCGTGCAGGGTGAACGCTTGGTTGTAGAAGTCATTGTTGACAGAGATCTGCGCCAATTGTTCGTCGGTATAGCTGGCGTGATTGGCTTGGTTGGCCCCCGGCATAGCGAGCATGGTGCGCAAGACTATGGCAAATATGCCGCCGAGCAGGAATGAGGCCAGGATCACGACCATGTACATCAGGCCGATACGCTTGTGGTCGAGCGTCAGCAACCACGAGAGAATCCCGCGGTCGTGCGTCAGATAGCTGTCGCCCTTCTGCGGGTTGACGGGTTTGCCGAAGATGTCGGTTGGGATCGATTGGGGGGTAGCGGACATATACTGTGACTCCCAAACCTCGTGGGCGTGCATGCCTCTAATCGTACAACTGTTCCTGATTCTGCGTGTGTGGTTCCTGGCTCTGTTCAGCGTCCGTTTTTCAAGGCGGGGGATGTCTGGGGGTAAGGCCCCTTGTCACTCTGCGATTTAATGAATGCGATCAGGGCACTGACATCACTTTCTTTCAGGTTTAGTTTGGGCATGACCGGTTGGTAGCCCACGATCCCCTGCGAGTTCGGTTCCAGAATGGCCTGGCGAATAAAGGCCTCGTCGGCGACCTTTGAATCGCCGCTCTTGAGCATCTGGGGATATCCGAACAGATTCTTCCATGATGGTCCGTTTCCGCGTGATCCATCAAGTGAATGGCAGGTATTGCAGCCCTTGAGCGAGTACAACTTCTGACCGACCTGCACTGGGGGGAGGCCTTCCTGCCAGTTGCTGGCTGCCGCCAGCCAGGCGTTGTAACCTTCTTGCGTGTGGATGTACACATAAGCCTGCATCTTGGAGTGGTTGGTTCCGCAGTATTCAGCACAGTAGAGTCGGTACTTCTTGGCCCCATGATCGGTGTATTTCTTGCTGCCGTCAGGCAATGTTTCAGTTTCAATTGCGCCATTGAAGGCGACTCCATTCGGTTCTGAGTCGACCTGGAACCAGATTTTGTTATATCGTCCAGGAACGATATCCCGTTTGGTACGAAACTCGGGTACGTAGAACGCGTGGATCACATCGCGTGATTCTAGAACGACCTGGATCGGCTTGTCTGCGGGCACGTGCAATTCGTTGGTCTTAAATCCATTGGGATAGGTGAACTCCCAGGCCCATTTCCATGTAGTGGCCATAAACTCCAGGCTGTTGGCCGGGGGCGTGGCCATGCTGAGGTAGCCACGAAATCCCCAGACGAAAATAGCCAGAACAATGATCAATGGAATTACCGACCAGGTGATTTCGAGCGTCGTGTTGTGATGCTGGCCATGCGGCAGGTCATTGCGATCTTTCTGTCGGTACCGGTATACGAAATACGCCATCAGGCCCAGGTTGAGCGCGGTGAAGAAGACGCTGACGATGGTGACAAAATTCCACAGCCAGTCGACCTCTGACGCAAAGGTCGACACCGGCTCCGGCATTCCTATCCCTCGGGTCTGTGCAAGCACTATTAGCATTCCCGATCCCAATCCGATCCTATTTAACCTTGTGTGTCAGTCCTCATCTGTTCTTGGCAGGTTTTCGCCGATCGCCGGATCCTGGGCGTTTTCAGGGGGCGCATACGGGGACCGTTCGATCGTCCCGTAGTGCCTGCGGCGCCGTTCACGGAACAGCATGAGTCCGATCACCAAGCCCAAGATCGCGACCATCATTGCACCGCCCAGCCGCATCAGGTTCCTGGCGACTAAGCTATAGTCACCGCGGCTGGCGTCCCATTGGTAACACCACAGCAGCACGTGGTCCAACGATGACCCCACTCGGCCGTCGGAGGCTTCGACCAGCGATAATCGCAGCGTCTGTGGCGCGAACGCCTCACCGTCGGGGCTGTTGCCATAGTACAGGTATCGGGACAGCGAGCCTTCGGGTGTCAGCACCATGAGCACGGCAGCATGAGCGTACTGTTGCTGGGATTCAACCCATCGGTAGCCAAAGCCAGCGGCCTCTGCCAAGGCGGCGGTGTTGTGGGCATTACCGACAAGAAAATGCCAACCTGTTTCAGCGTCTGCCCGATCGAGGTAGTTCATGACCCCTCGTTTCTTGGCCGCGGCCAGTTCAGCGGTTTCGCTCGGGTTGATGCTGACCGTAATCAAGGCGTATTCACTTCCGGGCGTCCAGTTTATCTTCGAAGCTGAGTGCACCAGTCCGTCGAGTACCAGGCCGCACAGCATCGGGCACTGGTAGTAGCCTAGGTTTAGCACTACGGGCCGTCCGTTCTGGAAATAGTCACCAAGTTGGACGATACGGCCTTGGGAATCGGTAAATTCCAGATCCAGTGGCAGGGTATCTCCTAGATGCTCCAGAACCTCCAGGCCCTCCAACTCTTGGGCGCGTCGTCCCGCTTCGGGGTCAGGCGGTGATGCCGATGTGACCGTTGCCAAAACGATGACACCAATGATCACCGCAAAAAAGCATGGACACTGCCGCAACGTAATTGATCTTCCTGTATCCATTTGCACCTAAGGACCAGAGTGCCTGTCGACGAACAGTTGCATTGCACGGTTGATTGGTATCGATACCACGCCATTTTCCCGATCGATCCAACGGGGCGGTTCGTTGATCTGCTCCAGTTGCTGCTGGTTCAGCTGGATCAACTTATCATTGGGCACTTCGACGACGCGCCGCCAGTGGATCCGCCGCTTCTCATAATTGAAATAAGCCTGCGTTCCCACCACCGACACCAGCACCAAAATCACAAATACTGCCGTGATGGTCAGTAGTGCCGGGAGATTCATTCTCTGATCGTATTCTTCGGTCATAACGGTTCTTATGCCTACATGTTCTCAAAGGCGAGGGATTCACCGAGCCGAGGATCGCCGGAGGCGACTAGGCGATGTACAGAGGCCTTGCGGACCACACCAGCCAGAAACAGTCCGGCGAGGCCAACTACTGCTGCAAGCTCAACAAGGGGGAACTTGACATCTTGGCTCAGTTGAGGCATCACCAGCCACCAGAGATCGACCCAGTGCATCACCAGAAGCCAGATGGCCCAGAACCCCAGTGCCCTGCGATTGCGCTTGACGTGTCGGCTGAGCAGTCCGGCAAATGGGATCAACAGGTTCCCGAATAGTAGGAGCAGGCTTACCCAGGTCCAACCATTGGTCGCGCCCTGGGCAGTACTAGCACCGCGGTTTTCGAACCAGTAGGTCGTTGCGGGCAGGTTGGCGTACCAGATCAGCATGAACTGGCTGAACGCTATGTAGCCCCAAAAAAAGACGAAAGCGAACTGAAGCTTGCCTAGGTCGTGGTAATGCTCGACGGTGACCGATCGTAGCTGACCCAGTTTTTGCAGCCCCATGAGCGTCAGGATCAGTGTGGCGATGGCTCCGCCGAAACAACCAGAAAAAAAATACACACCGAAGATCGTCGAGTACCACACTGGATCTAGGGCCATGATGATGTCAAAGGCTCCCCATGTGATAGTCAGAGCGAAAATTAGTACTCCGGCCGGGGCCGCCCGCTCCATCTTGTTGGTCAGTGCGGGGTCAGCAGTCTGGTCTTGGAGCACGGAATGCCGCAAGTACCAGGTACCAAAGGCTGACCAGATTGTCAGATAGCCTAGGCAACGGATGATCCAGAACGGGATGTTCAGCCAGGGCCGTTTGCCGGAGATGTACCCGATGTCTTGAGGGGCGACGCGGGTGCGATCATTGCTGTCATGGTTGGGCCTGCCATGCGGCGTCGTCGATGCCCCATGTTCAACATCGGCGGTCAGAATGATTTGGTGGTTCGTAGCCGCATGTTTTGAACCATTCGCTACTTCACCCATCTCGCTTAGCGGCTGAGCCCACTTGTAGAGCATACCGTTATTGACCAGTACGAAAGCAAGGATCGGTAGGAACATGATCAGTAGCACCGGCATATTGGCGGCAAACAGTTCCGCCGGACGGCGAACCAGAACAGACCAGCCGGCTCGAAAGAGGTGCGTAATCATGACGAAGAAAAGCAACCCCAAGGCGATGCTCAGTACGAACACGAAACTCAACAGGTAGGCGAAGGCGAAGCGTTGGAGTCCTTGGCGGAAACTGTCTTCAGAAATCAGTGCCGCAACCAAGGCCACGATCAGTCCAATCAGGCCCATAATCACCAGAGCCCGGTAGGCGGGCCAAACCCGCGATCCCAGGGGCTGCGTGTCGGCCGGATCAAGGGATTGTTCGTGATGGCTCAACGTCAATTGCTCCCGGTGTCGGTGGATTTGCGGGGCAGGGGAGCAAGGATCCGGTTGCGATCATTCTCAGGCACATCAGATGCCTGGGCGCGGCGGCTTAGCTG
>Ga0310123_10003247_pt1 | contig 12669 bp, 8 predicted proteins | sample CB6_AW_1057_MG_FD_203505 | JGI IMG/M metagenome (GOLD analysis project Ga0310123, IMG submission 203505) | Marine microbial communities from Western Arctic Ocean, Canada - CB6_AW_1057 | ecosystem: Environmental > Aquatic > Marine > Oceanic | place: Canada: Western Arctic Ocean | collected... | reverse complement strand
CTGGTGGTACAGCGTGTGGAAGATCGACTGCAGCGTGACCGGGTTGTCCTTGGGGCGTTCGCCCTTGGCGTTGGTCGCACCGATCACCTGGCCGTGCTTGAAGCCGCCGCCGGCGATGAAGAAGAACGCGGCCGAGGGCCAGTGGTCGCGGCCCTTGCCACCGTTGATCCGGGGCGTGCGGCCGAACTCGCCCGACATCATGATGATCGTGTCGTCGAGCAGGCCGCGGGTTTCGAGATCTTCGATCAGGGCGGTTATCTTGCGCGAGATCGGAGGCAGCTTGCTCCGCATCGCGTTGAAGTTGTTGCCGTGGGTGTCCCACCCGCCCCAGGTCATCGAGACGCAGCGGACACCCTCTTCGATCAAACGACGCGCCGCCAAGAGGCTGGTGTCGCCGTATCGCTCGCGGGTCCGGGGATCCTCGAGCTTCGTGTCGAGTGCCTTGGCGATGCGGCCCGAGACGACCAGGTCCAGTGCCCGGCCGGTGTAGCTGTCGACCGCGTCGAACATGCCGCGACGGTCGATGCCCTTCTTGAGCCGGTCCAGGCCGGTCAGCAGGCTGCGACGGTCGTCGAGTCGATCGAGCGTGATGTTCTTGAGCACCAGGTTCTGCCGACCCGTGCTGTCGGGTCGGTACGGGGCGTAGGTCTGTCCCAGGAAACCGGGGGTCGAGCCACCGAAGTCGACGGCCGTGGGGGCCATGCCGCGCGAGGTCTGCTGCGCGGGACCCCAGAGCTTGGCCATCACCGCGCCGACACCGGGACGTCCACCCATCGAACGCATCGCGTTGACACTCCAACCGGTGTCACCCTGAGTCGTGGTGTGCTCGTTGTTCATGCCGCGGGTCGAGCGGATGATCGAGTACTTGTCGGCCACGCCGGCCAACTCGGGCATCAACTCGCAGATCTCCACGCCCGGCACGTTGGTCGCGATCGGACGGAACTCGCCACGGTATTCCACCGGAGCCTCGGGCTTGAGGTCGAAGGTGTCCATGTGAGTCGGACCGCCGTGCAGGAAGATGTTGATCAGGTTCTTCCCATTGGCTCGCGCCGCCGCTTCACCCTCGGCCCGCAACAGGTCCGAGAGTCCGAAGCCGACGCTGCCCATGGCCACGGCACCGATATGCAGCGCGTCGCGCCGCGTCACGCCGTCACAGAACTGTTGCTTCCTGCCTTGAATCGTCAGCATGCCGAGTGCTCCTTTCAAGAGTGTGGCGGACCGAGTCACCTTGGGGGGGGCAGGTGGAGAGTGTCCCTTCCCACAGGCATCCATTGTCCTAGTTTCGACTGAATGTATCAACGTGTGTTGATGAATTCGGTCGACTTCATCAAGTTTTTTCGGTGTGATCTTCCACGCGGGTCGGGCGAAATCCGAAGAGAGTAGATGGACTCCGGGTGGGTAGTCTCTGCTTCACCCGTGGGCGACAAGAGCGGGTCGATCCGGGTACGATACGATGGCCGCGACGCTGTCGACCGCCCGAACCGGCGAAGTGACCAATGGCCGATCTCCCCGCGACCTCGACTGATCCCGACAGCAACGGTCACTCTCATCGGCTGACGCTGTACATCGTCGCGGCCATTGGGCTGGCGATTCTCGTGTCGCTGCTGGTGCCCGCACTGGTGTCTCATGACGCAGCCCTGGAGCTGTTCGGAACGATCGACGTCGGCGGCGACATCTTCTTGCGAGCACTGACGATGCTGGTCGTCCCACTGGTCGTCCTGTCGGTGATGAACGGCATCCTGGGGCTGGGCGACGTGCGCAAGCTCGGTCGGCCTGGCGCCACCGCGATCGTCTACTACATCTCGACGACCCTGCTGGCGGTCGTCGTCGGCCTGATCGTCGTCAACGTGATCGGGCCGGGGAAACGCGTCAAGGCACCCGCGGTGGTCTTCCAGGAACTGCAACAGGACGAAAACGAGGGAGCGCTCACGTCCGACGAGTTCACGCATGGCCTGGCTGGTGACAAGGCCATCGCGGCGAAGGAGGAGTTCGACAAGCTCGACAAGGACGACGACGACCTGCTGACGCTTGATGAGTTCAGAAACAGTGACCTGGTAGGACGCGGCGACAGGAAAGCGATCCTGGGGGCGATGGCCAAGGAGTCGAATCTGCCGGAGGAGAAGATCGCGAAGATCTTCCCTCAATTGGAAGACAAGGAGGAGCCGTCCCTGGGAACGATCTTCAAGGGCCTGCTGCTGATGCTGTTCACCGACAACCTCATCGAGGCCGCGGCGACCACGAACCTGCTGCCGCTGATCGTCTTCGCGATCATCTTCGCCGGCATGCTCACGACGATGGGCAGACGGGTCGACAACATCACCGAGATCATCGGCGAGGCGAACGATGCGATGATGTCGTTCGTGATGCTGTTGATGAAACTCGCTCCGATCGGGATTTTCTGCCTGATCGCCGCGAGGTTCGGAGAAGCGCAAACGGAAGGCAAGTTCGTGGAAACGATTGCCAAGACAGGTTGGTTCGTCCTGACCGTGTTGATCGGGCTGGGCATCCACGCGTTCGGGACGCTGCCGCTGGTCTACTGGCTGCTCGTGCGGCGCAATCCGTACGTCTTCATGCGGCAGATGTCGCGGGCGCTGTTGACGGCATTCTCGACCGCCAGTTCCTCGGCCACGCTGCCGGTGACGATGGAATGTGCGAATCACGAGGCCGGCGTGTCGAAACGGTCAACCGAATTCGTGCTGCCGCTCGGGGCCACGATCAACATGGACGGCACGGCGTTGTACGAGGCGGCGGCGGCGATCTTCATCGCGCAGATGTATGTGGATTCGCCCGAAGGGATCGCGGCCGGGTTCACCCTGGGAATCGGGACGATGCTGGTGATCGCGATCACCGCGACGCTCGCGGCGATCGGAGCCGCGGGGATTCCCGAGGCGGGGCTGGTGACGATGGCGATCGTCTTGAACGCCGTGGGCCTGCCGTTCGAATACGTCTCGGGCATCCTCGCCGTCGACTGGCTGCTCGACCGCTTCCGCACCGCGACGAACACTTTCGGTGACGCGGTGGGGGCGGCGATCGTCGACGAGACGTTCGATGACTCCTGAGGCGAAGCCATCCGCCGCAGCCGCAGCGGCTGACAACCCGCAGCGGCGGCAGCTGAGGGTTGTTCTTGCCGTGGCACTGGTGCTGCTTCCGGTGCTGGCGCATGTGGTCTACCAGTCGCTGACCGCACTGCCGGGTGAAGTGACCCTGGCAACCGGACCCGAGGGCGGGCGGTATCACCAGTTCATGTCGCAGCTGGGGCGAGAACTCCAACAGCGCGGTGTCATCGTCACCCTGCGGCCGACCGCCGGTTCGATCGAGCACCTGAAACTGCTGAAGGGCGGGCAGGTCGACCTAGCACTCTACCAGGCCAATCCGATGCACGAGTCGGTCGAGGCCGGTGGGCAGGCGGCCGGCAGCGGTCCGCACCAGGTGACCTTTATTGCCAATGTCTATTCGGAGTTGGCCCACCTGCTCGTCCGTAGAGACGCCGACATCAGTTCCGTCGACGACCTGGCCGGGCGGCGGGTGTCTCTGGCACCCAGGGAGAGCGGCGATCATCTGATGGCTCGAGTGCTGTTGGAGCACATCGGGTTGTCGCCGTCGGAGATCGAGGCCGAGTTCATCGAGTACTCGCAGCTCGAGGGTCGCTTTAAACAGGGGACTCTCGATGCCGCCTTCGTCGTGCTCGGCCTCGATGCACCCGTCTTGCAGTCACTCGTCGGCGACGGCCACTGCCGACTGATGTCGATTCCGCATCGCGACGCCCTGTTGAGGCGGCAGCCACTGGTCGACACCGGTACGGTGCCCTCGGGCTACTTCGCCGTGCGACCTCGACCCAGGCCCGAACAGCACGTCAACACGGTCGCCGTGCATGCCGAACTACTGACCCGCAAGGACGTCTCGAGTGTCCTGGTCGAAACCGTCACCAACATTGTTCTCGATCCGTCCTTCCAGAAGGACAACCGCCTGGGTGAACTGTTGGCGGGCAAGGCGACGTTTGCCCGGCAGCATCCTGAGTTTCCAGTCCACATCGCGGCACTGCGTGTCTACGACCCGAAACTCAGATCGCTGGTCGACCCGCAACTGGTCGAATTGACCGAGGGTCTGAGGTCGCTGATCGCCAGCCTGTTGATCTCCGGGTTCCTCGGCTGGCGGTGGTGGATGCGTCGCAGGGAGCACCGGGAGACGCACCGGCTCGAGTGGTATGTCGAGTTGCTCGAGACGATTGAGCGACAGCAGATCCAGCTCGATTCGGGGAGTACCTCTGCCGAAGACGACATCCTGGAGTTGCAGCGGATGCTCGATCAGGTCACCGAGTTGCGCTGGGAAGGTCTCAACGATTTCTCGGTTCACGAGCAGATGGAAGAGGAGTCGGTCGCGACCTTCCTCAACCTCTGCAACGCGCTGACCAGCAAGATCAATGCGAAACTCTCGCGAGCACGACTCGACCGGCGTTTCGACGAACTGCTCGCACGCGATCCCGGGCCCGGCTAGTCCGAAAGCACGCCGCACGGCGTTGCCATCAACTCGCCGTCGAGTGTCACTTCGCCGCCGGCAGCAGCTTGTGCTTGGCCAGTCTCAGGCTGCGGACGTTCAGCCCGGTTCCCGAGGCGGTGGTGACCGTCAGCCGGGTCGGCAGGTCGAAACGGCCCACGCGGGTCCAGCGGTTCTGGAAACTCTGCGTCTTGACCAGCCTGCCGCTCTTTCCGTCCCAGTACTGGACCGAGTAGGACCGGGGCAGGAACTTGCCCTCGACGTTCTTCTGGTTGTCGAGCACGGTGATGGTCATGTGCTGAGGTCCGATGGCCCGGTTGACCACGCTGATCTGCCCGTCGTGGACCCGGTAACTCGAGGCCATCGAGCCACCGACAAATGTCATCAATCGCCCGAGCGGGTGATCGAGGTCATCGTCGGCGAATCTCAGCACCGCGGCGGCTCGCTGCCCACTGGGCGCCCGGCGATGCCGCACGATCGAGCCCAGCTGGTCCTTGACCCACTCGGCCGCGTGCTTCTCGTCGATGTCCAGTGACACCGTGCCATCTGCAGCCACTCGCGCCGTGCCGCCGTAAGCTCGCCCGTCGACGGTGCCGACGATCCCGGCGGTGAAGCCGGGAAAACCGCTCCAGTTGGCCCGCTTGGCCAGGGCGGTTTCGAACAGCTTGATCGCTTCGGGGTCACCACCCGTGGCCACCAGCGGCCAGCGGAACGCCAGCGTCGCGAAGTCCCGGGTCTCGGTGTACTTCTTCCCACCGTGGGTCCCCTCGCCGGGGATCACTCGCTTGGTGTACACGCAGAAGTGACCCTCGGTGTCGGGCCGAAAGACCACCCTGCCGTTCTTGTTCGCCTTCAGTTCCTCGTTGACCAGGTCGTCGTCGACCGTCGTGAACAGGGCACCGGGCAGAGGCTTGCCGTTGGCCAGTGCGACCATCTCGATCCGGTCCGCGAACACCCGGGCGGTGATCTGCAGAGGAACGCGGGGGCGGGGCTTCAGAGTGTTGAGTGTCTTGGCGTCTCCGTGGATCGCGCCGGGAAAGTACCTCAAGAGGAACGGCACCTTGCGGGTCAAGACGCCCCAGGTGCACTCGCCGCTGACCGACACAGCACCGTCGGCGGGCAACCGCGACCTCAGCCGATCCGGCAGCATCCTCACCCTCAGCGGCTGAAACTTGCCGGGGGAGGTCTGCATCCAGAGCTTGGCTGAGGCGATGCGGGGAACGAACCGCGGGTCGCCGGCGCGGGCGATCTCGCTGAAGAACACGTCCACCTGCCGGCCCGCCTCGGCCTGGCCGCCGATGCGGATGAACAGGAAGTGCGCCTCCACCGTGGGAGTGTGCACCGCAAGGAGGCCGAACACGAAAAGCAACAGGTGGGCGTGGCGTCGCATGGGTGTTCCTTATCAGGGCCGGCCGGTATTCTCGACCGGCCTCAAACCAGTCTACTCGTTCCCACGCCGTTTTCGACGCAAACGGCGAACTCGATGGTGACCGAACCCGATCGTGACATCAGCTGATCAACCGCAGCCACCGCCACCACCGCAGCCACCGCTGGGACTGCTGGTCGACATGGACGGAGTGCTCGTCGACTTTGTCTCGGCCGCACTGAGGTTGCATGACCGGATCGAGGTGCTCGACGAGTGGCCCGAGGGGCAATGGGACATGCCCGAGGCGATGGAGATTTCGAGCCGTGAGTTCTGGAGGCCGATCAACGAGGCGGGCGCCGGTTTCTGGGCGTCGTTGGAGCCGTTTCCGTGGTGTGACGAGTTGCTCGAGTTGGTCGAGGCGACCGGTCGGTGGTGCATCCTGACCAGCCCCAGCGGCGACCCGTTCTCTGCGGCGGGGAAGATCAGCTGGTTGCAGAATCGCTTCGGTCGCGGGTTCCGGGACTTCCTGATCGGACCGCCCAAGTGGATCTGTGCCCGGCCCGACCAGTTGCTGATCGATGACAACGACGGCAATGTCGAGAGTTTCCGGGAGCGTGGTGGTCAGGCGATCCTGTTTCCCCAGCCGTGGAATCTCAACCACCGGCTGTGCGGAGATCGAATGGGATATCTCAGCGATGAGCTCAGCAAGGCAGGTCCGCTGTAGAGCCTGCCCGGGGATGACAGGCTGCCACAAGCGGTCACTCGCCCGCTTCCAGCCGCTCGAGCCGATCGACGAAATCGGGATCGAGTCCCGCTTCGATTCGCGCGTCGCGCTGAAACACCTCGCCCCGTGCCTTGGACGGTTTCAGCGGCCAGTGCAGGTGGTCAGAAAACGCGTCCCAGTCAGAGGTTCCCTCGGGCTTGAGCCTCTTGAGCCACTCGATGCCGAACCGCACGTGCCGGATCTCGTCCTTGTGAATCGTCCTGAGCACCGCTGCACCCCTCAGGTCACCGGCCTGCTCGAATGCTTCGGCAAAGGCCAGCGTGTGGTCCAGGTTGGCTCCCTCGAAGACCAGCGACATACCGGCCAGGTAGTCGAGCGGGCAGGTGAAGGCCTGGGCCTTCTTCCAGATGTAGCCATTGACGGGCAACTGGCCGAATTCGATGCCGCAGGCTGAGGCCCGCTCGATGTGCATCCGCGTGTGCCGCTGCTCGTCGGCCATCACCTCGACCAGCCCCTTGCGAAACTCCGCCGGAGCATCGGGGAACGCGCACAGCACCATGCCCATCACTTCCAGTGCCTGCAGCTCGTGGTTGGCCATGATGTGGTGAGCCGTCGCTCGCGCTTCGATCCGCTGCAGGCCACCCGGGGCGGGCATCCGCGGAGTCGTGCGTCGCGGGGCGATGGTCAACTCCGGTGGCCGACCCGGCCAGCGGGGGAACCGAGCCGGGCCGGGGTTCGTGTCGTCGAGACCCTCGCCGGGAGCCGCCAGTTTCTGTTCCAGCAATTCGCTCTCCAGGACCCGTTCGGCGAATTCGCGAATGCTCATCGAAACCCCTCTCGGCCCCGCAACGACGGCTGACCCCAACCGCCTTCGCAGCAACTCGCAAGTGCGAGGCATCGTCGAAGAATGCCCGCGGGCTGTCAAACCCTCACCCAATCGATATGCTCCTCAACCATGACAACCGTACTCGAGTCGATTCGCGAGTGGCTGACGGGCGAAAACGTGCCGTTTCGCGAGGTGCATCACGAGCCGACTCGGACGTCGGAGGACTCGGCGCGGGCCCGTGGTGAGGAACTGAAGAACGGCGGCAAGGCGCTGGTCATGAAACTCGACGACAGCTTCGCCGTGTTTGTTCTGCCGGCCGATCGGCGGGCCCATTCGGGGACGATTCGACGGACGCTGGGAGCTCGAAAACTGAGGTTTGCCACGGCCGAAGAACTGGCTGAACTGACCGCTTGTGAGGGACGGCCGGGCCTGGTGCCCGGCAGCGTGCCTCCCTTTGGCGAACCGATCCTGCCGCTGCCGCTGTACGTCGATCGGGCGATCGAGGAGAACGAGCGGATCGCGTTCAATGCCGGCTCATTGACCGACTCGGTGATCCTCGCCGTGCCCGACTACTTCCGCCTGGCCCGACCGACGCGGGTCTTCGAGTTTGCTCGGTGCGAGTGACCCGTGGCGGGTTACTGGGCGCTCGAAGCGGCGCAATCGTCACGATCCGCCGACCCGGACCGGGTAGAACCTGCCGGGACTTCCTGTCTGGTCATGTCGGGGCACAAGGCGTGAAAGGAGCGTCCGGTCGCGCCAAATCGGCTTGACACGCGTGAAAAACGGGGTGATAACCCATGTAGTTCAACCGGACGACGGAACTCTTCCGACTCATCTCTTCCTGCCGTTTTTCGGTCGCGTCCCATCTTTTTGGTTCTCCCATCCGTCTTCTTACGTCGACTCGTCTCAACTCACGTCTCCCCCAACGGCGGCCCCGGTGGCTGGCCGGTTGAGGAAGTCGCGAGCCGTGGCGGTTGCGTGTCGAGGTCGAGTTGGGGCCGGTGGCAAATCCCAATCGTTGACGCTAGTTTGAGAGGCAGCAGGTCTGTTTTCCGATGGTCGTCGGTTTGACCCCCGGAGCGGCAGATCGTGTCTGTGTGACGGAAGGGGCTGTTGGTGTTGAGACATTTGGGGGTGAACCGAGCACCAACCCGCCGCCGCGGGCTGGTCGCCTGTGTTGCAGCCTGCGTCGGCCTGGTGCTGACGGGGCTGTCGACGCCGTCGGTCCACGCCCAGGACGCCGGCAAGAAGGCCGCCACGAAGAAAGCAGCCCCGGCAGCCAAGAAGAAAGCAGCTCCGGCAGCCAAGAAGAAGGCCGCTCCGACGGGCCCGTCTCTACCGATCGGGTTTGTCCCGCCACCGCCGTTGCCCCAGGTCATGGGTCTCAACAACGCGTTGCTGACCCCCAAGAACGAGTTGGCCTTCCGCCGCTCGGGGTACTCGGCCTTCATGAAGGCGGTTCGAGCGCCGGGGCTGGGATCCAAGGCTCAGCAGGACATCCGCGCGGGGGTGCGCTGGGTGGCGGCACGCATGACGATGCCCAAGAACCGTGAGTCGCTGCCAACGCGTCGTCGCGAGGTCCGGCAGATGGTCCAGCTGCAGGCCAAGTCGCCTGCTGTCCGCAGTTTCGTGTTGCTGGAACTGAGGCTGGCACTCTCGGAACTGCTCGAGACCGCTCACTTCAAGATCACTCACAACAACGGCCAGCAGATCGTGGTTGTGATCACTCGCCCCGATCCCAAGACCGGCAAGAGTACATCGGCGACGTTCAAGGCCAACAGCCTGCGGGAACTGCGGGAGGTCCCGGGGACCGACGAGGCAGTCCGGTTCTTCGAACGCTACTCGACCCGCTCGATCTTCGGCGGACAGGGTGGCCTGCAGAACTTCCACGTGCGGCTCAACGTGGCCTACCTGCTTGGCGAACTGGTCGTCCGCAAGGGCGATCTCTCGAAGGGCATTCCCGCCGCCCGCTACACCGACTCCGCCTACCCGCTGTGCGACGTGGTCAACGCGCCGCGGCAGCTGGACGCGATCAAGGTGGTGGCCGTGAGAGGATTGGTTCGGCTGATGCGGACCGGGCTGCCCGATCCTCCCTATGACCTGAGGCTGCGGGTGGCCGAGTGCTTTGCGAAGCAGTTGACGCGGCCCTACCAGCGGAGCCTGATGAGGCAGCGGGTCGACAGCCACCTGCAGCACATCTGGTTCCAGGAGGTGCTGGTCGAGGGCCTGGCGGGGGTGGGGATCATGGTCAACAAGCAGGCCGAGCCCTTCGTGGAGACGGTGCTGGGAAACGTGATGGCCGATCCGAACCGGCACTTCCTGGCCCGCACCGCCGCCGCCAAGGCCATCGGGAGGGCTCCGCTGGGAGGCGCCTTTGACGACGCTTTGCGGAGCTATCAGCTGGTGGAATTGGCCAGCCAGATGTCGCTCGCCTACAACAAGGCGCCCACCAAGGGCTACTGGCCGCGTTGCTTCCAGAACCTCTATTTTGCCTTCAAGGCGATCAACAAAAGCGAGTTGACCGTCGAGGGTAAACCCGCCGGACTGCTCGGGCAGGTCGCGACCGCCAGGCTGCAGGATGCCTACAGCCTGGTCGTTCCGCTTGTGGCTCATGTCATCGTCCAGCCGACCGTCGGAGCCGACGGCAAACAGTACTTCCAGCTGATCTCCAGCGAAACGCTCAAGCCGCTCACCGACTGGCTGGCCGAGAACCGCCCGGCCAACTACAAGCCGCTTGTGCCCTCGACCACCACCGCGCCCACCTCGACACCCGCACCCAAGTCGACCAAGGGCACCAAGTCGACCAAGCCCAAGGCGGCCACCGGATCCGCTGGCGCGAGTCGTTCTTGACGCTGCGGCCGACGTTGGATTATCGTCGGCCCGCTCGCCGGGATGAACTGGGTTCTCCCGCGTGAAATGACCTCGACCGACTCGCTCCGGGCAATCAGTTCATGTGTGGTATCGTCGGATACGTCGGGGACCGCCCCGCCGCAGATCTCCTGCTCGAAGGTCTGCAACGACTCGAATACCGAGGCTACGACAGCGCGGGGATCGCGGTGGTCGAGGACCGCGAGATCGCGGTGAGGAAGCGGCTGGGTCGAGTGGCCGGGCTGGTCGAGTTGATCGAATCGCACCCGGTTGAGGGGTCGATCGGAATCGGTCACACACGCTGGGCCACCCACGGAAGCCCCTCCGACGTCAACTCGCACCCGCACCTCGACGAAACCGGTCGCGTCGTGCTGGTGCACAACGGTGTAATCGAGAACTACGATTCTCTGAGGTCGCGGCTGACCGAGACCGGATGCGGGTTCCGCTCGACGACCGACTCCGAGGTGGTCGCTCAACTCGTCGGCTGGTACCTCGAACAACTGCTCGAAGCGGGCCGAGCCATCGATGACCCCGAGACCTGCTGGGATGCGCTGCAGGCGGCGCTTGGAGAACTCAAGGGGACCTTCGGACTGGGAGTCCTCTTTCGCGACTGCCCCGGACATCTCTGGGCCGCCCGCTGCGGCAGCCCGCTGGTCGTGGGAGTCGGCGAGCAGGAATACTTCCTGGCCAGTGACACCAGCCCGCTGGTCGGCTACACCCGCGACGTGGTCTATCTCGAGGATCACGACACGGCGAGACTCGGACGGGACGGGTTCGAGGTCAGGCACCGCGACGCGGGGACCAGGGATGTCTCGGTCCAGACGATCCAGGACGAGGCGGTGGATATCGAGCTGGGCGAGTTTCCTCATTACATGCTCAAGGAGATCTACGAGCAGCCCCAGAGCGTCCAGAACGCGATGCGGGGCCGGCTGGATCTCGACAACGCGACGGCCATCTTCGGGGGACTGAACGCGGAGATCGCCGAGGTGAGACGGATCGATCGGATCGTGCTGACCGGCTGTGGCACGAGCTGGCACGCCGGGTTGGTGGGCGAATACCTGATCGAGGAGTTTGCGAGGATTCCGACCGAGGTCGAGTACGCCAGCGAGTTGAGGTACCGCAACGCACCTCTGACCGACACCACGATGGTGTTCGCGATTACCCAGAGCGGTGAGACGGCCGATACGCTGGCGGCGTTGCGCGAGTGCCGCAGGAAGGGGCACAAGACCCTGGCCATCTGCAACACGGTTGGCTCGACGATCGCTCGTGAAGCCGATGGAGGCATCTACCTGCACGCGGGGCCCGAGATCGGAGTCGCCTCGACCAAGGCCTTCACCTCACAGGTCACCGTGCTGGCGTTGCTGGCGTTGTACCTGGGCCGGATGAGACACATGTCATTCCGGGCGGGTCAGACGATTCTCGAGGCGTTGCAGGGGATGCCCGAGGTGATTGCCGAGACGCTGGAATGCCATGACGCGGTGCGCAAGGTGGCGAGCCGTTACGCCGAATGCAGCAATTTTCTCTACCTCGGACGCCAGTACAACTTCCCGGTGGCGTTGGAGGGAGCGTTGAAGCTGAAGGAGATCAGTTACATCCACGCCGAGGGTTATCCGGCGGCGGAGATGAAGCACGGTCCGATTGCGCTGGTCGACGAGCGGACTCCCAGCGTGTTCGTCATCCCTCGTGGCGGCGTGTACGAGAAGGTGCTCAGCAACCTGGAGGAGATCAAGGCACGGGGCGGTCCGGTGATTGCGATCACCGGCCGGGACGACGAGCGGATCGCGTCTCTGGCCGACGAGGTGATCTCGGTGCCCGATGTCCCCGAGTTCCTTCAGCCGCTAGTGACAAGCATTCCGTTGCAGCTGCTGGCCTACGAGATCGCGGTGTTGCGTGGCTGCGACGTCGACCGACCGCGGAACCTGGCCAAGAGCGTGACGGTGGAGTAGGCAGGCGGCGGGCACCCAGCGAGTGGGCGCCCTGCGCGCAAAAAACCCCGGCCCATCCGAAGATGGACCGGGGCGACATTTTGGTTGGTGACCGGAACTCCGGGACACGTCATCAGTGTGATGGATACCGAAGCATCCATCGGATCATAGCTTTCTTCTTTCATGCTCATCCCCGAGGGGTTGAGCACGCAGAAGCAATTTATCCTTAGAAAGGAGGTGATCCAGCCGCAGGTTCCCCTACGGCTACCTTGTTACGACTTAGTCCCAATCACGGAACTCACCCTAGGCGCTTCCCTAACCCTTCCGAAGAGGGGCATCAGAAAACGACTTTAGGCGCTCCCCGCTTTCGTGGCTTGACGGGCGGTGTGTACAAGGCTCAGGAACATATTCACCGCAGTATAGCTGACCTGCGATTACTAGCGATTCCAACTTCATGCAGGCGAGT
>Ga0310123_10003244_pt1 | contig 12677 bp, 11 predicted proteins | sample CB6_AW_1057_MG_FD_203505 | JGI IMG/M metagenome (GOLD analysis project Ga0310123, IMG submission 203505) | Marine microbial communities from Western Arctic Ocean, Canada - CB6_AW_1057 | ecosystem: Environmental > Aquatic > Marine > Oceanic | place: Canada: Western Arctic Ocean | collected... | reverse complement strand
AGGATCATCAGTGCCTCCCCCAGGATAATTTTCGTGCAAATTGCATTCGGGGCGGACATTGTGGAGTCGCTGTCTACCGCTTGGAATCCTGCAGATATACGGCTAAGTGGCGGGTAGTGGTTGACGGTTGTGAGCATCGGTCGTTTCGTGCCGTGGTTGGAAGGCGATTGCAGCTCCTATTGATCCGGAAGTGCCGTTGGAGACAGATTCGCATCCCAAGGGTATCTTGCGTACATGCGCTACGCTCTGATCATTGCCGGCGGCTCCGGGACTCGCCTGTGGCCGATGTCGACAAGCAACTGCCCGAAGCAGTTGATCCCGTTCATCGAGGGCAAGTCGTTGCTCCAGTTGGCCATGGAACGACTGTCAGGATTGATTCCCGATGATCGGATCTGCGTTTGTGCTGGCTCCACGATGCGATCGGCAGTGCTTGAGAATCTGCCGCAACTCTCCGAACATCGCTTCATTGCGGAGCCGGTGGGCCGGGACACCCTCAATGCTGTGACGCTGGGCACTTCGATTCTCGGGCGTGACGATCCTGACGCGGTGGTGGCGGTCTTTACTGCGGATCACATCATTGAGCCTGTAGCTGACTTTCAGCGCATCGTAGAACGTGGGTACAAGCTGGCTGAACAGTCCACCCAGATGCTGGTGACGTTTGGAATCACGCCGACGGAGCCAGCGACTGGTTATGGCTATTTGCAACTGGGCGATCCGGTCTCGGATCATGCATATCTCGTGGACCGCTTCCGGGAGAAGCCTAGTGCCAAGACTGCGAACGAGTACTTTCGTGCCGGTTCCAGCCGCTATCTGTGGAACAGCGGGATGTTTGTATGGCGAGCTGCGACGCTGATGAATTGTGTGGCTCGGTATGCGCCTGCGAACCACCAGGCAATTTCAAAGGTCGTAGCCGAATGGGACGGGCCGGGGCAGAACCAGATTCTGGAACGGCTGTATCCAACTCTTGACAAGATCAGTGTGGACTACGCGGTGATGGAGCCGGCATCTGAAGATCCAAATATCCAGGTAGTAGCGGTTCCCATGCCGTTGCGCTGGCTCGACGTCGGTTCATGGCCCAGCTTTGCTCAGACTCACGATCGGGATGAGGAGGGAAACGTTGCGTGCGATGTTCAATCCGTAATGCTCGAGACCAGCAACACTCTGGTTGTCTCTGATGATCCAGAGCACCTGGTCGCGACCATCGGTTGTGATGATCTGATCATCGTGCACACGGGTCGGGCCACGCTCGTGTGTAAGGCCGATCGGGCCGAGCAGATCAAGCAACTCCATGAGCAACTTGTCGAGCGGTTTGGCTCGTCCTATCAATGATTATTTTGGTCACTTTCACCCCCAATCCCTTTGGATGGTCTAGGATCGGCACGTGATGCGCTATCTGGCGATTGATCTGGGACAAAAGAGGACCGGGTTGGCTATCGGGGACGATGAGACCCGGGTGGTGACGCCTCTGGACGTAATCGAACAGGCCCGCCAGGAGTTGCTTCTGCAGCGAGTGGTGGATTGGCTTGAGCGAGAGCAGATTGATGCGGTGGTCGTAGGGTTGCCGCTGAATATGGACGGTACCCGTGGTCAATCCGCCCGTCGTGCGGAAAAATTTGCCATTGAGTTGGGCCGGCGCACCTCGCGGCCGGTTCACCTGACCGACGAACGACTCAGTTCCATCGTTGCCGATGAGCAGATGGCGCAGAGTGGACTGACGCATGGACAGAAACGGTTGCGGCGTGATGCTTTGGCTGCGGCGACCATCCTTCGCGATTTTCTAGAAGGGCTAAAACAATAGTGCAAAGAGCAACAGCAACATCGAGTTGCCAATGGTGAGCAGCCCAACGTATCCAATGGTGTTGCGCAATTCTGGGTTGAACGTGTCCAGTGGCCGGTTGATTACAGCCAGCACCTGGCGCAGCGTCGGGCGGGTGCGTTGAGTCTGACCTGCGGGACTGAGATTGCTGCTGATCTCATCAGGCGGCTGGATCACGGCGGCGGCGGGTGCATGGCTGGTATCTGCAACCAACTCCTGTTCGGCTTGTGTCGCGGTTGTGTTGAAGGCCGATTCATTTTCCGGATAACTTCCTGGCGGAACTGGTTGCTCTACCGTGGGTGACGCAAGAGCTTCCCAAGGTGTGGGAGCTACGGGGAGTCCAGCCGGTGTAGCGACAGAGTTTTTCAGAAGTTCCTCCGGCGCGATGAAGTTGCCTTTGGGTTCTTCGGCGGGCGTGTTGCCGCTGCACAGCGGTTCGGTCAACCCCTCAGGCTCGGTGTTGCCGGAGGCAAGTTCGGCCAGCATGGTATCGATCTGATCGATACTCAGATCGGCCTCAATTGGTTCAGTTGGCAGGTCATGCAACGGCTCGTCCTGGTTGGCCCTTGCCGCTGCATCGATCATCTGGTCGTCGGGTGCCTCGAACCTACCCTCGAGATGCTCGCTGTCGGTGGTGGATGATTTGGCGCCCTGATCCAGTAGATCCTGAAGCTGCTGTATCTGCTGCCCCAGGTCGTGGGCGGTTGCTTCCGAGGTGTTGGTCAAGTTGTCAAGGGGTGTTGGGTCAGGTTCGGCTGACGCCGAGCCCTTGGGGGTGTTCATTTTTGTCATCAGGGGATCGAGCTGTTGCTCAAGCGGCTGATAAGGGTTGGATTTGTTGTCTTTGTCGGGCACGAGAAGCATTCCCTGTGCTGGCCAACCTCGGCGGATTTTGCCATGATGCCGCCCGCAGGTATCAGATTTTATCGACGCCAGACGAGATAGACTCAAATGTCAACCGAGTCGGCCAACTTGCCCCTACTGCCACGACTGTATTGTCCACAGCTATCGGACTTGCGCCACCAGGCGTGTTTGCTTGATGCGGAGCAGACCCGCCATGCTCGCAGGGTTTTGCGCCTGAGTGTCGGGGCAACCGTCGAACTAATCGATGGGAATGGGTCGGTGGCGCAGGCGATGATCGAGAGTTACGAGGGGGATCGGACTCGCTGCCAGGTGGTTTGGCAAACCGCTACCGCACGCCCACTGCCCACCATCACAATCGCCAGTGCTGTGCCCAAGGGTCCTCGGGCCGAAGAGATGGTCGATCAGCTGAGTCAACTAGGGGCTGATTGCTTGATCCCACTGCGTACGGAGCGTAGCGTGGTACATCCCCGGTCGGCACGCATAGATCGCTTTCGGCGTCGGGCCCGGGAAGCCGTCAAGCAAAGCCGACACCCTTACATCATGACGGTCCAGACGCCGTGTGATCTGACCGAGGTCCTGGCGGAGCCTGCCGATCTGCGACTGGTACTGCATCTGGGCGCAGTTTCGTCGGTGGTGGTGCCTAGTGGTACTTCGAGTATTTTGGCGGTTGTTGGCCCTGAAGGCGGATGGACCGACGGGGAGAGAGCCGCCTGCGGATCGGCTGGTTTTATTCCATGGACGATCTCGCCGCACGTTTTGCGCGTGGAAACTGCTGCAGCGGTGGCTGTGGCCCTGCTGCGTTATCAATCGATCTGATACCATCGGCGTATGGATGGTCCCAACCTATCTGAGCAAGGCGCGAGCGGCCAGCACACCGATCGCCGTTTGTACATGCAGTTGTTGGCCTTTGGCCGGTGTTCCGCTACCGAAGCGGTGATTATGGCGGTCGGCGAATCGGGAATTGAGGCGGTGGTATACGAAGATGCGTTGGATCCTTTCGGTGTGGGGGTACTGGCGATTGCTGAAGATCCTGAGATATTTGTCGCGGAACTTCGCACACTGCTTCGCACAGAGGCATTTGCGGGTCTGCAGCCCAAGCCGCGATACAGCATGTTTGGTCGTACCTATGCTCTAGGCCACGAGCCGGATCTCGATGATGCCTTGTTAATGCGACCGCGACGCCACGCGCTGGATCCAGAAACTCCGTGGGCAATCTGGTATCCACTACGACGCAGTGGTCGTTTTGCCCAACTGCCACCCGAGCAGCAAAAGGACATCCTCAAGGAGCACTCGCACGTGGGTATGGCATTTGGTCGGGCTGGCTACGCTCGTGACATTCGGTTGGCCTGCTATGGCCTAGACCCGGCCGATAACGACTTCGTGATCGGATTGATGGGTCGAGAGTTGACGCCGCTGTCGAAGCTGGTTGAAACCATGCGTAAAACCCGACAAACATCGCTGTACTTGGAGCGATTGGGGCCATTTTTTGTGGGGCGAGTCGCATGGCAAAGCCACATGGCAGCAGAAGCAATCCAGCAAGATGACGCCGTGGTTACCGATCACCATTCGTGAATCACGAACCGGTCCCGTTGGCAGACCAATCTTTCAGATTCCGTAGAGGTCGATAATGGCCAAGGTGGGTGCTTCCGTGTCACAGACCGATCGTTACCATGCGGCGCAGCGTGTCTTGGCAGCGGTTGGCCAGGCGCATGTATTGACCTTCTTCGATCGGATCGACCAAGCCGGTCGGGATCGATTCTTATCGCAGATCGAGGCGATTGATTGGCCTGAAGTGGCGAGCCTGATTAAGACTCATGTGCAAAAGCGGCCGAGATTTGTGATGCCGCAAAGGCCCAAGCCGGCCCCGTGGTATCCCCATCGTCCGGAGGATCCAAGCCGGTACGCGCAGGCCCGATCGATTGGAAACGATCTCATATGCCAGGGGAAGGTTGCGGCGTTTACTGTTGCAGGCGGGCAGAGCACCCGGTTGGGTTGGGATGGGCCCAAGGGAACCTTTCCCGCAACCCCGGTTCGGGCTCTGTCACTTTTCGGCTGTTTTGCCGAATACATCTGCAATGTGCAGGAACGTTTTGGTTGCGTGATCCCCTGGTATGTGATGACCAGCCCGGTCAATGATGCAGATACGCGGGAGTTTTTTGAGCAGCAGGATTATTTTGGATTGGACGCAAAGCATGTGAAACTGTTTCCTCAAGCCATGATGCCTGCGATCGATCTGGCAACGGGTCGGGCGCTACTTGAGACCCCAGATTCACTGGCCTTGTCACCGAACGGGCACGGCGGCTCACTTAAAGCGATGCACACCAGTGGCGCGCTGGCCGACATGCGACGTCTCGGGATCGAACAGATCAGCTTTATCCAGGTGGACAACCCGATTGTTCGTGTGATCGATCCACTATTTCTCGGCCTGCATGCACTGGATGGAGCCCAGATGTCGTCCAAGATGTTGCGCAAGCGAGAGCCACTGGAGAAGTTGGGCAACTTCTGCCTCATCGATGGCAAGATGACCGTGATCGAGTATTCCGATCTGCCGGATGCGATGGCGCATGAAACCGGTCCTGACGGTTCACTTCGCTTCGGCGCCGGTTCCATCGCGATTCATGCCATTTGTGTGGATTTCGTTGAGTCACTGAACACAGCAGCCAGCGGGTTTGCATTGCCTTTTCATCGCGCCGAAAAAAAGGTGGATCATATCGATTTGGAAACGGGCGTATCTGTAATCCCCACGACGAGCAATGCGGTGAAACTCGAGGCGTTCGTGTTCGATGCGCTGCCGTTGTGCGACCGGTCAATTGTTTACGAAACTGACCGGGCCGATGAATTTGCGCCTATCAAGAACGCCGCTGGTGAGGGTGTGTTGGATTCACCGGATACCAGTAAGTCGATTCAGGTAGAACGGGCGCGTCGTTGGCTGCGTAAAAAGGGTGTCGAGGTTGCTGAGGATGCCACGGTTGAGATCAGTCAGCGCACGGCGATCTACCCAGAGGACCTGGACGGCATTTACTTGCCGCAGCGCATTGGTGCAGGTGAATCGGTGGTCTTGTAGGGGAGGCTACACCGCGTTGAGCGGAGACAACATGGAGGACAAGTTTATTGGTGCATATCTGGGTAGAAGAGTTCAATAGAAAAGACGGCGCACGGCGGTCCAAAGGAAAAGGGCTCCGACGAGCAGTGATGATGACATCGCCAGCCAATGGGGAATCACGGTATGCGGCTGGGACATCTGAGCAAGGACATCGATCTGCCAGCATGACAGGATCCAATCTGTGAGCAGGCCCAGGCCAATACTGCCGATGCTGATACCAATCAGGTAGCTGGCTAGAGCACGGGTGCCCAATTCCCGACGAACGATGCCGACGGTGCCAAGATTGGTCGCAGGGCCAGCCAGAAGAAATACCAGCACAGTTCCTGGGCTGACGCCTGCCAGGAGCATCGCTGCTGCCACCGGTGTGGAAGCGGTGGCGCATATATACATCGGGATGCCCACGACAAGTATCGCCACCATGGCGGGCAGTCCGCTGCCCCATTGTGCCATGGCACCTGGCAAAACGATCGTCCTGATTGCGGCAGCCAGAACCAAGCCGATTGCCAGCCACCCTGCGATGTCGGCAAACAGGTCTAGGAATGCGAACCCAAACGCTTTTTTAAGGTTACGCAGTAATATGCCGGGCTTGGCGGGGGGGGGCGGTTCATGTTCGGCGCAGCAATGATCGTTGTTGTGAAACTCCGCCGTGGCGGCGGGTGAGTTTTCAGATTTTCCGACGAAGATCGTGGTGAGAATTCCGGCGCCTACTGCCGTTATGATCGCGGCGATGGGTCGAATGACGGTCATAACCGGTCCGAGCAACGCGTAACTGATCGCGATCGAATCAGCACCATTTTCCGGCGTAGCAATCAGGAAAGACACCGTTGATGCCCGGGAAGCCCCTCCGCGCCGCAGGGCGATCGCCGCTGGGATCACGCTGCAGGAACACAGTGGCAGTGGTGTTCCAATGATCGCGGCGTTAAGTACGGGGCGTACTCCGCCACCACCGAGCCAGCGGTTGAGCAATCTCGTGGGCAGGAAGATCTTGATGAACCCTGCGACGATCAAGCCAAGCAGCAACCAGGTGGATGCCTCAAGAAAAATTATCCAGAGGTTCAGTAGGAATTGCCAAATGTACGTCATTCGCTCAGCTTCCGCAGTCGTGTGGGACCTTCCGCACCCGGCGCACCGTCGTAGACTACACCATTGGCTCGCGGCGTTTCACCAATTGGATTGCCAATCCCCCGGGGTCACGCAGCATGGCCAGGACATCGCCGTCATCTAGGTTGTCGACTGGCCCGACGGCTGTGGCACCGGCATCAAGCAGGCGCTGGCGGTCGGTTTCCAAGTCATTGGTTTGCATGGCCAGATGTAGAATTAGTGGATGCTGTTGGGTGTAATCGGGCACGGGTGCATTGGGGTTATGGTAGATTTCGATCATCACTGCATCGGTCTGGTCGGCGAGAAAGTACGTAAAAGGTGCATGTGGCATACTCCGCTTGATCCGAAACCCAAGATGGTCCACATACCATTGTGCCAGTGATACCGGATCTGCGACATTGAGGGCGATGTGTTCGATCTTCATGTTAGTATCTCCGAATGACGAGTTGGTTTCAGCGGGTTTGTGTCAATACACATGGTAGTGGTGTGGATTCATGCGAGACAGATTTTTCGCCTCCCATGATCGGTGGGTGCTATGGACTACTTGCCAGTACGCGATCACATCGGGCCTTGTGCATACTGATCCAACTTTAAAGGATAACGAGAAGTTCATTTTGTGTTAGACTCCCTTTCCTGATCAAGTCCAGGGGCCTTTTGTGAGGGCTGTGATGGCTTCAGTAACCATCTACCACAATCCGAGATGCATCAAGAGTTGCCAGACGCTCAAGTTCCTCACGGAGCAGGGCATTGTTCCCAGGGTGATCGAATACCTCAAGCAGCCGCCCGATGCATCGGCGCTGAGCGACCTGATCGATATGCTTGGCATCGAGCCGATCGAACTGATCCGCAAAAAGGAAAAGTCATTCAAAGAACTAGGTCTGGCCCAGCAAGCCGGAGATCGCAAGGCGCTGATTCGGGCTATGGCACAGCACCCGATCCTGATCGAGCGCCCGATTGTGGTCAAGGGCAAGAAGGCGCGGCTGGGCCGGCCGCCAGAGAAGGTGCTGGAGATTCTATAGCAAAGAGATCCTAATCATTCTGTCGGAGGACCGCTGCGATGTACGTCTATTCCATTGGCGCCACAACATGTATTTTTCTATTTGTCGCCGCATCGATGGCGGCCGACTCTGGGGGCTTGCAGGGCCAGTGGAACTTTGATGAAGGCCAGGTTGCCACCGTGGTCGATTCCAGCGGCAACGATCGCCAGGCCATGATCCACGGTGGCCAATACATAAAACAGGGCAAGGGGTTTGCTCTTTATCTCGACGGCGTGGATGACTACATGGACTGTGGTCAGATCGATACGACCAACGCGATCAGCTTGGAATTGTGGGTGCGACCACTGCGCAAAGCGCACGGCGAGGCCAGTCTGGTCGGGACCGGCATGCAGAGCTACCAACTGACCTACTACAACACCGAACTGGCGTGCTGGTATATCGGTGGCGGTTCAAATGGAATCAACTCGCAGGTCAAACTCAAGCAGTGGAACCACGTTGTCGGCACGTTTGACGGCAAGACCACGTCACTTTGGATCAATGGTCGGCAGGCATCCACTAAGCAATCGAAGTTTCAGGAATACCAGGCCCCGGGCCGACTGCATATCGGTATGAAGGGACGACCTGATCTGCCGCATTTCAAGGGATTGGTAGATCGTGTCCGTGTTTATAGCCAGGCATTGACGCAGGAGCAGATCTTGGCCCACTTCAAGGGCGAATCTGCTGAGTATGGGTTTGATGCGGCATGGTTCGAGCGTCCCACAGTTAGGCCGTATTACTATTTTGATCGCGATGAAATCCTCGTGGAAGCAGATTGCCGCGGCCTATTGTCTCGTGACGGTACGGAGCAACTCGCAGTGGAATTGTTGTCTGCCAACAACCCCGCGTTGGTACTTCGTCGCCAAGAAGTTGGCTCAATACCTGCATTGGGCATCACCGACATTACCGTATCGATCCGCGATTTGCCCCGTGGCCAGTATCTTTTGCGCGTCTGGTTTCAAGATGGCAGTGGGCTTCGGTCACCGAATGAGTTTTCCTTCTCGTATCCCCCATCACCGTCTTCCCTGCCCGCGCCTGTCGATGTGGTGGCTGGGCCACTACCTCTTGGCACTGCCACATCACGGTTTCGTTTTCGGCAGGGACACGGCGGCGGGTTTGAAGTGATCGCCAACGGGTCGCGCTATCAGTTCGAGTCACGCATCTCATGGCCCAATGGCGACTTCAATCACCTGACCGTGAAAGGCAACCCGACAGGCGAAAAGATCTGGCGGGTCAGGCCTCACCAGTTGGATAAGAATCACTACACGGTGACGGCACAGGGCGCGTTCTACACACTTGATCGCGATGTCACCATCTTTCCTACCCATGTGTATGTCAAGGATACTTTTTCCAACACCACGACGCAGGATATTGGTCTCTTGATTCATAACCAGACGCCACTGGGGGCCAACCCGATTACAGAGTCTCGTATTTCAGGATTCGAGAGGCGGGGCCGCAAACTGAAACTATCCTATCCCGACTATGGCCCCTCGGTCTTCTTCGCTGACAAGAATGTCGGGTTCGGAATCGTACCCGTAGATGATGTGTATGTCGTTCAAGCCGAGCCCTACGTCCTGGAAGAGGTAGCGGGCATTGCCACAGAGAAATTCGCTTTGCCGCCCGGGAAGCGTTATACCCTGGAGTGGGCGGTCTACCCCGTTACATCGCGAGATTACTACGATTTCATCAATGCTTTTCGTACGGTCGAGGGGCGCATTGCCACCATTGATGATGTACAAGCTTTCATCGGGCGCCGCTCCGTACCGCCGCGTGGGCAAGTCGAACGGTTGGGGATGAAGGTCGCCATTATTCCGTCAATTTCCAATGCCCGTGACGATCCAAATCTGCACATCGAAGGCGTGGAGTTCGTGGATTTTCCTCAGGAAATGGATTTTCTCAAGCAGCAAGTTGCTGACATCAAGAAAAAATATCCTGGCATGAAAGTTGTTTTACATATTGCCCACAGTCTTTATTGCACCAATACCCCCGATCGTTTTGCTGACTCCAAGGTGATTGCCGCCGACAATACGCAGGCGTCTTGGGGTGATGGAACTGATTTTGGTCTCCAACGCAAGGCCGAGGGCTGGCGGTGGTGGATCTTTTATCCTACGCCCGGCAATTCATTTCATCAGGCGATGCTCGAGAGCGTGGATGTGATGATGGATTACATCGGTCTGGATGGCGGATTCATGGATGGATTTCTTGCCGGTTATCAGGGTCAATGGTCTTACGACACGGATTTGCGGTGGGACGGCCATTCTGCCGAGATCGACCCACAGACCAAGACGATCCGCCGAAAAATCAATTCAGTCTTGTTACTGTCACAACCGTCCATGATTGCCTATGCCCGAAAGATTCAGGACAAAGGCGGCGTAGTGTTGGCCAATAACTGTGTCTTCACCCGGAGCATTGCCAACGAAAAGTACATTATTTTTAACAACGAGTGTGCGTCAGGACCCCAGTTGCACCTGGCTCCAAGCGTCATGGCCTTGGCTCAAGCGTGGGGCCCAGCGTTGCGTAGTGAACGCGACGTGTATCTGGACATGCTGGACAAGCTTAGTTGGGGCGAATTGTGGTTTTCCTACGGCGAGCCGTTTGAGCGGTTTTCCGGCGAGGGATCTCCGACACTGGCGGGGTTGCAATTTCCCATGACCTTCGCCCAAATTCGTCCCGGGACGGTGCGCGGTCCCGAACGGATTGTCACTATGGTGCCGGGCGTGTACGGTTGGCCTGAGAGCCGGCAACTTCATCGGGTCTACAAGTTCGATGATCGGGGAGGAGCCGTTCAGCACGAATTCATCACCACCGTCAATGCAGCCGAGGCCCGTACTGAACTGGTCTTGGACAGGAATGAATCGGCGGTAATAGAGCCAATCCCCGTGATACTTCAGACCGTATCGGAGGTTAATGCGCGTGTGATGCAATATGATTCAGGTGGCATGCGCGTCGAGTTGAACGGCCAAGGCCCGGCTCACTTGCACCTGGCGTCGGGACTCTTTCCGGTGAAGTCCGGCGCAGGCTATCGGCTCACCATCGGGCCTAAGATGACCACGCGTGCCAATGCAGACGAGAAAATCTCCATCCGCTTGGACTTGGCGGGCCGGATGGAAGTCGCCATCGAGCCTATCCGCCCAGTGCCGTAGCGCGGAGTCTGGCTGCCCCCACTTGATGAGATCGACAGTCAGGCCGTTATTAGTGTGCGCGCGAGAACGTGCAATATGCTGTACGTCCATGCAAATAGCAGGTAGATCAATCAGTTCCACACGTGGTATTTAAATTGATTAGGTGCCTTAGGGTCTTGTGATCGCGGCATATGGATAAAGATTCAGGTCACCGGCTGGGGACGCGTCGATCGCTAGGGCACTGAAGGCGTCGCTGCCCTGGTTATCCCCGTAGTGTCCAATCAGGTCACCATATCCCAGTCGGCCCACATGCGCATCACCGAAAAGGAAGTTGCCCGTCGGACCGCGATGGCGCAGGTGTACGTCGTCCTCGCCGTTGCCCCAGTTCCGCACGTAGTACCACTGGAAATGGAGGGAGGGCGCGGGAAAGTTTCTGACAGAATCCATGACGTAAATAAAATCCGACATACTGTCGAAGCGAAGAGCCGCGATGGTGTCGATGATGGTGCCGTCCATTAGCCGGTACTGCGTCTTGTCGCCATTGCTGACACCCCCTAGATGGTTCCTCCAGACCTTCGAGCTCATCCTGAAGCCGTAGGCGTGGCCGGAGCACCATGCGACGCAGTTGTTCCCCCATCCGTCCGGCGGATGACTGGGGCACATGAAGATATTGTTGGCACCTACTGCCGGCGTGCCAATGATGCCCTCCGCCATCAGCTGCTCATACCACCTCAAACGCTGGACTGGATCATAGAGCAGCGACGTCCAGCCCTCGTAGTTACTCGCATACGTCGTCTGGGCCAGACCCACCTGTCTGAGATTGCTCATACATATCGTCTCACGTGCGGTCTCTCGGGCCGCGCTGAGTGCTGGAAGCAGAATCACGATGAGCAACGCGATGATCGAGATCACTACCAGCAGTTCGATAAGAGTAAACCCATGGTCGACCTTCTTGAAGGGATGTTTGCACGGCATATACAAACGCATTAATTGTCCGCGGCACGTCATTTTCTGATTCCATCATACGACTGGGGAATAAACATGCTCACACTGTGGCAGATCAAATTAACCTGCTATTGTATCCGGGCGAGAATCAACTGAGAGATTCCGATTGGTCAACTCAACTTCGGTGGCAACTATACGCAAAACATCAGTGACTAAAATGGGCCAGAATCATGAATCGTACGGCAAAAGTGTGTCTTGTATTTTTCCTCGTTTACGCGATTGAGCCGACAGTAGCGGCCAACGACGCAACGCGATTCTTCGAATTGCACCCGAATCATATCGACATCGAGGAATGGGACGACCGCATCCTCTTCGCCAACAAGCAGCTCGGCATGGAGTTTGTCAAAGGCAAACGCGGTTTTGAAATAAATCGCCTTTACAGCATAGACCACGACCATGACTATCTAGCCACGAAAAAGGCGAGCGGTTCCCGAGAATTATTTGAGATCCGCATGACACCGGACATTCGTGGCAGCGGACGAGATCACCGGGGCGACAGCACCAAACCCAGCCTGATGGGCATCATGGATGAAATGGCCGCTGATGCCTTCTCAGTCGACGCACATTCGGCTACGACCGTCTCGTGGAAGAAGTCTAAGTCAAATGGCAACACCACACTGCATCTGTATTGT
>Ga0310123_10003243_pt1 | contig 12680 bp, 8 predicted proteins | sample CB6_AW_1057_MG_FD_203505 | JGI IMG/M metagenome (GOLD analysis project Ga0310123, IMG submission 203505) | Marine microbial communities from Western Arctic Ocean, Canada - CB6_AW_1057 | ecosystem: Environmental > Aquatic > Marine > Oceanic | place: Canada: Western Arctic Ocean | collected... | reverse complement strand
CCGAAATACTTACCACCCCCAACGAACTCTGGCCGCAAAAAATGAATTTCTGAAGACCCGATCCCATCCATAACTAGTTCAGCCAGGTAGGCTTTGAGGCCTTCGTTGATTTTGGTGCCGAGAACTGCCCGACGGTCACGCTCGAGAATCAGAACGTGTCGCTGGTTGAGATCTAACAGAAACGTCGTATGGTCCTGGTCATCCGTGAACTGGAGAGCATACTGCCAGGTGGGTGAGCCGTCGGTCGACGCGTGCCAGTCGTAGCTGGCGTCCTGCAGCAACGCGTGTTTCAGATGGAGCAGCCCGGCGGCACCGCTGATGTCAAATCGGCGAATGATACCGATTTGGGTGTCTGGCAGCGTCAAGGTTTCTCCGTGATTCGCGTGACCGGATCCAGCCAACGCCTGTAGTTCCAGATAGTCCACGTGCGTGGGGAGGGCAACTCGCTGCACGGCACGCGGTCCGAGCAGTTCCAAAACCTGGCAGGTCATTTGGCGTTTGAACCAGATGCCGAACCCGGTGGCGACCAAGGCCGGACTCAGAATTGCCAGGATGACAAATTTTCCACGCACGGATGGATTCCCGCGAAGGTGACGTTGGTTTCCCGTTGGGGCTTCTCCGAGTATACTCCCGTTTATGCGCGGCGGTCAGACGACGCAGTCGAAATCAACAGTTACACAAGCGAAAGTGAATTACGATGCCCGACAAATTTGATCCTTACCGCGAAGCCTTGGTCGTCGAACAGAATACGGTGTGGGCTGAGGCTTATGACGATTGGGAGACCAGTGAAAAGCAACGGGTCGAGGCGGCTTTGCATGCTGACCCGAACTCCGCGGCGGTCTTGGATTACATTCGTATGCACACTGGATTCTGTCGTCAAATCACCGTGACCGACGAGGATGTGGAGCGGATCCGGGCGGTGACGGAGTAGACCCGCTGAGGGAAAATGAAGCGTTCAATGGGCCGCACGTAGCTGGCAACCTGATTCAACCATGAGCAAGCACGTGGGGGCCCGGTGCGGGAAAGTGCACGACACGAACTTAGCGATACGGCCTCCAGCTTGGCATTTGTGGGCGGACGGAGACGTGAGGGGAGTTGGCATCGGTGGTCGGGATCGGGCTGGGTGGTGCCGGTGGCCGGACCGTTTTGTCGCTGCCGCTTGGGTTGGGCTCTTGATTCTCGACTAGTAGCTTCTCCTGGTCCGACTTGTTGGTTGTGCGGCCGATGTTGTCATCGACAAGCTTTCCGCGGATGTTATTCTGCCGGCGCTGTTGGCGGGTGAATTGCGTCGCAGGGGTCCAGCGCGACGACAGCTCGCCTGTGCGGGCAATGGTAATCTGTTGATCGGCGACTAGCCGACGTCCGTCGACCGTTTCGTAACGGGCAAACAGATGTAGCTTCGAGTGGTCCGGTGATTTTTCCTTCCACGGCAGATCCAAATGAATGCCACGATTCGGTCCGACGACAAACAGTGACCTAGCAGTTTCCGTGCCGTCGACTTCCCAGCGCGCCACGCGCGCCTGCTCACCTTTGACTTGCGGGTCCAGCACGACGACGGTGACCGACCCGGCCAGCGGGACAAATCGTCCGGCCGCGTTCCGAGGCTCCAGCACGACGGTCAGGCCGTCGTCTCCGGGGCGTCCATCCAGGTCGGTTCCACCCGTCAACCTTCGGTTGAACACGACGTGTGTCACATGGGCGTCGATCGATTTGTCGATGGCGGCACTGCTTTTCTCACCGCGAATCGGGCGTCGAGCATCATCTGGCAAAGGTTCTACGTCAGTTTCGGGCAGGTAAAATTCCAGATCCAAATCGTCGCTGTCATTCATGGGGGGTTCGCCGTCGTCTGTACCGGACTCTAGATCGGCATTGGGTTCCGGCAATTCGTCCGGTGGCAGTTTCATGTCGAATGGTTCTTCAAGCGACTGCGGATCATCCACTTCGGTGCCCAATTCGACGTCCGGTACTTGCAATTCACCATTATCGGTATCGTCCGCTTCTGTTAGGTGCGGTTCCAACTCGCCCGCTTTTCGCAACACACTGGGCGGGAACAACTCGGCGGGCGCGTCCGGTTGGATAGATTGGTCGAATGGACCGTGAGTGCGAGCCAGTTGATCTTCCAAATGGTAAATGTAGTCTTCCATTTGCCGCAATTCCTGGTGCAGCAAATCGAACTCCATGGCAGTGTGCGGATTACTGCGACATCCAGAAAGCGTCAACAGGGCGGCGCAAAGCATACCGAGGACGGCAAGCATCCTTGCTACGCGCATCATGGCATCACCTACTGAATAAGTGAATCGATCTTGAGTTTAGCTGCGAATCCACAACCGAACGGTTGTGCATGGATGTGTCAAATAATGTTGGTAGCCTCATGAATTCGGCTACACAGCGTCTTACGATTTGCTGTTTTCGATATGTTCAATTACCCGATCAATCAGTGAATACTCCATGGCTTCCACGGCTGTCATAAAGCAGTCCCGATCGGTGTCTTGTTCGATCTTTTCCAACGCATGGCCGGTATGCTTGATTAGAATCTCGTTCATCCGCTGCTTGATCCGCCGCAATTCCTTGGCGTGGATCATGATTTCCTGGGCAGTGCCTTCCATGCCAGCCAGCGGTTGGTGAATCATGATGCGCGAGTTGGGCAGGGCATGTCGTTTGCCTTTTGCTCCGGCGGTCAGCAGCACGGCCCCCATCGAAGAACATTGTCCGATGCAGTAAGTGGCGACGTCACAATTGACGAACTGCATCGTATCGTAAATCGCCATTCCCGAACTAATGCTGCCACCCGGCGAATTGATATACAGCTGAATATCACCCGTAGGGTCTTCGGACTGGAGGAACAACAACTGTGCGACAATCGTGTTAGCAACGTCATCATTGATGGCCGAACCCAGGAAGACGATTCGGTCCTTGAGCAAACGACTATAGATGTCAAACACGCGCTCTTCACGCCCGCTTGTCTCGATGACGTAGGGAACCAGGGGCATTGTTGGCTTGCTCCATGAAGGCAGGGTGGCTGGGGTCAGGTCTTGACTTTTAGCTTTGGAAGACGCAAGCGTCGCCCAAAGCTAAAAGTCAAGACCTGACCCCAGCCACATTTATGTCACTCGTCAATTGTCATCATCATCATCGTCATCGTCATCCCCAGCGGGCGATTTGGTGAGCACTTCATCCACCAAGCCGTACTCCTTGGCTTCGCTGGCATTCATGTAGAAGTCACGGTCGGTATCACGCGCGATTATTTCCACAGATTTACCCGTGTGCTCGGCGAGGATCTCGTTCAACACGTCACGGGTCTTGATGATTTCCTCGGCTTGGATCTCGATATCGCTGACCTGACCACCGACGCCACCGTACGGTTGGTGGATCATCACTTTGACATGTGGCAGAGCGAAACGTTTGCCTTTGGTTCCACCGGCCAGCAGCACCGCTCCACCACTAGCGGCCAGGCCGACACAGTAGGTCGCGACCGGGCAACTCAGCATCTGCATCGTATCGTAGATCGCCAAGGTGGCGGTCACACTGCCGCCGGGTGAATTGACATAGAAATGGATTTCTTTACGCCGATTCTCGCTTTGAAGATACAACAACTTCATCACAAGCTCGTTCGCATTGCCGTCGAAGATCTCACCTTGTAAAAAAACGATGCGATTTTCGAGCAGAAGGTCCCCCAGCGTCAGCTGTCTGTGACTTTGGTAGTCACGGTAGGCATGCTGATTGACTTGGGCAGCGAACGTATTCGGATTCATGATTCCAGCAACCCCCTGAGGCTTATGGATATCGGTCGACGACTCATGCATAACAGTTACGCTCGTTTTCTGACGAGGCAGCATCGCCCATGCCATGTACAATTTCTCGTGGTAAAACTGAACTCCATTGGACCGCTTGGCCCAACTTACTTTTCATATTGAGCAAATTCATTGAACCAACGTTGTGTCGGGCGAGGTACTGCAAACCGAAAAATGTCCGTATTCACTCGCTAGATCGTGCCCAGCCGAAGTGTCAAGTTCGGTCGACAGGCTGCTGCAATGACTTCCCATCGGGCGCGTGTTTGGCTTCGGGTATATGGGCGTCATCGACTCCTCCGCCGACGGCCACACTCACGGCTTCCACGTCATAGTCCACTCCTTTGAACTTCACTTCCTTGAATTCCGCATGGGACTGGATTTGCTGCAGGACTTTCCGTTCGATAATCTGGTTTCGGAGGGAGTCCATCCCACCTCCCTTTTCCAAGTGGGCGCGAACACGGCGAGGGCTTTCATCACGTTGAGCGGCGATCAGCGCGACCTCGTTGATATAGTCCTTTTCATCCACATCCAGGTCTTCTTCTTCGGCGATGCGTTCCAGAATAAAATGTTCCTTGAGCGCTTTCTCGGTCGCCGCAATGGTGTTTTGCCGGAGCTCATTCTCGTGGGTGCGAATGGTGTCATCGTCAAAGCCGCTGGCTTGCAGTTCGAGCATGGCTCGCTCCAGCTCGCGCCCACTTTGGCGTTTCAGCAAATCAGGAGGTAGTTCCCATTTGGCCGTGTTTGTCAACAATTCCGTAATCTGCCGCCGGATTCCCTGCTGCTGATGGTAAACCAGCTGCCTCTTCAACGAGTCCTGTACCCCATCGCGCAGCGAGCCTTCGTCTTTGTAATCACCACCAAGCGATTTCAACACTTCGCCGGTCAATTCGGGCAACTCCAGCTTCTTGACTTCGAGCACCTCGAACTCCACCGCCAATTCGGCGCCGCGCAACTCCCGATTTGGCGCAGTGTCAGTTAGCTTGGTCGTCGCCTCCTTTTTGTCACCTTCCTGCGCACCCACCATCAGCTGAGCAAACTGTTCAATCCGGCAGTCGCGGAAACTAAGTACAGGACGCACACGCAACGACAGTTCCTCGTGCTGCGCGACCAGCTTCCCGTTGGCCCGTGAGCTGACGTTGGCGACCACATAGTCCCCCGTCTCGGCGGGCCTGTCGCACGGGACCATATGGGCTTTCGTCGACAGCAACCGTTCCAATTGATGATCGACGTCCTCCTTGGTGAAATTCCGCGTCGGCTGGTCCAGTTTCATCCCCTTCCAATTGGGCATGTCGAACTCGGGGCGAACCTCGATGTCGAACTCGAAGGTCATGGGACCATCGTCCGGAATGGTGACCGCCTCAAAGTCAAAGTTGGGCTCGCTGATCGCGGAAAACTCCTGTTCCTCCGTGACTTGGTTCATGGTGTCCAGCAACAAAGAACCTTTCACCTGGTCGGACACATCCTTGCGGAATCGAGATTCAACCAGCTTGCGGGGTGCACGTCCTGGTCGAAAACCGGGGACCGCCGCTTTGGGCATCAGTTCGTCGATCGCTTCCTTGAAATAACGATCTACGTCGTCTCGCGCAATCGTGACCGTGACATGTCGCTCGCAAGCGCTTGGACTCTCGACGTGTATTTCCAGGGACAAGCTCTGTTTTTCCTGCTCGTCACCACTGTTGTTCTGCTCGTCGTCTGCGGCAGTTTCGGTCAAGATATCTTCGTTGGTAGCCATGAAAATCTGTATGATTGAGAAGCAATAGGTAACGACGTGGTCAAAGCTGGAGTCACGAACGCGCCACGTTGATCATCCGCGAACGACGGAAATGTGACGAATCATCAATCGACTGAAAACGCAACGGCCGAAAAAGTCACCAAGATCCTTTTTTTCCTGCAACAACTACCAAGAGCGGGTGATGGGATTCGAACCCACGACAACAACGTTGGCAACGTTGTGCTCTGCCAACTGAGCTACACCCGCGTTAACCATCCATTTTATCTATGCCTCTAATTTATTCATCTCGGTGATCTATTATTATGATTATGCCTGTGATGTGAGCCGACGATCCTGTCCCGTGGAATTCTCCCACTCGCGTCGTTGAAACAGCGATTCCGCGACGATTCGCACAAAACAGCCTGAAACACCGAATTATAGGACCGTCAGGGTGGCTTGCAAGGGCAGTTCGAGCAGTTCGGCTAGCTTGACCCCACACCTGCATGCACCCACAGTCTGGCACCTTCGGTCGCTCGCAGCAGTACCACTGCGCCTATGACATAGAAGTTTGCGCCTATGACGTAGAAGTTAGAGTCGCCACAACACGCCCACCAGGACGATCGGGCTGGGCTACTTGGTGAAGCAATCCGGTCGCCGTACCAGGCAATGACTCACTCAGTGGTTCCAGGTGGGACGGAACCAAGGTCACTGGGGTCGAGCCCAACCACCCACGACGTGACCAACTTGGAAGGACTGTTACTCTTCATCTTCGTATACGTGCTCGTATTCTTCTTCCTCCTCTTCCTCCTCTTCCTCGTCGTTAGCATACAGCTCTGCTTCGTCATTCCCCGCGCGAAGCGAGTCGTCCCCTTCATGTCGAACGCTATCGTCATCCCACGACGATTCGTCCTCGTCGTCCCCATCGTCCTCGTCGTCTGACGACACTCCGGAAGCTAACTTGATTGACGTCGCATCGAGGGTAATGGCATAGGGAGGTAGTCGCCGGTCGTCAATGTCGTCATCGAATGGGGCAATCACGGCGGAGCGTGCGGGTAGCTCATTGGATCGACCGGGCCGAGGATGTTGCATTTCCACTGTCTGTCCGTCAGATTGACCGACCATTCGGGCCCAGTCTTCGGCCGAGATCAAGACTTCTCGCGCCTGCGAGCCGGCATAAGCGCCGACGATACTGTCTTCAGCCATGAAATCAATGAGCCGGGCGGCGCGGCCGTAGCCGATCCCCAACGCTCTTTGCAGCAACGAAACACTACCACGTCGTTCGTTGATAACGATGTCGACCGCCGCCTCATACAAATCGTCCCGCTTTTTGAGCAGGCCCACCTGGGAGTCGGCGTTCTCCTCGACCTTCATGTGGATCAATTCTTGCACGAAATGCTGCTCGCCGGTACTGACATTGTCGACGATCCGTTCGATTTCATCGTCGCCGAGGTAAGTCCCTTGTCCGCGGAGCAGCATGCTGGTCCCCGGCCAGAGAAAGAGCATGTCGCCGTTGCCCAATAGTTTGTCGGCACCCATTTCGTCGAGCACGACGCGGCTGTCGGTGCGGCTGGCGACTTGGAAGGCGATGCGGGCGGGTAAGTTGGACTTAATCAGACCAGTAATCACGTCGACCGTCGGCTTCTGAGTGGCCAGAATCAAATGAATGCCAACAGCCCGGCTTTTCTGGGCAAGCCGGATGATATGTTGTTCGACCTCTTTACCGGAGGTCATCATCAGGTCGGCCAGTTCGTCCGCGACGATCACGATGAACGGCAGGTGTAACGGGATAGCTTTCCGTTCGTCTTCCGTTTCCGGTTCGAGTCGTTCCATCAGTTCCTGTTCACCCAGCTGGTTGTACACGCAGACGTGGCGCACACCGGCCCGTGCAAGCAACGCGTACCGTTCCTCCATTTTTTCCACGGCCCACGCCAAAATGGCTTCGGCTTTGCGCATGTCGGTCACGACCGGATGCATCAGGTGAGGTAGCGTCTTGTAGCCGCACAGCTCGACCATTTTCGGATCGATCATCAGCATCCGCACTTCGTCGGGTCGTCGGGTCATGAGGATCGACGAAATGATGGCGTTCAAGCAGACGCTTTTTCCTGTTCCCGTGCGACCGGCGATCAGCAGGTGGGGCAAGGTGGAGAGGTCAACCGCCAGGGGGTTGCCCGACACATCCTTCCCCAAAAATAGCGGAATTCGCATTTTACGGGTCTGCTCATCAAGTTCTTCCATAACGTCGCGCAGACGAACGAGCTGGCGTTGTTCGTTGGGGACTTCGATGCCGACCGTATTTTTGCCGGGAATCGGCGCGACAATCCGCACACTGGGAACGCGCAGAGCAATGGCAAGATCGTCTGACAAACCGGTAATCCGTGAGAGCCTCAGGCCCGCTTCGAGCTCGACCTCGTACTGGGCAATCACCGGTCCCGTTTCGACTTCCACGACTTTCACCTGGAATCCGAAGCTTTCGAAAGTCCGTTCGAGGATTTTCGCTTTACGACGGACTTCTTTTTCCTGTTCGGTATGGGAATAGTCGTCACCTGGCAGCAATAGGTCGATTGGTGGCAGCTCGTAGTTCTCAGGTTCTTCGTTTTGGCTGGCGGCTTCGATTTCCTCCATCAGCTCTTCGCGCGACGGTTCCGGCTTCTTGTGAATTCCCAGTGCGTCGGCCACCCGCGTTCGAAAGTTGCTGGCGCCGGTCGATTTTATCCTGCCACGGCCGGCGGGCTCGGTGACAACTTCCTCCTCGGCGAGGTCCTCGTCTTCCTCTTCATCATCGCCATCGTCCTCCTCGTATTCTTCGTCCCCGTCCTCTTCGACCTCATCGTCAGATTCTGCTTCGTTGTCGACGTCGAATCTTCGTTTACCACGGAAGCGAATCGGTACGTCGGCATCCTCCTCATCTTCTTCGTCCTCTTCATCGAACTTGTATTCGTATTCTTCCTCGCCGTCTTCCTCACAATCCTGTTCTTCTTCAAGCTTGCCGTCCTGTTCTCTGTCTGAGTTGGCCCGGGCCGAACGGACCTTGTTAACGCGGTGCAATCCTCGCCGCGCCAGGCCTAACCCCGCCACGGCGCCACGCAGGAAGGCATAGTCGGTGCAGAGGAGCACTCCGGCGATGGTCACGCTGATCGCCAGGATCAGTCCGCCCGTCATGGCAAATTGAGTTTCTAGAAACTCGCAGGCGAGCGCGCCCAGATAGCCCCCCGCACCGATCACAGGCCCGGGCGAAAGGCCAGGCACCAGCAAGGTCGCGGCGGCAGTCAAGCCAATCAGCGAAAGCAACCACCCGGTGGCGCGTAAAACGGGCGCTTGGATGGACCATCGCATCAATAACAACATGTCGAGGACGGCCAGTGAAAGGATCAAATAGCAGCTGGCCAGGCCAAAGGCGTTGAACAACAGATCCGACGCCAAAGCTCCCCATGCGCCGCATAGATTCGTCGTGGTGGTGCTCGCGGGATAAACGAGCATGTCTGCCTGGTAGAGCTGGTCGAAGGGTGCGGCCAGTGAGGGGAGTGGGTCGGCCGGGTTGTACGAAAATAGTGCGATCCCGAGAAAGACGACCAGCGCAAACAGCGCCAGCGCTAGGAGGTCTGATGGGAGGCTTCGTTTTTGATGCATGGACGGCAGATTCAGTCGGTTACGTCACCATCGTGCGATCGACAGCGAATGACCTTGGGCCCATCCATGCCCGGAGAACTCCTGATCGCTGACTAAAGTTTCGGCAAATGGCGTGATACTTCGTCAGTTTCCCAGAGGACGTCCGTGTTGTTTACCAAGAGGGCAAGAAGCGAATTTCCGGACGGGTGTGAACAATCGTGACAAAATGCTTTCTCAACTTACTTCCCCGTACGGAAGTTTAGCTTTTTCCGGGCCGTTGGCGCCGCGGAACCGCCGATTTTCGAGGTTATTCGTGGCAATCCCGGACGGGTCGTAATGATCACAACGATTGCGCGAAATTTCGTAGTGGTCCCCATCCGTCTTTACGATGAACAAGAATCGCGCACAGTTGGCCAGCCGAGTCGAGGGCGGCGATCTTTTCGTCTACGTTCCCCGAAACGTTGTCGATTGACAGCCCGAGCTTGATTTTCTCCAAATCGGTATTGTTTAGCTGAACTTGGCGAAGCATCGAGACCGCATTGGCCATCGGGAGCAACCAGGATGACAAATTCTCGGAAGTCAATTGAGCCAGCTCACAGGCATATTCGGCGCGAAACTCGCCAATTGCGGTCCGTTGCAGCGACGACATCACAGCCGCTGTTCCCAGCATACTGGCAATGTCTCGGCCGAGCGAACGGATGTAGGTGCCGCTGCCGCAACCAATCTCCAATGTCAACTCCGGATAGTCGTACCGTATTAACTGCAGAGCATGGATCGTCACCTGGCGTGGCGAAAGCTCAAACGGGACGCCACGTCGCGCCAGCTCGTACGCTCTGCGGCCGCCAATGTTCAATGCAGAAAACTTGGGCGGAACCTGTTCAATCGAGCCTACGAAACGCGGCAAAACACCCTCGATGTCGCGAATCTCCGGCCGGTGAGGGTTGTCAAGTACAACGACGTTTCCTTCGGTGTCTTCTGTGTTACTCTGCTGCCCGAGTACGAACGTCGCCCGGTACCATTTCGGCATCTGCTGAACGAACTCAATCAGCCGTGTTGCCGGTCCGATACATAGCACAAGTACACCCGTGGCCAATGGATCTAGGGTGCCGGCATGCCCCACTTTGGCAGGACGAACAAGTCGCTGCACGTGGTTCACGACGTCCCGCGAAGTAATGCCGGACGGTTTGTTGGCGTTCAACAAGCCACGCATGTTTGTTGTCTGTAAATTACCCAAAATGACGGATATTGAAATCGTACAGCGATTGAACGTCGGCTGCGGAGGCGTCGGCCAGCTGACTAAATCGGGAGTGTAAAGCATCCACCGACTGAACGCCGTGACTGGCCAGTCGTTGAAATTTTAGCCGAAGCAACTCATCCAAGCGGCCACTCGTGTTACGGGCGTGTCCTTCGGGATACATGACTAACCCACTCGAAACACGACCGAACTGTACGTGTTCCATTTCCAACATCGTGGGGATTCCGTCAGGATACCTAGCATCGAATTCGGGACCGCCATGGGCTATGTTGATCTTTTCCATAATTCGTCGTGTCACCGGATGCATCAGGCTCGTTTCGTCGTAGTCATCAGGCACCAGCATCAAATCGGCCCAATCGGTTTTGCCGGAAGCGAACGCTTTTCGCAGAACGGTAGCCACGATATATACCATCGAATGATCGGCACTCTGCCGAGTCCGCGGGTCGCGTTTCGCCGGATCTCCAATAATGCTGAATGCTGGTTCATAAATTGAAATCTGAATTTGCCTCAATTGTTCGACATTGTCCAGCAGCGCGGGGTTCGCGGTCAGAGTGTCGAACAGACCAGCCAGGGCGCCGGCTGACTGATGTTCGTATAGCCCGATCTTGAAATGCATGCCCATCACGGCAAAATCATTGCCGCTAATGGCCAACCGCAAATCAAAGGGACTGGAACCGCCGGAGTCGGGAGGTTCGAACAGGCAGAAGATCGCTTGTCGGTTGCGAAACACATCGGCCGGGCCGATGAAACCTCGCATGGTGCGCTGCATGCACATCACGGCAACTTCCGCGGCCAGTGCCGCCGAAGCTCCCTTGGAGTCCGATAGCTGGGTTCCTGACCGAATCGCACGGAACGGAATATAGTGGGCGACAATCATGCCGATCGCGGATTCGATCTGATCGACGGTAGCTCCCAGCACCGCACCGAAAACGGCGGCGGACGCGATCGCCCCATGGACGACATGGTCGATCTTGTGATCGCGCAACGCGAATACTTCGGCAAGTCGACCACGGATTTCGTCCAGACAGATCATTGCCCTCAGAGTACGTCGCCCGTCCCAACCTGCCAGTTGTGAAGCGGCTACGGCAACCGGGTAAAAATCATTGTGACCAAACTCACCGCGCGTGTGTCCGGTCTGGGGGTTGTAGCCGAAATTCGTGCCGTTGGCGTCCCACTCGCGCACGGCGGCCGAATTGGCCACAACCGCTTTTTCTGCCGGGACCAGCACCGTTGATCCAAAACAAGGCACACCAGCCACCCGGCCAGCGCACGCGTGCAGCAGCGCTTCTTCGCGTAAGATCCAGGGGGCGTTTGCCTTGTGGGCCAGCGCTGAAATGGCGCAAGCGACGCTATCGCGGTGAAACTGCTCGACCTTGTCAAAGACGCACAAGTCCGGCTCCGCGTTGTCGGTCTGCAGGAAATCGCGCGCGTATTGAGCCAGCCCGCGCGCCTGGTTATCGGTTCGAGACAGTGTTACGTATCGGTTTGCGGACAAAGAAACGTTTCCCTACCATTCGGGTTTCGGAGTTTGGATTTCAGTGATTCCTGCAGAGTCATCGCAGCATTTTGGAGCATGAACCACAAATCACGAACCACAGACCACTAGCTACAAGTCACAGACCCGAACGCAAAACAGTGCTGCAATCCGCTAATGTGTACCCATCTATCGTGTTTCGTTGACCCAAAAGCGTCGCTGTCCCGGTTTTTTAATCCGCGTGCCTCAACTATAACAGAGGTATGTTTGCAGATTCTAGCTTTCCGAGCACTCGACTGCGGCGTTTGCGCTATCATCCGACGGTCCGTGAAATCACGCGCGCCACGCGACTCTCACCGTCGAATTTGATTTTGCCGCTTTTTGTGCATCATGGCGAGGGCATCCAGCGCGAGATCCCTTCGTTGCCCGGACAGTATCAACTTTCGCTGGACCGGCTGGGAGGGGTTGTTCACAAAGTGTCCCAGTTGGGCGTGGGTGGCTTTATCCTGTTTGGGATCCCAGCCAGGAAAGATGCTCAGGGCAGCGATTCGATGGACAGTCACGGTATCATCCAGCGGGCGGTTGCCGTGGCTAAGGATTCCGCGCCGGACGCGTTGGTGATGACGGACGTTTGTTTCTGCGAATATACAGATCACGGACACTGTGGGATCGTGAACAACGCTACGGGCCGAATGGACGTCGACAACGATGCGACGCTCGAATTGTTGGGTCATCAGGCGGCCAGTCATGTCCAGGCGGGTGCCGACATGATTGCACCCAGTGGCATGATGGACGGAATGGTGGGGGCGATTCGGAGAGCGTTGGACGACCACGGATATGTGC
>Ga0310123_10003242_pt1 | contig 12681 bp, 10 predicted proteins | sample CB6_AW_1057_MG_FD_203505 | JGI IMG/M metagenome (GOLD analysis project Ga0310123, IMG submission 203505) | Marine microbial communities from Western Arctic Ocean, Canada - CB6_AW_1057 | ecosystem: Environmental > Aquatic > Marine > Oceanic | place: Canada: Western Arctic Ocean | collected... | reverse complement strand
CCGGGTGAGCCTCGAGCTGCTTGATCGGCTTCCCGTCAGCCCGCTGCCACAGCCGGGCCGTCTTGTCAGTGGACGCGGTGGCGATCATCGCGCCGTTGGACGACACATCAATCGCGGTAATCGGCTCGGTGTGACCGGCCGCGGCAAACGTCGCCGGCAACGTCGAGGGCCACTTGCGAATCTCTCCGTCGAGGCCGCTGGTAACGATGAAGCTGCTGTTGCGCGCGAACAGCAGCCCGGTAATCGGACCCGAGTGGGCAACGACGGGGCCACCGATCGGCTTGCCGTCTGCCAATGTGAACAGCCTCAGCACACCCGCCTCCGTCGCGGTCGCCACCTGGGTGTTGTCGACCCGGGCGGAGATGCCCACGACCGCAGACAGGTGACCCTCGAGCTTCCGGGCCGTCTTGCCATCGGCCGCAGCACGGACCACGACCGTCTTGTCGCTGCCGCCACTGATGATCCACATGCCGTCGTTGGTCAACTCCACAGCGCGAACAGGGCCCTGGTGTCCGCCATGACTGGCGATCGGGGAATTGAGCGGCACGTCCCAGATCTTGATCGTGTTGTCCATCGCGCCCGAGGCGATCCGAGTGCCGTCGGGATGGACGGCGATCGAAAGCACCAGGCCGGTGTGACCCGACATCGTCCGCACACTCTGACGAGTCCGGCTGTCCCACAACCGCAACGTCTTGTCGAAGCTGGCCGTGATCACCCACTTGCCGTCGGGTGTGAACACCGCGTCATAGACCGGATCGGTGTGCCCTTCCAGAGGCATCGGCGATTGGGCCCCGGCCGAAGAACCCAGCAGGGTCGACAGGAACAGGGCAGTGGCCAGGTGCTGTACGGTTCTCAAACACTTCATGGAGGGGACCCTGACGGGTTGGTCGCACGGACGAATACGCAACGCGTGGCACACAGTCTCACCCGAGACACGGCAGAGGGTCAAGGGTGCGTGAGTGAACCAAACCCGTCTGGACACTCGCGGCCTCAATCCACTATCACCCGCGTTCTCTCACGTCTTCTCAGATCTTCTCAAGTCGTCTCAAAAAAACTGCTGCACTCTCTTCTCAAGCCACTCTTCTCCATTTTCCCCGGTCTCGGAGGCATGAATGCCGCCGGAGGTGACTCTCGGTCTGCGCGACGCTGCGCTGCGATGGCGGGGCCTGCTGGTTCCCGCCGGCGTGGTCTCGCTGCTGCTGGTGATCATCATCCCGGTCCCCCCGGGACTGCTCGACCTGCTGCTCGCCGCCAGCATGACACTCGCCGTCCTGGTCCTGCTGACCACGATCTACGTCGCCCGCCCGCTCGATTTCAGCGTCTTCCCGACCCTGCTGCTGGGTGCCACGCTGCTGAGACTGGTGCTCAACTTTGCTTCCACTCGCCTGATCCTGACCCGGGCCCCCATCGACGGGACCGGGGCGGCTGGAGGCGTGATCGAGGCGTTCGGCAACTTCGTCACCGGAGGCCAGGTGGCCGTCGGAGCCATCCTGTTCACGATCCTGGTCGTGGTCCAGTTCCTGGTCATCACCCGCGGTTCGACTCGAATCAGCGAGGTCGCTGCCCGCTTTGCTCTGGACGCGATGCCCGGACGACAGATGGCCATCGATTCGGATGTCGCCGCCGGGCTGATCAGCGGAGAAGAAGCCCAACGGCGTCGAGCCGAGCTCGAGAGTCGAGCCGACTTCTACGGGGCGATGGACGGAGCCGGGAAATTCGTACGCGGCGATGCCGTGGCCGGGATCGTGATCACGCTGACCAACATCGCCGGAGGACTCTACGTCGGCATGGTCCAGGGCGGCATGCCCCTGGGTCGCTCGATCGATGTCTTCACCCGACTCACGATCGGCGACGGACTGGTGACCCAGATCCCCGCACTGCTGCTGTCGCTGGCCGCCGGACTGATCGTCACACGCTCCTCAACCGACCGCCACCTGCCCCAGGCGATCATGCAGCAACTCTTCGGACAGACCGAGGCGCTGTTCCTGGCCTCAGGGTTCCTGGTCGTGCTCGCGCTGACCGGACTGCCCGCCGTGCCGCTGCTCACCCTGGCCGGCATCTGCCTGGTCACCGGTATCGCACGGCATCGCCACTCATCCCATCCCAACACCGAAAACACCGCAGCCACCAAAAACACCGAAAACACCGCAGCCACCGCCCCGCTCGAAGCCAGAGGCACTGCAGCACAGGCATCACCGGACCCCTCGATCAGCGTCCCCAGCCCATTCGTCGAACCTCTGGCGCTGGAATTGGGCGGCGGGTTGCTGGGCCTGGCCCAGGGACACGGCCTGGTGCAGCAGATCGTCAGACTCCGCGAACAGGTCGCTCGCGAACTGGGGTTCCTGCTTCCGGAGGTCGTGGTCCGCGACAACCTGTCCCTGCCCGCGGACGGGTACCAGTTCACTCTTCGAGGCGCCCAGATCGCCGACGGCCGCCTGCAAGGGGCTCAACCCGACGCCACCCAGCGGCTGCTGGAGCACCTGGGCCGCATCGTCAGGCGTCACGCCACCGAGTTGCTGACTCGCCAGCAGGTCCACCGCCTGATCGACCGACTGGCCGAGCGGGCTCCTCGGCTGGTCGAAGAACTGGTGCCGGCGGTCGTTCCCACGTCGCGACTGCACCGCGTGCTGGGCAACCTGCTGGGCGACGGAGTCCCGATCCGCGACCTCGAAACCATCCTCGAAACCCTCGGCGACCTGGCACCCTCGACAACCAACCCCGATCAGCTGACCGAACTGGTCCGGCACCGGCTGGCTCGAGCCATCTGCTGCCTGCACCGCGACGCGGAACGGCGGCTGCAGGTCGTCACGCTCGATCCGGAACTCGAGGAGACCATCGAAGCACACAGCAGGTTCTCCGACGGCGGGTTGCAGAGTTGGCTGGCTCCGTGGCTTGCCGAACGGCTCGCCGAAGGACTCACACAACGCTGCCGACGACTCTCGCCCGACGATCCACCCGTCGTGGTGCTCTGCTCCAGCCCCCTGGCACGGGCCTCGGTCAGCCAGATGGTCTGCGACCAGCAACCGCGACTGATCGTGATGAGCGTTGAGGAAGTCTCACGAGACACCCAGGTCGAATCGCTGGGACCACTGGCCATCTCGCTCGAAGAACCCCACTCCACACCGCAACCCAGACTGGCCGCCTGATGACTCCTGGCCCAACCAACCAACCAACCACCCACTCAACCACGCACCTCACAATCACGGCTGACGACCTGGACCATCACTGGCCGGGAGAGACGACATGACAGATTCCGACGTCAGGACCTATCGAGCCTCTTCGATCAACGAGGCCCTGCGGATGGTCGAGAACGACCTTGGCCGCGATGCCGTCATCCTGCACACCCGCCAGATCGAACAGCGGACCTGGCTGCCGTGGAAGAAGGCCCCCGAAGAAGTCGAAGTCACCGCCGGCATCGGCTGGACCGTCGCCGGCACCGCAACGGCCACGCTGCCCACCGCCCTGCTCGCCTCGGAATTGAACCCGATCGATACCGCATCGCCGGCCGAGGCGGTCGAGCATTGGGAGAGCCTCGACAGTGTCGACGGTCTCGAGAGTCTCGAAAACACCGCGTCAGGCTCGTCGATTCCTCCGGCCGGACCTGCCGCGTCGTTCACCCGGATGCCCGTGGAATTGACTACGAGCCTGACCGATCGACTCGCACTCCTCGAACAGCGACTCGCTCAACTCGGCGGCGATGCCTCGTCTCCCGAAGCGACGATCCCGCCGGAACTCTTCGACCTCTACACCGAGCTGATCGATTCGGAACTCGACGAAACCCTCGCACGCGAGTTGATCGTTGTATTGAAGCGTGAGGCGAATGCCGAGGAGCTTGGCGACCCTTCGCTGTGCCGTGCCCGGCTGGTGAAGATGGTCGAGGGCGAATTCCACACGGCGGCCCCGATCGCCGCGACACCGGGCCAACGCCGCGTGGTGGCCCTGGTCGGGCCGACCGGGGTCGGCAAAACGACGACCATCGCCAAGCTCGCCGCCAATCTCAAGCTCCGTGACGGCATCCGCATGGGGCTGATCACCGTCGACACCTACCGCATCGCCGCCGTCGAACAACTTAGGACCTACGCCGAGATCATCGATCTGCCGATGAAGGTGGTCACCACGCCGATGGAAATGAGGCGGGCGCTGGACGAATTGTCCGACATGGACCTGGTGCTGATCGACACCGCAGGCCGCAGCCCTCGAGACGAACTGCAGATCGGGGAACTCAAGAGCCTGCTGGCCGATGCCGAGGTCGACGAGATCCACCTGGTGCTCAGCCTGACCGCCAGCCTCGACTTCCTCGTCTCGACCGTCGATCACTTCTCCTCGGTCGGCACCAGCTCGCTGGTCCTGACCAAGCTCGACGAGGCCCACGAACTGGGCGCGATGCTGAACCTGGCCCGCCGTGTCGGGTTGCCGGTCAGTTACCTGACCACCGGACAGGACGTGCCCGATGACATCGAAGTGGCCGAGACGCAGAGGATGGCCCGACTGGTGCTGGGCCTGGACCGTCTGCTGGTCCCCGGCAGCGGCTCGAAGGAGGCCTCGGTATGACCACCCTCACCGGCACCCCGAACCAGGCACTCAGCCCCGACCGCCCCGACCACCCCGATCAGGCCCGCCGCCTCCGTGGACTGGTCGAGCAACGGCAGCACCGCAGCCGAGTGGCCGACGACCCCGCCGCTCGGGCCACCGTGATCGCGGTGACCAGTGGCAAGGGAGGCGTCGGCACCAGCAGCCTGGCGCTGAACCTCGCGATCGCACTGGCACGACTCGATGTCCGGGTCGCACTCCTGGACGCCAGCCTCGGACTCGGGCACCTCGACCTGATGTGCGGACTCAACGGCTACTGGAACCTCAGCCACGTCCTGGCCGGAACACGCCGACTCGACGACATCACGCTCGACGGGCCCGCCGGGATCCAGGTTGTCCCCGGAGCCGGTCGCCTCTGCGAGATCGCCGACACCGACAAGAACCCGGGACCCGATGTCGCCGGGCAACTCGAAGACTTCGAATCCGCCCACGACGTGATGGTCCTCGACACTGGGCACGCCGGACACCCTTCGGTCAATCACTGTCTGGGGGCCGCCGACACCGTGCTGGTGGTCACCACGCCCGAGCCGACCGCACTGGCCGATGCCTACGCCACCTTCAAGTCGATGCCCTCAGGAACCGACACCAAACTGCTGACACTCATCAACCGGGTCGAATCGGCCCAGGCGGCCGGTGAGATTCACCAGCGACTGGCCCGGACGACCAGGATCTTCCTCGAGTCCGAACCGTCGCTGGCCGGGTGGATTCCCGAAGACCCCGAAGTGGCTCGAGCCATCCACGAGCGGACGCCGTTGCTGGTGCAGGCACCCCAGAGCCCCGCCGCGCGGGCCATCTCGCAACTCGCCACGCGGCTGATCTACCACTCACCCAACACCGACAACTCACCCTCGTTCTTCCAACGCCTCTTCCCACTCACCGAAACCAGCTCCAAGCACCACGACAACTCCGATTGACCGCGTCACCAGGATCTCACCGACACGTCACCGAAAAGTCACCAATTCCAAAGAAACCTCATAGTCCCATTCATGGAAAGTCGATAACGGCCGAAGTGGGTATCGTCCCTCCGGACGTTCCGACTCCTGGTTCTGACCGCCTGGGCGAACGGTTGGACTCGTTTCCGACTTCAATTCACGGAGGAGTTCATGGCAGTCAAGGCCATTGATCCCGCAGTTCAACAACTCTGGATCGACTTCAAGCAGGACCAGTCCGATCAGCACCTTCGCAATCGTCTGATCGAACAGTACTACCAGTTGGTCAAGTACAACGCCGAGCGGGTCTGGGCCAAGCTGCCCGAGGGCGTCGATCTCAACGACCTCATCTCCGCCGGAGTCTTCGGACTGATGGACGCCATCGAGGCGTTCGACCTCAGCCGAGGGGTCAAGTTCGAGACCTACTGCGTGCCGCGGATCCGTGGCGCGATGCTCGATGAACTCCGCATGATGGACTGGGTCCCCAGGCTGGTTCGCAGCAAGGCCAGCAAGCTCGAAGCGGCTCGCAAACGAGCTCAGTCCCTGTCCGGGCGACCTCCCACCGACAAGGAAGTCGCCAGAGAAATGAAGCTCAATGCCAGGGACTACCACAAGCTGAAGACCGACGCCAACGCGGTCATCACCGTCAGCCTGAACAAGAAGTGGTACGAGACGGACAGCTACAAGGACGTCCGCGAAGTCGACATCCTCGAGGACAGCAAGGGCGAGGATCCGACCATGGACATCCAGAAAGAGGATCTGATGAAGCTCGTCACGCGGGGACTCAACCGCAACGAGCGACTGATCATGATCCTTTATTACTACGAAGAGCAGACGATGAAGGAGATCGGGGCCACGCTGGGACTCTCCGAGTCACGCGTCTCGCAAATGCACTCCAGCATCGTCGCCCGACTCCAGGGACAACTCAGGCAACGACGACCCGAATTCGCCTGAAACCGCTGGGGTCAGACGCCGCCTCGCTGGGGTCAGACGCCGCCTCGCTGGGGTCAGACGCCGCCTCGCTGGGGGTCAGACGCCGCCTGTGGTGGACTGAAAGTCCGCCACCAGCGGGGCCTGACCCCTTCTCACTAGCGCCGCACATCAAGTCCCCGGCCGATTGCCCCACAACTCGATCTGCAAACGCGGTGACACCCGCCAACCTCGCGAATCGGCAGCCTCGCGAATCCAACCCGCCCGCTCGGCAATCTCCTCGGAAGTCACCCCCTGGGGCATCAGCCAGACCCGCTCGGGCTCGACCGCCGCAAACCGCCCGAGATACGCCTCAACCTCATCCACGTCCCCAGGACGATCGACGACAAACTTCAGCTGGTAGTCGAACTCACCGATCCACCGCTCGATCACCTGGGGCGCATCACGCCTCGCGTCGTGTCGATTTGCCCAGGTGAGGTCATCGCGTGGCGTCGAGTTGCCCAGCTTGGGACTGATCGACATCAGGTCGGCCTCGACCGCCGCATCGACCGTGCCGGCCGTTTCGATCGTCACCACGTAGCCCCGCTCGCGCAACTCCCGCGTCAACGGCACCACGCCGGGCTGCAGCATCGGCTCACCTCCGGTGACCACCACGTGAGGACACTCGAGCCCGGCAACCTCCCGGGCCACGTCCTGCCACTCGCGGTGCTCGCCCCGAGGCCGCCAGCTGGTCTCGGGAGTGTCGCAGAACCAGCACCTGAGGTTGCAGCCGCTGGTTCGCACGAACGCCGAGGGGACCCCGGTAAACTGACCCTCGCCCTGGATCGATGCAAAGACCTCCGCAATCCACATCCCCACCGCCTCCGTCCCGCTCTCAAGAACTCGACTGGTAACGCACCGGATCCTCGGCACCCGCCTCGGCAAACCCCTTCAACCGTAACCGACACGAATCACAGCGGCCGCACGATCGGCCCGCCTCGTCGGGGTCGTAGCAGCTGTGTGTCAGTGAGTAGTCGACCCCCAGTTCCAGCCCTCTACAGATGATCTCGGCCTTGGTCATCGCGATCAGCGGCGAGTGGATCTCGAATCGCCCCTGGCCCTCGACACCGACCCGTGTCGCCAGGTTGGCCAACTCGGTGAACGCCTCGATGAACTCGGGCCGACAGTCGGGGTACCCGCTGTAGTCGACCGCGTTGACGCCGATAAACAGGTCCGTCCCCCCCAGCGCCTCGGCCCAACCCAGCGCCACGGCCAGGAAGATCGTATTGCGGGCCGGCACATAGGTCACCGGGATCCCCACCCCCATCTCCTCCTCGCTGCGGTCCTTGGGCACATCGATGTCGTCGGTCAGGGCCGAGCCGCCAAAGGCCCGCAGGTCCAACGGAACCACCACGTGCTTCAGGACTCCGCCCGCCTCAGCCACCGCATGGGCCGCCTCGAGCTCGAAGCGGTGCCGCTGCCCGTAATCGAACGACAACGCATGCAGACTGAACCCCCCCTCGCGGGCCATCGCCAGCACGGTCGCCGAATCAAGTCCCCCGCTGAGCAGTACCACCGCCGGTCGAGTCACCGACTTCTCCTCGCTGGTGCTCACATGTCCCTGCCGATCACCAAAGTAGCTGAATTCGTGGAGATTCGGACCCGCCAGCACATTACCCAACCGGAATTCTCGCGAATTCAGCCTGGCAAAGACCTTCAACACCGCCAGACCGCTGGTTGACCCTCCCCGTAAACGACGTCTAGAGTGGATTGTTGGCCCGGGTGCCGCCAGGGGCGGTGCGGATCGCCTGGGAATCGAGAGATGCCGTGTCGAGAGGAGAGATCAGAGGGTGGCTGAGAAAGCCTGGGGCGGACGCTTCAGCGGCGAGACGGACCCTCGCGTTGAAGCCTTCACCGAATCGATCAGTTTTGACCATCGCCTGGCCGCCGTCGACGTCCGTGGTTCGCAGGCCCATGCGCGGATGCTGGCCGAGGTCGGCCTGCTCAACGACCAGGAACGTGACGCGATCGTCGCCGAACTCGACACGATCCTTGCCGAAATCTCCGCCGGTGACTTCCCGTTCCGTGCCGAGTTGGAAGACGTGCACATGCACATCGAGAGTGCATTGATCGAGCGGCTCGGTGACGTCGGTCGCAAGCTGCACACCGGCCGCAGCCGCAACGACCAAGTCGCCACCGACCTGAAACTCTACGTCCGCGACAGCATCGACACGATCGACGGGTTGCTGCTCGACTTGCAGCGGGCGTTCGTGTCCCGCAGCGAGACCGATGCCGGGGTGATCCTGCCGGCCTACACGCACCTGCAGAGAGCCCAGCCGGTCCAGGCCATCCAGTACTGGCTGGCTTATTGCGAGAAGTTCGCCCGCGACCGCGGCCGGTTGGCCGACTGCCGCACGCGGCTCAACGTCTCACCCCTGGGCGCCGCCGCAGGGGCGGGCACCAGCCTGGAGATCGACAGGGAACTGACCGCCGATGAGCTGGGCTTCGACGCACCGGCCGGCAACAGCTTGGACGTTTCCAGCGACCGCGACTTCCTGGTCGAGTTCACATCGGCCCTGGCCCTGGTGTCGGTGCACCTGAGCGGGTGGGCCGAGGAGTGGATCCTGTGGTGCTCCAGGGAATTCGACATGATCAGCCTGCCCGACGCCTACACCACCGGCAGCTCGATCATGCCGCAGAAGCGGAACCCCGATGTGCTCGAGCTGATCCGGGGCAAATCGGCACGGGTGATCGCCGCGGCCAACCAGTTGCTGGTGCTGCTCAAGGGACTGCCGCTGGCCTACAACCGCGACCTGCAGGAAGACAAGATCGCACTCTTCGACGCAATCGACACCACCGTCGCCTGCCTCGAACTGGCTCCGGCGATCGTCGAAACCGCACGGCTGAATACCGACTCGATCACCGCACGCCTCGAGGACGGGTTCCTCGACGCCACCGCGCTGATGGAGTACCTGATCCGGCTGGAAGTGCCGATGAGAACCGCTCACGAGACGGTCGGACGGCTGGTGGCTCACTGCGAATCGGAAGGCCTGAGGCTGGCCGAGCTCTCGCTCGAGCAGTTCCAGGAAATCCACGAGTCGATCGACGAATCGGTTTTCGAGGTGCTGGGAGCGGCCAACGCGGTGGCGGTGCTCAGCAGCCAGGGCTCGGGCGGTCCCGCAGCGGTCGCCGTCTCGCTGGCCCACTGGCAGCAGGCTCTGAGCCTCGATTGAGCCTCCCGGAGGCAGACCGCCATGCGGAACATCCGTCTGAGGCTGGCCTACGACGGAACCGGCTACGTCGGCTGGCAGGTGCAACCAAACGGCACCAGCGTGCAGTCGTGTCTCGAGTCGGCGATCGAGCAGCTGACCGGGACCACGACCCGGGTCACCGCCGCGGGCCGGACCGATTCGGGCGTGCACGCCCTGGGCCAGGTCGCCAACTTCAGCACCGAGTCTCAGATCCCCATCGATAACATCCGCTCGGGGCTGCAGCACTTCCTGCCCGAGGACATCGTGGTGGTCGAGGCCGACGAGGTCGCCGACGACTTCCACTCGACCTACGCCGCACTCGGCAAGTGGTACCGCTACGTGATCCACAACGCCCGGCCGCGACACCCGTTCCTGGGCAGCTACGCCTGGCAGTACGAGGCCGAGTTGGACATCGCGGCGATGCAACAGGCGGCGAGACGCCTGCTGGGAACTCACGACTTCCGCGCCTTCGAAACCCAACACCCGAACCGGGCCAGCAGCGTCCGCACCATTCATCGGCTGGATGTCGCCCGCCACGCACAGTTCAGCACCTGGTCGCTGTGGCCGGTTGACGGCGAAGCCACCGATGACTCGGGGCCCTTTGTCTGGATCGACATCGCCGCCGACGGATTCCTCTACAACATGGTCCGTGCCATCACCGGCACGCTGGTGCAGGTGGGACGTGGGCGGATGACGGCCGACGAGTTGACCGGCGTGCTCGAGGAGGGCACTCGCGACGACGCCGGTGAGACCGCTCCGGCGTGCGGCCTGTACCTGATGCAGGTCGAGTATGATGAATCCGCCGCGACCACCGACGCCGGCGGCGAACCCTGACACGACGAGCCCTACCACTGCACGTCTTTTCGCTTCACACAACTCACCACCTACCGCTCGCTCATGCGCATCGTCCACGTCATCACGCGACTGATCGTCGGCGGGGCCCAGGAGAACACCCTGCTGACGGCCGCGGGCCAGGCCGAGGAGTTTGGTGACGAGGTGATCGTGGTCACCGGCCCGGGAGCCGGCCCCGAGGGCAGCCTGCTCGACTGGGCTCTCGAGAGAGGTCTCGAGTTGAGACTGGTGCCGGAGATGGGTCGAGCGATCCGGCCGTGGGCCGATTTGAGCAGCTACCGTCGCATCGCCGCGGCGATCCGTGAGATCGATCCGGACATCGTCCACACCCACAGCTCCAAGGCCGGCATCCTCGGCCGCGCCGCCGCCAGCCGACAACAGGTCCCCGTGGTGCACACGATCCACGGAGCCGCCTTCCACCTCGGACAATCGAAGCTGGCCCAGGCCGTCTATCGGAAAGCCGAACGCTGGGCCGCTCGACGATGCCAACGCCTGATCAGCGTCTGCGACGCCATGACGAAACAGTACCTCGACGCGGAAATCGCCGCACCGGAAATGTTCACCACGATCTACAGCGGTATGGATGTCGAACCGTTCCTCGATCCGCCGCGTCCACGCGAAGAGGTGCGGGCGGAACTGGGATTCGAAGATGCTGACGTGGTCATCGGCAAGGTCGCTCGACTCTTCGACCTCAAGGGACACCGCTACCTGCTCGAGGCGGCTCCGAGGATCGTCGAAGCCTGCCCGCAGGCCCGGTTCCTGCTGGTGGGCGATGGACCGCTGCGAGACCAGTTCGAAGCCCGCATCTCACGCGATGGACTCGCCGATCACTTCGTGCTGACCGGACTGGTGCCGCCGGAACGGATCCCCGAACTGATCCACGCCACCGAACTGGTGGTGCACACGAGTGTCTGGGAGGGCTTGGCACGGGTGCTGCCGCAATCGATGATCGCCGGCAAACCGGTCGTCAGCTTCGACATCGATGGTGCTCACGAGGTCGTCATCCCCGAAGAGACCGGGCTGCTGGTCGAACCCGAATCGGTCGACGGGCTGGTCGATGCGGTGACACGACTCGTCGCAGACCAGGAACTCAGAACCCGACTCGGCGACGAAGGATGCCACAGATGGACCGAAGCATTTCGCTACCAGGAAATGGTCCGCCTGGTTCGAGAGGTCTACGAGGAGGTGCTGGCAGGCTGACAGCCCTCCAGGGACTGGCTCCGCAGCCGCCTTTGGCGGCGGAGGTGCCTGTCCCCCACCAAACACCGCGCAACCCCGCAGAGTCTGCTAGAATCTAAGAAAAGAACCCCACTCCGCTCTCCCAAGCTCTCAAGCACCCCGCCGAGGTCGCTGCCATGTCGCGTTGGTCCCCATCGCTACTCGCCGCCAGTTTGCTCCTCTTCGCCACGACCACCACAGCCGACGCCGGCCAGGTGACCATCAAGGGTCCACACCTCTGCTGTGGAGCCTGCCAGGCCCGAGCCGAAAAGGCTCTCGAGGGCATCCCCGGCCTGACCAAGGCGGCCGTCGATCGCAATTCCCGGGTCATCAGCTTCATCGCCGCCAATGACAAGGCGGTGGCCGCCGGTATCGCTTCGCTGGCCAAGAGCGGATTCTATGGCACGTCGGTGCACGACAAGAAGCCGGTCAAGTTCCCGCTCACCGGAGCCAAGAAGGGCACTCGAGCCGACTCCCACACGCTCCGCGGTGTGCACCTCTGCTGCGACGCCTGCGTCGTCGGTGCCCAGAAGGCCATCGAAACAGTCAAGGGTCTGCAGGCGATCGAGATCGATCGCAAGCTGAGGACCGTCAAGGTGATCGGCAAGAACATCAGTCTCAGTGAAGCCATCGCCGCCCTGAACAAGGCCGGGTTCTACTCGCACGTCCACAAGCCCAAGCCCAAGCCGAAGCCCAAACCGAAAAAGTCACCCAAGAAGACCAGTAAGAAGAAGAAGTAGTAGCCCTGCCATGCACCATCGCCGCATCAGTGGCGGGGCCGTGCTGCTGGTCCTGTTGGCGGCTCCCGCCCTGGCCTGGCAGGACACACCCGCCCCGCCGCAGATCCAGTATCTCGAGGGACTCGCAGAGCGACCCTACTCGGTGGCGATCGCTCCCGACGGCCTGACGGTGCTGGCCGGGGCGGTCGACGG
>Ga0310123_10003241_pt1 | contig 12681 bp, 8 predicted proteins | sample CB6_AW_1057_MG_FD_203505 | JGI IMG/M metagenome (GOLD analysis project Ga0310123, IMG submission 203505) | Marine microbial communities from Western Arctic Ocean, Canada - CB6_AW_1057 | ecosystem: Environmental > Aquatic > Marine > Oceanic | place: Canada: Western Arctic Ocean | collected... | reverse complement strand
AGTCATTTCGTCATTTCGTCATTTCGTCATTTCGTCATTTCGTCATTTCGTCATTTCGTCATTTCGTCATTTCGTCATTTCGTCATTTCGTCATTTCGTCATTTCGTCATTTCGTCATTTCGTCATTTCATCATTTCATCATTTCATCATTTCATCATTTCATCATTTCATCATTTCGAATCGATCCGAATTTTCAAGGACTTCCTCCACCGGTGGATAGTCGTTGGCGTTGACAGTGGGCTCGGACCTGATACCGAATACAGAAGCCCATTCTTCATACCGATTCGACCTGCCGTGAATGAATGAATCAAGCAGTGTTGATTCGCTGTACACCAGGTGTCCCAGAGTCCACAGCATGTGATTCCCGCCCTGGGCGGTTGGTTGAGCTAACGGAGCGTCCTGTAAATCCGTCAGTAGACCGAAGGCCCAGTCCTTGCTGGCTTCGAGCGACTGTTGGATAAAGGCAATTGAATTCATGAAAGACTCCGGAGCGAAACTGAAAACCTTTGTGTATGGGTGGCAGGCCCATACCTTGCACGTTTGTTACGTAATGATCCAGTCACGCGCTGTCAATGACTGGCAGCAGATTTGAAAATTCTCGCTGGACAGGTCACCGGAACAGAAAACAAAGAGGGTCACCCACAGACATGAATCAACCCGTTGTTGCCTCCCGTGTCCGACCGTTCATCAAAGCCGTGGTGTTTGATTTGGATGGGCTGATGCTGAACACCGAGGATGTCTTCGAATTAGCTGGTCAGGAACTGCTGGCGCGCCGTGGAAAACAAATGACAGATCTGATTCGCCGGCGCATGATCGGGCGTCGACCGCTGGAAGCCTTCAAAGCTCTCACTGAGCTCACGGGGATCACAGAGCCTGTCTCAGATCTGATCGATGAAACGAGAGAGATCTTTTCCGGGTTCGCCGAACAGCATCTCGACTGCATGCCCGGTCTTTTTGATTTGCTGGACCTCATCGAAGCTCATCAACTGCCTCGAGCTGTGGCCACGTCATCTCCCCGTCAGTACATGGAAACGTTGCTGTCCCGATTTGACCTGCTGAAGCGGTTTCAGGTCACTCTCACGGCGGAGGACGTCACTCACGGCAAACCGCACCCGGAAATTTATCTCACTGCTGCTGAGCGCCTCAACATTGCGTCTTCGTCAATACTGGTGCTGGAAGACAGTGAAGCGGGAACGCGAGCCGCGGCGGCCGCCGGAGCGTTTGTCGTGGCCGTGCCCAACCGGCACACTGCCTTAGGAGATTTCAGTATGGCGTCGATGCAGCTGGACAGTCTTGGACATCCGGAGCTCCATGCGACGATTGCGCAGGCGACGGAACGTGCGGACCAATCAGATTTTCCTATGAACACCAGCGGCTGACACATATGTTTCGCGATCACGTGACGTATTGAGGATCACCCGTGGCCAACGGCGATTGGGTTCGGCGTGAACCCGATCAGCAGGAACCCAAGTGTTAACCAGCCGAGGATGTGGCGGAAGACTCCCAGAGACACCGTGTCATCACACGTAGGAGGATGCTTCGTTCCCATCAGCATGATAAGGATCAGGAATAGAATGTAGGAATACGTTTCAGTATAAAACATCCATCCGGCGGCCACGCCCACGAGTGCGATCGCAATCCAGTGAGCGGGTCTGCCCAGGAGTGTGTATGTCAGATGACCACCATCCAGTTGTCCGATCGGGATCAGGTTCAGGGCCGTTACGAAGACACCGACCCACCCCGCCCGGGCAACTCCGTTCATGTACAGTGTATATCCGTCCGGTGTCGGACCGTGAATCCACGCAATCATCCACTGGATGACCGCTGGTTCCCCAAACTCCAGAAAGCTGCCAGCTGGCAACACTCCAATTCTGGACGCTTTGATTCCTGCATACAGAACCGGGAGTGTGACAAGCAGACCGGCCAGCGGACCGCTGACGGCGATGTCAAACATCTGCTTCCTGTCAGCAGTTCCTCGTTCCTGAGCGATCACTGCTCCCATTGTTCCCAGGGGAGGTATCGGCAGTGGAATAAAAAATGGAAACGAAGCCGGAACGCGATAACGCACAGCCTGCAGAAAATGGCCCATTTCATGACACAGCAATATCAGCATCAACGGACCGCTGTAGGAGAATCCCTGGAACAGGACTTCCAGATATCGCCGATTGAATGACCGCATCTGACGACCGGGTGACGGATCAATCTGCTCCATAAAATTGACCCATCTGGTCCGCGTTTCCTCGTGGAAGAAACCAGGCAGTAATTCCAGAGGGAGAAATCTGGAACCAACCAGCGTCGTACTTACCAGCGTCGCCACAAACAAAAAAATACAAATTCGAAACTGCCGTCGGCGTCTGCGGCGGTACCATAAGACGGCTGCTTCAGCGGAAGCTGCAGCGACCTGAGCGGGATTGTCGGGCAGCTCATCATCTTGCACTTTTGCGAAGGCCGGGTCAGGGTCATCGGGAGGTGAAGTAGATTCTGAATCGGACATGGATAAAGATAAGGCTGCTGGCCCGAGCCGGACCGCAGACGCATTGAGGCAAAAAATGGGCAACTGTTCTCTAATTGACCTGCGTGTTTTAGTTGTTGAAATCCTTGAACGTAAGAGACACGCGACAAACAAATCTGGCAGGATTCCATTCAAAACAGACATTCAGCGTGGTGGCTCACACCGGTCGCTTTCCCTGATTCACACATTCCGACAGTCGAAATAACCGCGAATGCATTGCAGGTCACTGGCAGTGGCGGACCGCAGGTTGCCGAATCTCACCAGGTGCTGCAACAATTTGAACACGGCAGACCTCGGCCACAACATTTTATCTGTGATTACGTGACACGGGAACAGACCACTGTGCCAGTGGCCTGATGAGATGAGTTTCCCGGAACAGGAATCAAAGTGATTGATTTGACAGTACAGGCTGATTGTGCCTGGAAAACGAATTCCGGCGCGGCAGTTGCCTGATTCATGTCCGGAACGCTGCGTGGCAGGCATTGACCGGTTTTCCAGCGTTGGAATACACTTCCCACTTCGGGGTTTAGGATGATTCAGGCTGATTCGGCCAGAAGAGGCAGACTGCCTTTGTGGCAGCAGATTGACAGCGAGGATTGCGGTTTCAGGGTGAAACGAAAGTAACGATACACATGGAATTCCTGGAAAAGGTCGGCGACTTTTTTACCGCCGCTACGACGAAATTTGAACGCGGTATTACCAACCTGTTTGGGTCATCGAACGAACGTCGTATTCGGCAGCTTGGCTTTGTGCGGGACAAACAGGGAAATGCGTCCGTGGCTTCTGGCTCGTTGCTGGATCAGGTTGCTTCTTGGGAGTCTGATTGGCAAAAAAAGACTGATGTGGAGCTCAAGCAAACGACAAACATGTTTCGAGCCCGTCTGCGCGCCGGTGAGACTCTCGACGATCTGATGCCGGAAGCTTTTGCGGCCGTTCGGGAATCCAGTGTGCGGTTTCTGAAGATGCGACATTACGACGTGCAGATCATCGGCGGTCACATTCTGCACAACGGCATGATCTCCGAGATGGTTACGGGTGAAGGAAAGACGCTGGTCGCGACATTGGCGACGTTCCTGAATGCGATTGCCGGGAAGGTTCACGTGATTACGGTGAACGACTACCTCGCTCGCCGTGACATGGAATGGATGGGCCCGATTCATCTGAATCTGGGGCTGACGATTGGTGCAATCCAGTCGGAGATGGGGCCTCAGGAACGGCAAAAGCATTATGCCTGTGATATCACCTACGGCACGAGCAACCAGTTTGGTTTCGACTACCTCCGCGACAACATGAAACCTCACAAGAGTCTGCAGGTCCAGGGGGTTCTTGACTATGCCATTGTCGACGAGATTGACAACATTCTGATCGATGAGGCTCGGACTCCTCTGATCATTTCCGGTCCGGCTCATGACAATCTGGACAAATATCCCAAGGCGAACACGATTGCAAAACAGCTTCGACGCGACGTGGACTTTGAAGTCAAGGAAAAGGAGCACACCTGCCATCTGACGGAAGATGGGATGCGGAGAGCCGAGGAACTGGCGGGTGTGGAAAGCTTCTACACCGCCGGCAATATGGAATGGCCGCATCTGCTGGACAATGCGCTTCGCGCTCATTACCTGTTTAAACGTGATGTCACTTACGTCGTTGAGCATAACGAAATCGTCATCGTCGATGAAAACACCGGCCGTAAGATGGAAGGACGACAGTGGAGCGACGGCCTGCATCAGGCCGTGGAAGCGAAAGAAGGGGTGAAAATCAAGGAAGAGACGCAGACGCTGGCCACAATCACACTGCAGAATTACTTCAAGCTGTACAAAAAACTGTCAGGGATGACCGGGACGGCCATGACGGAGTCCGAAGAATTCTGGAAAATCTATCAGCTGGATGTCCTCGCAGTCCCGCCGAACCGCCATATGCAGCGGATTAACTACCCGGATAACATCTACGGGACAGAAAAGGAGAAATGGACAGCTGTCGTCGAAGAGATCGAAGAGAACTACAAAATTGGTCGTCCGGTCCTAGTCGGAACCACATCGATCGAAACATCGGAACTGGTCAGCAGTAAACTGACTCGACGAGGTGTCAAACATAACGTGCTCAACGCCAAGCAGCACGAGCGTGAAGCTGAAATCGTGGCACAGGCCGGTCGCAAAAATGCCGTCACAATCGCAACGAATATGGCCGGTCGTGGAACTGATATCATCCTGGGAGGCAACCCGGAACACCCCGCGTGGGAAGAACTCAGCAAGACATACGAATCGCGTCTGGATGTACCGAAGTCCGAATGGGATGAGCTAACGGCACAGATCTCTGAACGTGAAGGCATGAACAAGGAGGCCAGTGAAGTTCTTCAACTGGGCGGCCTGCATGTGGTGGGAACCGAGCGACATGATGCTCGCCGGATCGATCTGCAGTTACGAGGTCGTGCCGGACGCCAGGGTGACGCAGGTTCCAGCCGATTCTTCATTTCACTTGACGACAAACTTATGCGGCTGTTTGCCGGCGATTTCGTCAAACGCATCATGCAAATGGCGGGTCTGACGGAAGGTGAACCGATTGTCAGTCCAATGGTGACACGGCGAGTTGAAGGGGCCCAAAAAAAGATCGAAGAACGTCACTTCGACCAGCGAAAGAATCTGCTGGAATACGATGAAGTGATGGATGAACAGCGCAAACGCACCTATTCGTGGCGTCAAAGAATTCTGGACGGGGCCAACTGTCGCGATCAGTTCATCGAAATGATGGACGAGCAGATTGTGAAGATGGTTACGGAGTTCCTGAGCAGTCGGTATCGCGAGAAAACGATTGCCAGCTGGGCTGAACAAAAGCTGCATCTGGAGCTGGACAGTACTGAGGTCCATGACATCACAAAGAGTCAGCTGTGTACGTTCCTGCACTCCGAAGCTGATCGGCAGGCGGATGCTCTGATTATGGAGCAGCTGGAAATCAATCTGCCGGACGACGAAGAGCTCCACAGCCAGTGGAACTGGGTTGCCATGGCGAAATGGGCGAATCGACAGTATGGCCTGAATCTCAATGACCGGGATCTGAAGAAAGTCGGCCGTAATGAGCTGCATGAGTATCTCTACCAGCAGGCCTGCAAGTCATTCGAGCGCTGGGATCTGAGTGATCTGAACGATCTGCTCGATCCGGCGTTTGAAATCAAGTCACTCTCTGGCTGGGCCGTTCATCATTTCACGCTTCAGCTGAATGACGAAGAACTGGGGGAAATGGAGCCTCCAGAAATCGAAGAGATGCTGAAGAAGCTCGTGCGGCAACGGTACGATGAAAAGGAGATTTCATTTCCGTGCAGTGTGGGTCTCAACAGGTTTCTGTCCGGCGATGGCCGGCGCGGGGAAAAATACAATCGTGAATCTTTAGCCCGGTGGGCTGGTACGCGATTCAAACGCAGCTTTGATCCGGAGCAGTGGTCGTCGATGTCCAGTGAGCAGATCGAAGAACTGATGCTCAAGACCAGTCGCGATTATCTGAAGGCTCGTCCGGATTCGCGCTTTGTCGAAGCAAAAGTGCTGGAACTCCTGCCGGATTCCGCGAATGAAGCCGCGGTGGTGACAGTAGAGCAGGCCCGGGCCGTCGCCGAATGGGCGTCCACTGACATAAACTGGACCGTGGACGTAGAAAAAATCCAGGAACTGAAACCCGCAGAAGCTCGCAGCCGGTTCGTGCAGGGCATCGAACAGGCGTTCCGTCCGGAGCTGCGTCAGACAGAGCGCTCCATTCTGCTGGAGTTCATCGACACTGCCTGGAAGGACCACCTGTACTTCATGGGACATCTCAAGCAGGGTGTGAGCTTCGCGGGTTATGCTCAGAAGGATCCAAAAACCGAGTACAAGCGTGAAGGCAGAAAAGCTTACAATGCCATGTGGGAACGTGTGGCCGAACAGTCGACGCAAACGATCTTCCGTCTGGAGCAGGAAAGCCCCGCGTTCGTCGGTTCACTTTGGGAGGTCACAGCGACACAGCATGACATCGCGCCTCCGGATGACGCGGGCGATGTGCAGTATGAAAACAATGGTCGGGAACAAGGTGAACCTGACAAAGCCATTGAACCGATCGTGAACAAAGGACCCAAAGTGGGACGTAACGATCCCTGTCCGTGCGGCAGTGGGAAGAAGTACAAGAAGTGCTGCGGCAGATAGCCTGCAGCGGCGGGCCACTGCGTATCTATGACTGCGCAACAATCTCATGGTGAATGGATTCACATGCCGTGGCTGTTGAATATTGTTTATTTGTGTGTGCTGACCATCCTCTCTCCGGGAATCGTATGGCGGATGGTACGGCATGGTCGGTACCGTCGCGGACTGCTGCAGAAACTGACCGGGCACCTGCCGGACATGGCGGGACACGAGCTGGTTGTCTGGTTTCATGCTGTGAGTGTCGGTGAAGTCCTGCAGTTGCAGCACGTGGTAGCCCGGTTTTGTGATACGTCCCCGCACCGCTGGCGCATTTTGATTACGACGTCCACCGACACCGGCTACGACCTCGCAGTCGAACGGTTTCCCGACTGTACTGTCAGCTGGTTTCCACTCGATTTTTCGTGGGCAGTCAACAGAGCACTCGACCGCGTTCAGCCGAATCTGGTGGTGCTTACCGAGCTGGAATTCTGGCCCGGATTTCTCGATACCTGCCATCGTCGAAAAATCAAGACGGCTGTCATCAATGCTCGAATGAGTGATGGAAGTTTTCACAGGTACTCTCAGGCTCGCTGGCTGGTGAAACCTTTGCTTAACCACATTTCAGTCGTCACAGCCCAATCCACAGAATATGCCGAACGACTGATAGCTTTGGGAACCCGTCCGGAACGCACGGCCGTGACCGGGTCGGTCAAGTTCGACGGAGTCACAACGGACCCATCGAATGAGGCCACAGTCGCATTGCGGACCTTATTCTGTATCGATACCGGTGACGTGGTAATAATCGCCGGCAGCACGCAGTCCCCCGAAGAGGAAATGGTATTGAAAGCGTGGAAAAAACTCCGCTGCAGATATCCGCACTTGCGTCTTATCCTGGTTCCTCGGCATCGTGAACGATTTGACGCAGTCGCTTCATTGCTGGCCAGAGACAACGTCAGGTGCCTGCGGCGTTCAACGCTTGATGAGGCTCCGCGGAAGATTCCAAAAGATGCCGTGATCCTGCTGGATACGATTGGTGAACTGAGTGCCTGCTGGGGCCTGGCTGATATCGCGCTGGTTGGTGGTAGTTTCGGTTCTCGCGGCGGACAAAACATGCTGGAACCGGCCGCTTTTGGAGCTGCCGTTTTGTTTGGCCCTAACACATGGAATTTCCGGGATATTGTGCGTCTGTTGTTATCACAACAGGCTGCGATTGAAGTCGCTGCGGAAAATCAATTCGAAACACATCTTCGACAGCTGCTGGACGACGAAGACCTCAGGACTGAGCTGGGATTGGCTGCTCGCAGGATAGTTCTCACGCAGCAGGGTGCGATTCAGCATACTGTTCAACTGCTGTTGGCTGCGTTTGCAGGGGGAGACAGCGAATCCCGGCGTACGGCAGCCTGATGCGCAGGAGTACTTTCAGGCTTCAGTATTTGCGACTGCGTGGACATATCGCCTGTGGAGGCAACACTCACGAATCAATCTCTTTAAAGACTGTTTATGAAAAATGCCGCCATTGCCGTGGTGTTCGACGACCGGAAAGAAAATTATCTTCTCGTCAAACGCCGTGATGTTCCGGTCTGGGTTCTTCCAGGTGGAGGGATCGACCCCGGGGAAAGCCCGGAACAGGCTGTGATTCGGGAAGTACAGGAAGAGACCGGTGTGATGGCCAGAATCGTCCGCAAAGTGGCCGTCTATACCCCAACAGGCAGACTTTCCAGTGAGACTCATCTTTTTGAATGTGCGATTGTCAGTGGTGAACCCACGACCGGCGATGAAAGCAGGGAAGTGAGGTTTTTTCCGATCAACCGCTACCCGGCTCCTGTGTTTCAAGTTCATGAAAGGTGGTTAAAGGACACATATCAAAACTGTCCGGACGTCATCGTCAAACCCATTGAAGGTCTCGATTCGCGGGCTTTGCTCAGGATTGTCTTACGTCATCCCGTTCTTGCGGGACGGTACCTTCTGACGAGGATCGGGATTCGCTGGAATTCAAAATGACGCCGAACGCTCAATCAGTTCTGCCTGGAATGATGATCCGGTTGATGCAGATTCTGTCCCTTGATATCATCATTGGATATTGCCGGCAGGTACTGACCGGCGTGTCCACTCCAGTTGGAAGGTGAAGCGATGGCTTGCGAGTTTTCGCGGCGCAGACTGTTGTGTCAGGGTGCAAACGCGGCGCTGGCTGCCGGTATACCTCTCACCGGTGCATTGGCAGATACGAATACGAATCCGAAGCCGATCGACGAGTACCGTCGCAGCGGCATGCTCTACCGCCGCCTGGGTGGTACGGACCTGTTTGTTTCAGCTCTGTCTTTCGGGTCTCATATCAACTCCGCCCATCGAGTGAAAGTCAAGCACGGTTCGACGCTCGACAAAAGGGGTCAGGATCGCCGTGACCGTCACATTGCCAGGGCGATGGATTACGGTGTCAACATGGTTGACACTTATGAGAACGCAGGCCAGTGGCAGCCTTTGGCAAAACTGGTGAGCAGTCGGCGCGACAGAGTTTTGGTGTCGATGTGCAGACAGTTCCCGGAGTTTGTCGGTGCCAATATTGACGATGCGGCGCGTCTGTTCGGACACGTGGACCTGTACCGTATTTACGTCGGCGACGGTGATCATGTCGATGACCGGATCCTTGAGGACTGGGACGCGATGCGGAGGGCCAAACAAGCGGGTAAAGTTCGCGCTATTGGTATTTCGACACACAGTGAACGCATGATGGTTAGTGCGCTGGACGAACTCGAAGGTCTTGATTACATCATGTTCCCTTACAACTTCATCCATGCACGCGCCGATTACATCGATGTGTTGCCGAAGGCCATACGACAACAGGTTGGCCTGATCGCGATCAAGCCGCTTGCGGCCGGTTCAATTGTCAAACTGGACCCAAAGGCTCCGCCAGGCTCGACACCGGAGAACACACAGGTTCAGTTATATCGGGGAAACAATCGTCCGCTGCTGCCGGCCATCGTTGAAAAGCTTACAGAAAGCCTGAAACGTCTGCCTGATGAATCGCTTTGTCAGGCAGCCCTCAGATTTGTCTACTCGCAGTCCTTTATAACAAGTGCCATGCCTGGCATGTTTCAGGCGCACGAAGTTGATGATAACTATGCTGCGCTGCAGCGTCAGCTGGAGCTTTCTCAGGTCGAGCTCGATGTACTCGATGCGGCTCGTATGCTCTGCAGCGCACGCGGACCTGGCTGGCTGCCCGCACACTATCGCTGGCTTGATCAGCACTGGCGGGTTTAGGTGATGACCGGGCGCGTGGTTCTGCGCACAGGACTGTTGGCGACCGCTGTGCTCGCATTGCCGCTGATCTTCATGCCGGACCGTGACTTTGCGAATACAGGTGCTGTTGCATCTGACGATAAGTCAGGGGCCACGCACAAGTCCGGTACTGTGCACAGTATCCCAGGTGAGTTCAAACAAGCCGGTGTCTGCGCCCGCTGCCACGTGGTTTCCGTGCTGGAATGGAGTGTTTCAGGACATGTGGCCGCCGAGACGAACTGCCGCAACTGTCATGGTGAAAGCCGCGGGCACGTCGAGAATGAAAGGAACGAAGTCAAGCCGGACCATCTTCCCCGCGGCGAGGCCATTGCCCGACAGATTTGTGCTGATTGCCACCAGACCGGCTGTCCGACGACACTCCGGTCTCAAAGCTGCCAGAAGTGTCACCATGTGCACGCTTTGATCAATCCTTCGGAACCCGCGACGTCGACCACAGTGGATAGTCGACTGGAACAATTGCTGTCACGATGGAAGCAGTTTGAAAATCGGATGGCAGAGGCCGAGCAGTATGTCAGTCTGCAAAAATTTCAGGCGGCACAGGTTGTGTACAGGAAGGCACTCGAATTGATTCCCGGTAATCACAGTGCGCAACGCGATCTGGATATGTGTATCAGACGGCTGAATCCGGAACTGCCGGGATTTGTGGTCGTTGGCAGGGATTTCGACTCACCAACGGGATTGCCGCGTGAGGTGCGCGTAGTTGATCTGGACGTGAGTATGCTGCTGGGTTCACCAGGGGAGTTCGACATAGGGCGGGACGAACTGCCCGATTCCCGTCCGGCGCATACAGTCAGAGTTGCTGCGTTCTACCTGGGTCAATACGAAGTAACGCAGAGCCAGTGGCAGGAGGTGATGGGTGACAATCCCAGTGTGCATCAGGGCCCGGATTTTCCGGACGCGAGTCGTATGCCGGTCGATCATGTTTCATGGCACGACTGCCAGGAATTCCTGCGGAGGCTCAACGCACGCATTTCGGGTGCAGGATTTCGGTTGCCAACCGAAGCGGAATGGGAGTATGCCTGTCTGGCCGGTGGCGTAAAAATGACCGCGGGATCAGATCCTGCCAGCTCGCCCGATCGTTTTGCCTGGTTTCGGTCCAATTCGCTGCTTTTGGGCAGATCAGAGCAGTCTTTTCTGCCGATCGATGCCTACGCACCCCGCCCCGTGGGTATGAAACAGCCAAACAGGTGGAACTTTTACGACATGCGCGGCAATGTTGCCGAATGGTGTTCGAGCCTGGTTCGGCCTTATCTTTATGATGCTGAAGATGGCCGCGAGTCAGTTTCCGCATCGGGTATGCGCGTTGTGCGTGGTGGAAGTTTTTCCGATGCAGCTGTGTCACTCAACCCAGCTGGACGACACTCCGAACGCCCGCACCGGCGCCTCCGTTGGAATGGATTCCGTCTGGCACGTGACGTACCTCACGTGCCACCGACAGGTGGTGTCACAGGCGACTCTGAATGATCGGATGGAGGTGTTGAATTCCCGGCATATTCACCGGCAATCAGCATAACTTTTTAGTGATAATTTACCTTCCTCCCGCTGTTCCTTTGGATGCAGAGCTTAAGCCCTGATATTTTAGACACCTACGCGGGAGAAAGGCGCACCGCGGGGGACTTGTGCCATGGCGGGACATAATACAGACACGCGGCCATCGCGAAACACCGTGCTGAAAAACGGTTTGACGGTGACGATCCATTTGTGTGGCGTATTGTTTGTTTTCGTTCTGTTGTCCGGTGGTGCTGTCACGGTGGTGACTCCGGTGGTGACTCCGGTGGTTGGGCAGTTGCTGACATTTGACGACATCTACCCGGCAATTCTATTGCGTTGCACACGTTGTCACGGCACACGGTTGCAGGATGCAGAACTCGATCTGCGGACGCGAGCGTCGATGTTGCGGGGCGGTAAGTCCGGACCGGCGATGGTGCTTGGTGCTGCCGAGAAGAGCCTGATCATTCAAAAGCTGCGCGCCGGTGAAATGCCGCCTCCGAAACGACTGGTGGAAGCGAGCATCACGGAGATTAGTGACGCGGAGATCGACAGAATCGCGCAATGGATTGACGACGGCGCTCCACCTGGCAACCCACAGGAAGTGATGGCGGGACGCGACGATTCGCTTGTCAGCGACGATGATCGTCAGTTTTGGGCGTTCCAGCCACCGCGGGAAACGCCGGTCCCGTCATTTTCCGAAAACGAGTCGATCGGGAATCCAATCGACACCTTCGTTTTGCGTAAACTGCGTGCGAACAACCTCAGCTTCTCGCCCCCTGCAGATCGTCTGACACTGATCCGTCGCGTGACGTTCGACCTTACCGGGCTGCCCCCGAGTCCTGAGGAAGTTCGGAGTTTCCTGTCTGATCCCGGTCCGGATAGTTACGGGAAGCTCCTCGATCGTCTGCTTGCGTCGCCACGTTACGGTGAGCGACAGGCACGTTTTTGGCTTGATCTCGCCGGCTACGAAGACGTAGCACAGGCTTTTCGATATCGCGACTATGTCATCCGTGCATCGAATGCCGACAAGCCGTACGACCGATTCCTGCATGAACAAATCGCGGGCGACGAGCTTTTTAATTATGAAAACGTCTCTGTTGTGACTCCGGAGATGGTGGATGCCGTTGTCGCGACGGGATTCCTTCGTATGACTCCCGATACAACCGGAAACCGGCTGACGAATTTCGTCCGAAATCGAGAGCGAGTGATCGCGGACGAAATTGAAGTGTTCAGCAGTGTCGT
>Ga0310123_10003240_pt1 | contig 12682 bp, 28 predicted proteins | sample CB6_AW_1057_MG_FD_203505 | JGI IMG/M metagenome (GOLD analysis project Ga0310123, IMG submission 203505) | Marine microbial communities from Western Arctic Ocean, Canada - CB6_AW_1057 | ecosystem: Environmental > Aquatic > Marine > Oceanic | place: Canada: Western Arctic Ocean | collected... | reverse complement strand
TACAAGGATGGGGAATTGATTTCTGAAAAAGAATGGAACGAAGATGGTTCGATTAAGGAATGATTAAACCCGTCTCCACTCAACCCTAAAATTCCCAATACCATCAATAATTGGTTGAGATAAAAACTCATCTCTTTTCTTCATCTTCTTTAAGATTTTATCTACTGTAGTTCTACTCTTACCAATCTTAAAACCGTTCTTTCTTAAATGGGTATGTATCTTAGTATACCCCCAACCTCTCTTGTGGAGTTTTCTTATTTCATTATGTAGTTTCTCCCTATCTTCTGACATAGGTTTGTAATACGGTGAAGAATAAAACTGATGAGTTGTTATAACATAGTCAAATACAAGGTGAGGGATATGAGTTCCATTCACTCTGAGACGAACTCCATCACTATCTTTTACCCTAAGGAGTGTCTTATAAAAGAGCATCATTTCTTTACGATCCATTTATCTAATGGTGACTTACCAATAAACTTATAATACTCATCATAGTCAAATTGCATCTCACAATCTCTACACTTAAATCTTGGTTTTGATTTGTGTAGATAGAATTTGAATACATTATCACTATTACATCTAATACACTCAATCTTCATTTAATACCTCTGATAATTCCTTAATAAATCTCTTACCATCTTTTATTGGAATCACTAATCCCTGCTTACTATGTTTCCAATCACAATTAACATCATCCCAATACATCTTCCATAGTTTTAGAAGTTTTACATTGACATTATTGTGGGACGTCGATACTTCAATACTATATTCATTTAGATACTTTCTATTCCTTTCCTTGAACTCGTAACTATAAAATATATTATCATCACTTCTTCTATATTTGGTATCATCCTCGAATTCTTTAAGTCGTTTAATAGCAGAACCTCTTGATTCTGAAACGGGTTCATATATATGTGGAGGATTTACCGATGATGAAAATGGGGACTCGTAACTACCACTAACTTTATATATTTCACCTTGATATCCATCTTGGTCATTAACCGAGTCTTTCTTTCTCTTGTCTGTATAAGGATTACCATATTTGTCCTCAACATTATCTACTTGAATAGAACCTGATGGTACTAACCTTTTAATATTCTTCTTCATTATTTAACCTATACTTCCATAATGGTTCATTTTAATCTCTGATTGAAATGGGCGTAATGATGGGATACTACATAAATGATATTTAATCTCTGATATAACCAAAACTCAACGTAATCAAAATGACGAAGTCATTTTGTACTCACCCAACAAGTTGGGTTCGTAAAAGTCATTGTAATTAAAATAGACCATGTATCTTATCATTTAACCTTACCAGTTTCCTTTGTAAGACTGATTAACTCTTATAGTTAAGCAGTTATTAAAGAAAACTATTATTCATTCCATTATAAATAGTTGAGGAAAATCTCAAACAACATTTTTTTATAAAAAAATAAAATATTTTGTAAAAAAATATGGTTTGAGGAATTGGCACACTATTTATATACGTAATAAGACTTTTGGACACATAGGCGTGTGAAAGGTCTTAGTTGTATTTCAGTACTTAGGAGAAAAATAGAATGTATAATAATATAGAAACTCTCATCAGACATCAAGGATGGGCAAGGTTCTCAAAGATAGATTATTTATCTAAGAAACATATAGTAGAAGGTTTATCCAAAGAAGAGATAGAGAAACGAGCAGTAGAAGAATTTCACATATTCAATACACCTCGTTCCTTTAATTCGACTTGGAATCTATTTGAGAAGATTAAAGGTGATATGGATTACCTCAAGGTGGTATGAGTAGAGATAAGGAAATATCAGAACAATTAAATGATTATCAAGACGAGTATTTCAAGTTACTAATCAATGTAATGATCGGTAACCAGGATATAATTAAACCAGAACAAGGTTATATCGATAATTGGGAACGATTAAAAGAGTTACAGAGGACTATATCAGTCTTTAGTCAAATGAAACGTGAAATATCGATTGAGAAGGCAAAGGAAAAACTTGAGGAAGCGTTTACCCCAAGAATAAAAAGTATGTTATCAAAGAAAGTCCTTAAGGAGATGGAAGATGGAAAAGAAGAATGATAAAGAAAAATGGTTAAAGAGTGCCAAAGAATTAAGAGACCTAATATCCAGACAACAGAAACGAATTGAACGAGAGAAAGAAGATGAAAAGTGTGAAGATGATTTATTACAGGGAAAGTTTAAACACTTTAAGGGATGTATAACTACTGATGGTAAAGATGTGGAATATGATTACGAGGGCGACCTGGATGGTTTCGAGAAATGGTTAAAGAACTGGGAACCCAATAAAGAAGAAAACAAGATGATAAAACTTAAAGAAATTCTCATGGAGGACATTGATAAAGACATCAAAAAAAATATAGATGAAATGGGTGATATATCGAAAAAGATTGCACAATTACACGATAGACTCAAACCTTTACAACAAAGATATGGTGAAATTATAAATGAAGTACTTCCAGTTGTAAATCAACTGGGTAAAGAAAATGTAATCACTAAGAAGTATGTATTCAGAATATTGAAAAAAGGATTTCAAAGGGCAACTGTATCGTATCGTTCTGGTTTTTTAGAGAGTTTACAACGAGTTAACAAACAGACACGTTTAGTGTTAGAACGGATATTGAAAGAAACTGAAAAACTCTCTTATGTAAAACCCCAATTCAGTATCAAACCCGTAGAAGGTGTTAGTGATACACTAAAGAAATGGGTTAATAGATTTAAAATGTTAGTTAGAAAGATTTCTCCATCATTAAAGAAAATTAAAGATGGTAATAAAGAGTTGAGGAAAATGGTTTGAAGGAGTCACAGATGAAGAAAGAAGTTAAAGAAGGCATATTAAATGAGATTGACCCTACTAAAGTCAGTAAATCATTTTGTATGTATGTAGTAAGTCAATTACCCGAAGAATCGTTAATAGGGTTCTTAGATGATTATAGAGAAAAGTTTAAGGAAATGGTACTGAATAAAATAAAGAGTGATATACCTGTTAACTCTTATGATGATGAGATAGTTAATCAACATAAAGAGAATGAAATCACCAAAGAACTTTATCATGCCTGTGACACAAATATGAATCAATTACAGATGTGGTTAGATCAAATGAAATTGAATCAAAAAGATTGGAAAGAAATCTTTGAGGCAATCTCATGATATCAATGGAAGATTTAATTAAGAAGGTCTTCGAAGATTGGAAATGGCAAGTGAAAGATATGTCAGATTATGAGTTGAATGAAGACAGGAGTGAATGGATGAAAAATTATGGTAGAAAACACAAAAGTGATTTAGTTGATGATTTCGAAAGTGATATTCACACCATTTCGATTGAACTCGAACAATTAAGAAGGAATCGAGAAATTTACTATGGGGACTAATCCATTCAAGTCAAAACCAATACCAAGAGGTAGAATCATATGGGCAATCCAACAAACCAAATCTCTTACGAAGGCAAGTGAGTTGGTAGGTTGTTCTTATACTACGTTTAAGAAGTACGCAAAACTATACGACTTGTTTTATGAGAATAAGAATCAAGCGGGTAAAGGAATCCCAAAGAGAAGAAAAGTAAAGAATGGTATCCTTGATGGTATCAACCTTTCAGAGTTTCAGGAGTTATTTTAATGAGAAAATTAAAAGATGATTACAAAACACGAGAAGATCATATTTTAGATTTAGAAAATCAGTTATTTGGTTTATTCGGTATAAGTGATAAAGATAAAAAAGATAGAATGAGGAGTTTATTAAACCAAATCATCACTCATTCAATCATCAGAACTAATACCATATTCAATCCCACCGATTAAATATCAACTTCAGGTTGATTCAACCTTAAGTAATAGAATGAAAATGAAGTGTGCCTTATTTTGATTTAAGACTCTCTTTATAAGTGTAAGACATAAAACCCCAAGTCTGAGTTGTTTTGTTTGTAACGAATTGACCTTACTCTACTCTTGGGGTTTTTTATGTGCCCTATTTTGATTTAAGACTCTCTTTATAAGCGTAAGAAACCCTTTAGAATCTTATAGTGGGTTCACGATGACTACTTATTTGGAATCGTACTATTGGAATTTCATTCCAACTCCAGATGGGGTAAGGGAAGGTTCATCTCCCCTTACCCCAATCTATTCAATCAAATAATAACCCTAACAAACAAAAAAGGAATAACTATGAAAGTTATGTGTATTGGTGGTGCTACCAGAATTGTCCGAAACAACCCACCTAAATCAAAAATAAGTTTTACCGATTTCGTCAGAGATAATGACGGAAATATGGTATTGAAACCAAAACTAACTAAAAGGAATAATAATGGAACGAGTATGTATGCCTAATGTTGTCAAAGAATTCGAAATAGATAACTCAGACGGATATTGGGTAGTAGGTGCCTGTTTCTTACCCTATGCTGGTGATGGATATGATTACTCACAGGTTAATGAGTGGGTATTTGATAATGAGAAAGATGCAAAAGAAAAATACACCTTTATATCAGAATATTGGAATGAACCATCAATTGATAGACATGATAATCAATATGCATGGATACATCCATTAAAAGTTTTAAGAAACCCTAACAACCCTAAACAAACAGAACTGGAGTTAAATAATGGATGAATTAATCAATCAAATTAAAAATATCGATACCACTTATGATTTACAGAAGATAAATCGTGCCGTAAATAATCAATGGGTTTTAATCAATAGAAATAGAAAGAAAGAATTCAATATTGGTGATATGGTACGTTTGATTGATCGTGATATGAAAGGAATTATTAAAAAGATTAATCCCAAAACCATTGATGTCGAAGTGGAAACTATGCATGGACTTCAAATATTTAGATGTTACCCAAGTTTAATTAATAAGGTGAATAATGATGAATGATACTCCAGCCCTAAACAAACATAACTTTAATGATTTTCCCCGAATGTATTTCTACTACAAAGGAGATACTGATGAAGGTATTTCATTATGTATAGTAGACAAACCTTTTCGTGATGGAGTTACCTCATTTGACTTGTATAAGGGAATGAGAGATGCACTGATAAAAGATTTAGAAGAAAATGATGATATTGATACTGATTGGTATGTATGTCAAACTGAACAATATATAAAACAATATTGGTTAAGTAGAACTGGTTCAACAATACAACCATCTAATGGTTACATCGACACTTACGAAAACTTTACTAAAGAAGAATTCACGACACATACGGTTATTTGTGGAAACATATGGGCACTTACTGATTTAGGTGTAATCAAATCAGATAATCATAATGGTTATGTGACAATGAAGGTGAATCCGTCATCAGATGAAATATTAAAAGAATTAGAGGTAGATGAATAATGAAAGTAGAAGTTTATACAACATACTCATATTGTAATTGTACTGAAGTTGAGTTACCCGAAGATAAATCTTTTGATGACATAAAAGATGTTTGGATGAAATATGGTAGTGGTGAAATCGAGTTTAACGATGGAAGTATTGTAGAATTTGAAGAAGACTATTCTGACCCCGAACATAAACGACCCGATGATATACAACTTGAAAAATGTGAGGATGAATAATGAGATTATATGAGGTTTATACTGATTCCAGTAATGGCACCTATGGTGTTTTCCATTTAAGTAAAAAATATGTCGAAGAAAATATTGATCACAAACTGACTGATGAAGAATTTGAAACTCTACTATATGAATATGAAACTGAAGGAGACCACGGAATGTTGATAGAAACTTTAAAGGCATACCACGATATCTTAGTAGATAGTGATGAAATCACCCCAAAACCGATTCGGTACTAAGACGATTAAATAACCCCTTTCTCCTCTGAAAACTCAACTTCATCTAAAAACTAAGTTGAGTTCTAACCCTACTAAATAACCCCTAAATAACTAAAAGGAATAATAATGCCTAAGAAAACAAAACAATTATGGTTAATACCATTCTATGGTTCATATCAATTAGAAGTCGATAAAGATGAAGGTTATGACTCTGATGAAATTGAGAATCTATTTTGGACTGAATATGTAGGTCATGTCCAATTTGGTGATGTTGTTGATTCAGATCACCCAGAATTATTAGAAGAATATGAGGAAGAATAATGTCTAAGAAGAAAATGAAGATTTGGAATAGTGAAGGACAATACGAATATAAAGTAGAAGACCTACCAGTTTGGGAAGTTGGAGTTCTTTGGTATTCTCATGTGGACGATGACTATATCAATAGTTGGAGATGGTTCTTTGATAATGAAGAAGATGCAAGAAAGAAAGAGAAACACATTAAAGAATATTGGAAAGAACCACGAGATACAGGTTGGAACACCCCTTATGAACATCTTTTGTGTCAACAGATATGGGTATGTAAAGAACCTAAAAAAATTAAAGAAAGAAATAACCCCTAATTTGTTTCGTAGTTAAAACGCCTGTACCAACCATCACTTTTTAACACTACAAACAAATAACCCCTAAATAATTAAATAACGAAAAGGAATAAATATGCCCTTAAACACATATGAACCATCACAACTCTATGCCACCTCAAGTAAAGGTGACATTAAAGTATGGAAAGGTTCAGTAAAGGATGTTGGAGATAAATCAATCATTGAATATGAATTCGGATTGGAAAATGGAAAACATCAAATACAAACAACCGAAGTAAAAGAAGGAAAGAACATTGGTCGTTCTAATGAAACGACACCTTACGAACAAGCAGTTAAAATGGTTGAGAGTAAGTATAATAAGAAAAGAGATAGTGGATATACTGAGGTCAAAAATAATATCAGTACTCCTATCCTTCCAATGTTGGCCCTTTCATTTGAAAAGAGAAAACACAATATAAAATATCCGTGTTATGTCCAACCCAAAATTGATGGTGTTAGGATGACTTGTAGAATGGTTGATGGAAAGATTGAGATGTTTACTCGTAGAGGAAAACCCTTTACCCTTATGACTCATATCGAAGATGAGTTAATAAAAATCTTTAATAACCTTGAAAGAGGTGAAACATTCTATTTAGATGGAGAACTATACTCTGATACTTTAACATTTCAAGAACTTGCAGGTATTGTTAGAAGAAGTTCTAATGATGAAGAAATCCTAAAACAAATACACTATGTAGTATTTGATTGTTTTGACCTTAATAAACCCAATTGGGATTGGTTAGATAGATGGGAATCTATTTACCACTCAATTACTGAAAATTATGTTCTTCGTTGTCCAAAGTTTCCAGTACATGATGAAAATCATATATATAAATGGAATAGTGACTTTATAGAACAAGGTTATGAAGGAACAATTATCCGAAACATGGATGGTAAATATAAACTGAACCATCGTTCTCCCGACCTTCAGAAGTACAAACTATTCCTTGATGATGAATATGAGATTATTGGATTTAAGGAAGGCACAAATACAGATGAAGGTTGTGTTATATGGGAATGTAAAACTCCTAATGGACTTGAGTTCTCAGTAAGACCAAGAGGAACAAAAGAACAAAGAACTGAATGGTTTGATAATGGAGAATCATATATCAGTTCTCTGTTAACAGTCCGATTCCAAGAACTAACTGATGATGGTGTTCCAAGATTTCCTGTCGGTATAACTATAAGGGATTATGAATAATGAGTTTTGATTTAATAGCAGAAAACAAATTAGATAAAGGTGAAAAGTCTCAATCGTATCATGACGATACTGAATCTATGGTGTTAATGTTTAATACAGATGATGAAAGAAAACCCGAAGAAATAAGTAATAACACTAAACAAGATTATTTGAAATCACTGCCCTTAGACGATATTGAAAATAGAATCAGTCTTGTATTAAATAATGATTGTTATCGGAAGTTGATGTCCTTCTGTGAAAAAAGGATAAAGAATGCCGTATGTGTTATGATTGAAGATGGTACAGACAGTATCGACTTTACTGATACCCGACCATTGTTTAATGAATATTTATGGTCTAATAGTGGATACAAAGTAACTCTAATGGAAACCCATATTCTTCGGCACGAATTATCCGAATTATTAAAAGACTACAAACGACATAACTGGCGACAAGATAAAAAAGAATTTGAACTGGATGATTGGACTAAGGAACAATGGATTGGTTTAATCAAAAAGTATTCAGACTTCTGTAAAAGAAGTGGTGGATACTATATCTATTAAATAATTAAAACGTAATCCCTAACTAAATAACTAATAAAAAGGAATAAGTATGCCTAAAAAGGAATCAAAGAAATTAGACTTTGGTAATCGAATAATACCAGATGACGTATTAAAGGAAATGACTTACATGGATATGATATCTGCAATATATCATTGTCAAAAAGTGATCAGTATGACTAAGGAAGATTGTGAATCAGTTTCCAATCAGTTGTTAAGGATACTTCTAAGAATTGTGATATCAAAAGAACTGGATTTAAATAAAATATGGTATCAAGTAGAAGTAGGAGAATTAGACTATTTCCTTACCAATGACATGATTACATCAGAAGAATGGGATGAACGTCATAACGAGTTGGTAAAAATCTATAAACCAAAAGAAACGATTGATGATATGACAGGATATAATGAAATGGCTTACAGAGAATACAGAGATGAAGTAAATAAGGAATCATGTAAGAATATCAGAAAAAAATTAACTAATAAAGATGAGGATAAATTTTATGCCTAAGGAAGAAGAATAATGAGTGGATCTACAGATATGACAGAATGCCCCAATTGTGGGGATGAAATGGTAACCTTTCAAGATTGGAAACCAGTTAATATATCAGAAAACTGGTGTGTCCATTGTGGATGGTATTCTACAACCAAATATGGTCAAATGAGTCTTGACCAATTAAATGATTACAGAAAAGAACATAATGAAGATTATTTAGATGATGAAGATGATAAACCATTAGAGATATTAACTGAATTACCTAAGTGTATTATTGACCCTTGGGAAGCAGTTAGTGAGAGATATAAAAATGAATAAAACAAAACAAGAAGTTCTAATCAACTTTCATTTTACTTGTGGTGGTTGTTCAGAAGACCATTTAGAGATATACAATTCATTCAAACAATTTGAAGAAGGAATAAAAGATATATTTCATCCAACTGATTTGAATGATGGTTCTCAGAAATTGGAAATCGGTTTGATGTCTCTTCCTCGAACTCTACCCATATATGAATATGATAATGTATGTAATGAATGTCAGGAGGACGAAAATGTCAATTAAGATAACCTTTGATATGTTTTTAGACCTTTATTTAGATATGAAGAAATTATACCCAAGAACAACCATTGATGAATTCATAGAAGTAATATCTGAGGATGGTTATTGGGATACAAAAACAAGATTATCTATTAATACTGAAACTCATAGTTGGTTAAAGAAGGTTGGTGGTAAGAAAAGATTAAGAAATCTATACCGTCAGCACGAATTGGGTAATCTTGGAAGAAAACAATCACTACAATTCAAAAGATTAAAGAAGTTGTTAGACACATCTCCCCTTTCTGAGAAAGAATTAATAGATGAAGAGGGATAGAGATATGTTTACTATATCAAACACATCTTTAATGAACCAAGATAAGTACAAGTCATTAGTAGAAGAAATCTTTACTTCACTTGTGTCTAAATTATGGTTATATATTGGGATCAAACGAGGATATCTACTTAAGTATGTTAGACTCATTGACTATGTCAGGACAAGATGAAGAAAAAAAGAAATCAAAATTTTTGGACTAAACAATATACCGATAGTGCCTGTATTAGATACCATAAATGGAGTCATAAACCCACAATCCAACAAAAGATATTTAATGACCATATAGTCAAACCATTAAGAAATGTGACATATTCTATCTTATGGGAACAATTAACCTTTAAAACAGAATCTAAGACGCACCCAACGGGTAAGAAGGTTCGATATCTTTGGGAAATTATTTCCGAGGATAAAAGGGGATTAGATATTATCGTTGATGATGTTGTTGGTTTCTTTTTTGTAAGTGCTTTACCTAAATGGAAAACTAAAGAAACTCAACCGAAGAAGGGGTTTAGTTATGTTTATCGTTGTGTTAAGAACTACTTAATTAAAAAGGGTAAAGGTTCCGACAAGAGAAAAAGAAACCTAACGATTGATGATGTTGATTTAACATTTTACAGACAGACTCTTAAAAATGAACCTCTGCTGTTACAAAGAACAACTGATTCTGATTTGAGGAATGATGAAGTCGATTATATGAACCTTGTAATCAATTACTGGGAAAGGAACATTTCTGAAATATGGAGGTCTGAATTAAAGAAAGAAATCGCATCAAGTATTGTTGAAGTATTCAGACGGGCAGATACTATTAAATATCATAAACAAAAAAGTATTTATCGTTACATCAGAGTAATGATGGGTTGGGATAAAGACCCTAAGTCATTAGAAGGAACAAATGAAAAAAGAGCATTCAAAGATGTGATGAAAACATTTAGAAAGAAAAATGAATTATTCAGAATACAATATAGAAATTGTGGAATGATAGACTTCTTTCATTCCTAAACAAATTGTGCCCTATTTCCCAATAGGACACTCTTTATAAATAACACCCCTTAAAACTTAATTATTCACATAACAAACAGGAGGATAACTATGCCTGATAAAACAGGTACGCCTAAACCAAAAAAGGTTAGTAACTCACTCTTAGAACAGATTGGAGACTCTTTATCTCTTTCAACTGAACAAGTTCAGAAATTGAGAGATGACGGAATTGCCGTTGGTGGTACACGTAGAAATACGGCAAGGTTCTTCATGATTGGTGATACGAAAGTGACACCATCATTCAGTTTCAAAGGAAGTAGTGGTGAAAAATTACTTCCCGAAATGAATGAACTTCGTTCTGAGGTCGATGAGTTGATTGATAAATACACTGAAGTAAATAAATCAACTTAGGGAGAGATACCTAACCCACGGGTGATAGAGTGGTCTTTTAGTTGAACTTATTAACTATCCTTTTGACCACTCTACTCACCCACCTTCATTTATATAAAGTATATATAAATATCTAACAGAGTAATCCCCTTACTCTGAATTAACCCCAAACATTTACCAAGAGGATAACTATGCCCAGACATTATGATGATCTAAACCCTAAAAAATTCTTAAGAGAAGAAAAACAAAGAAAAGATGGAGAAAAAATCTGTTTCTTAATCAAAAAGGGATACATACCAGTAACATACAGAGATAAAAATAACAGACCATTTACTGCCCCATTTGAAAAGACATATGAATGGGATACAGGAGTTTCGTGGGTTGAAGGAAGTATTAAAAAACTACATGATTACATTAAAGGAATAAAATAGAATGAAAATAAATAAACTGGCAAAATACACCTGTAAAGACCTTAAAAGTTCAGTTGGTAAGATAGATACTGCCCTAATTAATGAAATATGGATTACTAAAATTCTTCCAATCCTATACAAACAATGGAATACAAAACTGAGACATGATTTGTCCATTTTGGAATGGAATAGAGATACAGGAATGCCCGTTCCATTAATAAGACGTCCCCTTAATAAGAATAACAAGAACTATAAGAAGATATTGAAGGACTATATTCGTTTATGTGACCCAACTGACCATATCAATTTGATTAAACCAATGCTTAAAGATGGTTACAAAGGGAAAAGGGATATTTATATCAAATGTCTTGATGAGACTTATGATCTATTCGGAAAAGAGAAACACATTATCTCTAATGACTTTTTGTATAATCATATAATCTTTTTGGATAAATGGAAAGAAGATTTATTGGATATATGGGGCGGATACAAGTTTGGTATAATATTTCAATTACTCTATACCCATTTAGGAATTATCTTAAATAAGATTGAAAAACAAAACGGACACATAATTGAACTAATGAGATTCTTGAAAGGAAATAAAAAATCGTTTGAAGGATTACAATTTGAAGAAATAGGGTATCAGGACGATTTAAATCCAGATTGGGTTAAATATGGATATTCAAGTTATAATGGAGAATTGTTCATGGAAGTGACCAGACATTTTGATGACACAATGGGTTATAAAAAAACTTTTAATGAGTTGAATGATAATGATGATTTAACCATTTATAGATCAGTAGCAAATCTTGATTACCTAATGGGAACAAGTTGGAGTATGTCTAAATCTACTTGTTTGGATTGGGGTGCAAGACGAAGTGATAATGGAATATTTCATTTAGGTGAAATAACAATTAAGAAATCTGATGTTTTCTTTGTGAATTCTTGGACTAATGATGATACAATAAATCATTATTGTGAGGTTGTTGTTCTTTATGATGACCTTGATGAGAAAGATGTTTCAATCACGGAATATAATGTGAGGAATCAGAGAGGAACTTTTGTCCAACTGAAGAACGACCTCATATGGATAAAAGAAATAAGAAATTGGTTAATTTGGTATAACAATTGTGTAATAGGTTACTGGAATAACATAGTTAAATATAGAAAGTCAGTTAAGAGTGGTGAGTTTTATAAAAAATTCCCTAAGGGATTTATAACTCGATTGTGGGATTTAGTTTCTAAATCATATGATACTAAAACCCATTACTCACCAATGGGTCAAGAAATGAGGTATAAAATTAAATTGTCGAGTTTAATAAAAAATATGAATGAATCTGAAATCCGTACACTCAATTCTTGTTTACCAA
>Ga0310123_10003239_pt1 | contig 12683 bp, 6 predicted proteins | sample CB6_AW_1057_MG_FD_203505 | JGI IMG/M metagenome (GOLD analysis project Ga0310123, IMG submission 203505) | Marine microbial communities from Western Arctic Ocean, Canada - CB6_AW_1057 | ecosystem: Environmental > Aquatic > Marine > Oceanic | place: Canada: Western Arctic Ocean | collected... | reverse complement strand
ATCCGCTTCCCTCTTCCATGAAAGGGTAGCCATCTTGCCAAGTATGGAGCAAGAGATTATTTATAACAGGCTTGCTGCCATAAGTACCAAAGTTTACATACTGGTAATTATCATAGTCGGCATCGCCACGGATCTTAAAATCTGAATACTTTATAATTAGATTGCCAGAAGGGTCTTCAAAAAGGACATTTTCTATCCGATATTCTGGCGGTATTCTAGAAGAATAGTTTGACATGGGAGCCGAAGCCCTCATGTATAGTCTGCTATCTTTAGCGGTATAAGAAGGGTTTGTTACTTCACATTTATATCTAAATTTTCCGGTAGTGTATATAGCAGATGGCTGTATAAACGTATTTAGATCATCTGATATACGAAAGCTGTTGCCAAATGGTGTGTGGTAGGAACCAGTAAATATACCTTCATCTACACTGTCGTATATACCTGAATTACTGTTGCCTTCGTCTACAAAGTCTCCACCGTCAAAGCTGACATCTATATCATCAATGGGGTAAAGCTTATGAGAACAACCAAAGTCGTTAAAATCACCAGCAAACTTGTCGGTATAAGGAACTCGTAGTGTCCCATTTGCAACTAGATTTACATATGGGCCATGACTTTGTGTAAGACCCGGATCTATACCGCCACCCCTTGCGGTCAGCGTAAAGGGCGATCCATAATGACGAAACGGCGTTGGCGTAGATAGATAGCTAGCTCCGATTGAGCACTCTAAACTTGGCTCAAGTGTTTCAAGCCCATACTTATCAACGTCTAAAATAATCTCATTACCAAGATTATCGGTACAAGTAACTGAATATCTTTCTTGTCCAAACTGTGGTGGGAAATATGTATCTGGGTGAGGAGGATCTTGCCAGACACCACCAAGATGTATATCAGAACTGGCCCTACTTACTATTGTAGCTACAGCAAGAAGATTAACGGTGGCATTTCTAGTTCGTCCACAGCGGGCTTTTATAGAACCAGTGCCGATGACACCACGGGCCTTGACCATCGCTGGATTACACGACATCTTGGCCCGCAGGATACCTCCTGTGGATCTAAGCGTTCCGCTTCCACGTTTTACACATAGGCACTCTATAGACATTATCCGCTCCTGTCCTATAATACGCTGCTGTTAGTTTTTGGCTCTCCAGCATCATTGAATTTTAATTCCTTAATGCGTTCACCAATTTCATCCATCAACTCGCTCTTCAAACCGTCTTTAAGCTGTGCTAAGAAACTTGTACCATTTAAGTTAACATTAACATTTGTTGTGTCCAGCTTAATCTGGAATTTCATATTCTCTAACGACTTGATATTAGAGGCTAGGTTAGTATTAAATCTATCTAAACTAGAAGTTAACTGGCCAAGAAGTACTGGATCTAATCCAAAGCCGCCGCCTGCCGGAACCGTATTAGGAGTTCCACCTTGATAATAATTTACTTTTCCGCCCTGAGCAAGTCTTTGCAGACCACCTGAACCATCCGTAGACACCAAAGATCCACGGTTCAAAGATTGCAACATGCTCAGATTTTCTCCCTTGTTAACACTTTCTTTTCTTACGACAAACTCACCCGGAGTAAGCATGGCTGGAACCGTATCAGTTCCCCTAGGAACAAACATGCCCCTATTAGCATGTACAACTCCTCCCCACCGTCTTTCAATTTGCTTTGACGATTCCTTCAGTTTTTCTTTAAACGTAATATTGGCTGTTTGGATAGTCATATTAGCAGTTTGCACTTCCATTTCGGCCATGTCCGCAAGTGTCTGTCCGCTATCAGACATAGCCTTTGCCTGTTCTGTAATCTCACCCTTAATTCTCTCTTGTTCTGGAGTCTGTCCCGCCAACATTGCTGCCGCTTGTGGATCGACTACGCCGCGCTGTGCTAATCCACTTTCTGCCAAGGTTCTCTTTATCTCTTCTATTGATGTTCCACCTATTTCCCTTGCCCCTGCTGCCTCTGCCTTCTGAACATTTTTCAATGCTTCCCCGGCAGCTTCGGCTCCAAACATTTTCAACATATCTACATCTCCAGCAGCGGCAGCAGCTTGTGCCCCAGCAGCAGACTGTCCTTTCATAAAGCCTTCTATATCTCCCTTAAGCAATGCCTCAAGAGATTCTTTTTCCAAAGCGTTCTTCTTATCTAATATCTTCAATTCTTGGAACTTAGCCTGAATAAGTTTTTTCTGCACTGCAATCTGATCCTTCAGTGCTTTTTGTAGGCCTTTTCTCTGATCTTCTTCTAAACCACTTGCCCCGCTAAATCTACCAGACTTTCTACCTTCCGTCTCCAGCTTGGCAAACTTATTCATAATTTCAGTGGTACGCGCTCTCATCTCACCAGCATCGCCAGTTTTAAGATCTGCAAGCCCCAACCCACGCCCTGAGATATTAGCCTTTTCAAGCGTGGCGGCTCTCTTGGTTTCTTCCGTAACCGCAGGGCCACCAACCTTAGCAATAATATCAGCCGCATCCATGAAGACATCGACAGCGTTCTTTTGTGCGTTCTGAAGATTTTGCTCTGCCTGCATTCTTTGCTTAGTCAACTTAATCATGGTATTCGTATGCGCAGCCAATGCTTTCATGGCTGCAAGAGCAGGAGCAGCGGCCTTCTGCATATCTTCGCTCATACCGTCGATGACCGAAGATATATCAAGATCCCCACTAGCAATATCTCTCAATTGCTTATCCGTTAGTTTAGCAAGATGGCCCTCAATGATATCACCCTGCATGGTTCCTACCTTGTCGGCAGTCATCAAACTGCCCTTTAGAGACTCTCTCACAACTTCAGGAGCGGCATCCTTCTTGAACGTTAGGCCTGCTGCCTGTTGCGGAGCATTGGCCATAAAGGTGGCAGTGTCGGACATACTATCAAATCCTCTATTAACGGACTTTCCAAGCTCACTATTTTTACCAATATCTGCTTTTTGAAGTTGTTCCATGGTGGCCTTTCTTGCTTCTGCAATAACTTGGCCACCGCCTTGACCCATAGCCATATTTTTCATGGCTTCTTCTGTCTTAGCTGCGAGTCTAGCAAGAGCATTACCCCCTGTTTCTAGACCCGCAATAAAATCATTAACTGCTGAGTTTGCTGCACCAAAGACAGACGCGACTTTTATCAGATCCATATTGGCCTTAGCCAGTTTTCTATTCATTTCAGCTAACGCAAAGGCTGATCTTGCAGCATCCATCTCAGCCTCAGAGTTACCGATAGAATCACCGGCCATCTGTGCCATGGCCTCATTAAGCTCTTTGCGCGTTTTAACATTTGCACCAATAATACGTGCTCCCTGCATCTGTTTCGCAGCAATTTCTTTTTCTGATCTAACCCTCGCATCCCCGGTTATCAAAAGCTTTCCATCTGCATTTGATCTCTGATTAAGAGCCTGTTCGCTCTTCTTCATAGAAACATTGAAGTCATTAATATCGCTTGCATTCATGCCCTTTTCAGCAGCCTTGTCCATCATCGCAGTTTGGTCTTTTGAAGCGCTCTCTAGTCGTGCCTTGACAACCTTCGTTTCCATCTCCCTTTGTTTATTTTTCCAGTTCAGGATAGTCATTATCAAGCTACCAATTGCTCCAACCAAAGCACCGATGGCCATGCCTAGCGGACCAAACATTGCTCCCATCGCAGCCCCGGACATAGCACCCGACATCACCCCACCTAACGCCTCTGTTTTCATCATACCGCCGATACCCGCCTCAGCTTCATCAAATTCTCCCCCCTCGATTTGCTTTTCAAAGTTCATCTTCTGCATATCCGACACCATCGCCACCGCAGCCTGACCTAGAGCCATGACTCCACCAATGGCTTTACCCATACCCGCCATCTTATCATTAAGCTTATTAAACGAAGATTTAAGCTTACCTGCCACTCCTCGAACCGCACTTGTAAATTTACCGAGTGCTGCTCCTGCTTTCGGAAATCGCTGAGAAAACTTACTGACACCTGCTCCTGCTTGCTCCATTGCTCTAGTATATGCTTTCGCCGGATCAACCCCACGCGCAAGCTCCTTAGAATAAGCCTCAAGAAATTCCTTTTGTTTATTTAGTTTTTGGGTATAATCAGTAGTTGATTTGTCAAGGTGTTCCAGACCAATTGCAACCTTTTCACCGGCTTCGGTCTCTTTGCCACCAACCGCAGTAGTAATCTTACTAGCCGTAATTGTATTTTCCAAATTCTGCTGCGCATGAATCGGTCCCATACCGCTTGGGTCGTCGGCTCCATACTCAGCTACGTTACCTAACCGATCTCGTTCCTTTTGTGCTTTAGCAACCCTTTTCTCTGCTTCTACCTGCCGATCAGTTGCTTCTACAAGGAACTCGGCATTAGCAGCAGTCTCATCCATTAGTTCATTATGATATTCTTTCGCAGCATTCAATTCCTCCTGTGCTGCTAGTTCCTGTGCATTAGATTCAGCTAAATAACCAGCATGTTCTGCGGCAGTAAGATTTTTGTCAGCCATATCCTCGGCAAGACTTGTACGCTCCTCCCCAATCGCCAGAAGCCTAGCTTCAAGTGCAGCTTGCTTTTCGGCTAATGCATTAGCTTTTGTTCGAAGAGCAACGGCTTTCTCTTCCGCCGCAAGAACAGCGTCTGAACCTTTTCTGTCCAAGTCAGAATCTGATCCAGCCGGGACTGGTACTACGGCACGTTGTGCTCTAGCAACCGCGTCGGCTGGAGGCAGTGGAAAGCTCGTCTTGTTTCTTGCCATGCCTGCTGCTGTTTGCGCCTCAGAGACTACATCTCGCTGGGCCACAATATCTGCATCGGAGGCAGTCGTCATAAACCTCGATTCGGTAGGTGCAAATCGAGTACCAACACTGCCCATCGCCATAGTTGGATCTTTAGCTGCCGCAACTTCCGCCTCAGCTTCAGCCATTTCTTTTGTCTTAAATACCGGGCCAGTACCAGAGTCGGCTCCACCACCTTCCGAAGTAGTAACATTTTGTGCTTGTATATTTACTTGCTGAGCCTGAACTTGCATCTGCTGTACTGCAACTGCTCCTGCACCGGCACCACCGCCAACTATAGTCCCACCACCAGCTTGAGCTTGCGACTTAGCCTTATCTAGTTTTTCCTGTGCCCTTGCTAATCTATTTGCGTTTTCTTTTTGTATTCTAGGATCTGTGGCAATATCAGGTCGATCTGCCTGTCTTACAGCATCAGCACCCGGAACTTCTCTTTCCCGCACCGTCTGTCTCGATTGTATCATCCTGTCAAGTTCTGCCTGCTCCGTTCCTACTTTATCCTCCGTAGATACAACATTTCGTTCTCTCGCCGCTGTAACTTCTCTGTTAGTAGTCTCCGTAAAGTCTTGCTCAGCCCGATTAGCTTTATGATCTGTAACAGTCCTATCTCTTCTTACTGTGTCAAGTTGCCCTGATGCACTTACCTCTTCATTGTCCAACTTTGCCCCTTCTGTTCTGAACCGCTCTTCTGCTTCAGCAGAATCAGCTTGAGCAACATCGTGCCTTTCTTGAACCGTCACCCCCTCTTGTTGCACCCTTGCAACCTTTTCCTCGGCTCCAGCTTCCTCATACGCAGCATCCGCAGACTTCTCATCAAGACGAGTACCATATCTTTCAGCCGCGCCAACGTCGTCGGAGGCTTGAGCAGAGTCAGCGCGGGCCTCTCCGATTTTTTCCTCCTCGACCACAATCCTAGCCTGTATGCTTCGCATTTGCTCGCTAGCTTGGGATGTTGTTTTGGCACTTTCTACCCCAGACCCAATACCCTCAAGCGCTTCCTTTCCTTTCGGGCCATACGGTCCTGCCTCCCTAGCCATTGCCCCTATTTCTTTTATGCTCATACCTGCCGCTTGGGCCTTCTTAACCCACTCGTCTCCACTCTCTATAGCCTTTTTACCAGCTTCCTCAACCGCTTCGGCGTGTTTGCCAATTCTATCACTGATGAACGCAAACATCATTCCAGCCTTCATGGTGTGCTTGACTATCGAATCTAGCTCATCTTTTTGGGCATCAGTGGCTCCTGTCAAGTCAGCAAGAGCATCGGTTGCCATCGGAAGAGCGGCAGAAAACGCCATGATCGCCATCATGCCACCGCCACCCATTATTCCTCCACCACCGCCACCACCGTTTTTGCCACCTTCTGCAAATGTGCGTGGGCCACCAACGATACCACCAGAAGCAAAACCTGCTACACCGCGAGAGTTCATGCGGTTGAGATTACCGTACCCAATGCCTTGGGCAGACTGCTTATTAACAACAAACTCGCCGGGAGTGAGAAGAGAAGGAACGGTGTCTGTTACAGAACCGCCCTTAGCAAACCGCATCGGGGTTTCATTCGCAAAGCCTGAAACTACAGCATTCTGAAGTAACTCGCTTCCATCCCCAGAATTTATAGTATTTAATGTCTTAGTCGCTATCTTTTTCCATGAGCCTTTCATGTTTCTTTTGGCGTCGGCTGACTTAAGATTTCCTATTGGGCCATACAGCAGTTCTAAGGATTTTTTATGGGTGGCTAGGCTCGGGAAATCAAAAGATGACTCTCCTCCTCCAACCTTTGCTCCTGTCAGAGCAGAAACTAACCCCTCTTGCACGTAGCCCTCTATGGATTGTACCGCTGTGTTGTCCTTTGAAATTAGCTCTTTAATGGTCTTATCATAGGACTTCTTATTTGGCTTTATTGTGTTTCCTATACCATTAAGAACACTAGATATAGCTTTAGACTTTGTAATATCATCAATGGCCTCTTCTAGTTTCTTGCTGGCTATTTCTGAAGCTACGTCTGCCACAGCGGCAGTGATTTCTGTATCCCCTTGGCCTAATAACATTCCTTTCATTCTACCGCCGATGGCAACACTTTTAGAGCTTTGAAATCCTGCTGGCATTGTCCCCTTCAATAGGCTTAGCCCCTTTGTTCCCTTACCTACTGTCTTCAGATTTAAACCCTTTGAGGACAACTTGCTACCGGGATTCTTGAGTAGCGTCTGGTCCCACGTTCCTGATACCCCATCTTTTTCGATGGCGGATCTTTGATTTCTTGCCGATAGACTGTCCCAGCGGATACTAGCATCTGAATCCGTCAAGTCCCTTGTCATGCTCTTCTTTTGATCTTGAAGTGATGTCTTTGATGAAGCCTGATATTTCTTGGACCCCGGTTTAGACCCAGAGGTCTGCCTTGCTAATAGGTCAGCCAAAACTTGCCGATTGGTTATTTTCCCTATATTTGAATATTTTTGTCTAGAGTCCCTATCTTCTCCCTTGGAAGGGACTAGGAAAAACCCTCCAACAGTGCCGTCCTGAAGATCAATAACCGGACCACCCTTAGCATACTTATTCATTCCTGCTAAACGATCAGAGCCAATACTCTTAACGCTAGACTTCTTAATAACAAATTCACCCGGCGTAAGCATAGCAGGAACAGTATCTCTATTACCACTCCCCGGCACCATACCGCCGCTAGCAAACTTGGTAGCTCCACCCGCACCGCCTTTTCCCATTCCGCCCATCACACCACCCGCAAAACCTTGAATCCCACTAAAGATTTTAATTGCGGCTAGCGCAGTTAACATAGGAATCAACGGAGTAAGAGCATCAGCGATCTTAATAAGAGCCGAAGCTAAAGAGAGGGCAGTATTGGCCATGACTTGGAAAGTCTTACTTTCCGTCACGGTTCTTATCAAAGCAAGAAATTCTTCTTTAACTTTGGTTATCTTAACAGCTAAAGTCTCCTGAGCAGTTGCGGCATCTTTAGCTAGAGTATCTCCCCCCTGCATTGCCACGTTAAGAGCTTCTTGCGCTACAGCAAATTGTTGCAACAATGGTAAGACCTTACCAATTTGCCTAAATCCACCAAGCTGTTCAGCTATTTGAACGAACCTCAAATCTCCGGGTTCCAGACCAGACATAGCGTCAGATAATCTTCTTATAGCTTCATATGGGCCAACAAATTTACCTTCCGCATTAACTAACTCAACACCTAGCTCTTTTAAGAACTTAATAGTAGAGGGGCGTTGTATGCGAGTAAAGATAGTTCGTAGACCGGTAGCGATAGATTCAGCGGATTCTCGCGTAGTAGCTCTGACAGAAGTGAATAGAGCTATGAGTTCATTCAAGTCACCACCGGCAGCTTTAAACACACCACCAGTACGACGAATAACTGCGATAAGATCACCGGCTTCAACAGCAAATTGACCGGCTACAGCATTGATAGCACCAAGCTGCTTTTCAATAGCTTCTGCGCCTTTACCAAACTGATTGAAAATGGCAACGACGCCTTCAGCAGTTTGTGCTATATCTGTAAACGTAGGAGCTAACTCGCTCTTAGCTAACGCTTCTAGGGCTATCTTAGTTTCTTGAGCACTAAGGCCCGCTTGAGATAGTGTACGGGACACTTCGATAAGCTTAGCTGAGCTAACGCCTAGATTTGTAGAGAGCTTAGTAATCTCCTTAGTAAGACCCTTAAGCTCACCCATGGTTTTACCAGTAACCTGAGCAACTTTAATTAGCTGTCTCTCAAAATCTATGGCTTCAGTTACAGCGCCACCCAGACCACGAGTAAATAATCCCACGGCTCTGGTGGCTATAGAAAATGCCGCAAACCGCTTAATAGATACAGCAAAAGCCTTGCCCATCCTGTCGGCTGAATCAGTAACTTGCTTTACGCTCTGATCAACCTTCTTAAGATCGGCTTGTGCTCTTGACGCTCCTTCTACACCAACCTTAACCTTAACGCCGTCAAGTTGGCTTTGAATTTGTCGAACTATTGCCTGTACATTACGCGGTGCTTGTAGCTGTAATTGTGCAGTCAGTACAAATTTTGCCATTTGCAGCCTTCTATGTGCTTAGACATGACTACACTATCCGCTAGTTTTCCGTGGTGTCTTGCGTTTCTGTCACTGGTTGTGTTTCAGTTTCTTCAATATCTTTCTTGACTTTTTCCAACTTAACTTTACTGCCGTCATCATCTATGAAATCAACAGCAAACTCATAGTTTCCATCTCCATCCAAAGGATTTCCATGAATATCTACCCTGCTGCCATCAGAAGCAAGATACTCTCCCACGTTGTTAATAAGGTTGCCCTTAGTATCAACAGTATGTCCTTCAGAATTGATTAAACTCAAATCTGAATTAACCATCTGAAACTTTGAAAGAAATCTATTCTCAGGCAACTTAGCTTCAAAATCTTTATTGATTGCATACATCATCTCAGCAATAGAAGCCGCAGCCTGATATGCAATAGCGTCCTCAGCCTGCTTCTCATAATCTTCTACGCTATCATAGATTTTATTACCCTTATCGTCAAAGGTACAGTGGGCAACAATATAATCAAACTTTGCGTTTTCAGAAAGGCTTTCTGCCGTGTTGGTTTCCAAGGTAATCTTTTCCGCCAACAGATCTCTTAACTTGGCCCTCTTCCTTCGCATTTTCAAAGCAATGTCTTTAGCGTCAGACAACTTAATCCGTTTCTTTCGAGTTCCACGCTTGACGGAGGCATCACTATTACCAAGGTATAGCTCCTTTTCAAGGTCATTAATCGCTTCAGCAACATCGTCCTTTTCCTTCTCTTTGTCTACCCCCCAGATGCCCTTTTCCTTCATGAACTTATCAAGCTCCTGCTTGGTCATGACACCATCCTTAATACATTTTGTCCAGACTAATGCTCCAATACGAGCAGCCTCTGTTTGAACTCTATTAGAAGGACGTTGTACTACGATAGTTGTTTTCTCATCTGGCTTATCTGGATCTATTACCACTTCCACAGTTTTCTCATTTTCTTTCTTAGGCATTATTGTCCCTCCTTTGTGATCATAGGCATTTCTATTGTATACTTTAGCCACTCAACTTTATATTGAGCTAGTTCCGCATCTACATTCCTCGATTGATTATTTCCTTTATCTAATATTGAAGACCTTACACCTTGGTACAATTCCTTCATGATGGTCTGCTCTTCAGTCAAAGGAGAACCATCTTCATTACTCCATAGAAATCCAAAGCTTTCTTCCATAGCGCTCAGAGCGCCTATCATTGTGGTCTCTATCTTTTTCTTAATGATTTTAGATAATCTATCCTTAGAGTCTACTGTATACTTATCCACTCTCTGTTGTTTATAGTTCGCTTTCCCTCTTATTAAATCTGCGTAGTTATCATCCATCTTTTTACCTCCCAAACTTTCCTTTGTATTGTTCATGAGCTTGATTCTGTAGCTTTATCTTCTCATCAACAAATTGACCCTGCTGAGTGGAACCGCTCTCGCGTTTCATTATAGCCTCTCTTTGTCTCTTCACTACAGTCGCGTTCATATCGTTCATAGACTCAACTCTATCCGCATCCTCCTTAGAACCGACCATCATAAAGACTTCTCCAGCGTTTTTAATTTTATCGTTTTGAACAGAACCTTCAAATTCGGCCTCCATTTTATCATTCTCTCTCTTATTACGCTGGATTATAAACCACCCATCCAACATGTCGTCATCATCAATTACATCTTCGTTAGGACAATCCATAGACTCTTGAATATTATCATACATCTTAGCCCATATTACTAAATTGCGTTGATCAATATTAAGTTCTCTGTCTTTATTCAAGAACAAGGGGCTACTAGCCCTTTCATGAATTACCCACAGAGATCTCCAAGGTTCGTTTCTAGCTAACTCTCTAATCTGTCTTTCGTTTAACAACGAAGACCTATAAAAAGTTAACACATATTCTAGTGATACCGCCTTAAAATCATATGGTGATCCATTCAAAGTAGTACAATGTTTAATAACCCATTCCCACTTGGCCTGTTCTGCCATACCTTCACAGGTATTAGCATGGTATATTTTTTTCTTTAGTATCATATCAGCTTGTTGTTCTTCTCCAGCGCGAATATACTTTCTGATATGCTCCCTTTTTTCAACATTATTTCTAGCAGTATAAATTTCTGTCTTCAATTTCTCCATATCTTTTTCCAGACCTTCTTCTCTTTCCTCATCTTCTTCTGTCCAAAGACCCTTTGACTCCATCCAATCTAGCATCTCGCCTTCATCCATGACTTCATCCATATAAGCCATATCATACGCTTCAGCATAGACTTGACATGCTTCACATGACTGTTCTATTGTAAGAGTATTAACTTTTAGATCAAACCCTCTATGCCGAATTGTAACTATGCCAGACCGTAATACAGATATAAAATACTCCCGTTCATGCTGTTTCATATAAAAACCTCACGACGGGAGTATAATATCTGTCATAATACACCATCCTTCCTGAGCAGTACAACAAACTCGCTATCCTGAATTGCTATCGCAAGTTGTACTACTGTGTCCGTGACGGTAATAGCCCGCCAAAATTTTCTAACAAGTGGTCGCTTCTCTATGAACAAGAGCGTTCTGATCAGTATCATAAAGACCTTTCGCCAGATCTTGCATATGTAATACTTCTAGTTCGTTAAAGTTAGCATAACTATAACTAATACTAACATTACCACCCGTTGCATCGCCTCCACCGTAACTTACCGATGACAGCCGATTACTTGCACCAAGATCAAACACCGTAGAATCAAGCAAGTGAATCTGGATGGACTCTTCGCCTGTGTTATCGCCAGAAGCTGGAGTACAGAACAAGGCTGGATCACCGTCTTCATACGCACCAATAAAATCACCAGAGACAGCAATGGCTTCAATATCACAAGTTACCTCAATCGGGAAACCGGGAGAGCGGAAGTAAGGAGTCTTACGACCAAGCTCTAGGATGTCTTCACGAGAGAAGTCCGTACTAATGGATATATTCTGAATATGAACTAGAGGTTCACCGGTGTTCCCTGCGAGAGCGTTGCCTGCGGAAGTGCCGGTCACTCCATAAACCCCTACGGGAAAGATGCATTTGCTTAGCAGCACGTTTTCACGTCTTTGGATACCACCACTACCAAACTGACTTAGTCCCAAAGGTGCGTCTGGTACATTAGTTGATGAGTAGCTCTGTTGCTTACCAAACGCTGTACCATCACTAGTTAGATGCTTTCCTGTACTGCCAGTAATCCACTCCTTGTTATTACCCTGTAAAGTAATAGATTCAGTGCAGTTGCCATCTACGGGGATGGTATAGCTGATTGAACCAATATACATACCAGAGCAATAAACTTCAACATCCGCTTCGCCTTTATTCCCCGAATCTGTTACAGAGTCATAGGCATCACTATAGATACCAAGGCTCAAATCGCATCGTGATTTACCACGACCAACCAAACCAACAGAATCTGGAGAGGGACTAGCCAAGTGATAAAGAAGAGGATATCCATCGAGAACCTTCTCCATGGTCACTTCCACATCCGGCAAGCCTTCGATGTTTTCGTAAATTTGGATCTGGCCAAGCTCAAAAGCCTGTTCCAGATTGAAGTTTGTCGTTATACCTACGCTCTGCACACCGTGTGCGACAGTATGCGCACTCGCAGAAGCCGCTGTACCGTGATTAGCCAGTCCGACTATTTGGCAGGCGTAGAAAATTCTATTATTAGCAGCCATTATTCTCTCTCCTGTAGAAAGTTAGAAAATCTCTATTTTATTATACACAAAACCTAAATATCTCCGTGAATCACCCCAGCAGTAAGTTTTACAATGCCGCCGTATAAGTTGGTATTTATAGACTCCATACCTTGAACAGAAGAATTGGATAGTCTAAGATGTCCTCCATAGTGATTCTTTACCAGATCTGGATACCTCATGGCCCCAGAAA
>Ga0310123_10003238_pt1 | contig 12684 bp, 13 predicted proteins | sample CB6_AW_1057_MG_FD_203505 | JGI IMG/M metagenome (GOLD analysis project Ga0310123, IMG submission 203505) | Marine microbial communities from Western Arctic Ocean, Canada - CB6_AW_1057 | ecosystem: Environmental > Aquatic > Marine > Oceanic | place: Canada: Western Arctic Ocean | collected... | reverse complement strand
GGAGCGGCTGCGAAAGAGGACATGCAAGAGGATCAATGAGCCGCCAGGCCGGTTGACCTTACATGATACTGGCCAGCCAACCTCCGTCGACAACGAGGGAGGTACCGGTGATCCACTCGCCGTCAGAGGATGCCAGGAAGACACAAGCTCGCGCGATATCCCGCGGCTTTCCGATGCGCGGCAACAGGGTTTTGGCGATGCATTCTTCGATTTGTTCAGGCGTCAAGTAATCCTGGATGGCGGTTTCTATCATGCCAGGGCAAATCGCGTTGACGGTAACGCCGTGCTTACCAAGCTCCACAGCCAGGTCTCGTGACAGGTTGACGACCGCGGCTTTGGCGCTCGGGTAGGCTGGTCCGCCGCCGCCCCGTTCGCTGTGGATCGAGGATATGTTGATGATGCGCCCGCCGCTGGAATCCTTCAGATGGGGAATCGCAAATTTGCTGGCCACAAAGACAGCGCGATAGGTGACCGCGGTGACACGGTCCCAATCTGCCAACGACATGGTCTGGCTGTCGGCGGGGATATGGATTGCCGCATTGTTTACCAGAATATCCAGGCCACCGAATTGTCCGACAGTCTGGTCGATCATGCGGGCGACTTGCCCGTCATCCGCGACGTCGGTCTGGATGAAGGCGGCTTCGCCACCGAGCCGCTCGATTTCTTCAGCGGTGGACGTCGTCAGGTCGGTATCATAGTACTTGCCGGTTTTGGGGGCTTCCTGCAGGTCGGCAACGACCACCTTGGCGCCCTCTCGGGCCAATTCGATAGCGATACCCCGACCGATTCCCGAGCTGCCACCGGTGACGATGGCAACGCGATTAGACAAGCTCATTGTGAATAATCCATTCAATGACAACCGAGTCGCGAATTAGAGTTCCATCTTACCGCATACGACCTAACAGGGGGAGTATTGATAATCAACCACAAAGGTCACCCCTTGGGTGGTGTCTAGCTCGAAGGTCGTCGTCCCGCCGGGGCAGGCCCGACGGAGATGAGATGTTGGTAAACCTAATTCGACTGTCCCATTTCTCGCAGAAGCCCCCGTCCGGCTTGTCCGGCAGGAGCATAAGTTTTTTTAGCTACAAACCGCCCCCAGGTTTTTATATCGCCTGGTGCATTCATGTCTTTTAAGATTCGGACGTTGAAACGGCGAATTAGCCTGAAAAACTTGCGATCCTGCCGGACAAGCCGGACAGGGGGCGTTGGTGTTTAGCGGCTTGTGACTAGCTAAAAAAACTGATTCACCCACGGCCAAGGCCGAGGGGGTCTAAGCCAAAGAAAATCGTTAGTTGCAAAAGTGTCAAAGCCTCCAACTGCGGCGGGGAGGGGGGGGGATGGGCGCAGCCATGGTAGCTGTCAACCTGATTCACCTGCGAGCAAGCTCACAGGGGTCTCTTTGTAAATTTAAATGAAGGTTTTCGATGCATTGCATGTTGAAAGGGCTGGTCTTACGACTTCAGCTACCAAAATCCTTCACGGCATTGGCACAAGTGGCGGGGCTCTTGATCACCGTCGCACCCTATCCTCGTCACAGCGGACCCAGCCCACACCAGGTAGTACTCATTGGGTACGCGCTGCTTTATACTACCACTAGATGCCGAAATCTGCTCTTGTCAGTTGTACGCTCTCCCATCAGGAATTGGCCATGAAGTTTGGCTGCAGATCGTGCGGATGCGACACATTGAAAGTCAAGCGTCATTGGCAGCTTGACGCTTTGGCTTTCGTTGTCCGATTGGTTCTGCTGTCAGCCGTCGTTGCCGCGGCGCCACGGACGACACTCGGCGAGGAGGCGAACGAAAGTCCCGAGATCACACCGGCAGACGTTTTTGCCGGGGTCGCTTCGGTACGAGCGGAAGTTGAATTGCTACGTCACTACATGGGAAAACCCCGCAACGAGCAGCCGGAGCTGGGCGTAAAAAGGGCCGCTCCCCGCGAGGTCTATTTCCAGGCGCTCACACTGTTTGTCAAAGCCGATCGTTTTTGTTTTGAACAGATGCGCCAGCGAACCCCGCAGGTTGAGTCACCTGCTGGCGAGCCCCAGCCGGAGGATGTGCGCCGGGTTGTCGACGTGGTGCTGGACTGCGTGCGGCAGGTCAAGAAACATTATGACGTTGAACTCAAGGCGGCTACCATTGAGGTCGAGCCTGGCAAAACGCCCACAGATGTGTTCGCAGCATCGTGCAGGCCAATCGGCAACTCAATCTGCTTCTCGACGAGCGGTTTGCACCGAGCGACGTCTTTCAATAGGTCACGTTGGCAGTGGGCTATACGGCCCAGTTGCTCAAGCCGTATCCCGGGGCGGAACTGATTCCCGAAGAACCCGTTTTTGACCCGGGCAAGACGCCGGGCGATGTCTATCGCCGGCTGCTGGGCTGCTTCGAGAAGCTGCGGGAGATTGCCGCCGCGTCGGGGGAAGAAATGCTTGAATTGGAGGTCGATGTCGCGCTGATCGACGTCGCCGAGCCGAGCGACGTGTACGACGTGGCTTCGCTAATCGTGGCGGAGTTGGCTCACTTGCACGCCCAACTCCCGGGCGGGGAGCCGCCTCGGGAAATTTATTACGTCGGCCGCAAGTTTCCCGCCGACGTGTACCAGCGGGTCGGCATTTTGGAGCAGCAACTTGTCCAATTAGATAAATATGTCGGCTCGCAGCAACAGGTATCCGGCGAGTGACTTCCGCGCCGAAACCCGCTCTGGACCGACAGAACCGCACCGCGGCAGTGGGGACGGGAAGCTTGCGGACAAAGCTGTTGTGGTCCCACCTGTGGGTCGCGGCCATTGGCCTCTTGATGTTGCTGGTCACGCTACTGGTTTCGGTGTGGATGCGGGGGCACTCGCAGCGTTTGGCAACCGTGCGGCGACCGACGGTACAAAACTCGATGCTCGTCCAGATCGGAGTCCAGCAATCGCTGGCCAGTTTGCGGGGCTGGATGGTGCTCGGAGAACCCAAATTCAAGAGTGAGCGCCGGCAGGCATGGGCCGGCAAAATCGCACCTGCCATGGCCCAGCTGGAGAGCTTGAGCGCACATTGGACCGACCCGGCGAACGGCCGTCGGCTTGTCGATCTGCGCGTGGCGCTCATCAAACTCAAAGAAGCGCAGTGGTGGGTGGAAGACGTTGCCCAAACGCCCGGCAACGAGCCGGCCCGCGTGATGTTCAACGGCGACATACGGAAAATCCATCGTAATCTTGCCGCTGCCATTACTCCCTTGGTCGCCATCGGGCAGGGGCGGTCGGCGGAGGATCAACACCCGTCGCTGCAGGAAGCTTTGCACGCCTTGCAGGTCGACTACTTGCGTTGCCACTGGGCTCTCGGCGCCTACGTTGATCAACGAGCCCCATCCGATCGCTCGATATTTGATGCCGCGATCAAAGCGGCCTACGGCCACGTGAGGGCGATCACCGCCGAATGTGAATTTTTGGATCGCGAGCAACATGAGTTGTCCGCTGCGCGCCCCGCTCCACGGCCCAACGCAACGGCTGCGCCCTTCGCAGCAATTCGTCCCTCTCAGGCATTTTAGGTCGTAAGTTGTTTTTGCGTACCCGGTTGTGTCGCGGGCTGCTCGCCGGAAGCAGAGGCTGCTGAGCATATTTTTCTTCTCGAAAAACGGAAAAACGGCCCCGGTGCTTGGCTCGGGGCCACCGTTTAACGAAGACAAGGGCTCAACTGCGTCGCCCTAGCGGATAACAGGGCGTGACGTCATCCGAATGGCCGCTGCCGCAATCCCCACCGGGACAGGTCGACAGTGCGCCGAGCAAGTCGATTTCCGCGAAAAACTCGATGTAATCGCCCGGGCGCACCGGGCTCGCCTTCATGAAATACTGGTGGGTATCATGGGTAAGCCCAGTACACATGAACACGTTCATGACATCGTGCCCGTGTAGTTCGGCTTCGACTAACGGCAAGCCAGCACCCGCCGCCAATGCCCGCGTCAGATTCGAGTGGCAACAATGGTGGTAATCGACAGGACTCAAGGTTGTTAGCGGATGCGTGCATTTTACTGTATTCACGATTCGATAGGGGATGTCCTCTTTTTCTGGTTTTCGAGTAAAATGCCGGAGTCATGCAATTGAACGAACCAGAGCTCGAACAATTCGATCGCGACGGCTACCTGTTTTTCCCCAATGCCTTTAACGCCGACGAAGTCGCTGTGCTCAAGCAGGCCGCGCGCGACGTCTATGATCTGCAACGCGAAGAAGTCTGGCGCGAAAAATCGGGTGTGGCGCGTACGGCGTTTGCCGCGCATACCTATAACGATGCCTTCAGACGCCTCGGCGCGCACCCGCGCCTGATCGAGCCGGTGATGCGCTTGCTCGACGGCCCGGTTTACATGCATCAATACAAAGTGAATGCCAAAGTGCCTTTCGATGGTGAGGTCTGGCAATGGCACAAGGATTACGGTACCTGGGCGCGTGACGACAAGATGCCCGAGCCGCGCGCGATGAACATCGCGGTGTTCCTCGACGACGTGACCGCCGCGAATGGGCCATTACTGTTTATCCCGGGCAGCCACAAACAGGGCGTGGTCGAAGCCGGGCACGATTTGGAGACCACCAGTTACCCTTTATGGACGCTGGACCGAGAAACCGTGACCCGGCTTTACGCTCAGGGCGGATGCGTCGCACCCACCGGCGACGCCGGCTCGATGCTGATGTTTTCGAGCTTGCTGGTGCATGCCAGCCCACCCAATATCAGCCCGATGGATCGCACCATTGTTTATTTGTCCCTGTGTCATGTCGATAATCACATCCGCCAGTTCAAACGCCCCGAATGGGTCGCGCATCGTGATTTCACGCCGATCGAGCCGCTGCCCGACGATACACTGCTCGATCTGGTCGGGTAGGTTTCATGTATCTTTATTCATCGCTGATTCAGCGCGAGGCCGATAGCAACCCGGTGCGGGTGGGTCTGATCGGCGCGGGCAAATTCGGTTCGATGTTCCTGGCGCAGGTGCCGACGACCCCGGGACTGGTGGTTACTGCCATCGCCGATCTCGATCCCGCAATGGCGATAAAACGCTGCCGCGAAGTCGGCTGGGAAGATGCCCGCGTGGTCGACACCGAGTTCGTCGATGACGCCGAAGTCATGATTCGCGGGGATAATGTCGATGTCATCGTCGAGGCCACCGGTCACCCTGCCGCCGGCATCAAGCACGCATTGTTGTGCGCCGAGCACGGCAAGCACATCGTCATGGTCAATGTCGAGGCTGACGTTTTGGCCGGTCCCTATCTCGCACAACAGGCGAGCGAAGCCGGCGTGGTTTACTCAATGGCCTACGGCGACCAGCCCGCGCTAACGATGGAAATAATCGACTGGGCACGCAGTTGCGGCTTTAATGTAGTCGCTGCCGGCAAGGGCACCAAGTATCTGCCCGAGTATCACCAATCGACCCCGGATACCGTCTGGTCGCATTACGGCCTCTCCGCGGTGGAAGCCGCGGCCGCCGGCATGCGCAGTCAGATGTTCAATTCCTTTCTCGACGGCACCAAGTCGGCAATCGAAATGGCCGCGATCGCAAATGCCGCGGGACTAAATGCTCCGAGCAACGGTCTCGCGTTCCCACCCTGCGGCGCCGACGACCTCGCGCAAGTGTTGCGCCCGCAAGAAGTCGGCGGCCAACTCGAGTGCGCGGGCCAGGTCGAAGTCGTATCTAGCCTCAAGCGTGATGGCAAACCGGTCGAGCGCGACCTGCGTTGGGGCGTGTATTGCGTATTCGAAGCGCCCAACGACTATAGCGCGGCCTGTTTCCGGCAATACGGCATGAACACCGACGACAGCGGTCGCTACTCGGCGATGTTTAAACCCTTTCACCTGATCGGTCTCGAACTTAACATTTCGATCCTGAGCGCCGCGCTCAGTGGTCGCCCCACCGGCGCAGCGTTGGGTTTCAACGCCGATGTAGTCGCAGTGGCCAAGCGCGATCTTGCAGTCGACGAAACTCTCGATGGCGAAGGTGGTTTTACCGTTTGGGGTCGTATCATGCCAGCCGCGGATAGTGTTGCCGCGCAAGCCCTGCCAATCGGGCTCGCCAGCGACGTCAAGCTAACCGCGCCAATCAAGCAGGGCCAGATCATTGCGCTGAACGATATCGATGCCGACACCGACGCGCAGGCCTGGCAGGTGCGCAATGCCATGTTGCGGGCCTTCGCCTGAATAGACTATTCGATTTCTAGGGGTTGAATTAAAACTGCTACACCAATCTCGCGTTGGCGAGGCCCGCCCAGTTATCCCCACCTGTCTCGTATTCGACTGTCTTTCAGGATGCTCTGAGTTCAGACACCAGGTCTCTGATCGAACTCCCTGCCGATGGCGCATTGTCCGGAATCGCCACGGACCTCAACGGAAACGGCTTCGACGATTTGATCCTGGGCTGTTACGAGAATGGGATTAGCACGATCGGCGTCAACTCGATCATTTATTTCGGCTCGAAATTCGGCTGGAGCGAGCGCCAGCAGCAACGGCTGCCGACTCCGGCTTGTCGATCTGTCGCTGCCGGTGATTTCAATGGTGACAAGAAACCAGACTTGGCATTCTTGTGTGATGGCATTCTGCGGGTATTCTACCAATCCGACTTGGGTTTTGAACCCAAACGAAATGTCGACCTGGATATCACAGGCGCCCATATCGCTCAGCACGACTTGGACCAGGACGGCTACGCGGATCTGATCGTTCGCTCACGGGACGGTTCTGTGGCCGTCCACTGGGGCGGTCCAAACGGCCTCGATCCAAACCATCGGTTGGCAATATCCGGCGTGGATGCCGACGTCGATGCGACGCGGTCCACAACTTCGGGCGACGTCAGTCAAGCCGAACGGGTTGAGGATGCGACGCCATTGGTCAATGTGATCCTACTGCCGTCACCGCACGTATTCGTCGCGCGGAAAAACAACGTGCAGCTGATACCGATCTCGACGGATCGCCGATCTGAATAACGACGGTTGGCTGGACCTGGTCGTGCCACAGGTTGGCTTCGATCGCAGCTTGATCCTTTGGGGAGGACCGGGAGGATTCAGCATGGACCGTTACCAGATGCTTTCTGTATTCCACGCGGCTTGCGCGCGAGCCCAGGTTCTGGACGAAGAAGCCTACCACTATCATTCCAAGATGATCATGAAAGACGCCCGCGTCGGTGGTGCCTGGACGTGGCACCAGGACTACGGTTACTGGTACCACTACAGCGTGCTGCGGCCGCAGCTGGCCAGCTGGTTCATTGCTGTCGACCCGGCCACTCTCGAGAACGGCTGCCTGCAGGTCCTCCGCGGCAGCCACCGGGTGGGGCGGTTGGAGCACGTCCGTTCCGGCGATCAGGTGGGCGCGGATCCGGACCGCGTCGCGGAGGTCCGGAAACGTCACGAGCTGGTCCACGTCACGATGGAACCCGGCGACGCGCTGCTGTTCCACTGCAACCTGCTGCACCGTAGCGACCGGAACGAATCAGAGCATCCGCGCTGGTCCATGATCTGCTGCTACAACGCCCGCAGCAACGAACCGTTCCAGGAATCGAAGCACGCGCCCTACAGCCCCATCGACAAAGTGGACGACCAAAGGATCAAGCAAGTCGGCATCAAGCGGTTCGCCGACGACACGTCCGACGTCGCCTGGCTGGATATTGAGCGCAATTCAATGGCAAGTCTGCTGAAGGATCCGGGAGCGGGGAAGGCCGAAGAACCAACAGGCGATTGAGAATAGTTTAGAGGCAATCGGGGGGAAACCTGCGCTGACTCTTGAACCGCAGAGTATCGAACAAGGAATAACGAATGTAGATGTAAGAGAAGCCGTGGCCAGCGAGAAACGGGACGAATTCCACGTCACTTCGGCGTTCGAAGTTCCTTGTTCGAAATTCTGCGGTTCAAAAGGAGCCACGTACACGCCCGGAACCCGTCCCCGATTCCCAAACCGACGGACTCCATCTTCCCCCCTACTCGTCACTCGCTCCCCGTTTTTTCTTCCGGCCCTGGCTCCAGCGCGACGCGACACGTTCGACGACGGCGTCGATTTCGGTCGAATCCAGCAGTCCGTCTCCATCTGCATCGGCCCGGTCGAATTTATTTTGCAGGTGCTCGGGGGCTTCGTCGAGTGATATTTTTCCATCCCCGTCGGCGTCCGATTCCAGGATCCGCTTGCGGATTCGTTCTCCAGGTCCCTCCTGCCCTGCGGTACTTGCCTGCACCTGGGCGTCGTTCCCGTGCAACTCTTTGTGCGAAAGTTCGCCATCATGGTCCTTGTCCAGAGCATTTAACGACGAGCTGGCGGAGGCCAATTCAGTTGCAGAGAGTGCGCCGTCGTGGTTCGTGTCCAGCGCCCGCATAATCGCGTGCCGACCATGGCCCTGAGATGATGGGCGCTGCTGTTACTTCCGGTTCGACTGGTTCGCCGATTGTCGTGCCCTGAATTCCTGCATGTGCCGTTCAAATTGCTCTGTGAATTCACCCTCGGTCACCTCGCCGTTTCCGTCGGCATCGACCTGGTGAAAACGGTTTTTCATCCGTTCGGGCACTTCCTCGAGCATCAGAATTCCATCGGCGTCATTGTCGAATCGCCGAAAGATGTCGGCCGGTCCCGGACGGTTGCCGAAAGAGGCTCCAGCCCCGGCGGCGGTCGTCGTGACCGGCGGATTCGTCGTACCGACGACGAATTCATCGCGATTCAGTCGTCCGTCGCCGTTCACATCCGACGTCCGCAACAGGCGTTCGAACAGGCCCAACTGGTTCTCTTCCACCTCGTTTCTTAACACGGCACCGTCACCGTCGGCGTCCAAACGTTGAAACAACTCAGCCGGTTCGGCGGCGTCGAGGCCAGGAACTGGAACCTCAGCAGTATAAACGGTCCAGCGGCCGCGCCGTCGCCCACTCCCTTCTACTGCTGGCGGAAGATTCATCTTGAAAGCGTATGCAGACACCTTATCCTTACAAATTGAACGAAGTCCAATGCAACACTTCTTCCGATACAGCCTGCGAACGTTCTTGCTCATCCTGACTGTATTTGCAATATAGTTTGTGGGTATCAGGTAAACCGTGCGAGGAATACGAGACTGGCTGTTGATGCAGTAGAGGAATTGGGAGGCCAGGTAGTATACGTCCACGACCACACAAAAAGTGGGACATATGAACCTAACGCGGAGTTACCTGGACCAGCTTGGCTGCGGGAATTAGTGGGCAAAGAGTATTTCGTTGATGTGTCGGGCATCTTAGCTGGCACAGGCTCCGACTTCCGCAGAATCACCGACGAAGAACTGAGACGACTATGCACGCATTTGAAGAAACTACCAACCTCCAAGCGCTCAGCCTCAGCGATTGCGATAACCTTTCGGACATCACTGCCCTGCGGCGAGGACGTGGCAATCGTGCTCGAGGGCGGCCTTGACCGCTGCGTAGTGGGCTTCGTGGGACGCGGCTACGACTACGCCGTCGAGCTTTTTTTGATCGAGCATCTCGACGTAGTCGGTGTAGGTGTTGGTTACGGCGAACGCCTCGGCGGCCGGTGCGCAGCTTGTCGGCGCCCCGGTTGGCCAGGGCTACCACTTGGACGTCGGACCGTTTGACCAGGGCCGGCAGGTGCGCGTAGGTGGCCCACCAGCCCGTGCCGATGACGGCAATCCGGGCCTTCCGCGGAGCGGTCATTCCGCAATCACTCCGTTCGGATAGCGCGCCAGCACCTCGTTGTCGTGGGCGGGGATTACGATGTCGGCTTCCGCGCGTATGCGCGCCAACGCGTCCTGGAACTCGGACACGCTCTCGATCGCCCCGATCGGGATGCCGGGGTCGAAGTTCTCGTACATGAAGATGGAGTCCGAGATCACCACCCGGCCCGCGGCCGTCTGCATGCTGACCGCCATGGAGCCGCGATGGTGCGCTCCCACCCAGAACATCTTCAGTCCGGGCAGGATCTCCTGCTCGTCGCCGACCAGGTGAATGCGGTCCCAGGCCTTCGTGTACAGGTACGTCATCGTGGCGTCGGTGAAGATTACTTCCCGGTGGAACAGGGGGGGATGGCTCGGCGCGAGGAAGTCGATCCAGCCCGTTCGCGACATGTACACGTCGGCGTTCTGGAACCGCTCAATGTTGCCCGTGGCGTAGGAGGCCATGGCCGTGATGAGGATCGTGTCCACGTCCTCCGGCTTCACGCCCGTCTCGGCCAGCACTTCCTGGGGCGGCCAGATGTGCCCGGGCTCGAAGAAGTTCTTCGGATGGCACGCCCGGCAGGCGGCGTTGAGGATCTCCAGGTCTTCTTCGTCCTGCGGCAGCCCGGTGTTGATGAGGATGGTCTTGCCGCCTCCCCGGGCGAGCCAGATGAAGTGCGGGGAGTACTCCAGTTGGTCCCAATGGCTGAGATAGAAGCTGATGGGGCCGGGCGCCATCGCCTCGCCGATCTTGAACACGCGCAACGAGTAATCCATGGCGATCTCCTCTCCGGCCTCAGCCCATTCGCAGGCCGCCGTTCGCGGCGATGGTCTCGCCGGTGATGTACGACGCCTCCTTCGAGGCCAGGAAGGCGATCACCGCCGCGATTTCTTCCGGCCGGCCCAGCCTACCGAGGGGCGTGCGTTCTCTGATCACGTCCAGGTCGCCGGCCGTGGGCGACCGCTGGTGGATCGGCGTGTCGATCACCCCGGGCGCCACGGCGTTGACCGTGATGTGGAACGGGCCGAGTTCCTTGGCGAGGCCCCGGGTAAAGGCCTCCATCCCGCCCTTGCACGTGGCGTAGTGGACGTATCCGCGCCCGCCGCCGGCTCGGGCCGCCAGCGACGTGTTGTTGATGATCCGCCCGTACCGCTTCTGCTTCATGGCCGGTATGCAGTGCCGGGAGCACAGGAAGGCCGACGTCATGTTCAGTCGGACCTCCGCGTTCCACATGTCTTCCGACATCGACGCGATCTCTGTCGGGTCCGACATGTCGCCGGCGTTGTTGACGAGGATGTCGACGGTATCGCCGAAGCGCTCGGCGACGGCGTCGATGCCCGCCCGGATCTGGCGGTCGTCGGTGACGTCGATCCGCACCGGGAACACCGTCTCCGCCGGACCGTTCAGCGCCTCGGCCAGGCGCTCGGCCTTCTCTTTGCTCTTGCAGTAGCCGCACCCGACGCGGGCGCCGAGCGACGCCAGCAGCCGCACCGCTTCTGCCCCGATGCCGGTTGCGCCGCCGGTCACCATGGCCACCTGCCCCTCCAGATCGCAGAACACCGTTGCTGAGGGCGGCCGGTTGGATGTTGACGTTCGATCTGCGGACATGCTGTTCCTCCGCTGGGTTTGCGCGGTCATGATACACGAAAAGAGAGAAAGGGGACCGCGCCTCCGGCGCTAACATCCGTGAACACGACGAAGTGTCTTTCACTCAACGTCAATCGCCAGCCGCAGCGCGCACGTCCGCGTCGCGCATGGCGTCCTTGTCCATTTTCAGGACATTGACTTTCTTCTGCCGGTCCACGCGTACGAGGCTGTCATCCTTCAACAGAAGCTCCGGCTTTAGCAGGTGGCTAAAAGGCTCCTTTTCGATGTAGATGCTGCGCCGGGACTGATACCAGACCTTCACGACGCGCAGGTCGACGGCCGAGGCCGGCACGGTCCCCGCCGAGCCTTTCAGGTCTAGAGTATTGATGCAGTTCCGGTCGACTACCGATATGTTAACGATTTGGAGATTCGAGGTAAATCACCCACATCTAGACCTTTGAAGAAATGGTAAAATGACGACAGTCACCGCAATTTCCTAACCGAGCTGTCTGTCACGACATTCTGCACTTTTCTGTACGAGTTCTCGTCTTTCGGCTTTGATTCTTGGGCCACCGTGGTGATCATTGAATGATGGCTAGCACGACTCGCAATCTACGCAGATATGACCATCGTCTTCGTAAACTCGTCCGATCGAGCGGTGATATCCAGCACGCAATCCACCGAGGCGTCCCTCGCTCCACGGTTCACGGGTGGCTCAAGTCTTGTCCCTAGCAAAAACGCCATCGGAATGGCGGGGAAGTGTCGCATGCCGTGGTTGTAACTGCAAAAGGTTTGAGAACCCTCCGTGAGAGGGCAATAGCGATGGCAATTTGGGGTGATTTGCTGGCGTAGGCGCGTGTATCCCACGCACAAATGTGCTGGGGAAGAACTGTCGGCGTCACGTTTCACGCAGCTCGTGTGTAACGATGATGCAAGCCGCCTACCAGAGGGATGCCGATCACGTCGCCATCATCTGGTGGTTCGACCTCGCGCGGGATCGGTGAATTGCGATCCAGCGATAGATGCGTGCGGGCATGATGATAGTAGTCGAAGTAGGATGTCAAGATTCGCTTTAGATGCGTCTCGCCCAGCACAATCATGTGGTTCAAGCACTCCCGGCGAATAGATCCAATCAATCTTACGCAATAAGGGTTTTGCCATGGTGACTGGGGAGCGATGGGAACTTCGTCAATGCCCAAGCCTTTGACCCGTTTGCGGAACGTAGCTGTCTATTTTCGATTGGTCTTTTGATATTTTGGATAACCTGCTAATCGAGGCGAATGTCTGATGTCCAGAATTCCACCGTATACGCGCGTGACGAGATCATTCGCCAGCAGGCCGAGCAGATTCGTCAGTTGCAAGAAGAGATTGTTCGCCTGAAAGAGCTGCTCGAGAAAAAGGCGGATGCCAAGGCTGCGAAGCAACCCAAGTTCACAGAGAACTTCAGCCTGGATCGAAATAAGAAGCAAAACG
>Ga0310123_10003235_pt1 | contig 12689 bp, 8 predicted proteins | sample CB6_AW_1057_MG_FD_203505 | JGI IMG/M metagenome (GOLD analysis project Ga0310123, IMG submission 203505) | Marine microbial communities from Western Arctic Ocean, Canada - CB6_AW_1057 | ecosystem: Environmental > Aquatic > Marine > Oceanic | place: Canada: Western Arctic Ocean | collected... | reverse complement strand
TGGAACCGACCTTTGTCTCGCCAACAAAACTTGGCACCGACAGCCGCTCATTTAGCTGCTGACCCGATGCGGTTATTCAATGGGCAGCGTCTTGAGGCCCGCAGATGAGGCGGGTTCAGCCAACACGTGATACACGCGGAATTCTTAACAAGAGGAAGGAAATTGAAAACGTCGGATTTAGTGTGATCCGGTCAGTAGCGTTCACTTGGATCAGGACGTTCGCTGAGCCATATCGGTTCTACCACACAATTTGAAGCAGAGAGTCCAGCGTCAGCGTACAAAATGGCCGAACGTCATGACGTTCGGCGGCGGTGCGAACAAACGTCGAAAGCTCTTGTTCTCGGTGTCGTCTGAAAACCAGAGGGCACTTTAAAGGTTGCTTGCGAAAGAAAAGAACACCGTGCAAAACTATTTTCGTAACGACTTGCGCATGACTTGAAAGCAAATGAAGCGCGAAAACCGTTCGGTTACCATTTGATAACGACACTAGCTCAATCAGAAAGTGTGCGTCGGCTTGGCCGCCAGTGCGCTGTCGAGTGTGTTGTGGATTCGGGTGTCGTCATCTTGCCCGGCTTAATGTTGCTTGCATCGAGCCATTTTGATGGCACGGCAGGCGGCAGAGAGTTTCCTTCATCCGTGGTTCGGATGGCTTCTTCTATCGGTTCGTCGATCCACAGGCCGCTATCGTTTAACCGCATGAGTCCCAGTTCGCGATATAACCGCATTCGCGAAGCGTGATAGTTCAGCCAAACGCTCATCAAGTTGTTCTGAGTGTTGCGCAGATCGGACAATGCAAACAGCAGATTCTGGGCCGCGGTCGGACCAAAAGCGGGCGGTGCTTGACCGGGTTGTGCTGGCGGGACCGGTTGGTTTAATGCTTCGCGAGTTTGATCGACTCGGCGGATTGCAATCGTCACAGCACGACGTTGGATCTCAAGGTTCACTCGCTGTTGCTCTAAATCTCGCAGGATTTGGCGCAGCGTCTGGTTCACATTATCTTCGAACTGAATCAACTGTCGTCGGTCCTGTTGGTAATCGATCAGTTGCTGGCGAAAATTGTTTCGTTCGACTAAACGCGTGAACGGTGGGTCAATTTCGATCGACGCCCGCAACGAACTGGTTTCGGCTCGGAATTTTGCTGGGTTGTCGTTGCCAATTGTCTGCAGATCGCCGTTGAACCGAATCGTCAGGTCAGACTTTAGCGCATTCGCGTTGAACTCGATCAACCTCCATGAATCCACTAGAGCCGCCCGGTTGTTCATCCAGTCCAGCCGGTGACGTTGGGCAATTTCCAACGCGACATCTGACGACAGTTGCACTGGCTCGACGACAATCAATTCTAGCCGCGCACGTGCCTGCACGAGCGACAATTCTCCGACGAGATTCGATAATTCACTTAGCAGTTCGACTAGATTATCGGCCGTCTCGACTCGGGTTTCTGGCTTCAGGTCGTAATCGAGTTTCCTTAAGGTGTCGGCCGTTCTCTCGAAACGAGCACGCGCCTGATTTAAATCCTCAAGAATCCTTGCTCGATCAGCTCGATACAGTTTTCGCTCCGTCGGCGCGAGCCGTTTCTCGCGAACCGGTGACATCGCATTGAGCTTTATTAAGTCCTTCGGGACTATATCAAACTGTTTCCGAACCTGCTGACGCAACTCTCCCGTTTTCTTCAAACTCGCTTGGACCGCTTTGATTTTAGGTTCGTCTGGGAGTTTTCCGAACTCGTCGATATGGTTTGCGATTGCATTCTGAACAGCGTTCATCTGAGGGTCGATCAATTGGAAAGACCGGATTAGCGAGTTGTCCAATTCCATCGGTAAATCGGGAGGCAATCCCAGTATGGTCCTTTTGAACGTGTCGAGTGACGATTCCAGACTGTTTCTCGCTTGCAATAGATTAGCGCGCTCGGTTTCGATGTTCTGCCGAAATTGATCGATTTGTGCGATGTCAATCAGGCCGGCCTCAAGGTTCGATTCCAACAGTGCCAGCGTTCGCAACTGAGCGTTTAAACTAGATTCGGTGTTATGAATTTGCTGAAGTTGCTGCAATAGGCCGATAAACCCGCCGACCGTCCCTGCCCCACCACCGGCAAACCCGGCCCCGCTACCACCGCCGGTCGCGCCGCTGCCAAACCCACCTCGACCGAAACCTGTGGCCGCACCAACACCGCCAAATCCGCCGGCACCTGTTCCGGTGAATCCCGTTAGACCGGTCCCTCCAAAGAATCCACCGCGGCGCTGTGGTCCGGTCACCGCCAATTCACCGACGGCTACCTGTGTGTAAAATCCGTGCCGATATCGTTCCATCGCCCGTAAGTTTGCTAGCAACGCCCGTTCCGCAATGGTCAGTTGTTCGAGGGCAATCGCACGTCCGCTAGCTCGCAATAATGGTTGTACAAAACTGTAGTTGAACAGCGAACTCGCCATGCCTGTGTTCGGTCCAAGAAGCTCCCATGTGAATGAATTAGCAAACCCGATCAGAAGTTCGCCCGCTGTGGCGAAGCGGCGACGCAGCAGCGCGTCGGTATTAACGCTCAACTCATTGCTTTCGCCACCAAATCGCTCACTTCCCAGGTGTTGAAATTCGGATGTGGACCCACCAAAAAACCGCACGTCAAACCGAAATCGCTCGGTACTGACATCCAGTGCGGAAAGATACAAAGTCTCCAGTTGCTGTTGATAGCGGGGCGAGTTCATCAGGGCCAATTCAACCGCTTCTTCTAAACCCAGCAGAATCGCTCCTTCTTCGTTGAGCTCAACGTATTCACCAAGGCGCTGCCGCCAATCGGGGTTCGCCAATTCAGGCCGGTCACCATGATCGTGCCAGTGCTTCCACCCCTTCATCCCGTCGACGCAGTGCATCAACCGGTTCGAAGCCGGATCGTCCTGTGGCATCGGCGGTTGCACTTGATTGTAAGGATCGAAATACCGGCTACGCGCATCCAGTTCGATTGTGAAATCAGGACGACCAAATCGAGGATCATATGACTTCTCACCCACTAAAGCAGCCACCTCATTATCAGCCTGGTTGCGATAGTGTCCCCGGTTACAGCCAACGGGTATAATCGCGACAGCAAATAGAACAAACAGGAAATATAGGATGTTGGTATTTTTGCAATCACATCCTAAGTGGAGCAGTGGCCAGCAGGTTTCCAAATGTGGTCCCATTGCCTTGCTTTCGTCAGGTTGCGGCAGACGTTGTGTGCTAATACCACTGGAATTTTTGTGCGAAGATCGTTTCCGTGCGTTGGCTAACATCAGTTGTATCCCTACAAATGAAGATGGGTGCTCCAGCTCCCAATATCGGTAAACGTTGTCATGTATGCCAGATTTAAAATCTGTCGCCTGCCAACGTTCTGCCATTTCGTGCAGCAAGTAGACGCGTCGCGAAGCACGCGCAGGCAAATCACTACTCTTTTTTCGACGTTTAGGATTTTGACGCTTTAGCGATTTCAGATGGCACGCCGGCATTCACAGCAAATTGTAATTTTCTACTTCCCGAGTGTATTGTCATTTTTGTGTGAGAATCTTTTGACGCAATGTCTTCACCCAGATATGAACTACCGTTACAAATTAGTCGCGATTTCGCTAATTAATTCGCTAATTGAAAGACGAGAAACCGCCGTTGACTCGCGTCCGTTCCGCTCGGATTAGTATTTCCTCTATTCCCGCGGAATGGTTACCAAGATTGACTTGAGAGTCGCGTGGTAAAAACTTCGTGACGATTCGATTAGTGTAGAAACATTCGGTAATTGTTCTCGGTTTACGTTACATTGATGCCACTATTAGACTGAGTCTGGTCATTCCCGAGATCGACTTAAGGGGATCAATGTTCTAGAATTTGAACGATAAAGAATGCTTTTTAAGGAGAAAGAAGTGCGCATCAATTTTCTCAGGACTGGTTGTTTGGTAATTATGATAATTTGGGGAAGATCGTCCAACACCGTGATATGTGCCGAAGTAGGCAATGTCCGATCCAATGATTCTTCGGAGAATGAAACAGTTATCGAAGTGGCTGAAGTGGACAAGCAATTGTACGATTCGAAAGGAGAATACAACGAGTCACGACGCGGGCGTTGGAAAAACCGCGGATACGGTCATCGCAGCCACGGGTATCTCCATCAAAAAGTTCACGGCAAACGCCATCATGGATTTGGTGCTGGGGGTTTAATGAGTATACTTCTCGGCAAAGATCGTCTGGGTGGCTTCGGCGGACCGTGGTTCGGGATGCATGGTGGCTGGCGTGGTCGTCTTCAGAAATACGGTCGGCATTACGGGCAGCGTCACCAAGGCGGAGATCATGGTGGTCGGACGCACCACAAGGATCAGCGTGGTTCGCGCGACAGTAAATTGGCGAAGGAGATTCGCACTGCAATGGTCGGCAACATAGGGCGTCTGATGGTGCTGCGGTCTGAATTGAATATCATCGACGAGCAGAAGACAAAAATCCGCGAAACAATCAAGGATCACCATAAGAATTTCGGGGCGATGCGCAAGAATATTGCTGAGAGCCGCCGTGCGCTCCGCCAATCAGTTACTTCCGGCGATGACGAAGAGGTCATCCGGAAGGCGGCTGACGAAGTCGGCAAAGCCATTGGCCACTTCGCGATACAACAGTCGAGATTACGCAAAGACGTTCGTAGTGTGTTGACCCAAGAACAACGCAATAAGGTCGATGAAGTGCGTGAAGCGAATCTCAGAACTCGGACAGTAGTTCATGAGAAAATCAAGAAAAGTATTCAGGAACACCGGTCACGGAAGACGGACGAGGGCAAGATTGCAGAATGACCGAGCGAGACTCTATAAACCGGCAGACGCAGGCTGATTCAATCGGCAAAGGACACGAAATGAAAAATTTACCATTCAAGTTGCTATCTGTGACGTTTGTCGTCGCCTTGCTCGTCACGAGTGTGGTACAAGCACAGCAACGGGACAATCGGCAGGGTCAGCCGGGGCAACGAGGACAGCATGGATTTGGCGGCTTCGGAGGGCCGAGAGTCGCAGGCGGCAACTTGCTGTTCTTGCTGCGCGTCGAAGAGGTTCGCAAGGAGATTAGGCTCGATGAGATTCAGGTGGAATTGGTGAAGGCTGTCGAAGAGGAAGTCCATAGCAATCAGCCCCCGCAGCGATTCAACTTCCGTGAAGCTACTGAGAAAGAACGGGAGAAGTACTTTGCTGAGCGGCGAGCTCGTGTCGAAAAGGATGCGAAGGCCACCAAAAAGATGTTGGCGACGGTCCTATCAAAAGATCAAATGAAGCGGCTGACGGAAATCAGCATTCAACAGCAAGGAACTGGTATTTTAAATGATTCCGATGTGGCGGAGCAGCTCAACATCACGGCCGAACAAAAAGAGAGAATTGCGGAGACTCAGCAAGCAAGTTCCGAAGAACTACGGTCGAAGATGCGGGAATTCTTTCAAGGCGGAAATCGAGGTGGTAATCGCCGCGGTTTCGAAGGAGAAAACTTTGAAGAGATTCGAAAAAAGCTGACTGAATTGCGAGCCAAAGCGGTCAAGAATGTCTTGGCAGTACTGACTCCGGAACAGCAAAAGCAGTTTGACGCCATGAAAGGAAAGAAGTTTGAGATGCCACGTCGTCCGTTTGGTGGTCGTGGTGTCTTTGGTGGAGGTCGGCGACAAGGACGTCCCGATGGAGGCGACCGTTCCAAACGGCCGCAACGACCTGGCAGCGATCAATAGTCATTCTGTGCTCAAGCGACTTTGGCAGCTCGGATAAGTTCGTCATTTCAGTTGCACATGTATTGTCAGAGAGAATCAGTCGACTGAAGACACTATTAACAGTTACTTTGGCGCTGGCTACTGTCGGTTCAACTGTTGCGGGCGATTGGTCGCGATTCCAGGAACCAAACGGTTTAGGGGTCAGTTTGGATGCCATGCCAATATCGGTAAAATAGCGAAAGTCGGACGACGTGAGACTGGGAAATGGCGGACCGCTGCATCAATGAAGTTGCGAGCAATGTATTGCCACAAAGTGTATAATTCGAGTGTCTCGCTTTGCTACGTAGTGTGCAGCGATAAACGTAGTACTAAATGACTCACACGGTCATCGCTCTTTTCAGCGGGAGTATCAACAGTGGCCATAACAGTTGACGATCAAGCGAATTCTGTATCCGAATCGGCTGACAATGTTCAGAGGCTGCGAACATCGGTTCGTCGACGTAGAAAGGGTGGGTTGATTGTCTGGACGTTCTTGTTTGTGGGGTTGGTGAGCGGCGGCGTATCCCTGTTTCCGCATGTTTCGGAGCGATTAAGTAGCGGGGACGACGATCGCGGTGTCTTGACCTACACGGTGTCGCGTAGCGATCTGCTGATCACGGTAACGGAGAATGGCAATGTCGAGAGCTCCAGCAATGTCGAGGTTAAATGTCAGGTCGCTGGCGGAAGTACGATTCTGTGGATTGTTCCGGATGGCGAGCAAGTAAAAAAGGATCAGCTTATTATCAAACTCGATAAGTCACAGCTTGAGGAGCAGCTGAATTCGCAAACTATCACGATGGAGAAGGCGCTGGCATCGAAAATACAGGTCGTCGAAGACTATGCAGCGTCGAAGCTGGCGGTCCGAGAGTATGAAGAAGGGACGTTCATCGAACAACTGAAGGATGGGGAAGCGCAAATTCGCATTGCGTTGCAGAACTTGCGCAGTGCCGAAAATATCTACAATTACACCAAGCGAATGGCTCGCAAGGGTTTCGCCACGTCGTTGCAACGAGAAGCGGACAAGAATGCGGTCGAACGGGCTCAGTTGGAGCTCGACAAAGTCGAAACCGCGAAAAAGGTGTTGTTGAAATTCACGAAGGAGAAGACATTGAAAGATCTGGTGGCCAAGCGTGAGGCCACCGCGGCCAAGGTGCGTTCGGAGGAGGCGGCCTTTAACCTAGAGTGGGCCCGCTTGGAGCGATTAAAGAAACACTTGAAGTTTTGTGAGATTAAGGCGCCTCAGAATGGAATGGTTGTGTACGCCAACAACGCCGGCCGCAGCCGATTCGGTGGTCAGAATCAAGTGCAAATTGAAGAAGGGGCTATGGTTCGCGAGAGACAAACTCTCATCCGTTTGCCGGACCTTTCGAATATGCAAGTCAAGGTGAGCGTGCACGAATCTATGGTCGATCAGGTGCAGCGGAACATGCCCGCTCGTATCGTAATTGGAGACGAAGAATTCAAGGGGAAGGTTGTGAGCGTTGCGAACCAGCCTGAATCGACAAGTTGGTTCTCGGCAAATGTCAAGGAATATGCGACGCTCGTCGCCATCGAGGGCGAAACGGAACGATTGAAGCCAGGCATGTCGGCGGATGTGGAAATCCTGATCGCGGACATCAAGGACGTCCTGACGGTGCCCGTATCGGTCGTTGTAGAGCAAGCTGGCGAGTACTTCTGCTGGGTCAAGACGGATGACGGACCAAGCAGTCGATTGCTAAATCTGGGCCAATCAAATGATCAGTTGATCGAAGTGATTGACGGTGTCAAGGAGGGCAATGTGGTGTTGCGAAACCCACGAGCCGTCGTTGAGGAAGCACGACAAGAAAATTCTCTAGACGACAGAAAAAAGGACCGTTTTCAATTTGGTGAACCATCAACGGAAAATGGAGAGACGTCAAGCGGTACGAAAGACGATCAAGAAAACTCACCCCAACCAGATGCATCGCAACGGCGTTCCGAGGTAGAGATCGAAGTGCGAGCAGCGGAGAGTGGCTCGCGCCGTCCTGGTCAAGGCAGAAGCGGACACGGTACATTCGACATATTACAATATGACCAAGATGGCGACAAGAAGGTCAGCCAAGACGAGGTTCCAGAGGCAATGCAGCGATTTTTCAATCGGCTTGATGAAAATGGTGACGGGTTCATCGATGAAAAAGAGATCGCGGGCATGCGCAGCCGCTTTGGTTCGGGCTCTTCGAGACGTGGCGCCGGGTCGCGTAGCCTGATGCAATATGATAATGACGGTGACAAGAAGGTCAGCCGTGATGAAGCACCTGAGTGGATGCAGCGGTTATTTGAACGATGGGATACGAGTGGAGATGGGTTCATTGACGAGTCTGAAATTTCCGCTATCAGGAGCCAGTCCGGATCGGATGGTGGAGGCGGTCAACCTGGCGGTGGAGGTTTCGGAGGCCCACGTCAGTGATCGCGAAATTGCTTCGAACCGTTCGCCTGGGCTTCAAGAGCCTGCTATTGCACAAGCTGCGCTCTAGCTTGGCGATGCTGGGCATTCTGATCGGAGTGACAGCAGTCATTTGGCTCGTGGCATTGGGTGAAGGTGTCAGCTTTCAGGTTCAGCAGCAAATTGCCGATTTGGGAGCGAAGAACATTATTGTCAAGAGCGTTAAACCCACAGCCGGAGCGTCGAGCGGGCGCGGCAGCAGCTTCATCGTCGAATATGGATTGACTCGAAAAGACTACGACAACATCATTGCCGCTGTCCCCACGATTCAACGCGCCGTGCCGATGCGCGAAATTCGCAGCATTGTCCGCAACGGTAGCCGTGAAGCTGACGTGTCGCTGATCGGTTGCTGGCCTGCGTATTACGAAATCAATCACTTGTCAACGGCGCGAGGGCGGTTTCTTTCCGATGCCGACGTTAATGAGCGGCTGAACGTCACCGTCATCGCCGACGAAACCGTGAAACTACTCTTTCCATATCAGGATCCCATTGGCAAGACAGTCGAGATTCTCGCGAATAATAAGGTGGATTCCTATGTAATTGTCGGACAAACCGAAAATCGTTCTCCGTCGGCCTCGATCGGAAGCAGCCTGAAAGGTCGTGACTATAACCTGGATGTTTACATTCCACTGCGAACGCTGCGCAGCCGAATCGGCGATCAAGTCGTCACCACCCGCTCTGGCAGCCGTGAAGGTGAACGCGTTCAGTTGAGTCAAATTACGGTGACGGTTGGTAGTATTTCCGAGGTCGAAGAAGCCGCCGACATCATCGATATTGTGTTGGGGAAGAATCACAAGGACGGAGATTATTCGATCACCATTCCAAAAGAGCTGCTTCGACAGGCGGCGATCACTCGCATGGTATTCAATGTGTTGCTTGTGCTGATTGCCGGCATTTCATTGCTGGTTGGCGGCATCGGCATCATGAACATTATGCTGGCAACAGTAACGGAACGCACACGGGAAATTGGCGTCCGCCGCGCCATGGGAGCCAAACAGCGAGACATAATTCATCAATTTCTGGGGGAAACGGTTGTGTTATCCGGGACGGGTGCAATTGTTGGAGTCGCTGCAGGTTTTTTATGCTTTCCGGCCACGGCCGGAATTCTCGTTGCCATCGAAAAATGGCTTCCTGACGTGTGGACCACGTTTCCAGGTTCCATTCAAGACTTGAAACCGATCATCGCTCCGTGGTCAATCTTTGTGGCGTTTTCCATCGCGGTCTGCGTCGGGATTATTTTCGGACTTTATCCTGCCAGACGGGCTGCCCAGATGGACCCGATAGAAGCGTTGCGTCATGAGTAGTATGTCGAGGGCATAGTGAATGAATCTCGCCGCAAAAATCACCGATCTCCACAAGTACTATTACGTTGGCGATGTGCCCGTAAAGGCTTTGCGCGGCGTATCGGCTGAATTCCCGGAAGGAGACTTTGTCGCCATCATGGGAGCCTCGGGAAGCGGTAAGAGCACGTTGCTGAATTTGCTGGGAGCACTTGATCGTCCAACGTATGGACGCTACGTCGTTGGTGGCCACGACGTGTCCAAACTCACAGACGACGATCTGTCCACGATTCGCAATCAAATGGTCGGCTTTATCTTTCAGTCATATAACTTGATTGCACAGTACACAGTACTGGAAAATATTGAAGTTCCGCTTCATTACCGCGATGGAGATCCTGCCATTACGTCGCGTGATCGGAAACACTGTGTGGACCTTGCCATGGAGGTGGGGCTTAAAGATCGTCTTGAGCACCGTCCTTACCAGCTTTCCGGAGGCCAGCAGCAACGTGTAGCCATCGCCCGGGCTCTGGTCAACAATCCTCATATGATTCTGGCCGACGAACCGACTGGAAATTTGGACTCGACAACAAGCGAGGAGATATTGCAATTGCTGCGACGACTTAACCAACAGGGCCGAACGATCGTCATGGTTACCCACGAGCTTGGAATTGCGCGAGAAGCGAAGCGATTGATCTATCTGAAGGATGGTTTGATCACAAAGGACAACACTTTTAATAACACGTCAGCTAAGTGAGCAGGACGGCCTTTTCAGGTTATCAACCGATGGAAAGACCGTCTTAGGGCTATTGCGTCAGACGGTTGTAGTGTTACCATTCTTGAATAATCGTGACCGGTCGACATGGCTAAATCTTTCTGCCGGGCTACCAAGCGACGGTGTTCTGGATCGTCAAGTCACCTCGTTGGAGTTGTTGACCGATCAATCCAACATAAGCGAGTCATTCGGATTTCTTGCGTAACTCGTCTTTAGACATTCCGAATCGTTGCTTCTGGTTGTCCATTTCGATTTTGGGCGGGCCGTCTTTGTAGAGGATGGCCGAGATTACATCATCGAGTGGCGGTAGTGGGTCATAGCTTCCTTAAAGCAGGCGAGTCGGCGGTATACTTCGCTAGCCGCAGCGTGGAATTCACGCGGCAGGCTCGCATCAGCGAATGTTGCTGCAATCTCCTCCATCTCACCCACGAATCGCCACGCTTTGGATGTGTTCGCTCTGATCCGGTCAGCTGCTGATTTCGCCAGTTCCGGCTGAGAGAGGGACCACTCCTGCGCGAGAGTGTCGCGAACGCCTTCACGCTCGGCAACTGCTAGGATGGCGCTGACCAGAGCGGTAGTACCCTTTAGTGTATGCCGCATAGACCATTTTAGGGTCGAAGCGGATCCGACTGCGCCTTGCATGACGATCGCATCGAGAGAGTTGCGTGTAAAGTTCTCGGCAACTTCTTGCGCAGCCGAGCCACATAGGTAGAGCCGCGTTGTTCCTGGTTCCCAGGGCGGGATGCCAATGATTGCGCCGTCAACGAATTTGGCACCTGCGGATTCGATCGTTTTAGCAATGGTCCTGACGCGAGCCGGAGAGATGGCGTTCACATCTGCGTAGATCCCATCAAAACCGAAATGCGCCACATCTTCAGCTAACTTACTCGCCGTGTCTGGCGGACACACGCTGATGATGAGACGCGATCGGCTCGCTAATTCAGCGAGTGTCCCGACGTCCTCCAGGCTGGCCTTGGAAGCACGATGCTTTGTGGCCTGACTACGACCGGCGGATGCCCAGATTACAGCAGCGTGACCTTGGTTTGGCAGCAGCGTCTACTGACGAACCCATTTCTCCTGGATGCAATATGCCGATCGGTCTGTCCACCATGTCCGTTTGTAGGTTTTTCATAAGGTGATTTCACGCCAAAATCCAGAGTGGCGTTTTGTGAAGTTGCGCCTTTTGGTCGCAAGAATTAATCGTTTGGCCTTCGGTCAAAACCTCGCTCGAGCAGTATCATAAAGGCACGCGTTTTACAAAACGGTTTGAGACTTCAAGTAAAGAGGATTTTGAAAAAAAACTTTTCCGAAATCACACGATAGACGCAACCTCAGAAGAGGCACTTCGCGGCTACACTTTTCCGGGTCTGTTTTTTTTTGGCACTTTCAGCGCCAAGTTGATCAAGCATTGGAATGCGGAGATTGCGTTGCAATTCTGGACCAAGCTAATCGCGGCCTCTGAGCTTGGTGACCAGTCTGAGGATCTCGATGTACAGCCATATGAGTGTGACCATTAGGCCGAAGGCACCGTACCACTCCATGTACTTTGGCGCTCCGCGTGTTGCCCCCTGCTCAATGAAATCAAAGTCCAGTACAAGATTGAGTGCAGCGATCACCACCACAAACAGGCTGAAGCCAATGCCGATTGGTCCGGAACCATGAATGTATGGGAATGCCGCACCGAACAGGTTCAGTACCAGTGACACGATATACACCAGACAAATTCCGCCAGTCGCCGCAACTACGCCCAGCTTGAACTTCTCCGTGGCACGAATCCATCCAGCCCTGTATACGATTAGAAGAGCGAACAGAGTACCGAAAGTTAGGCTAACAGCCTGAAACGCGATTCCCGGATACCGCGATTCTACAATTGCTGACAGCCCGCCTAAGGCCAGGCCCTCTGCTACTGCGTAAATCGGAGACGTGATCGGCGACCAGGTGGGCTTGAAACAGGTGACGATCGCGAAAATAAGCCCGACGATGAACCCGCCGATCATCACCGGCGTTACAATCGGGTTCTGGTTCAGAAACTGGTTCCAAGTGATTGCTGCGGCAGCCACAGTTAAAACAAGAAGCATTCCGGTTTTGGTCGCAGTTCCTTCGATCGTCATCGTTTGGACAGAATTGTAGACATTGAACTGTTCGAATGTTCTGTCATTTAACGCAGGATTCCCTGATCTCATACTTTGCTCCTTGAAGGCTGCGAAAAATGGATCAAAACAGTAAAATAGAGATCTTCTGGTCACACTACAAGTTGAAAAGTACAACGACACTTGCCATCGTTTGAAATTCGTTCCGATCAAGGAGGTCGTTCCACAATGGTTCTAGGCATGTTCAAACTTGAGGCAGACCTTGACCTAATCTCGTTGGGACGCGCGGCAATGGACTTCTATCCAGAGAAGTTCAATGCCCCGATTTACGAATCGACGCGTTTCAAATTTTCTCTTGGCGGGTCACCCA
>Ga0310123_10003234_pt1 | contig 12694 bp, 13 predicted proteins | sample CB6_AW_1057_MG_FD_203505 | JGI IMG/M metagenome (GOLD analysis project Ga0310123, IMG submission 203505) | Marine microbial communities from Western Arctic Ocean, Canada - CB6_AW_1057 | ecosystem: Environmental > Aquatic > Marine > Oceanic | place: Canada: Western Arctic Ocean | collected... | reverse complement strand
TGGACCAACCCGCAGCGCGCCGCCGGGATCGATCCACGCGATGCTGCCGCCACCGGCCCCAATCTCCACGAGATCGACCACTGGCGTACGCACCGGATAGCCGGACGCCCTGCTGTCGGTCACGGCCGCGGCACCAACTTCGAAATGGGGAGCTACCTTCGGCTGACCATCTTCGACCAGTCCAACTTTCGCGGTAGTACCACCCATGTCAAAACTGATCAGTTTGTCGATTCCCACTTGTTGGCTGACAAAAGTGGCCGCGATCACACCCGCCGCTGGGCCCGACTCGATCAGTTGGACTGGCTGCTGGCGTGATAATTCAGAGGAAATCGTACCACCCGCCGATGTCATCAGATGAAGCGGTGCCGTGACACCCAATTCAGCCAGTTGCGACTCCAATCGCTCCACATAACGACTTATAACAGGCGCAAGAACAGCGTTGATGACCGTCGTACTAGCGCGAAAGTACTCACGCATCTCGGGACATAGCTCCGAAGAGACGGAAACCGGGATACCGGGTAGAAGTTCGCCCAAGATGCTCTCGACTTGGCGTTCGTGGACGGAATTCTTGTAAGAGTGCAACAGACAGACGGCCAAAGCTTCGATGCCTTCATCCCGTAAGCGGCCAGCAATTTTCCGTACGGCGTCCTCATCCAAAGGTTTCTCGACATGACCCGCATAGTTCAGCCTTTCACGTACGCCAAAACAAAGATTTCTAGGGACCAGTGGCGCCGGTTTATCACAGAAAAGATCGTAAAGCATTGGGCGAATCTGTCGGGCAATCTCCAGCACATCGCGAAACCCATCCGTGGTCAACAGTGCAACCTTCGCCCCGTTGCCTTCAATGATTGTGTTGGTAGCCACAGTAGTGCCGTGCACTAAATAGGAAATATCCGCCGGTGGTACGGCAGACTTGTCCAGCACACGCTGCAATACCTGGAGAAACGCGACCGACGGGTCGTGCGGAGTGCTGGACATTTTGACCAGTTGCAATGCCCCGGTCTGGTCGTCCATCATGACGAGGTCAGTGAACGTGCCGCCAATGTCAACCCCCAGTCGATGAGCTGTCATGACTGCCCTTTAAACATCCCGTCCAACGGTTTCTTAACACCCCGTACGAATCAGAAACTCGTTACTTTATCATCATGGCTTCGGTTTTCATATCCCCTAGTGCCTTGATGAGATTATCGTTGACCTGTCATGATGCGGAGAGGATGGAAAATCATCGCAGTCATGCTCGACTGGCTGTCTTTTTTCCAGCGCACCCTTGAAAGCAAGTGGCCCACCGTTGGGCGAGGGTGAGCAGCCCATGGCACACGAGATCATTAAATTAGATGTGGTTCCCAGGACTCCAAAGCAACCTCGCAATAATCACACTACGATTCCTGCTATCCACGACGGCCGCCTGATATTGATGTGATGTGAGATTTTTTCTCGAAGCCACATGCCGCCAATTAGCGCACACAGGATTACAACGCGTACCGGGCATCAGCAAAGCTTTCCAGCGACCGTGGCTGAAATTGGACCGAGTGGTCAACTGTGTTGTAGGACAACATCGACAGGACGAACGTGAAACATCTCAGCTTCGTGTGGACTGCCTCCGGCAAAGTCCCGTTGTTCTTCACCATTCGGAACTCGCTCACCGACCTGTAAATCTATATGAAGCGTTCTACGAGGAAATGTTGCGGGACAGGCCCAGGGATTAAAATTCCTATCAGTCATTAGTGCGCCACCCAGTCGCGCAACGGATTCGGTTGCATTGATAATTGGCTCAAACGAAAACTTCTCTAAAAGATTAGCATGCTCACTTCTGTTCGTTAGGCTTGCCAGTCCACAAACTGGGCGTCAAAAGGGTATAGTGGCCTTGGTACGTGAACCCATTCGAAAGCACTTAAGCTGGACTGAGTCATTCCTGGCGAATCCACACGAATCAATTCATGTTGCCAACACCTAAAGTGTTGGAAATTGCTTGCGGTCTTTACGACTACCGCTTGAACATTGTTCAGATCAATTCCCAAGTGAGTGTACAGCACGGGATAATTGATCGCGAATACATTTTGCTCGACGACAACCAATTGAATATTCCCTATCCTTAACAACCCAGTTCGGCCGAGCTCGCAAGTCCCCCGCTCCCCAAGGTCGGCACAATAGTTTTCTGAAATTGCAACAACCTCTGCAGATATCGCTGCGGAACTGCTAAAAACATTGTCGAGTCTTGCACCTACCTCCAAATCCAACCACGCGCCTATTCCGGCGCCAAATGCCGCCGCAACCACCACCGGATCGACCATGGGCAAAAGGATTGTTGCAGTCTGACCTTTAGCTTGCGCCAGAAACTCTTTGAGTAAGCAGGTGCTATCCCCAGGCGCTCCTCCGTAGACAGCATCACCCGTGTCGGCAAGAACCACCAAACCCCTTTCGGCAGCGTAGGCACGGCGAACGGCCTCCGATGGAGATACCCTATCTGATTTCCAGTAGGCTTCCCTGTCGCTCCACGCCTGATTAGCCAATTCTTCGGCCAACTCTTCAGCTAGGGACTGATCGTCATTCGTGTGGACTACCACGGACCAGCCAGCCTCCTTCACGTCTAACCAAGGTTGCATCGGGTAGGGAGATATATCCATTACACCGCTAATCTTCTCCAGAGCACGTGCTCGGTCAAACCAGTCCTTCATCGGGCCATGTGAAGTAAGAAATTGATCCTGCGGAGTAATCATAGGAATCTTCCGCCATGCCAACCTCGGACGGCGAACGTCATTCAGACAATTGAAAAATAAACGGGCAGATTTGAGTCCTGTGGCAAAGGTATCGTGTGGTTGCGTCTCATGTCCCACCAGCACATCGGCAGAGTTGACCATCCGGCTGGTAATATTCGCATGATGATCTAGGGAGACAACGACCAGAACATCTGGACCAATTACACTGCGAACCGCTTCAAGAACCGCGCCCTCTACATCATCATCGCGTTCAGCGACCGCGGCACCGCATAGTGAAAGAAAAACACCATCTAGAGGCATTGAAGCGCGCAATGGCACAATCAACATATTCAGGAGTTGCTCAAAAGTAGTCTGTAGGATAGTACCTCCGGCAGCGGCCCATGCACGCGATAACGGAAACAATTCGCAATCGATGCCGCGTTCGCGCATGATCTCAAGAAGTCCGCCAATTGGGCCCACCCCGATCAGGCGATCCAATAGCTCACTACCTTGATACAAGCCGTAGGCCTCAAATGATTCAATCCCTGTTCTGACTGGACTGAAGGTATCGGTTTCCTGGTAAAGCTCTCCGAATGCAACTCTCATAAGTTGGTTCTGGCATATTTGTGGTAAAGACTGGCTTAAACAAGGGTCTGCAAGACTTCGCTCGCCGCTTCAATTGTGTACTTTAAATCTTCCTCCGTGTGTGTAGAGGCCATGTGCACGCGGCCAATCGAAGACAACCGCACACCTTTTTCCATCAACTTTTTGGCGAATCGCAAATATTTAGATTCGTCACGGTTAAGCGCGTGATCACGCCAGTTTAGAATCTCCGGTCGATCTGTAAAACTGATAGAAAAGAAGCTACCCGGTCCCTGAACGTGTAGGTTGCTGCCAAGCTCCGCGGCGTTGCGACGAAGTCCCTCCATCAAACGAAGGCCACGATCGTTCAATTCACTATAGAAGCCCAATCCAGCATTTTGAATGTGTTGGAGGGAGGCATGAGCCGCTGCTATCGAAACCAGATTTGAGTTAAAACTGCCCCCATGTACTACCATACCGTTACCTATCAAATCCATGATTTCACGTCGGCCGACCAGCATCGCAATAGGAAAGCCACCTGCAAGCGACTTCGCATAGGTAGCCAAATCGGGAGTCACGCCGAGTAACTCCTGAGCTCCTCCCTTTGCTACTCTAAAGCCAGTGATGACTTCATCGAAGCAAAGCAGAGCGCCTTCGCGACGACATAGCGATTTAACGCCTTCAAGATAACCTGAACTGGGGAGGATAGTATTTGAATTTCCGAGAATCGGTTCCATCAGCACACCGGCAATTTCATCGGGATGTCTCTTAAACACTTGTTTAAGTTTGTCTAGATCGTTCCATTCACAGACCAAGATGTTCTCCGCTGTTTTCGGATCTATCCCAGCGGATTCGGGTACTGGCTCTGGCGCAAGTGGAGAACCTACCTGATTAAGAGAAGGGTGGATTGAATAGCTGACGTTGTCCGCCCACCCGTGGTAATGCCCTTCGAATTTTATGTATTTTGAACGACCGGTAAATCCGCGCATCAGACGAATTGCAAGTTGATTGATCTCGGTACCCGAGGATGCGAAACGCACGAGTGCGTCGGAAATCGGGATCATAGACAACGCTATTTCTGTTACCTCTAATTCCCCCGTGTGTTGGGCCGAGAACACGAAACCGCGCCGCATTTCTTCATTCACGCGCCGGATAATAAATTCTGGCGCATGCCAAAAAGGTTTGGCCCGAGGCCCATAACGTAATCGATGTACTTGTTACCATCGACATCCCACATGTAAGAGCCTTTGGCTCGATCGAAAAATAACGGAAATCCAGCTGGCTCATGAATACGGAATTGAGATGACACGCCACCAGCCAACAGGTCGATTGCCTGTTCATAGAGCCTCCTGGAATCATCATATTGCATGACATTTACTTATTCTGCTAGAGGCGTAACCGACAGCTACGGACGTCATAAGACCCAAATGGTAGTCGAGCAGGCAATGGTTTTGGCGATCGGAAAGATCGCATCTTATTCTATTTCGTTTCTATAATCTTGAATAACACTCATCATCTATGGAGAACAATGCGTTAACCTAGTCATTGGACACGGATATTGCTCTCGAGATCCATACATCATGTTTAAAATAGATATGATTCTGAGAACTAAATAGGGGGTACGGAGTTGACTCATTCGGGAAAGCAACGTTCGGCCGATTGATAGGAATTTTAATTCGATGGAATCTTGCGGTAACCAAAGCAACCGATCTAGTCGGGCAGTCTCCATTAGATTCTCCTGGCCCTCTGAATATCCCGGCCAACCCCGCCTGGACGACTTGCCCAATCCTTTCGAGCGTACAAGACCTCATCAAACCACGCTCTTTGACTGGTATTCCTTCGTGAAATCTCTACAAAGCCCCTCGTCTTCAAGAATTTAGCCCATTGACTGGAAAACGCCCCTCAACTCAGGCAAAATCAGGAAACAAGATTGATTAAAATCTCTATCAGTCGTCAACCAGCCCATTGCCTCGGTTAGAAGTTCCAGAAAACCGCCAAAAAGCACCGTCGAAACGTTGGAATCGGGGCTCTGGGGGATCAAAATTCCTGTCAATTTATTGTTGGTACATTGTGGCTGGTTTGTTCTGCCAAGCATCGCTGGGCCCTTCGAATCGATGATGACGTTGCTTTTCCACAGACTTAGGACAACGCCTGTCCAGCATCTGAGACCCCGCTGCGATCACTGATGAGATCCTTCACCCATTATTATTCCTGTTGTTGCTGACCATCTGGCAGGCAGTGATCCAGGCACAGGGAAACTTTGATTTTGAACGAAAGCCCATCGACTACCACAGCCAATCTGTCAACAACGAGAACACTCAACTTCAGGACAACATCCCCGCCGGCGATGTTGAGCGGATTTTCCAGCATCCCCACGGCTGTCCCGACTCGATCCTCAAACAGTTGAACATTTCCGCGTCGAGTGCATGTTCACTTGGTACTAGTTCGCCGATCTGTGTCTGGATGAAAACATCAAGTTTGTGGTCGGTCACGCGCTGTACATGAAAACCATTCACGGTGGAAAGAAAAAGGACGACAAGATCGACAGTGAGAAGACCGCTAGGCGCATGCGCAGTGGAACGTTCCGCTTGAGCTATGTCTATCCACGCGAGATGTGAGCCACTCGCGACTTAGTCCGACGTCGAACGTTTTTGGAATCGATACATATTTGTTACCTCAGACTGAATATTGAACTTGGATGCCTTTCATTTTACGAGTTGCCTTATGGATTGCTACATTGGCCAGCTGGAGAAAAACCGGACACCTGCGTCATCGAGAGACGAGAGCCGAGTCAGGCCGGTTGAACGGTGGTACGCCAACCGAACGATACCACTGCATTAACAATGCCTGGCGAAGAAAGCAAAGAAAGGTGAAGCGAAAGTCTACCCAAAAGGTACCAGTCGAGGTAACAGTCAGCAGGGGCAGGTGTCTCATTCACCAGGCGATCTCCGCGTCAGCAGTGGCCGGCTGGTGAGTGGCTGCCTCGCACGCCCCTTCCAGGCCCAAGTGGGCTATCACACGTCAACGACCGCGCCAGTGCTGTCGGCGAACTTGTCGGTCTTGACACCGAGACGCTGGAGCATCGAGACAAAGAGATTTGACAGCGGGATGTCTTCGTGGACGATCTCCTTCTGCCAGGGCTCCCTGCCGCCGTTCCAGGGACCGCCCGCCGGCTTCTCGGGTCCATAATTGAGATACCGACCGTGCTTGAATCCCATGTTCTTTCCACCCGCCAGGATCAACGGGTAGTTACGCGAGAGTTGGAAGGCGCTCGATGCGGAACCGTACAGCAGCAGCGTGTTGTCCAGCATGGTTCCGGTTCGACTGAGTGTGGCACGCGCGGAGCATCCCTGGGACGACGCGCCGGTGATCTTCAAAAGGTCGTCAGAAAGGTGTCCATGTCCACGTAGGTCAATTCGTGAGACTCGTCGTCCGAAGGGTGGTAGCCATCTATACCGCGCGCCCGCATGGCCGGGCGACGATCTGGCTGCCGATGAGCGCGACAAGTCGCCAACCATCGCTTTGCTCTGGTGCCCGCGCAGGATCTTTTCGATTACCTCGGCCTGAGCCAGTTCGATCAATGCAACCACTGCCATCTGCCCACCGCACTTGGGGAAGCCAGATGAAGATTACCAGCTTTGTCGAACGCGGCCGACGCGATGTCGTGGAGCGAATACTACGCCACTGCAGCCTGTGGGACGGTCCGATCCGCACGCTGGCGGCCGCGCGAGGACCACCGACCAGCGCGGAGTAGACCTCCGATGAACCCCACAAGCTGCGATGGGTGCTCGATCCGGAGCATCGGTAGCAGCGACGGCACTCTTTCATAGCCTTCGATGCGATTTTTTCTACGTCACTGGCACGGGGTGCGATTGCCGTATGCGCCCGCCTTGGAGGGGCAAAGCAGAACAGAACGTCTAAACTACGGTACACACCGCCAAATCCGGGCCAAACGAGCGGACCCATTGCGCCACCATTAGGTGCAGAGCGACACACTGCAGCATGCTGGTGCAGCCAATTGGGAGTTATTGGCAGTCATAGGGCGTTACGGTCGCAAAAACCTGGAAGGAAAGTCCACAAACTCGACTAAAAAGGGCTCCCAGTGGGCGCAAAACAGCCCAAAACTGCGAATGCATGCTGGCGACGGCCCGCGAGACGAATTAAAATTCCTGTCAATCAGTGCGTCAAATTCTCCGCTCACGGCTCGTTTACTGCGTTGGTTGAAAATATCACGGTTAGGTATTCACAGTTCGCATCTGGAACCTGGCCAAAACAGGAACAACCGATCACAGATCGTGCACCGCATAACTTCCGCGGGCGTTCACCGGTCGCAAGCGAAACAGGTCGGCTCCCTACTTTCCGACATCGGCAACGCACTACAGTCCATGGTTCGAACCAACTACGTTCTCTGCCTGCTCCTGTTAACCCTCGGCGTCGGCTGCGCTCGTGACACTTCGTCCCCCGTCAAAACCTTTCGGCTCATTCTAGCGGCTGCCGTTCACAGGCCAAAACACTGGAAACACTACCTGACAAAACCCAGCCCCGGTCCGAAGATCTTGCCTGCTTTCGCCAATACACATCAAACACAACGATTGACTTCCTGAGAGAACAAGGTATCCGTGACGAAACAGCCATCAACGGCTGGCTCACCTTCATACTGCAACGCCTCTGCAGCGGTCCTGGATATGAGATTGTTGGTGTAGAGCGAAGCGGTGAGGTTGCTTGTCTCGAATTATCGACGAGAGAGCTTTCTGCTGACCGAATCGCGTTGACAAAACTCACCTTCATCAACGAAGAGGGGCAATGGAGAATCGACCTTCGAGACCCGGTCCAATCATGGTTGGACCTGAATGAGCTGGCGCACAAATCCATGGAAAACATGTACCGCGCGATACCCAATTTTGACGGACTTACCGATTTATTGCTTCCCAGTGAAATCCCCCTGAAACACATACAGAACCAACACGACAGCACACCAGCGCCCTGAGCGTTCGCCATCCTGACATGGAAAACGGGGGGCAACCCACGGGGCCGCGCCGCTATCAATAGGACAGGGCACGATGCCTCCGTTGACCGAAAAGTTCATAACGCAGTTGAAAGTCGAAGATGATGCAAATCGAACGCATCCTTGTTTTGTCGAGACAGGGACCTGTACGGGTGGAACCATCTTTGCTTTAGAACATATGTTCGAAGAACTGCATACCATCGAAATCAAACCAGAATTCTATGAAAACGTGAAAAGGTCATACAACAAAAGGTGGAGGAACCGAATTAAAACAATCTTCGGGCGTCCAAAGAAAATATCCTTCTATTTGGGAGACTCTTCCTTCGTTTTGAATAGCGTCACTTCAAAACTGAGCCGTGACACCATATTCTTTCTCGACGGTCACTGGAGCAGTGGAGATACTGGAAAAGGTCCTAAGGACTGCCCTGTTGAAGAAGAACTTACGAGCATCGCCTCCAGTTTCAGGCATCACGGCATCATCATCATTGATGACTTCAGGTTGTTCGGTAAAGGGCCCACCAAAGGTGGATGCCTGGAGAATTGGGAGGACATCAATAAGCCAAAACTGTTGGATATTATGGGAGAGAGACTGGAACAAGAATATCACCTACCCTCAAAGCTCGATCCATCAGACAGACTGGTACTGCATATCTCTCCAATCGTTTGAAACCTGTGTGGGAGGTCTTGGCGCCTATGTAGTGTCCAGCTTCATGCGCAGGTTCAGCATGTCATTTTTCTTGAGGACATTCTTGATCGGCAAGCTTCGTCAGTTCCAAACTGCCGTCATTATTACCTTTGCGGACCTGCCCTGTATCGACTCATTCTCGTTGACAAACGTACGGAAGGCGTTGGCTTGTTCTTTTGACATGGTTAAGCTCCTTTTCAGCTGGGACCGTGATCTAATGCGGCCCTGGTAATGGATCTGGTTGTGTTGTTGGCACCCTGTGCCTGGGAACACATGAACGTCACGTGTGACACAGGCAGTGAAAAGCAGGTTGCTTGGAATAGCTACTTGGGCTGTAATTCAGAAGCCGCGTTCGATGCTCCCACCATTGTCGTGGTATTTCGCCGCCGGTGCCATAACAACGGCGTCTTTTTTGTTGGGGAAGGTCCGCCCGTTAATTCAATCTGAGGTCAATGGTTCTTGACCCGGTGATTCTTGGCTTTGTCGACTGTTTCTCTAAACAACAGTCCGCCAGATTCGCTCATGTCCCACGATCGCAGGTCGACTTGACGTCTGTGACATACTTAAACATCGTGCGGCATACGGCCATTGTTTTTCTCACGCATCACCTGGCGTTCCACCGAAATGGTAAACCGGGAAAGGAGTGGAGGTCGCGGTTCAAATCTGGTCACCTGCCCCCCTGAAATTGGTCCAGTTGCAGTAAAAGAATCTCCTCGGGCCGAAGGCCCGCAAAGGATTCTTTCAGATGAGTCAGAAACGACGTACGGTAGATCAGATCATTGCGAAGCTGCGTCGAGCGGATGAACTTCTTGGTAAGGGCACAAACGTGCCTGAGTTTTGCAAGCAGCTTGAGATTGCCGAGAAGACCTATGACCGGTGGCCGGAGGTGTAGGTGTGGGTATGAAACACTTTCTTGTGATGATTGCTGTGGTGGCGTTCGTGGAGTGTGGGAATAGTAAAAATAAAAAACCGCTGAAGCTAAGGCAACCGTAGAAGCCAAACAACAATCCGTGGTTGTTGAGAGTGGGACTTGGCGACAACTCAAGAAGCCCGAAGGAGAACTCACCAAGGCGGACTTGGAGAAGGTGGCGGAGCTTTCCTTGTCTTACACCCAAATAATTAATGGGGGATTGGATGAGATTGGTGCCAGGACTTTAACCAACGAGGCACACCACATATGTGGCCCATAATGAAGTAAACAATCGTCACACCACACGTCATGGTCCAGCATGGCAGATAAGGACACACGTCCACGGCATAGCTGAGCGAGTGTTGAACTAGTGCTGATAAGATCGATCATACGTTCGGAAGTAATGATGCCGAACGTCGATTGTGGTAAACGACACAACGATGTCTGTCAACATTTCTGGATCCGCGGCAAAACCAACGTCGTATTTCTCGACGTTTATCCAAGGATTTGATGATCCTATGGGACTACCTATTTTAGAAAAATGCTATCCCAAGATGCCTGCTGTGCTGTGGCGTGTTGGTGTGTCGGACCAACGTAATTGGCATGCGGCCAGAATCGCCGCGTTTGAGCGAGGATTACTTTGGACCACCGGCGACAGGATTGCCGGACAGGATCAAACGATGAAAACGAGGCGAATATTTTTGGGCACCATCACCCTGAGCGATCTACCATACAACCTGTTTGGGCGTGGCGCAACCCTTTCGGTGGTTTAACGTGTGAAGTGGCAAGAGCGATCCTTGGCTGTAACAAAATGCTTTGCAAGGCGATCGTTGACCAGAACGTAGATCAGTAAGTAGATATTGACTAAAAGCAAATCATGGGAAACCCGCTCACTAAGCTCTGTTTTAAAGTAACTAATTCGTTGCGAGGTGCAGATATCGCTCCATGAAAGCCACCTTAATCATCCCACTGAAGTTCTTTGCCGATTACTCGAAACGAGAGAAGACACGTCGTGATTCTTTGAGCCAACCGATGAGACGTTCGGCGATATTCCGTGACCGATACAATTCGTGGTCGAACTTGACGGGATGGGTAGCGAGGTCCTGATTGTCTTGGGTGTGGATCACGGGTTGGATCCCGATATCAAGAATCTATTCGTCAATTCAATCGGCCTGGTATCCTTTTCCGCCACCGCGCGCAACAGGCCAAACGACGTATTGTCCTTCACCATTCAACAAGCACGCACCGGCTCCTACAAGCCATGTGCCCAAAGCCGTCGACGGTAGTAAACCGGTCCCGCTGGCGTCGCCCCGTATTCACCGGTGGTGGAAAATATCGGCAAAACTTAACCAAAACACTCCGACCACCGAACATGATTTCATAACAGAGCCCAGCCCATAGCCGGGAATAAGGGCAACTTGACAAGCTATCCCGAGTGCATTACGCTATCGCCGAAATGTGTTCAGTCTTTCTACAATTTCCACGGGCATAATTCAACATGCGATTCTCGTCTGGACGACGTATCTCGCTAGTTTCTCTCAGTCGACTCATCATCGTGGCCGCAATCTTTTCCGCTGCCATCCCAAGTCTGCTGAGCGTGGAGTTGCTGACGGGCCGAAATACGCAATCACCGGTGGAAGAGAGAGAAAGCGAAGAGAGAGAGAGCGAAGAGGAATCGTTCAAATCCGCGTTCAAGCAACATCGAAGAAACTGCCGCAAATCGTACGTGCGGTGGATCGATGGGCATGAGACGCACGAAAATGATGCCGCATGTCACTTGCGCCCGTGCCGTTGGAGTTCGCACTCAGGGCACTCCCTGCCGAATGGGCTTCCCGCGCCGCTGCGCTGCTAATCTGTGACCTCTATCGATTTTCCGTGCGCACTTGCGCACAGCCTCTGCTTTCCACCGATTGTGGTGATGAAAAGGCCGGTGCGAAGAGCACTTACCGCACTCGGATTCATTGGGCAAAGTTACAGGGTTAGCTTCGTATGACATTACATTCTTCTCAAAAGAACAACACCGGATTTGGCGCCGAACTTGCCAAGAACCTGATTGCCGGGCTTACCGTTAGCTTTGTGGCGATTAGTCTTGGCGCGGCGTTCGGCATTGGTTCAGGTCGTGGCGCTCTCGCGGGTATTCTGTCCGCCGGAATAATTGCGCTCATCACGGCGCTGTTCGGGGGAACGCGAATCCAGACGTCGGGGCCGACCGCGCCGATGACCGCGGTGACGATCCTTGTGGTTGCCTACGCCTTTTCCCAGCAGCAATACCTTGGCAAAGGGTTGGCCGAGGCGATGCCCGGCGTTGATCCAGAGCGTTTCATTAATCTTGTGTTTGTGCTGACTGGGATCTTGCTGTTGCTCGCGGCAGTGTGCCGTTTGGGGAGCTTCATCCAGTTTGTCCCACGTACGGTCATCTCCGGATTTATGAACGGAATCGCGATTATGATCTGGGTTGGCGAGGTCAAAAAGCTGTTCGGATTTGACGCCGACGGGAAGCCCTTCGACGGTTCGCTGGCCGTCAACGTGAGCGTTGCCCTCGCCGCGCTCGCGATCGCATTTCTGGCCCCAATGCTCGTCGCGCGGTTATTCCCGCGCATCAAAGCATTTCTGCCGGGTACGCTGATCGCGATTCTGGCCATGACGCTCGTCGTCCAATTTGCGGCGTTCGACATCGAGCAAGTTAAGACGGAGAGAATTGCCTCGTGGACTCAGCTTGTCAAAGACAATGTGCCAAACAACTGGTCACCAAAACTAATTTGGATCGCTCTACCGTTTGCCCTGAAGCTGATGATGCTGTGCTATTTGGACACGCT
>Ga0310123_10003233_pt1 | contig 12704 bp, 12 predicted proteins | sample CB6_AW_1057_MG_FD_203505 | JGI IMG/M metagenome (GOLD analysis project Ga0310123, IMG submission 203505) | Marine microbial communities from Western Arctic Ocean, Canada - CB6_AW_1057 | ecosystem: Environmental > Aquatic > Marine > Oceanic | place: Canada: Western Arctic Ocean | collected... | reverse complement strand
CACTCACACGACCTCTCCCAGCTCTTCTTCCCTTCTTTAGCCGGGCATTGACATCAGCCCCCCGTTCCACGAGTTCACGGATGAACTGATCACTGTTTCGCCGGCCGGATCCTCGGGGTTTGGGATCGCCCTCGGCAGACTCACCGATGTCAGGTTTACGAATCCACGTGAGCGAATGCAATAGGGTGAAGTGTGAGCGATCATCATTGGGATCAGCTCCTGCATCGAGTAGTTCGACCGCCAAATCGTAATGCCCGTTTTCGGCCGCCAGTAGCAAAGGACTTGTCCCTTTCTTCGGGAGTTTGCCCCCGGATTTAGAAGGTTTCATCACCGCATTAATGCTGGCGCCGGCTTTGAGCAGCATCCTCACCACCTCTGTTCTTCCTTCTCGAACAGCGAAAAAGAAGGGCGTGTATCCAGATTTTTCCAAAGGCGATTGAAAATCCGCGCCCGCAGAGAGAAGCGCCTGGATAACATCTGAATGCCCTTCCGCAGCCGCCCACATTGCGGCTGTCTGGCCGTTTCGTTCTTTGGCGTCGATTTCTGCTCCCGCATTGATTAGTGACGTGACAGCACCGATATCTCCCGTTCGAGCTGCTGTCATTAACACCGTTTCATCTCCACTGGTGGTTGTATTGGGATCCGCCCCTGATTCGATAAGCATACGCACCAGTTTTGCATTTCCATTAACGCAGGCAAGGTAGAGTGGCGTGATGCCATAACGATTCTGCGCGGAAGCGTCCGCACCCAGATCCAGCAGTCTTTTTCCAAGTTCCCAATTGTCATGATAAGCAGCCCAGTGCAAGGCTGTCATGCCATCGACTTGTGGAATGTTTACATCGATCTGATTCGATAAAAGCTTTGAAGTTCGAGCGGAATTACGCGCTTCGACAGCTCCTGCGAGCGAAGGGCTCTTCCCCTGCGCCACAATTGAAACGATCGCCCCGAATAGCAGAGCGAGGGTGACAGCTCTGTGACTCCACTTAAATCCGGATTTCCGGTTAGTGAATTGATCCATTCCGGACTGGGTAGCCTTCACTTTGATTCTTTTCATGGAGCAGAATTCTGTTCACAAGGACAACGGCTCAAAGAGATTGTCGATTTTTCCATTGCTGTCGCCAAATTTATCCAGTTTGACACCTACTTTGTCCAACAGAGTGAGATGCAAGTTGGCAAGTGGAGTTGGTTTGTCGTAACGAATATGACGATTTCCTTTCATCCCACCGGCGGCGCCTCCAGCGAGGATGATGGGCAGATTGGTGTGATTGTGCACATTCGGATTGCCAATGCCGCTGCCGTAAAGAAGCAAAACATTGTCGAGCAACGATCCGTTTCCTTCCGGAGTGTTCTGGAGCTTTTCAAGGTATTCGGCAAAAAGAGAGACATGGAATGCATTGATTTTCGCCATTCGCGCAATCTTGTTTGGATCATCTCCATGGTGCGAAAGTGGATGATGCGGGTCCGGAACCCCGATTTCGGGATAAGTGCGGTTGCTCGTTTCACGAGCGATCTGGAATGTAGTGACACGCGTGATGTCGCCTTGGAACGCAAGCAGTTGCAGATCGAACATCAACCGGGCGTGATCTGCATACGATGCGGGGACTCCCATCGGACGCTCAAGATCCGGCAATGGATTGTCCTTCGAATCGGTCTCCGCGTTTTGAATGCGTCGCTCCACCTCACGAATCGAATCCAGATACTCTGAAACGCGGGCTTGATCACTTGCCCCGAGTTCGCGTTTGAGTCGGTTCATATCATCAGCGATCGAATCAAGCAGGCTCGCCCTCTCGCGCAGAGCAGCGCGTCGCTCCTCAGGAGTGCCTCCTTCTCCAAATAGATTTTCAAAGACCAAGCGAGGGTGGGCTTCAGCAGGCAGCGGTGTCGTGGGGGAAGACCATGACAAATTGTTTTGATAAACGCAGGCATATCCATTGTCGCACTGGCCAACCGTCTGCATGAGATCCATCGCGAGCTCCAATGAGGGTAGTTGCGTTTGGTGTCCGATCTGCTTCGCGGCTACCTGATCGGCGGTTGTTCCCAGATAGTAATCGGAACTCTCCGTGACTTTGGCCTTGGCGGCGCTGAGAAAAGAAGAGTTCGAAGTTGCGTGCGACCCCGGGTAAGCAGGTCTTAATTCCATGTTGGTGAAGACCGTCATTTGGTCCTTAACCGGTTTCAGTGAGTCCAGGATCGGCGAGAGTTTATCAAGCGTGTCTTCACTTCCGGGTGTCCATCGAGACTCGTCGCATCCCATTGGCATGAAAATGTAACCGAGTCGACGCACACCGTCTGCCGGAGTCTTGATCGCAGCCGTTGCTGCCGGAATCATCGCGTCTAAAAGAGGCAGCGCAAATGATACGCCTACTCCTTTTAGAAAGGTTCTTCGGGGTAATGATTTTCTGGTTATGAATCTCATGATGTTTTCGTTTTGTTCTAGCTTCAATGGGCTAAGACGTGTTCGCCTTTTGACTTCGATCTCATCTGAAAAGGCGCGCTTTTTGTTATTCCAAGTATGATTGTTGAAAAACGAAACTCGTCAGCCTGCGCTGCTCTGACGATCTGACGAATCGCCGGGGCATCGTACGATTCAACTCCCCTGCCGAGTGCGAATGTAAGCAACTTCTCACAAAGAGTGCGGACGAATAATTCAGGGCGCTCAAGCAGGCCGTTCTCCAGGTTTTCAACCCCGGCAAAGACACTGCCGTCTGGGAGCCCTCCCGATACGTCTATCACGGAGCCGTTTTCGAATTCCCTCCAGCGCCCCACGGCATCAAAGTTCTCCAGAGCGAAACCGATGGGATCCATTAGATCATGGCAACTCGCGCAGGCCGGATTGGCTCGATGTTCCGCAAGGCGATCTCTCATTGAAAGGGTCGCGTCTACCTTGTTCTCTTCAAGGGCCGGAACATTCGGTGGTGGCGGTGGCGGCGGTGTGCCGATGATGTTTTCAAGCACCCAATTGCCCCGGATCACGGGGGAGGTGCGTGTCGCATAGGACGTGACCGTGAGAATGCTGCCCTGCCTGAGAAGGCCACCGCGCTTATGTTTCGAATCGAGAGCGACACGTCTAAAGCGACTGCCGAATATACCGGGAATGCCATAGTGACGGGCCAGACGTTCATTTAGGTAAGTAAAGTCCGCCTTTAGTAAATTCAAAACACTGCGATCTTCACGGAAAACGCTTTCGACGAACAGCTCTGTTTCGTTGCGAAAAGCTTGACGCAAATTGTCGTCAAAATCCGGGTAAAGCCTCAAGTCGGGCTTAATAGAATCGAGATTGCGCAAGTGGAGCCACTGACTCGCGAAATTATTGACCAAGCTATTTGAGCGAGGATCGGACAACATGCGGCGCACTTGCGTTTCAAGCACGTCCGAATCCCGTAGTTTGCCGCAGATCGCCAAATCAAGTAATTCCTCGTCAGGCAAACTGCTCCAAATAAAAAAAGAAAGCCTGCTCGCCAGTTCAAGACCGCTGATGTGATAGGCTGTTCCAGACGTCTCTTGAACCGGCTCCTTTTCAACGCGAAAGAGAAACTCGGGGCTGACGAGAATCGAAGTGAGTGCGCTTTCGATCCCTGCTTCGAACCCGCCGTCACGAACCCTATCACGAAAGAACGTTATCGGTTTTATTAAGTCAGACTTTGAAATTGGACGGCGAAAAGCCCGCTTCATTAGATTCGCCAGTATTTCGCGAGCGATAGGCTCCTCTTCACTCCCTCTACTCGGCTGTCTAATGAAGATTTTCTCTCTGCTTGGTGTTTGGCCTGCGCCTTTGGCTTTGTACGGCCCTGTAATGGAAATTTGGTAGACGGCAGGGGAAAGGCGGGGGTGGCGGTGCAAATTAAAATGCGCTTCGAACGGTATCCGTTTGTTTTCAAGGAGCGAATACGATCTTTTGAGAAAGGTAACGCCCACTTTCCGGGGGCCCGCGTGAACAAAAGTTCTCGTTTTCAAGTGCTTGTCCACTTCACTGTGACTTTTACCTGCTCGCGCCACCGTAAACTGCTCAATCATCGCTCGATCAATCAAGATTTCCATCTTGTGGGTACCGTTAAGCCCCTCCACATGTTCATTCCGGTCGCGGGTGAGCAGAACCTCGATTTCGTACTCCCCATCCTGCGGGAACGTATAGGACAACAAGGCCCCGCCACGGGTGCCGATCGGGAGACCATCAATGTGTTTTTCCTGCGTGTAGTCGGCGGTAATTCGAAAGGTATCTCCTCGAAGTTTGTTCGAGGGTCTCCCAACGGCCAAACGGCTGATCTTCTGGGCCGCCGAGATATATCGATCGAGCAGGCTGGGAGAAAGCGTGCCGACAGTGACATTGTCGAATCCATGGCTTTCCTCGTCTTTGGGAAGCAAACTTGCCGCGTCGACCTCCACCCCGAGAAGGTCTCGAATCGAGTTCTGGTATTCCGTTCGGTTGAGTCGTCTGAATGTTTCAACTCGACCAGGTCTCGGATGGGCGGCAGCTTGGGCATCAAGGTTTCCAACCAACGATTCGATCACCGTCTCATACGTTTCATCACTGGGGCGTTTTCGATTCGGCGGAGGCATCCGGCGCGACTGAAGTCGAGTCACCACTTTTTCCCAGATTTCGGAATGCTGTGTGACATCTTCAAACCGGATGGCATCGAGATTCAAGCTGCCTTTGTTCTCCTCCTTGTTGTGGCAACTAACGCAGTACTTGTTCACCATTGCCAATCTTGAAGAAATCGCAGGAGTTACATCCTTTCCGGTATTAAGGGTTAAGATCGCGTGATCAAGCCAATCCGCCCCAGCCGAATAGTCTCCCTCACTCGGACGTGGTTCATCAGGCTTGTCCTCGGGGGGCATCTCACGTTCGCGCAACATCCAGGCGACTTCTTCCCAAGTATCTGAATGCTGAGCCATGTCCACCTCAAGGATGCTCTCAAGATCAAGCTTTCCCTTCTTCTTTTCGGGATTGTGACAACTGATACAGTAGTCCCTTACCAGTTCGAGCAACGGCGATGCGACCGTTTGCTTCTGAGACCAAAGGCACTCCAGCGGCAAAAGCAAAATCACTAAAACCAAGAGCGCTAAAGACCGTCCGCACTTCGAAAGAATCGACTTATCTAAAGAGCGATACATGTTTAACTATGTACTGTTGGACTGGCAAAAAACGGCGATAAAACAGGCTTCAGAGAAAATATCTCCTTGTTGGAGGGGAAGCAGTACTCCCTCATCGAATTTGGAGGACTTCCCTCGCAGTTCGACAAATCACAACCCGCCTGATCAACCCATTCATTGTCCTAAACCCAAAACCTCACGAACTCTGTTATACCTCAGCGTCGAAAATGCCATAATATCTTGCTATGCAAAAACATAACGACACACAAGCGATCACGGCAAAAACAGAGTGTATTCAAGGAGAGTTGGAATTTCCAGACCTTATATCCAGAAATGGGGTGGTTGAAGCCAAGGATTAATTTACCACCTGCTGCGCCCGAGAATTACGGGTTGGACAAATATACTGGAATCTTAATTCCACGCCCGCTCACCCCAATGACCTGCTGACAAACTCACTACAATTTTTCAGTGAGTTGTTGCGCTGATTCATTTATCTGCGTTGTGAATGGTTGTGAGGTGCTTGGAGATATCTGGTGAAACCCAACAACAGCATAGCTGCGATTGTTGTAAGGAGGTGTTTCATTTCCCTTCAGCTTCCAGTTCCTTCTTGGTCTTGCCTCCGTGTTTGCGGAGGAGGTCTGCGATTTCGGAATGTTTGCGCCTGATGGCCCCGCCTAGTGGGGTGGCGCCAGACTTATCCCTCGCATTTACTTCTGCACCTTTAGCCAACAATAGTGCAGCGACTTCCTTACCACCCCAATAGGCCGCAGTATGCAAAGGGGTTCGTCCCCCCCTTTCCTTCGCATTCACATCCGCGCTGTTGGCAATTAGCAGTTCAGCGACTTCGTTGTGACCTTTCTGAGCCGCAAAATGCAAAAGAGTTCTACCACTACCATCCTTCGTACTAACATCCGCACCCTTGGCAATAAGCAGTTCGGCGATTTTCTTTTGACCATTGAGAGCCGCAAGATGCAAAGGAAGAATGATTTTTCGGCCTCCACCAAAACTGCCACCACCCATGCCGCCAGTTGAGGCAAGAAAAACACCAGTCAACACGCCGGCAGTAACGACTTCAGAACTACTCTTCCTACTCGGAATCGGCGCATTTACATCAGCACCCGCATCCAAGCGCTGTTTGACAGTTTCAATATCTCCTTTTTTTATAGCATCTGAAAGTGAGTAGTCTGGCGGCAACATCGTTGCACACCCCACCAGAAGCACGGCTGCGATTGTTGTGAGTATTAGTTTCATAAGCCTGACGTGAGTTAAATAATAGAAAGCCATTCATAACAGGTCAACACCATTTAGCCGCCTCGGTCGGAACCGTGTCTATTGCAGGCACGGCTTTTTTTTGGCCGGGAATGAATCCTAACTTGCAGGACAACGCATGGCAGAAGACGTAGCAGAGGCAACGGAAAGCCTCCCTAAAGAAGCCGGACTAGTGGGACTTGATCGTCCCTTGGATCAGCTGGACTTGACCAAGATGTTGGCCCAGTCGTTTGAACCAGAGGAACAGGAAGGGTCCGAGGAGACATCGCCGAGTGGTGATGCGGGGGAGGAAGCCGAGCCGGTTGAGGAATCAACCGAGGAGGCGGGGGACACCGAACACGTTCTTTCACAGGAGGAATCGGAAACGGAATCCGATGCTTAACGGTTGGCCAAGCGGGAAATTGCCCTCCTAAAATACGGCTTGAGCCGCTACGGTTTGTGGCGTGCCGGAGTTGACTGAGACCCGCGAGCCGCCGTCGGACTGGACGGATCTGTTTTTCCGCTTCCTGTCCGACGAAAAGGACGCCTCGGTGTACACGCAGCGCAATTACCGGCAGGCGCTGGGCGAGTTCGCGCAGTGGCACCGCGACACCAACGAGTCGCCGGTGTGCTGGAGTGAACTTGAGCGGAACGACTTCCGGCTGTTTCTGCGGCAGCTTGGCCGCAGGGAACTCAGCCAAGCAGCGATCCGGCTGCGGTTCAGCGCGCTCAACTCGTTTTACAAGTTTCTAATGCGGCGCGGCCTCGTCGAGTCGTCGCCGGTGAAGGATGTCACCCTGCCCAAGCCAGCCAAGCGGCTCCCACAATTCCTGACCATCGACCAGATGAACGCACTGCTCGACGCGCCGATGCAGGAGTTCGAAGCCGAACGAGTCGCCAAAAAAGGGACGAAAAAAAAAGCCAACCAAGTGCCGTACCTCCGCGACGGGGCGATCCTCGAGACGATTTACTCTTGCGGCCTGCGCATCGGTGAGATCTGCCGGATGTTAGCCGGTGAAATCGAGCCGGACGAACACGTCGTCAACGTGCACGGTAAAGGCAAAAAGGAACGGCAAGTGCCGATCGGCCGCGCCGCCGTCGAGGCAATCCGGTTTTATTGGGAGCGCTTGGCCAAGCCACCCGCACCCGACGAGCCGGTGTTTTTCGCCTCAGAGAAAAAACGCAGTGCCATCTACCCGCGCTTGGTTCAGTTGCGATTGAAGAATTATCTGAGCGCATGCGGACTGGATCCAAGCCTCACGCCGCACAAGCTGCGTCACAGCTACGCCACGCATCTGCTCGACGCCGGGGCGGACTTGCGGAGCGTGCAGGAGATGCTGGGCCACGCGAACCTCACGACGACACAGGTGTACACGCACGTGACCACCGAGCGAATCAAGCGCGCCTACGACGAGGCCCACCCTCGGGCGTGAAACCAAGCGCTTGGCCAAGCGCTATTCGGTGGCCAACTGCTCGGCGACGAGTTGTTGAGTCGACTGGGGCTTGGGCTGGGGGAAAATCTGGTAGAGCAGGAGGTAAATCAGCACGCCGGTGATTGAGACGTACATCCACAGCGGCCACGTCCACTTGGCGATTTTTTTGTGCTGCTCGAACCGCTCCTTCAGCGCGCGGCTGAGCGTCATGAAAATGAGCGGCAAAATCACCACCGCCAAAATAACGTGCGTGATCAATATCGTGAAATAGATTGGTTTAAACCAAGCCGGCTCCACGAACTTTGTCGACCCGGTGTTAAAGTGGTAGATCAAGTAGCAGGTCAAAAACACCGCAGAAGTCACAAAGGCGCTGATCATGCAGTTGCGGTGCGCGGTCTTGTTGCCCTTCTTGATGAAGACGAAGCCGAGCGTGAGGAACACGGTGGCGAGCGCGTTGAGGCAGGCATTGATGAGTGGTAAATCCTGTATGGTCATTTTGCGGGTTCGCTTAACAACGAGTTGGCGATGGAGATGGCTTTTTCCTTCCAACCGTCCTCCATGCTCTCAAGCACACCACGGAGTCGGCCCTGCCGGTCGATGGCCACGAAAATGGTGGCGTGGATGAACAGATCCTCCGGCGTGGCTTGTTCGCCGGGCGGCTTCTCGCGGGCGATCAGTTTCATCCCGTCCACGGCCAAGCGCACGATCTCCGGCTTGTCGCCGGTGAGGAATTGCCAGCGCTCGGCATTCGCTCCGAATCGCTTGGCAAAACCCTGCATGACCTTGGGCGTGTCGTGGCCGGGATCGGTCGTCAGCGTGGCGAAGGCGACGTCCGGCTCGGCGGCAAAGTGCGCCTGCAACTCGGCCATGCGCTTGGTCATCACCGGGCACGGCCCGGGGCAGCGGGTGAAGATGATGTCGGCAAACCAGACCTTGTTGGCAAACTGGGCCAAGCCGACCGGCTGGGCCAACTGGTTGGTCAGGGTGAAGTCGCTGAGCTGCGAGATGACCGGCAAGTCCCGCTTGGCCAAGCCGGACTCGGCGGGGCTGGAACCCGGGGCGCGTTGCTCCCGTATGAATGCAAACAGGACGGCCAGGATCACCACGGCCAAGCCGCCCCAGACAAGCCAGCGCACGGTTCGTGAGTACGATTCCATTTTAACAAAAAAGGGGCACTCCGTTTAGAGCGCCCCGGAGAGTTCGATCAGGGCAGGCGATGCTCAGGCTTTGTCGTCCGTGGCCGTGGTGGCGGTTGGCTTTTCGGCGGCCGGTTTTTTCTTTTCGACTTCAGCCTTGTACCACTCGTTCCATGCGGCCTCGTCAACGACTTTCACGGCGCCTTTCATGCGGGCATGGCCGTCGCCGCAAAGCTGGGCACAGGTGATCTGGTAGCGGCCCACTTTCACCGGCCTGAAGTGAATCGGAATGCGCATGCCGGGAATCACGTCCTGACAGACGCGCAGCGGCAACACCTTGAAACAGTGGATAACATCCGTTGAGGTCAGATCGATGGTGACGCTTTTGTGTGTGCCGTCCTCGTTTTTGATCATCGGCACCACGATGTCGGACTTGAGCACCTCGACGTCGTCCTCCCAGTACGGCTTTGACTTGTCGGTACCGAAGGGGTTGGCCGCGCTGACGAGGGTCTTGGATTGGGCGCCGAGTTTGCCGTCGGCACCGGGGTAACGGGCATTCCATGCAAACTGCTCGGCAGTGACGCGCACCACGCTATCCTCGGTGAAGTCGGAGGGCTTGTTCACATAAAAATTCCAGTAGTAGATGGCCAGCACCACGAGGACGAGTTCCGCCACGATGACGGCACCCTCGATCGAGTTGGTGATCGTCTTGGTCTTGACGCCCTTGTAGTCCGCCTTGGGATTGTTGGTGGCGCGAAACTTCCATAGCGCGACGAAATAATAAATGATCCAGCCAACAAAGAGCACCAGCATCAGCAGGTGAACGGCGATGATTAACCCGTCGATCTCGCCCCCGTCCTGGGAGACGACTTCCGGGAAGGAGAATGCTTTGATTATTCCTGATAGTAAGTCCATTTTAGACAATTATTCCTTAAACAATTCGGGATCCTCAAACTGGGCGTAGGCTTTGCCGCGCCTGGAGAGAAAAACAAAAAAACCACCCACGCCGCCAAGCACGGGAACCAGTATGAGAACCAGGCTCGCGATGCCCCACTGCATGCCCTTGGTCATCGGGGAGTCGGGCGCGCCGAAGCAAACCGCGCACGCCTCGAGCGCGCTTGGCCAAGCGAGCATGGCCAGGGCGAGGAGCAACAACCCGGTTGTGTGCTTTCGGTTCAAAGGTAACTGACGTGTTTCAGTTTTTTCAAAAAATAACGGAGGTACACCGACAGGCCAACCGTGCCCACCAGCGAGATGATGCCCAACACCAACTCAGCCGTTTTGCCACTGGAACCGTGGTTCACCACTCCCCAAACCCCGAACATCAGCGTAAAAAGGATGGAGAGGATGATGAAAACCAGATGGAACGCCTTGAGCGACATGTTCAATTTATTCTTTTTTTGCTCGCCCGCCTGGGCTTGGGTACCGCCGCTTCAACGGGTGCGGGTTGACTCAGCATTTTGACGGTAAGAACAGTAAACGACGCCGGTAACGCCACGCCCAATAACGATGCCAAGACCACCCATATTGTTGGCATCTCTTTCCTTGCCAGATTGGGGGCATCCCCGTCGGCCCACATAATCAACCCCATCATGCCGGCAAAGAAGAAGAAAGTGATCACCATGGTCCAAGTGATCATGATCAGTTTTTTGTCCCATTTGTAGTGCATGAAAATCGCCACCACGAAGCTGGCCTTGACCAACGCGATCGTTAAGCCGATCACCGCCGCCCAAACTAGTGGAAGAGAAAACGCAAGATCGATCGCGAACGTGATGATTGTGCCAACAACCAACACGACGCCGACAATGTAAAACAGCCTGACGAGATCGTTGATGAAATCCGGTGAATCGTGTGAGTTGCTCATTCTTTACAGGATATAAAGTATTGGAAAGAGGAAAATCCAGACCAAGTCCACAAAGTGCCAGAAAAGGCCGAAGGTTTCAATCCGGTTGGTGAACTGCTCACGATCCTTGTGCCACAGGGCCAACCCGATCGGGAGCATGTTGTACAGCATTATAAGGATGCCCGCGAACACGTGGGCCGCATGCAAGCCAGTGATGGTGTAATAAATACCAAAAAACGTGCTGTGCTTGGGCTCGTATGCGGAGAGGCGCTTGATGTCTCCCACGTCCAGCGTAATCTCTTGGTGGTGGCTGTGATCCAACCCGAAAACCAACGACTTCACCCTTGGCTTGCCGCCGATGTCCTCGGTGACGCGCTTGGTTCGCCACATCCACGGATGGGCCTCAACCCTCACGTACCCGGCGACGCTCAAGGCCACCGTGAATCCCGCTTGGCCAAGCGCGTACTCTGCCCGCTTGGCTGAGTCGTAATCGGTCTTTTCCGAGAGCAAGCCGCCATTTAGACGCAGCCCGGCGGCATCCTCGGCACCCTGCTTGGCCAAGGCCTTGTCGGCATCAGCCTCTGACACGCCGGCGTCGGCCTTCCAGCCGGTGATGCGAACATCGATCTGGGCTTCCTCGTAGGCGTTGATGTGGCCGGAGAGCGCAAGTGTCCCGTTGTGCCAAGCATCATCGAAGGCAGCATGGCTCGCCTCGCTTGGTTCTTTGAAAAAGCGGGTGGTGTAAATCTTTTCCACGTGTTTCTCGACATCGCCGCCGTGCGCAGCATCGCCGTGCTCATGTTCGTCATCCGCGTGCTCCCCGTGCGACGCTGTCTCGTGATAGCCTTTCTCGAATTTCTCGTGCAGCACCGTCGCGTTGTTCAGCCATACGTCGTAGTGCTTGAACTTGGATGGCCACTCGTATCCCCATTTTACACAGAGAAACAAAACTGCGCAGGCGATGGTCGCCCACTTCCATTTTTTGTATCCGGCGAGATTGCCCTGTTTCAGTTCCGCCCAAGCGAGCACGACAAACATGCTCGAGGCGATGAGCACCATCGTGTTGCCGGCACCGACGTAAAGGTCCATCAGGCCCATCGACCATGTGCCGGGCTCGGCTCCCACGCGCAGCAGCACGTAGGAGGAAAACAGCGCGCCGAACAGCATGACCTCGGAGGCGAGGAAGAGCCAGATGCCCAGCTTCGCGTTGTACAGGCCGGTGTCCGGCCTTGGCTTAACCGTATAGGGGATTTCCATGGGGGATAAAGTCGCTTACTTGGCGGGTTGCGCCTGCGGCGTGAAGTCTTCCTTGGCACCCGGGACGCTGTACTCGTACGGGTCGCGATACGCCTTGACCTCCTTGGTGAAGTTGCCGTGCGGCGGAGGCGTCGGGGTTTCCCACTCCAGCGTGGTGGCCTGCCACGGGTTGTCGGACTTGACCTTCTCGCCGTGTTTCACACTCCAGAATAAGTTAACAATGAAAGGCAACTGTGCCACAAGCATCGCCCAGGCAGCCGCCGAGATGGATACGTTCAACCCCATGATCGTGTCGCCGAGCGCGCCCACTGTGATGTCTGCGTTATCCGGGTTGGCCAGGGAGTAGGTGGCCCCACCGTCGGACATGCGCCGGCTCATCCCGGCCATGCCCTGCGCGAACATCGGCATGAAAATCAGGTTCATGAAAATAAGCGACCCCCAGAAGTGCACCCTGCCCCAGAACTCGTTCATTATTCGCCCGGTCATCTTCGGGAACCAGTAATAGACGCCGGCAAAGATGGCGAAGATGGTTCCCGGCGCGACCACGTAATGAAAATGGGCGATGACATAATAACTGTCGTGCAGCGCCACATCGCTGAAGTTGAAGCCCAGCGGCAGGCCGGTCAGCCCCCCAATGCCGAACATCGGCAGGAACGCCAGCGCGAATAGCATCGGCGTGTTGAACCGGATCGACCC
>Ga0310123_10003229_pt1 | contig 12709 bp, 10 predicted proteins | sample CB6_AW_1057_MG_FD_203505 | JGI IMG/M metagenome (GOLD analysis project Ga0310123, IMG submission 203505) | Marine microbial communities from Western Arctic Ocean, Canada - CB6_AW_1057 | ecosystem: Environmental > Aquatic > Marine > Oceanic | place: Canada: Western Arctic Ocean | collected... | reverse complement strand
CTGCTCCGGCGTGTGTCGTCTCCTACTCATTCTGACCTCCCCCCTGATAGTTGCGACCAAAGCCGCATCCTAACATCAACTTTGGTCTCGTTTCAGGGGGTCACGTCACCGAGGCTCAGTATTGCTTGAACACCCGCTCCAATTCCTCAGGGCCGACGCCGGCGGCCAACGCCACTAGCAACAGGACCCTCGCTTTGTGCGCGGACAGGTCACGAGCCAGAATCGACCCCTTAACCAGGGGGTTGCCCGGAATCCGTCCGCCCGGTACACGCGACGAGATGACGATCGGAATTCGGCGGTCCGTCGCCTCCCGAACGGCCCGAAGCCCCCCCGCGCTCATTCTTCCACCGGCGAACGTTTGCACGATGATCCCCGCGGCGCCCTTGTCTATCCACTCCGTGATCGTAGATCCGTCGAACCCGGCGTAGTCGATCACGATCGCAACCTCGGGGAGACTCTCGACTCGGGAGAGATCAAACTCACTGCCGGCGGTGTGCCGATGTGGGGGTGAACGGTAGAAGAGGACCGTGTCTGGGTCGGCGTAGCCCAACAGGCCGAACTCCGGAGCCCGGAACGTTTGTACGCGTTGATTGTCCGTCTTACGTGCGGCTCGCGCGGAGTTGATCTCGTCGTTGAGGACGATCATTACGCCCCGGTTCCTCGCGGCGGCGCTGGCTGCCACCCGCACCCCGTCCAAGAGATTGGACGGGCCGTCCGCGGAGATCGTCGTAGCGGACCTCATGGAGCCGACCAGGACAACGGGCCGTTCGTCCTGGACCGTGAGATTCAGGTAATACGCGGTTTCCTCCATGGTGTCGGTTCCATGGGTCACCACGACGCCTGCGAGGTCCGGCTCCGTGCGAAACAGCTCATTGATCCGTTTGCTGATCCGGAGCCAGAGTTCGGGCGTCATGCGGGAGGACCCCGTGCGGGCGACTTCCTCTACCGTGATGGAGGCGTGATCCATGAGCTGGGGAACCGCCTGTACAAGGTCGGAGCCCGCGAGCGTTGGGGCTCCGGAGCGGGAGGCGATGGTACCGCCCGTCGTGAGAATCACGACGCGGGACTCGAGATCCTGCAACGCCTGAACGCCGCTCGCGAACGAAGACAGTACGGTTAAACACAAAAGTACCCGGGCGGTCACTGGCGCCGGCGTTCTCTCCTCTCCGCCGCGATCTCTACCAGTCTCCTGAGCTCCGTAATCGGTTCGTCGTGGTCGTCCACTTGGAGTCTCAGCACGACATCGTTGTTCAGCCACACGCCGCCGTCTTCTTGGACGATCAACATGGCCGCCGACTGCATACCCCGTCGGTCGCCACCGGCGGTTTGTCCGGCTTCCAGCGCGGCGATCAGGCGTAGCGATAAGTGGCCCTCCGTGGCGTCGAACGCACGCACCATCTCGTCCACCACTTCGGGTCCGGCCAGGATGTTACCCTGAGCGGAGACGTAGCGCCCGACCTTCTGGCCCGCCCAGTCACTCGCTCTGGGACCGGTATGGGTGGCGACCTCGCCTCGCGAATTCATGACGGAAAATTGTCGTCCTTCGACGTTCCAACGCTCCGGGCGGGGATTCGGATCGTCTCTCAGTACGCGCTCGACCACCTGCGCCGGCCTGACCCCTTGGCGCAGGAGCTCCAGCGACTGCGGGCCATAACTCACGTCGACGATCGCCTGAGTGGCCACGACACCCACGCCTGCCTCGGCCCACAACACACCGTTTCCGACCGAGAACACACGAGACTGCACGGCGGCTCCGACCTCCCCCGTCTCGGGATCGAAGCCGAGGATGGAGAAGGTAGCCACAGGGGGCCACGGCGCCGCATCCGCCGTTGGGCTCGATTGTGCGACGACGGAGGAGGACGACAAGAACGAAACACAAAGGATAAGGGCGGCGACCGAGACGCGCGTAGGGCCGTTCGGAGACATGAGCGGGCTCCTTGGGAAAGGTCTTAATGTTGTGATTCGGCTAAGCTGGGGCAGAGCTCCGTCGCAGGCCAGGGCGGCTTCCGGAACACCGTCGCGAGGACTGGCGTCCAGCAGGACGCTTGGCGACATTCGGGGGCTTTGATTCAGGTTCCACGTCGGGTTCCACGAAAATCAGGAAGCCAGTGAAAGAGAAAATCGCCATCATCTCCGGGATCATGCCCGTCGTGATTATTCTGGATCTGATCACGAAGCGCTGGGCCCTTTCGGCGCTCTCCGGGGGGCCTCGGATTGAGCTCTTCGGTGGACTCATTCCGCTTACGCTGGCGTTCAACCGGGGGGCGGCGTTCGGTCTTTCGCTAGGCAACAATCCTCGATGGTTCTTCATCCCGATGATGGTCCTCGCCTTGATTCTGCTGATCGTCCTTCTGACGCAGGCCCAGGCTCGGGATTGGCTCAGGTTCGTGTCAGTCTCGCTCGTCATCTCGGGGGCGCTCGGCAACCTGTACGATCGCGTCCGTTGGAATCGCGGTGTCGTCGATTTCATCGGGCCCATCGACCTGGGTGTGATGCACTGGCCGATCTTCAACGTGGCGGACATGGCCATCTCTGGCGGTGCAGTGTTGCTCGCCGTCTCATTTTGGCGGGAGGAGCAGAGAGAACGACTGTCTTCGGCGGAGTCGGGCGACGGAGCGGTCGAGTCGGACGGCGGAGCGGTCGCACCCGAGCCCGAAGGGGGCTGAGGGCGCCGACGGCGAAGCTCCAGACGAGCGGCGGGTCGAACGGTCGATACCGGAGCACCCGCCGCTCCTCTGGAGCGGCTCACTAGAGCATCAAGTGCTCGTCTAGGTCCATCGGCGAGACGTACAGGCGGAACTTGTCGGCTTCGACGAGCTTGGTTGCCACTAGTTTCCGGTGGACGTCTTCTCCGAGCGCTTCCTTGAGAAATTCGCTGCGCTCTGCAACGTGGACGGCCTCGAAGAGATCGTGGGGAAGAGCGCGGATGTTCATCTCTTCCCGCTCGACCGTCGTCAGCTGATACAGGTCCATGGTCATCGGCTCCGGGCACGGGGTCTTCCGGGTCAGACCGTCGAGTCCGGCGGACAACATGACACTGAAGGCCAGATACGGGTTGCACGTGGCGTCGGGGAAGCGGAGTTCCATGCGCGTCGCCACCTCATTACCTGGCTTGTAGAGCGGGATCCGCACCGCAGCTGAGCGATTCCGTTCGGCCCACGCGATGTACACGGGCGCCTCGTAGCCGGGCACGAGTCTCTTGTACGAGTTGTGCATCTGATTCGTGATAAGGGCCATATCCCTGGCATGATCGAGGACCCCCGCGATGAAGTGCTTAGCCGTCGGACTGAGGTGATTCGGGTCATTCTTGTCGTAAAACGCGTTCGTCGACTCGTCCTTGAAGATCGACAGGTGCACGTGCATGCCGGTACCGTTCTCGTTGGCGATCGGTTTGGGCATGAACGTCGCGAATACGCCGCAACGCCGCGCAACCTCCTTAACGATGTACTTGTAGGTCTGGAGGTTGTCGGCCATCTGCAGTGCTTCCTGATAGCGGATGTCGATCTCATGTTGGGACGGCCCGACTTCCGAGTGATGATACTCGACCGGCACGCCCGTGGCTTCGAGCGCGAATACGGTGACTTCGCGGATGTCGTCTCCAATATCGACGGGGTTGATGTCGAAGTAGCCGGCCTTATCGAGCAAGCCGGGCCCCGTCTCATCCTTGAAGTAGAAGAACTCGGCTTCGGGACCGATGTTCATGTGCGAGAAGCCCTGTTCCTTGAGGCGCTCTAAATTCTTCGCGAGGATGAATCGGGGATCGGACTCGTATGGCTTGCCATCCGGCGTCCGAATCTCAGCGAACATCCGAAGTGAACGCGACCCGCCCGGGCGGAACGGCAGAACCTGCGCCGTCGATGCGATGGGGAAGGCCACCATGTCGCTTTCTTGAATGCGTTGGTATCCGTCGATCGACGAGCCATCGAATCCCATTCCTTCCGAGAACGCTCCGGGGAGCTCTTTCGGCGTAATGGAGAACGACTTCAAGAACCCGATCATGTCGGTGAACCAAATACGGACCGAGCTGATTCCGTATTCTTCGACGTACTTGAGAACCTCTTCGGGCGTGTTGAGCGAAAGGCCGTGTCGAGAACCCATCTCGTCGACGTAGTCCTCCATCTCTTCGCGAAAGGCTTCAACCTCGTACAGCAGGGAATCGAGGCTCATAGGTGTAGCTCCTCCAGGCGCTGGGGTGGGAGGGGTGTGTGGCGAAGTGTCGGCGGTGCCCCGAAAAAAGAAAACCAGGCCGTTGGAGACACCTCTACCAAGGCCTGGTTGGAGCGGTCGAACCGAGGGTCGCGGATCCTCACGGACCCCCTTCCGACGGTGGAATTGCGTGTCGCACACGCGATGATAAATACGGTCTTCCAGTGTGTCAACCTCAGGCTCTCATGAAGCTGGCGGGCACGCGGATCGCGGAGCCCCAAACGGTTGCTCACCGGCGATCCCCCTGACACTTTTCTCGGGGACCCATCCACGACCGATACGAATATGCGAGGGACTCGGGAGGCTTCATGAGGGATTTTCTGAGCACACCGTTTCTTGGAAACACGGCGCAGGACTGGATGATCGCCTTGGCGGTAGCTCTAGTGGTCATGGCGCTCGTGCGCGTGGCGATCCAGCTGATTCTGCGGCGGCTGAAGTCGGTCGCGGCAAAGACCGACACGGATGTCGACGACCTGATCGCCGAGTTGCTCGGCAAGACCCAGTTTCTGTTCGTGGCGCTGGTCGCGCTTTACGCCGGCGCCGTGACACTCGACCTGCCTGCCGGGATCGAAAGCCGGCTTTCCACGGTTCTGATCCTCGGGTTCCTCATCCAGAGTGCGCTGTGGGCGAACGGGATCATCAACTATCTGCTGGACGGCTGGGCAAAGCGTAAGTTCGAGGCTGACCCGACCATGTCGACGGCGCTCGGCGCGATCGGTTTTCTGGTCCGCTTCGGGGTGTGGGCCACCTTCGTCATGCTGGCCCTCGACAACGCGGGTGTCGACGTCGGTCCTCTGGTCGCATCCCTGGGGATCGGTGGCGTGGCGCTCGCCTTGGCGCTCCAGGGAGTGCTCGGAGATCTGTTCGCGTCCCTGTCCATCATCTTCGACGAACCGTTCGTCGTAGGTGACTTCATTCAGGTCGGAGATCTGTCGGGCACGGTCGAGCATGTGGGATTGAAGAGTACCCGAGTGCGGGCGCTCACCGGAGAGCAGCTGGTGTTCTCCAACTCCGATCTACTCAGCAGTCGGATCAGGAACTACCAAGGTCGTCAGGAACGGCGTTGCGCCTTCACGTTGGGTGTGACGTATGAGACTTCTTCGGAAAACCTCAAAAAAATTCCAGGTCTCATGAAGGAGATCATCGAGGCTCGCGAGAACACCCGCTTCGATCGGTCCTTCCTTCAGTCGTTCGGAGATTCGGCCGTCAACTTCGATACGGTCTATTATATGAGCGTCCCCGACTTTACCGTGTACGCGAAGGCGCACCACGAGACGAACCTCGAAATCTTCAGGCGTTTCGGAGAAGAGGGGATCGACTTCGCGTACCCGACTCAGACCCTTCACATCGCGGGAGGGGGGCCGGGTCCCTGAAGCAGCACGACGTACTCGACCCGCCGTCCGCGCATCTCCGTGATCTGAAAGCGGCCACCGTCGAACTCAACCACGTCGCCGACGCGACCGATCCGATTCAGAGCTCCGAAAACGTAGCCGCCTAGGCGGTCGTGCGGATTCTCCGGAAGGCCGAGCTCGAGGCGGTCGTTGACTTCCCGAACCGCCACCCCTCCCCAGATCAGAGTACGTCCGTCGGGTAGCTGCTCGAAGTTCATCGGTTCGTCCGCCTCGTGCTCGTCCTGGATCTCTCCGATGATCTCTTCGATGAGGTCTTCGAGCGTGACCAATCCTGCCGTGCCGCCGAACTCGTCGATGACGACGGCCATCTTGGCCCGTTGTCTACGCATCTCTGGGATGAGATCCTCGACCAACTTGGTAGTCGGCAGGAACTGAACTGGCCGCACGATGCCGGAGATTTCCCGGACTCCATCACGCTGTGCCCTCCACAAGTCACGGGCCAAGAGAAGGCCCTCGACCTTGTCCAAGGAGTCGGAGTAGACCGGCATGCGGAGGTGGCCCTCGTCAAGCATGATCCCGATCGCCTTGTCCACGGTCGCCTCGCGAGGGACGGCGACCATGTCGGTACGCGGCGTCATCACCTCTCCTACCGTCACTGCGTCGAGGCGAATCACATTAGTCACGACTTTCCATTCATCCTCGTCGATGGTGCCTTCTCGGTATCCTATTTGGGCCAGAACCTCCAATTCGGCCCGACTCACGGTCGATCCGCGCGAGCCGCGTAAGGCACGACTGAAGAAGTTGAGCGGAATCAGGATCGGCTTCATGAGAAGCACCATCCAGTGGAGCACGTGTGCGGCGGGTGCGCCTAGCTGCGGCCAAAACGTGGCGCCGATGGTCTTCGGCACGATTTCGGAGAAGAGTAGGATGATCAACGTCAGAACCCCGGTAAAGACACCGATCCAGGCTTGCCCAAAGACGCTGGCGGCGATGGAGCCTCCCAAGGCCGCGCCCGCCGTATGAGCGATGGTGTTCAGGGTCAGGATCGCGGCGATGGGCTCGTCGATCTTCTCCTTCATGCGATGGAGATAGTCCCCGGCTCTGAACCCTTGCTCCCTCAAGACTTGCACGTAGGAATGCGTGACCGAAAGTAGGACTGCTTCCAGGACAGAGCAGAGGAAAGATATCGAGAGGGAGATCCCGAGGACCCAAAGAAGCGTTACCATACTCCGCATTATCGGAGCTTCTGTGGTCATCAGACAAGAGGCGGCAGAGAATGTCGATCGAGGTGTGCGCCCCGTGACCGACCCGCGAGTCTCGGGCTTCTCGCTTCTTGGCTCGCTCGAGCGCGCTTCGAGTCGGCGGAGCAGGTCCGCTTGCTTTATGTGGCGACGACCCGGGCCCGCGACGAGTTGGTCGTCGCTCGGCGGCGAGGGGGTTCCGCGAAATCCTCCTGGAAGCTTCTCGATTCATGGCTGTCGGAAAAGGGAAGGCACCTTGTCGACATTGCGGCCGAAGAGCCGGCGCCTCGCCCCAAGATTCAGCGACAGGGAAAAGCCATCCTCGAAGAGATCGCTCGTACCGATGGGAAACGTCACGCGAAGGCCCTGCCTCAGTATGACTTTCGGTCTGTCACATCGGTGGCCAAGGCCGAGGAACAGAGTGTACCACAGTTGCAGCTGAGCCTCGACGAGGCCCGGGAGTCCCCACCGGATCGACCGTCGCGAGGGTTCAGTTGGGGCACGGTGGTGCACGGCGCTCCCCCGTCATCGGCACAGGGAGGGCTCCCACAGCAGTCGCTCGCCCGAATCTGCCACGAACTCCTCGTCGAAAACGAGAGACCGGTCGATGCCGGCGGCAAACCGGCGGAGCTCGATGAGCTCATGGCGCTGATCGAGACCTTGAGCAGCTCCGACTTGTGGCGTCGGGCTCGTGCCTCCGAGCGGCTCGTGGTCGAGATGCCGTTCTCCACTCTGATGCCGCAACGCGCACAAGCGGGCGGTGACCGAGCCGGCCCGTCGCTCTACGTCGAGGGTGTGATCGATCTCGCCTTCATGGAGGCGGACGGTTGGTCCATCGCCGACTATAAGACCGATGTGGGTACCGATCCCGGATTTCCGGCACGCCACGACAGCTACCGCAAGCAGGTGGACCTCTACGCGGAGTGCTGGAGCCTACTCACCGGTGAAGCGGTGAAGGAGCGCATCCTGTTCTACACCACACAGCAACGGCTGGAAATCTGGTGACGCGTCCGGTTGACGTGTGAGGTGCGGAGCAGGATGATGAACCTCCACGACAACGTCCAGGTTTAATCGCGGGGTGATCTTCATGCGGGCCATGAGAGCTACGTTTTCAGTATTCACTGTTCTCCTCTTAGGAGTTGCCGCTTCCGCGAGCGCTCAACAGACGGTGACCTCGCCCGAGCAGCAGTTCGGGCACGAGATCGGGGCGGACTACGTGCTGCCTAACTACACGGATCTCCACGAGTATTGGCAGAAGCTGGCCCGCGAGTCGGACCGCATGACGGTCGAGGACATCGGACTCACGGAAGAGGGACGCCCGCAAATCATGGCCGTGATCACCTCACCGGCGAACCGTGCGAGTATAGATCGTTACCGCGAGATCTCTCGTCGCCTCGCCAAGGCCGAGGGGGTATCCGAGGAGGAGGCTCGCCGCCTGGCACAGGAGGGGAAGGCGGTAGTGTGGATCGATGGCGGACTCCACGCCACGGAAGTCTTGGGGGCGCAGCAGCTCATGGAGTTGGTCTACCGAATGGTGAGCCGCTCCGATCCGGAGACGCTACGGTTTCTGGACGACGTGATCCTCCTCGCGACCCAGGTGAACCCGGACGGCATGGAGCTGGTCTCGAATTGGTACATGCGCGAGTCGGACCCGCTGAAAAGAAGCACCGGCAATATTCCCGTTCTATATCAGAAATACGCTGGCCATGACAACAATCGTGACTTCTACATGTCGGCGCTGGCAGAGAGCACCAATATCAATCGCGTTCTCTATCGAGAGTGGTTCCCACAGATCGTCTACAACCACCATCAGACGGGGCCGTCGGGCACCGTCATGTTTGCTCCGCCGTTCAGAGACCCGCCCAATCACAATTTGGATCCTCTCATCATCACGGGCCTCGACGGTGTGGGGGCGGCCATGCACGGTCGATTCGTGAGTGAAGGGAAGGGGGGCACTACGATGCGCTCCGGATCCAGCTACTCGACCTGGTGGAATGGTGGCCTGCGTACGACGCCGTACTTCAAGAACATGATCGGACTGCTCACGGAAACCATCGGCAATCCGACCCCTATCGAGATTCCGTTCAGGCCGACGCGTCAGCTGCCACACGGAGACCTTCCGCTCCCGGTCGAGCCGGGGGAGTGGCACTTCCGACAGTCGATTGAATACTCCCAGACGGCGAACTGGGCGGTGCTCGACTACGCGTCACGTAACCGCGACCACCTCTTGTTCAATCTGTGGCGGATGGGCATGAACTCGATCGAGCGCGGTAGCACCGACACCTGGACGGTGCTGCCCTTCGAGACAGAGGCGGCGACCGAGGCATTGGGGCTCAACGTTGCCGGCACCGTTGCCGACTACGAGACGTTCTTGAAGTCGCCGGGCGATCGAGATCCGCGTGGCTTCATCATGCCTTCGGACCAGCCCGACTTCGCTACCACCACCAAGTTCGTGAACACCCTGATCAAGAACGGTGTGGACGTACACAGGGCCACGCGGAGCTTCTCGGTAGGTGCCACGACCTATCCTGAGGGCTCCTATGTGGTGAAGGCGGATCAAGCGTTCCGGCCGCATGTCATGGACATGTTCGAGCCTCAGCAGCATCCGAATGACTTCTCCTATCCGGGTGGGCCGCCGACGCCGCCCTATGACAACGCCGGTTGGACGTTGGCCTTCCAGATGGGCGTAGAGTTCGACCGCATACTCGACGGGTTCGACGGGCCTTTCGAAAAGATAGATGATGTCTTGCTGGCCCCCGCGGGGCAGGTGATGGGATCGGGGGGTGACGGATACGTCTTCGACCATCGCAACAACAACTCGTTTCTGGTGCTGAATCGACTACTAGCCGAGGGTAAGGACGTGTCATGGCTGGTGGATGCGTCGGCAGAGGCGAATCTCCCTGAAGGCGCGTTCTACGTTGCGGCCGACCAGGTGGACTCTGGGGAACTGGCGGCGTTGGCCGCCGAGACGGGCGTGGACTTCCAGTCGGTGCGTGAGCCGACGGGCGAGACGTTAGAGCTGCAGAGGCCCCGAATCGGGCTCTGGGATCAGTACGGTGGGTCGATGCCGTCCGGATGGACTCGCATGATCATGGAGGACTTCGGCTTCGACTTCGAAGTGGTCTACCCGGCCGAGATCGCCAGTGGAGAACTCGCCGACCGGTTCGACGTCTTGGTGCTGGAGGACGGCGCCATTCCGGCTCCTGACGGCGGGCGGGGTAGGTTCAGGGCCCCCCCTGATCCCAACAGCCTTCCGGCGGAGTACCGAGATCGCTTGGGAGCTCTCACGGCGGACAGCGGAGTGCCCGAAATATTGGAATTCATTCGGGCCGGAGGCACCGTGATCGCCGTGGGGAGTTCCTCAACCCTCGGGTATTATGCCGGGTTACCCATGAGCGATCACCTGGTAGAGGGGGGCAGGCCCCTCACCGACGAAGAGTATTTCACTCCAGGCTCGGTGCACTCCCTCAAGATCGAGCATGACAGTCCCCTTACCCACGGCCTGGGCGATCGTCTCGACGTGCTCATCAGCCATAGCCCGCTCTTCGATCTGGAGCCCGGGTTCGAAGCCTCGGGGGTCAAGAGAATCGGCTGGTTCGATACGGATCAGCCGTTGAGGAGTGGGTGGGCTTGGGGGCAGGAGCGCATGAGGGGTGGTACGGCGCTGATCGAGGCAGACATAGGCGACGGACAGCTCTTCCTGTTTTCTCCGAAAATTACGTTCCGATCGCAATCGCACGCGGCTTTTCCGCTGCTCTTCAATGGCATTTTCTACGGTTCAGCCAGGAGGCGCCCCATTCTGTAAGGGAATCGAATCGTCGCGATTGGGGAACCTGCCAGGGCCTGCCAGCTATTAATGACAGACCCGAGGGGATCCTGGGGGAGCTTGGGGGAATGCCAAACCCGGGGGAGTCGCGAAGCGCTAGGGGGCAGAAGGATGCGTAGTCGGGATCGAACAGTCGGATTTGCCGCGCTACTGATGGTGTCCGCGTTGGCGGCGTTTGCCGGAGCCGCGTCGGCTCAGCTCTCAGGAGTCGTCACGGCCCGCGGTGGGATACCGCTCGAGGGTGTGGCCGTCGAAGCGTGGAGCGGTGATCGAAGGCTCGCGGCGGTACTGAGTGATGCCGATGGAGCTTTTTCCTTTCCGGAGATCGTGACCCTACAGACGGTCATGCTTCGGGCTGGAGCGCTGGGCTTCGACGTGCTTGAGGTCGCGGTGGTGGAGGGGGTGGACTCCTATGACCTGCGCCTCGCGGAAGCTCCCCTGGTGCTCGAGGGGCTTCTCGTGACCACAGAGGAGGCTCCGTGCGAGATGCGACGGGACGAGTCACGTGCGAGAGGGCTATGGGAGTATGCCCGCTTGAGGTATCACGGGATCATGGACACTCTCGGGATCGCCACGTATCTGGCCGAAGCGGATACCGTCCTACCGCTCGGGAAACTCGGCCCGTTGGAGCTCCCTGACCTGAATCTGAGTCAGCGCGGCTCCTCGTCTCTTCTCCGATTCAGTTGGACGCGACGCATCGAACGGGAAGGTTATGCGTTCAAGGTTCGGCGAATGGACGGGGCGCAGCCCTACGACTCCTGGGTTTATCCTCCGCTCGAGGCGGACTTCGCTCCTCACTTTGTCGACGATTTGTTCGGTGAGCGCCATCGCTTCATCGTGGACGATGAGCGCGAGGATGGTTGGAGTTTGGCCTACTGTCCCGAGAAGGACGACAAGCCTGCTATCGCGGGGACGATCGAACTCGCGCGCGACACCACGTTCGTTTCGGTCGAGTGGATCTTCCAGACACCCGAGCCGGTGGAGCACGCAGGGGGTCGAGCCGTGTTTTCTCCGCTCTTGCCGGGTTCCGAGAACACGTATTTTTTACCGTCCGAGGCGATCATCTGGCGTGCCGTGCCTGAGGGGGACTACGTCCAGCGCTACCAGCGGTACGAGAAATGGTTCGTGGCTCCTGGAGACTCGGTTCCCCTCCTGCCGTTGCGGCGGGCCGGCGGGCGGTGACGCCCACGAGACCCCCGAGAGCCGGACCACCCCGGCGGACCTAGTCCATGAGCGTTCGCTGCAGGTAGGCCCGAACACGTCGCCACGCGTCACGGGCGGGCTCCTTGCGAAGGGCGCTGGATCTTGACCGACACGGAGCTAGAAGCCGTGGTTCACGTCGTCGTAGATGTGAACGTCGTTCTCCACTCCCGCCGACCGTAGCGCTTCGACGAACTTGTCGACGGTCGCGGGCGGGATGCCGCTGTCCATCTCCGCGAAGGCTCCGTAGACCTCGTGGTCGATGGACGCCAGAATCTCCGGATCGGTCACGAGGCTTCCGTAGAAGATCGCCGTACCCTCGTGCCGCTCCCCACCGATGGCGTAGCTGAGAGCGATACCACCCCCGAAACACCAACCCATCGTGGCGATCCGACCGGTCACGTCGTCGCGGCTGCGAAGATAGCGGGCCGCCGCGTCGAGGTTGGCGATGACTCGATCTGGGCTCGCCTGCGTCTCCCGCATCAAAGCCACGTTTTCTTCTTGATTGGTACCGGTCCGAGCCGAGTATAGGTCCGCGGCCAGAGCAACGTATCCTTCCGCGGCCATGGCATCGCGGTCCGCGTGTTAGCGCCGCAACTCCTTGATTTTCACCCGAAAAAAGTCGAACGTTTTACTCCTTCTTCCGTGATCCGAAGACCCTTTCTTGTTCATTCTCGGAAAGCTGTGAGTCGACGATTCTCGTTCGTTTCGAGCCCGCCCGCGTTTTTCAATCGGGCCCTTGCCGGCGTCGGTCGCACGTCTAGTGGCGTCGCCGAGCACGCCGGTCAGCTCGGTCAACTGGTTTGGCAAATGGGCGTCGCCATGTTCCGCTTCCGCGTCCCCCGTCGCCTCATCCTTCGTGAAATTCGGACCCTGGGGATACA
>Ga0310123_10003228_pt1 | contig 12710 bp, 13 predicted proteins | sample CB6_AW_1057_MG_FD_203505 | JGI IMG/M metagenome (GOLD analysis project Ga0310123, IMG submission 203505) | Marine microbial communities from Western Arctic Ocean, Canada - CB6_AW_1057 | ecosystem: Environmental > Aquatic > Marine > Oceanic | place: Canada: Western Arctic Ocean | collected... | reverse complement strand
GACGCGTAGTCACTCAAGTCATCGAAGGAGAACGCCAATTTGATCTCTTACTGCGGCTGGCCGAACCATATCGGACGAATATGACCGAGCTGGGGCGGATGCCTATGGAGTTGCCCGATGGCCGGCGCCTACCACTGTCGGCGCTGGTCAACGTCATACTCAGCGCTGGCCCCACGGCCATTGCTCGCGACAACGGACGACGACGCATCGTTGTGCGAGTCAACACGCTCGGCCGCGACGTGGGAAGTGTCGTCGCCGAGATTCTCCAACGCGTCGAGTCTCGTGTTCAGCTGCCTGATGGCTACTTCATTGCCTACGGAGGGCAATTCGAGGCCCAACAGTCCGCCTCTCGGCGCATTCTGCTGCTCAGCCTCGTGGCGCTGGCCGTCGTCTTCAGCGTGTTGTATTCCACGTACCGAAGCGTCGGGATCGTTTTGCAGTTGCTAATAGCGATGCCAATAGCGTTCATCGGTGGGGTGTTAGGCATGACTCTAACTGGGCAGACATTGTCCATTGCTGCCATGGTCGGATTTGTATCGCTGGGTGGAATCGCCGCGCGCAACGGTTTGCTGTTGATATCCACTTACCTTGGTCTGGTCGCGAAACATGGATTCAGTCGAGAAACGATTCTCCGCGGGAGCCTGGAACGTCTCGCACCCGTTCTCATGACCGCCCTGACGACCGGACTCGCCTTAGTACCGCTGGTCATCGGTGGTCATCTCCCTGGAAAAGAGATCTTGTACCCCGTGGCGACTGTGATCTTAGGCGGCTTAATCACGTCCACCTTGTGCGAGTTCTTCGTGCGTCCTGGACTGTTCTTCGCCTTCTCCGCGGGTATGACCGAGCGCCCGGCCGATCCTAGTATGGATATGGTACCCGTCGAGCAGACCGTCTCCGCTGCATCGGACTAGCTCGCTTTGCTGTGGTGATGTTGACTAAACTCAACATGCAGGCTTATCGCTGCAATACCTGTCGTCTGAAACAACGGACTGTGCGGATGGTAGGGATCGTTCACTTAAATTGTCTCGACAGTTAAGCCGCCTTTTCTTGACCACCTCGCGTCGTGGCACACGCTCTTCCGACAGGGCCGGCGGCGCCAACAAAAGCTAGGCTCTAGCTGAAATTAGCACTTTTGCGCCCCCACCGTGCGCTCCCGGTCCAAGAGATCCACCCGATGACGCTCAATCACGATTCGACCCCGCAGCGCTCCTCAACTGACCACGATGGCCAAGAGCCGTTGACCGAGGTGGCTTGGTCTGACGGCCCCTTCACTCCGCGCCCGCTCGATTGCGACACGCTGGAAAGCCGTGTGTTGTTCAGCGTTTCGCCGTTTTCTCCAGATCTGTTGGACAGCGTCGAGCCTGTCGAGCCCGATCTCCAGGATAACTTGTTCAGTTTTGTTGAAGGTGATGACCAGAGCGCTACCGTCGATGACAATTCTTTCCACGGTTCGACGCAGGATTTGGATCCGAATGATGCTTCCTTGGATGAAGTACTGCTCCAGTGGAACGACGGCGATAATAGACTCGACGTTTCGGAAATCGTTTTCATTGATGCCTCGGTTGAGAATTTCGAGATCCTGATCGACGGTCTCCGCTCCCGTTCGGATGCGGACCACATCCGAATTAACATACTTGATTCTGACCGCGATGGCATCGAGCAGATTTCTGATGTCTTGTCGCAACACAACGACGTGGCGGCGGTTCACATTGTCTCACACGAGGTCGACGGCGCGGTGCGCCTTGGTAGTAGCTGGCTCAGCAACGAAAGCCTCGACGCCTACACTGGTAAAATCGCGAATTGGAACAGCGCGTTACAAGACGGTGCCGACCTGCTCTTCTACGGCTGTGACCTTGCCGCCAACGAAGCGGGCCGGCCCTGACGGAGGCCATCGGCGCACTATGTGACTGCGACGTCGCAGCGAGCACCGATGACACTGGCCAGGCAACACGAGGTGGTGACTGGAATCTCGAGTTTGCCGTCGGCCAAATCGAAACGACCGTGGCTTTTGGACTTGACGTCCAACAAAACTGGCAGGGACTGCTCGCCGCAGGTTGGTTTGACCCCGCTACGGGCAATCCGATTGGCGGTCCAACGGGAGAGGCGGACCTGTTTATTGGTAGCGAAGGTGGCGATATCGGGATCAACGCCGATAACCGCGACGACATCCTATACGGCACCGACGGTAACGATGACCTTTCCGGTGAAAATGGTAATGATCTGATTCTCGGTAGTTTCGGCGGCGACACCCTCAGTGGCGGCAACGACGACGACATTCTCTTGGGAGGGCTCGGCAACGATTTTCTCGCGGGAGACAGCGACGACGACATTCTTATAGGCGGCGGCGGAAATGACACGATACACGGCGATGATAAGGATGACCTTTTTCTATTCACCGGTGCCCAGAATGGAGATATCTACAACGTCGATGGCGGCGCTGACACAGACACCATTGACCTGTCGGAGTTTGGCTTTGGCCGCGTCACTGTCATGACTCCTTCTACCCTTTCGGTCAAGCTGGGTAATAGCCGATCGTTTACGATCAACCATATGGGTGTTGAGAACATCGTATTGGCGGAAAGTGGTGGCAACCACGCTGCCCATGCGGACGCGGGGCCCGACCAGTATGCAGCTCCCGCATCGTTGGTGACTTTGGATGCCAGTGCCAGCAGCGATCCTGACGGCGGTCCAATCGGTTACCGGTGGCACCAGATTAGCGGAACCCTGGTCACGCTGAGTGACTCCGCCTCAAACATGCCAACTTTCACCACAACCTCCAGCCCCGAGGTTTTGGAATTCGCTTTCATCGCGTCCGATGGCTTGACGAGTCATGTCGATACAGTGCGAGTGGCCGTCGGAGGTGCCGAGTTCGATTCCGTGGATGAGTTTGTCGTCAACGACACGCAATCGGTTCAGCAAATGACGGACGGAGACGGTCGCGGCAGTCAACACGCCGTGGCACATGATGCTTTCGGAATTTATGTCGTGGTCTGGTCAAGCAACGATCCTGCACAACCTGGTTGGGATGTCTATGCTCAGCGGTTTGACGCCTCAGGAAACGAATTAACCGGTGAAATTCTCATTAACCAAACGACCTCCGATGACCAATCGAGAGCCCGAGCCGCGACAGACACGTCGGGAAACTTCGTGGTGACCTGGACACACGATTCGTCAGGAGTCTCGAATGATGACGTTTACGCCCGACGGTTTAGTGCGGCCGGTACTGCGCTGACGGATGAATTCCTTGTAGACACAACGACCTCCGGGGTGCAGGATAATTCGGATATTGCCATGGATGATTCCGGGAACTTTGTCATCGTTTGGGACGGAAATGGAGATCAACCGGGCGAGACTGACGGTAGCGGCGTTTTTCTGCAAAGATTCGATAACAGTGGAACCCGATTGGGCACGGAGACGCGGGTTAACGAATTTACCGCCAACGGTCAAAGCGACGCCACGATTGCCATGAACGGCGCGGGAGATTTTGTTGTTGTGTTTGATGATGCGCCGGCGTTTTACTATCGTCTGTTTGACAAACTGGGCAATGCAATCGTTCAAGATACCGTGATCGTCGACAATACAGCCGGCGACGGAGCAGTCGCCATGCACAGCGACGGGAGTTTCGTCGCAACCTGGCGCATGACAGACGCTGGCTCCCGCGCAGTGTTTGCACAACGGTATGCCCCAGGCGACACGGCTATCCCCGGGATCATTCCGGTCAGCACCACCACTGCTATGGACCAGACAAATCCGTCCATTGCCATGGATACCGACGGAAACTTCATCATTGCCTGGGAGGGCAACGGTGATCAATTAGGTCGATCCGACACAGGCGGTGTGTTTGCGCAAAAATTTGACTTCAACGGCAACATGATTGATGGTGAATTCCGCATCAACCAGGATACCACTGGCATCCAAGACAGAGTGTCCTTAACCATGTTGGACCCGTACAACTTTGACGCCGTTTGGACGGGCATCGACACCGACCAACAGGGAGTTTACTCTCGCCAATTTGGCGGGAATCAGACAATCACTGGTACGGTCTACGAAGACGTTGATGGCGACGGCAACGTGGTGGACGACAATGTGGGGGTATCCGGTGCTATCGTCTCGCTGTATATCGACGATGGCACGGTGGTCGGGAAGGTCGACGCAAGTGACTCACTGGTCAACAGCACAGCAACCGATGGCACTGGCAATTACTCTTTCGCCGGACTCGCCGACCAAACCTATTGGGTCGTGGTGGACTCCACAACCATTGGGACCAGCGCTGGATTTAACGGTGGGCACGGACAAACGGACGTCTGGGCCGAACAAACATACGGGTCCGTGGGCAGCGTCGCACTCAGTGGCGTGTACAGGAGCTAACAACGTCGCCGGGCGTCCGGATTATCAGCTTTACTCAGGATGATATCGACAACAATCGGCTTATTTACATCCACAACGGTACCAACACGACCAGTGACAACTTCGACTTCAACGTCGATGACGGGCAAGGCGGCAGCTCGGGTGGCACATTCGCCGTCAACGTGACCGCGGTCAACAACGAAGAAATTCTGGACACCAACTCGCCGTTGACCTTGGCCGAGGGTGGTACTGGGATCATAGATGCAGCGCACCTCGAAACCACCGATACGGATAGCACTCCCGTCGAATTGGCATACAACGTGTCAGGCGGTTTGCCCAACGGGCACTTGGAACTCACGACGGCACTGGGCGTACCCATCACGACGTTCACTCAAGACGACATCGACAACAACCGAGTGGTCTACATCCACAACGGATCCGAAACGACGAGTGACAGCTTCGGATTTACCATTGATGACGGACAGGGAACGACTTCGGCGGGTACGTTTAATATCAATATCACGCCCGTCAATGATGAGGAAACCTTAGTTACCAGCGATCCGTTGTCCGTCAGCGAAGGTGGCAGCGGCCTCATCGATACCCTCAAGCTCCAGACGACGGACAACGACAACTCACCAGCTCAGCTCGTTTATCTAGTAACCGGTGGATTGGCCAATGGACAGCTCGAATTGACAACGGCCTCTGGCATTCCGATCAGCACTTTTACGCAAGACGACATCAACAACAATCGACTGGTCTACGTCCACAGCGGCACGGAAACCACTAGTGACAGTTTTGACTTCGATGTCGACGATGGCCAGGGAACCATCTCGAGCGACACGTTCAATATTGCCGTGTCATGACCAACGACGAAGAGTCACTCGGGACGAACTTGCCACTGACGGTCGGCGAAGGGGGCACCGGCACCATCGACACGGCCAAGTTGAAAACCACTGATTCTGACAATACGCCGATTCAACTGGTTTATCTCGTGACGGGCGGATTGAGCGCGAAAAAAGCTACGTTTCCCTTGGTAGCCGCAATCCCGAGACGACGCTTGGTTCCCAACCACTCGCCAGACCCGAGCTTACCAAGGTGATCCTTCGGCCTCTCCATCTCGCAAGCTGATTTTCCGAGAAGGTGCCGAGTGTAGACAACGAGACCTCCAGATGAACTTTCTTTCCGTAAACAACCGGATCACTTTGGGACTGGTTTCGCTGATGGTCAGCACCATGCTCGTGACGATTTGTTCTGGAATCGGTCCGGACCCACGCCAGACCGTCATGCACGGTCGGGCCAAACTCTGTGAATCAATTGCCATAAACACTTCGATTCTAATCAGCCGCGACGACCTGGTTCGAATCAAGGCGATCATGGACTCCATTGTCCAACGGAATGACGACGTCGAATCGACCGCGGTACGTCGCGCCGATGGCAAAGTCATTATCGAAATCGGCGATCACGCCGTAAATTGGGGTCGCGGTGACAAATTGTGCACCGAAACCGACGCACAGGTCCCGTTGCGAATTGGCGAAGTCAAGTGGGGCAACGTCGAACTGAGATTCAAGCCCATCACGGTGACGGGATGGCGAGCGAGATTGCAAAGCCCGTGGACCAAGTTCGTGTTGCTCGTGGCCGGAATCAGTTTTTTGCTTTCTCGTACTACCTCGGCAAAGTCCTCAAACAACTGGACCCGTCTAAAGCAGTTCTCAAGCGGGTGCGCGCGGCGTTGGATACGTTGGCGGAAGGTCTGCTGGTCACAGACAAGAAAGGCCGAGTCGTATTAGCCAACGAAGCCTTTGCTACCTGGGCGGGCCGCAACGCGGACAAACTGGTCGGACGATTGGGGCGACGTTTCCGTTCACTTTGTTTGAGGATGATACCGACAAGCGAATGCCTTGGATGCGGGCAATCAGAGACAAGTCGGCTCAAGCTCGCGTGCTCATCAAGTTAGTTGACTGCAATGAAAAGGAACTGACCCTCGTTGCCAACTCCTCTCCGGTTCTCGGCCAGGACGGACAGTACCGGGGTGTTCTGACCTCGTTCGAGGACGTCACGGAACTGGAACAACGCAACATCGAATTGTCCGAAGCGAAACTTGCCACTGACGATGCGAACCAGCCCAAGAGCCAATTTCTGGCACGTATGAGCCATGAAATTCGCACACCCATGAATGCTATCCTGGGTTACACCGAAGTGCTGCGTCGGGGCATCGAAGATGACGAGAATAAACGACAAGAACACCGGGCAACCATCCAAGGTAGCGGCGAGCACCTTTTGGCCTTGATCAATGACATTCTCGATTTGTCCAAGATTGAATCGGGACGCATGGATCTGGAAAGGCGAAATATTCTCCGCACGCGGTCATCTCGCAGGCCGTTTCCGTGCTTAGCATCAAAGCCAAGGAAAAGAGCATTTCGCTCGACTACCGCGCCGAAGGCCGTTTGCCAGAAACCGTCGTCGCGGATGCCGTGAGACTGCGACAGATAATCATCAACCTGGTCGAAAACGCGATCAAATTCACCGAGAGTGATGGTGTCACCGTGGCCATGCGGTTGGAAACCGGAGCTGAAAACAACGCGTTGGCCGTCGACGTGATCGATACCGGAATAGGCATGTCGAATGAGGCGGCGCAGAAGGTGTTGGAACCATTTTCGCAGGTTGACCAGTCGATCACGCGGCGCTTCGGTGGTACTGGATTGGGATTGGCCATTTTCCGGCAGCTGGCCGAAAAGATGGGGGGCGAGGTATCTGTCAAGAGCGAAGAGGGCAGGGGAAGCACGTTGACCGTCACCATCGACATTGGTTCGCTGGAGGGAGTGCGGTTGGTCGAAGTCGACTCGGAGGCCGTTCAGAAAACGCCAATCATCCAAGAGGAGGCGGACACACCGTCAATTCCACCTAGCCGTATTTTGGTAGTCGACGATGGCGAGTCGAACCGGCAACTGGTTTCCTTGTTCTTAACGCGGGCTGGGTGCGAAATGGGCGTCGCCGAGAACGGTCAAATTGCCTTGGATAAGATTGCGGCAAGTCACTTCGACGCCGTACTTATGGACATGCAGATGCCCGTCATGGACGGTGTTACGGCGACGAAGCGTCTGCGGGAACAGGGCTGTGAGATTCCTGTAATCGCCTTGACCGCCAATGCCATGCGCGAGGATGAAGAGGCTTGCCTCGCCGCCGGCTTCACAGGCTTCTTGGCAAAACCGATCAGCATGGACCGTTTGATGACGAAGTTATCGGAGGCCTTAGGGGGCGATGCTGAGACGGCGACCGCCTCGAAGGACCCGGCCACTTCTGAAAACGCCCAGCCGCAAGTTCAAGACATTTCACCCGCTGCCCCGAAAACGCCCAGCGCTCCTGTTCTCAACACGGCTGACAATCAGCGGCCGGAAATAGGCACGACCGCGGCGATTGAGGTAGCGGAAGTAGAATCCGTTACGGAGGATCAATACGAGCAGATCTATCAAGAGGTCAATAATATAACAAACGAAATTTCCGACCTCCCGATTGTGGAGTCCACACTGCCCACGGATGACGTGGAGTTTCTGGAAATCGTCCAGATGTTCGTCGATCGGCTAAGCGGGCGTTTGATCGAAATGCGAGATGCCGCGGCTCGCCAGGACTATGCGGAGCTGGCCATTCTAGGGCACTGGTTAAAGGGGGCTGGAGGAACCGCAGGTTTTCCCGACCTTACCGCCTCCGGCGCGGCCGTTGAGCAGTGTGCAAAGTCGCGCGATGCCGAAGGGGTGGCCGCGAAGTTGGCCGAACTCAAATCGGTCGCAAGTCGCATTCGGATTTCTGATAACGCTCGTCAGGCGTAGGTACGCCCCTCTCGCACTCCAGAAACTTTTACATGGCTCGTGCTGGCGCCGTCGTTGTGACCATCAATATCCTCCGACATGAAACGCCTTCCTACAACGTTCGTCAAGCACTGGGTCGAAAGTCGCAACCTAGATTTGCACAGCGGATGAATTGCTCCGGCTGGACACGCCTGAAACTCTTCAACGTTGTTAACGCGGCACGTCGGAGTCACGCCGCCATTTTTTCTTACTGCTGGACTCCGCTGAGAATGGCCGGTGGATTTAGCGTAAACGCATGTCGAAAACGTTTGCCACTCGTGGTGACGAATTCCATCCGGAAGCGCACATCGTCGGACATCTCATAATCTTCCGGAACGTCAAAGAAACAAGCCGGGCAGATGGCGATCGCGGTTTCGGACGGAAGATTCCACGGCGGTTTGTCGTCGTGGCACCAACCCCAATCACCTTGAATATCACCGCTCGGATCTTCGAGATAACCGTCGAAGAGAATAATCGAATTCTGTGGTTGGCAACCAGCACTCCGCCCGCCTCCAGCTGTATGAACCCCAGGCGTTTGCCGGGCGTCTCCGGATTCCCGCGCCGTAGAGTACCGCGAAAACTTCCCAGCTGATAGAATCTTAAATCAGGTTTTTCATTTCGTGATCTCACGAACCAGAAATAGGCCATTACGGCCGCCGACCCGCCCGCCATGATTGAGCGGATGATGTCGCCGGTAGAAATATCGAACATGGATCGGTTCCCCTAGCCCGGATTATTCACAAACACTAGCCTGAATGCGCAAGCGAGGAGAACGCGGATCGAATTGCTGGCGCGGTGTCGGATTCTCACCCGTTTAGCGACACTCAGTGCGCTCGTGGAACCACCGTCGCTCTCCTCGCTTGCGCAATCGGGCTAGTGTTGCTGCTGGCGCAGTGTGAAATAGGTAAGATGTAAACATTCGCCGAACCTGTGGAGGATGTTGATGCTATCGCGATTTTCCCCGGGTTTTTCGCACGACTAGCGGTGCAGTCCCACACCTTCGGCGAATATTTACGGTAAGATAGCCGCAATTCGTTACGGACAAATGGCTTACGACGAACGCGATGTAAGTATTCGCCGAACCCGTGGAGCATCAACGCTAGCCACCCCAAAAAGGCCGGGAAAAGTGGCGATAGCAACCTGATGCTCCACGGGTTCGGCGAATATTTACAACGCGATCGAGTTCATGAATAATTCGGGCTAGGCCTTGGTGACGGTTCGATCTCCGGACCTGAATTTACGAAAGCTAGCAATGGGCATCGCGACTGTCACCGCCTGGCGAGGATTCGAACTCCTACAAGCTCCTTGCGACCCAAAAGAGTCCTTTTGATCACCCGGCCTAGCTAGCAGCATCGGACAACAAAATGAGTGAGCAAAAAAACGCAGGAGTGATTGGGCTCGGACTCCTCGGTACGGCGCTGGCCGAACGGTTACTTGCGGCTGGGTATCACGTCGTCGTCTACAACCGCACGCGGTCCAAAGCAGATTCCTTGATCGAGCGCGGTGCCGTCTGGTCGGACAATCCGCTGGCCGACTGCAACCGCGTAATCATCAGCCTCTACACATCCGACGTGGTGGAGTGTGTGCTGAAGAATTTGGAAAAAGGATTGCATCCAGGGCAGATCTTGTTGGATACGACGACGGGTGAACCGACCCAAACTAAGGCGTTGGGAAAATGGCTCAGTCAGCGCGATGTTCAGTACCTGGAAACTCCGATTGCTGCTTCGAGTGAACAGACTCGACGCGGAGAGGCTATTGCCATCGTGGCCGGCCCTAGTGAGACTTTAGAAGCATGCCGCGACCTAATCGAAACGATATCAGCCCAATCGTTTCATGTCGGTCCTTGGGGTACCGCGGCGAAAATGAAATTGGTCAACAATCTGATTCTTGGACTGAATCGCGCCGCCACGGCCGAAGGACTCGCCTTCGCCAAAGCCATTGGTCTCAGCCCTGCTGATGCGCTTGACTTTCTTATGGAGAGTAACGCTTACTCAATCGCGATGAAGACGAAAGGCGAAAAAATGGTCCAGCGAGACTTCAGCACCCAGGCCAAACTGTCGCAACATCTGAAGGACGTCCGCATCATCCAACAGGAGGCCAAGAACGCGGGTCTTCAACTGCTATTCTCAGACCTGCACGCGCGAACGCTCGCACAACTCGAAGAGGCTGGGTTTGGTGAACAGGATAACAGCGCGATCATTCGTGCTTTTGATAGGGAGGCTTGAGATTTCCTTTGAATGCATTTTTGAGATGTCCAGATCTCGGGAGGAACCAGTATGAGTGTTGAACAAAGAAAGAGGCGAGGTGCCGCGCTAATCAAACAAATGATGGGCTCCGAGGTTGCGGACGCCACACGATCCGCTTGGCGTGAAATTTCGCCTGACTTCGAAGAATACGTCGTGGAGTTCCTGGCTGGCGAAATATGGAGCCGTCCCAACTTGGACTTGAAGACGCGCAGTCTTGTAACCATCGCCACGCTGGCGGCTCTCGGTCGCTCTCGTGCCCTCGAATTGAATATTCGGATGGCAAAGAACAATGGAGCAACCCGTGACGAAATCGTCGAAACCTTGTTGCAGGTCGCACCGTACGCCGGATTCCCTGCCGCCTGGGATTCACTCGCGGTGCTGGATCAGGTATGTTGTGAGCCTGAAGCAGAGACTGGAGGGTGAAGTTTTCGGGTCGACATTGCACCCTTACCAACAATGGAACTTAACAACCGTATTGCTGTTGTGACGGGTGGTGGTCGAGCGCTGGGGCGAGCCATCGCGCTCGGTCTGGCAAATGAGGGCGCCGACATCGGACTGTTTGGCCCTGTCAAAGCCGAAGTCGAGGATACAGCGGCTTGCATCCGCTCTCTGAACCAACGAGTGGTGGCGTCTGTTGCTGACGTGTCTAGGGAGGATCAGGTCGTCGCGTTTGTCAAGCGTACCGAGTTGGAACTTGGCCCAATCGATATCCTCGTCAACAACGCGGGAATCATTGGGCCAACAGCGCCCGTCGAAAACGTTTCTCGCTCGGATTGGGACGACGTGATCGGCGTCAACCTCACCGGCCCGTTTCTCTGCGCCAAAGCGGTTGTACCAGCGATGGTACAACGTCGCGGCGGCAAAATCATTAACATCTCGTCGATCGTGGGGAAAAAAGGTTATGCGTTGCGCGCACCCTATTGCGTGTCAAAATGGGGCGTGATCGGTTTGACCCTGACGCTGGCACAAGAGCTCGGGCCACACAACATTCAGGTCAACGCCATTTGTCCCGGTCCGGTTGACGGAGAACGGATGCAAACGTTGATTCAACGGCGCGCCGAACAACAGGCGCGAACCGTCGATGAAGTCAAGCGCGAATATCTCGCTTCAACGCTTTTGGGAAGAATGGTTTCTGAAGACGACGTTGCGGCGATGGTAACTTACCTGGCGTCGCCTCGGGCCGACAACATCACGGGCCAGGCTATCGATGTTTCGGCCGGCTATGGCCTAACGTAATTGCACCAATTCGATCAATATTCCATCTGGAGCTTTGGCGCACGCGATATAGGCAGCATCGGGTGGTGAAACCGGTTCGGACATGAATTCCACGCCGCTCGCCTTCAGCTTTTCCACGGACTCCGGCACGTCGTCGACGAATAAAGTCAGCCAGCGAACGCCGGCCTGAAATTCGAATGTCTGCGGCTGGGGCGGTGATTCAATCTCCATCAGTTTGATCAACGTTTGGCCGACCCGCAAACGCACCTGGCGGAAACCCCGCGGCGCTAAGCCGGCGCCAATCGCAACGTCCTCGGGAATATTGATCTCCATCACCTTCTCAAAGCCGAGTAAATCTCGGTAAAATCGCAACGATTCGTCAAAGTCGCTACAAACAAGGCCCAAATCAGCAACTGGATGGCTCAGTTCAAGCACGGTCCATCCCTCTCATGGTTTCCAGATCGTCGCAGCGATGTGCCGGTACGGATCCAACTGATCCTGAAAATAGTAGACGGTCACTACCTTCCCATCTGGCCGCTGCACACTGCGCGGGTAGCCAAGGTCAACGCCGGAGCCGTCGTGTCGAAGGATGATTTCCTTGCCCCACGCGTTTCCCTGATTAGCACTTATTCGCGCCCGAATTCCGTAGGGTTCAGCGCGATAACCATATGTCAGACAAATCCTTTCATCGGCGAGCTGGATCATGCTGGGTGGATTTCCAGTTCCCGTGTCCTCGGCCCCCTTGCCGTTGAACTGCCAGCTACGGCCATTGTCCAAACTGCGATAAGTATCGATCCACCTCCGTAGACCTTCGTGTGTTCGACAGGACGTAAGCAGCTCGTTTCCGTTCAAACGAATGGTCGATGGCATGATCGCGAAATCACCGAGACCACTCGGCTCGGGCCCGATCCAGGAGACCCGCTTCCACGTCAATCCTCCATCCGTCGTCCGCACGCAAAGAGGCCGTCCCTCGTGGCCGTTGCTTTTGGAAGCTGTCAGAAATAGAAAACAATCCCGAGGTCCGCTGACCAGATAGTCCGTCCGAGCAGCAATCCCCAAC
>Ga0310123_10003226_pt1 | contig 12715 bp, 8 predicted proteins | sample CB6_AW_1057_MG_FD_203505 | JGI IMG/M metagenome (GOLD analysis project Ga0310123, IMG submission 203505) | Marine microbial communities from Western Arctic Ocean, Canada - CB6_AW_1057 | ecosystem: Environmental > Aquatic > Marine > Oceanic | place: Canada: Western Arctic Ocean | collected... | reverse complement strand
CAAACGGAAGCGTTTACGAAAAAAGGGGCTTGCGAGAAAATGCAGTTTTTCGGAAGAAAAATGGTGCGCTCGAAAGGACTCGAACCTTCACGCCTTTTGGGCACAACCACCTCAAGGTTGCGTGTCTACCAATTCCACCACGAGCGCATCGCGGGCCGGGGAACATGGCTGAAACACCGCCCGCTTGACAAGCCGTTTCTGCCTTCGCGCTGGCACTTGGCTGTTTTCTGTCGGTTGGCCAAGCGCTTGGCTTCGCCGGGTGCGCCAACCTGTGGCGCACCCGGCATTTAAACCGTTCGCGTTAGAACTTGACGCGGTAGAACTGTTGCCCGGCGTTCGGCGCGGGCGCGGTGATTTTAAAGCCACCGGCTTCGGCCTCGACTGAGGCGCCGGCCACGTCGGCAAAGGCTGCTCCAAGGGCTGCCGTCGATTGGAGTGAAAGTTGCCCCGGGGTGAGTTCCCCCTCGGCAAGGCTCACATGCAGTTCGACGCTGTTTTCCGAGACGTTGATCGTTGTGATCTCTAGTACAGGCGGCTCGTCACCGGCTCCGAGGTCGTGAACCACCAGGTTATCGACCAACCCAAACGAGGTTGCCTGATTGTCGGACACCGAGGAGAAGGCGTCGTAGTAACCAACGAAGATATTGCCCTCGGTCGTGAACGCGCCCAGCGATTGGTCCAGAGTGGCGATGGTGACGCCTTCGATCGCCCACGTCACGCTGTCGCCGATCTTGGTGATCGTCACTTGGCGCCATGCGAAGCCAACCGCGCCGTTGGCCAACGCGCCGGTTTGTTTGCCCGGGAAGGCTGCAGCCTGCGCGGCGGGTGGGCTTTGGCCGGGGAATGCGTCGGCGTAATGGGCGTTGGTGTTGTTGCGGGAGTCGCCGGTGGTTCCCGCTTCATAAGCGCCGGACTCGGCGGCTTGGCGAGCCCCGCCGATGTGGGCGCGGAAGTCGCCGGAGTTGCCGGAGCCGCCCTCGCCGGTGACGCCAAACCAAGCGCCATCGGCGCTATCGGAAGCCCATTGCAAATGGTCGCCGGTGGTCCCGACACCGGCCGTGAAGAACTCGGTGGAACCACCGCCGCCGCCCGGAAAGGGGCCGTTGGCGTTGATCCACATGTCGAACTTGACCTGATAATCTCCGGTGAAATTACCACCGACCGGCGAGATGCTGACCGCCTCGGCGCCGGTGGGGGCGGCAATGTTGGCTTCGAACTTTATCCCGATTGTGGAGCCATCGGAGTTCGGGGCCGCTGGAATGCCGTCGGCGCTGTAGTCGTAAGCGAAGGTCACAGCGGTATCGTCGGTTGAACTGAAAACAGCCCAAGTGCCTGAGCTGTCGGAATCGAAGTCATCCCCGAAAAGCGGGGTTTGAATCTCGACCACCCGAAGATTATCGACCAACCCAAACGAGGTTGCCTGATTGTCGGACACCGAGGAGAAGGCGTCGTAGTAACCGACGAAGATATTGCCCTCGGTCGTGAACGCGCCCAGCGATTGGTCCAGAGTGGCGATGGTGACGCCTTCGATCGCCCACGTCACGCTGTCGCCGATCTTGGTGATCGTCACTTGGCGCCATGCGAAGCCAACCGCGCCGTTGGCCAACGCGCCGGTTTGTTTGCCCGGGAAGGCTGCAGCCTGCGCGGCGGGTGGGCTTTGGCCGGGGAATGCGTCGGCGTAATGGGCGTTGGTGTTGTTGCGGGAGTCGCCGGTGGTTCCCGCTTCATAAGCGCCGGACTCGGCGGCTTGGCGAGCCCCGCCGATGTGGGCGCGGAAGTCGCCGGAGTTGCCGGAGCCGCCCTCGCCGGTGACGCCAAACCAAGCGCCATCGGCGCTATCGGAAGCCCATTGCAAATGGTCGCCGGTGGTCCCGACACCGGCCGTGAAGAACTCGGTGGAACCACCGCCGCCGCCCGGAAAGGGGCCGTTGGCGTTGATCCACATGTCGAACTTGACCTGATAATCTCCGGTGAAATTACCACCGACCGGCGAGATGCTGACCGCCTCGGCGCCGGTGGGGGCGGCAATGTTGGCTTCGAACTTTATCCCGATTGTGGAGCCATCGGAGTTCGGGGCCGCTGGGATTCCGTCGGCGCTGTAGTCGTAGCCAAAAGTCACGGCGGTGTCACCGGATGACTTGTTGACGATCCAACCCGTGTCGTCTGCGGAATCCAAATCATCTCCCCAAAGCGTTACCTCCGGTTCCGGCGCCGGGCCGGTGTCTTCCTTGTCATTGTCGTTGAGCACGACGACCGCCGAGGATGCGGCACCGATGAAGTAAGCGTCGCTTTTCAGGACGTCGATCCGAATGGTTTTCGCCGCCTCCACCTCGTCATCATCGATGGATGTCAAAACGATGGAGACCTCGGCGCTGCCGGCCGGCAACACGACCTCGTTGGCTGCTCCGCTGTAATCGGTGCCAAGTTGCGCGTCGCCGGAGAGTTCCAAGAGAACCGTCAACGCCGCGTCGGTGGAGCCTTCGCGGGAGACAACGATCGTACCGGTGTCGCCCGAGTCCCCCTCGGACATTACGCTGTCGGTGGCGTTTACGCTGACAACGGTGATGCCGCCTTCGGATTCCAGGGGAACTACGCGAACGTTGTCATAGATGACAAACGTGTCCGGTGAGCCGATGGAAGAAAACTGATCGTTCATGCCGAGCATGAACACACCCTCGGTAAAAGCACCGCGATCCGTGACGGTGAAAATCGGAACTTGGTTCACTTTCATTGTCACCAATCCATCGACATGGCGGATCTCGACGTCGGCCCAGACCGGCTCCGCCTGATTGCCATTGCTGCTGGGAGAACCGGGCCCGCTGAACGACAGTCCCGAAATATACGGTGGGCTGGGAATCAAGGTGGCGAAGTTCGCGGCTGGCAAGGAATGCTTCAGGTCTGCGCCGACATAGCTTGCGTAAGATCGGTTGTTGCTGCCGTCGGTTACCACGCCAAACCAGACACCATCGCCGGTGGCCGCGTTGCGGGAGACGATGTCGCCGGAATGGTTGACTCCGAAAAGCGCATGTTCGGTTGTCCCCGCGCCCGATCCTGCGCTCAGGAACATGTCGAAACGAACCGCGTAGTTCCCACTGAAAACCTGATCCTTGGGAAAGACGTTGACCCCGGCCGCACCACCGGCGGTGTCGTCATTTTTGTTGACCTGCAGATACAATCCCAGGGTGCTTTCATCGGTGGTGTGGGGCGCCGGCGGAATGGACCAATCGGAATAATCCACCGCAAACGTCGCGGTGTAGTCCTCAACACCGTTGTTGGCGCCGAATTGCAGGTTCCAACCGGAGCTGGTATCGGCATTGAAATCATCGGCAAACAGGACTTCCTCCTCGGCGTAGTCGTCATCCCGGATGGTAGCCGTGGCGGTTGCGGATTCGCCGACGGCGTATCCCGCGCCAGCGACCACTGTCAATTCAATGGTTTCATCTCCTTCCGCTTCCGCGTCATCGACGGGGATCACCTCAATGATGGCCTCGGACTCAAAAGCGAAGATTTCCAACTCGGCGAAATCGCCCTCGTAGTCGGTATCTGCCGTGGCGCTTCCACTCACCTTGATTGTCACGGCCAAGTCTTCGCTGTCATCACCGGTCCGGGTGACCGTATAAAGGATCAAGTCTTCGGCAAGCCGCTCGTACGCCTGGGCATCAGTCGCCGTGATGGAGACGGTTGCCGTATCGCCGTCGTCGGCCAGAATCGCGGTGGCCGTGTATTCGTGGTTGATCTCGTAAGCCCCCCGGTCGAGTTTCAGGCTGGCGATGATGGTCTCTTCCAGTTCCCCCAGCTTGTCATCGACCGGCGTGACAACAAACGAGGCCGATTCGGCCCCGGCGGGAATGGTGACACTTTTGCTTTCCACGGTGTAGTCGACCCCCTCGGTTGCGGTTCCGCCGATGACGACATCGACGGTTTTGGCTTCGGCCGTGTCCCCGGAACGGTGAACCGTGAACTCAATGGTATCGCCGCCGGATTCGACGCCGGCGTCATCGGTCGCCTCCACGCTCAGCAACGGTATGCCCGGGTCTTTGTCCAGATTCACGACCCGGATATTGTCGTACACGACAAAATTATCCTCCTTCGGGTTGGCGATGGAATTGAACAGATCCATGTAACCCAGCATGACAGTCCCCTCGGTGCGTACGCCAAAAAATTCATCAGACGCGGGGCGTGAGGCGATCACCATGCCATTCATTACCCAGGATAAAACATCGTCTTTCTGGCGTATTTCCACGGAAACCCAATTTTTGCCCGGGGCACCCTGAGTCTCAAAGGCGGGTGCGGGGAAGAGGAATTGATACACCGGATGCGTATTATTCCTGCCGATCAGTCCGGCAAGATCTTCGGGCAAGGCAGAGACTGTCCCCGTGTCATCCGCTTCAAAGCAGTAATAGTCCGATGAACTACCGCCTTCGCCATCCACCCCAAACCAGACACCGTCACCCGTCGGCGCAGTGGACCAGCCAACCTGCTCCCCCGATTGGTTCATTCCGAAAATAGCGTGTTCCGTGGAGCCGGTGCCACCACCGGCCGGCCCGTTGTAATTGATCCACATGTCCACTCGTAAAGCGTAGTTGCCGCTGAAATTCTGCTTCGCTGGAAAAAGGTTAACGCCCATGCCTTCGCTTCCGGCGGTGTTGTCGTTGTTGTTCACCGAGATCTTGACTCCTCGGGTCGAGTTGTCCCCGTTGTTCGGTGCCGGTGGAATACCTCGAGTGCTGTAGTCGAAGGCAAAGTCCACGGTAAAATCCCCAAGCGCCGCATCGTAAGCGGCGTCATTCTCGTCGGCGTTTGTGCCGCTTAGGACGGTCCAGTTGGCTGAGGTGTCCGTGTTAAAATTGTCTTCAAACAGGACCTGGGCGAACCCGTTCAATGAAAACGTGAAAAAGGCGGCGACAAGAAGCCTTGCCCACTGGGATACAGAGGAGGATTTCATGATGTTACTTATTTGATGGTTATTTGCTGATGTGAATTTTAGGTTGCAAGCGATTGCTTATCAGGTGACTGAATAAATTCCAAATAGTCTGTCGGGGCGAGATAAACGTGTCAAGAGGCATATCGAAAGCGGCTGCCGCCCGGTCTGCGCCTGCGCGTTTTCCGATTGCCTGGACAGGCGGCTTGGCCTTCAATCGCCGCCCGATGGTTTGCCGACTTCAGCTTGGCCAAGCGCTTGGCCTGCTCGCCGCCGCGACGGTGGCGATTGGTTCCGCCGGTTGCCTCGTGGCGCGGCCAGGCGCCTACCCCATTGGACTGTACTCGGTGGGCAGCGAGACGAATCTCGCCGAGATCGCCGATGCCGGATTCAGCCTCGTCGCCGGCCCGGCCCGGCGCGGGTTTCTCGACGCAGCCAAGGCCAACGGTATTGGCGTGATGGCTTCGCCGGGATCGAGTGCCGGTGACCATTTCAACCCGGCCAAGGTTCGCTCCACGGTGGCCCGGTTCGACCGGCATCCGGCGCTTTGGTCGTGGTATCTGATCGACGAGCCGGACATGCAACGTGTATCCCCCGAGAGGGTGGAGGCAGCGCATCGAGTGGTGAAACGAACGGGGGCGTCGAAGCCGACAAGTCTGGTTTTGTATCAGGGCGATGAGGCTCAATGGTACGGTAACATTGCGGACATCACGATGATCGACCGTTATCCGGTGCCATGGCTGCCGTTGGCCAATTTCTCGCAGCACATTCACAAGACGCGTCTGGCCACGGACAGGGACCGGCCGGTGATCGCCGTGATTCAGTCGTTTGACTGGACGGGGCATCAGAGTGTGCTGCCGGGCGAGGAGAATCTGCGGCCGCCCACAGAGCTCGAACTGCGCAGCATGACCTACAGCGCGCTGGCTCGCGGGGCGAACGGGATTTTTTACTTCAGCTACGCCGACATGCGATTGAAGGAGCGAAAGTATCCGGAACTTTGGGAGGCGTTAAAGCGGGTGGTGAAGGAAGTTCGGCGGCGCGAGACGTTGTTTGCCGCCGAGCATGTGTGGTGGCCGAAGGCGCATCATTTCGAAAATCAGGACACGCGCTTCAACGCCGCCCTCGAGGCCAGCGTGCAGTCGGTGCTTTTGCACGTGAAACACGGGGATGAATTGCTGCCGCCGGGCCATTACATCCTCGCGGTGAACACCACGCCGCTGACGCACACGTACCGTTTTCGGCTGCCGTGGAAAACCACCGGCCAAGTGCCGGTGCTGGAGGAGGGCCGCCACGCAACGACTGACGGCTCATGGGTTGTGGATCGGTTCGCCCCGTTTGCCGTGCACGTGTACGGGCCGCTGCCGGTTGGTAAGTAAGCACTGTTATTTTCTGCCAGTCAGTTTTTTGACCTTGGCCTCGAGTTTGCCGAGGTCGACCGACTTGGCATCGCCGGGAAATTTCTCATCGGCCACCCACCAGTCTTCGGTGAACGATGCTTTCTCTCCCGGCTTGAGAATCTCCTGCGGGCCGATCGGTTCGAGTTCGCACATCGGGCCGTCGGGATACCAAATGGATAGGGTCAGTCCGGCCATTTCGTTGTACGGTCGCTTGGGGTATGTGGGCCAACCTTTCACGAACAACAGGTCGTTGCGCATGAGGTACGCCATCCAACCGGCTTTGCTGTCGAAGCCGAGCTTGGGTTTGCGCGGTGGCCCCTCGACGAGCACGAAGCCGTCGCGCTGGCTGATTTTTTCGTCCTCCGGCAGGAAGTTGACCGTAGTGCCGTTCTCGTAAATCACATGCTTGCGCGGCATACGGCTGTACTCCGTGACCGGCACGACGCAGATGCCCTGCCCGTGCACAAATGTCCGGCACCAGTAGCAAACCTGGCTGGTTTTGTCCGAGACATTGATGACGGTCTGTTTGATGCGAAGGTGCGTGCCCTTGGCGGCGAGCTTGAACTCCCGCACAATCTGGAAACCGCTCGCCTTGTCTCTGCCGCTGGTGAACTTGGCCGAGCGGTTGCCGGTGACTTCGCCGGTGTAAGGCCCGCTCCAGAGCAGATCGTGCCGAGGCAGCACCCGCTCCGGCCCGATATCGAACCGCCCCGCGCTCGAGCCGCCTTTGCCCTGGCTGTCCGATTCGCTCAGGTAGAGTGCATTCACGCCATTCACCTCGTAAGACAACACCCGCCCGCCGGCTGGCGCGAGCACCACACGGGTGGTCTTGTTTATCAGCTCGATGCAGTTTTCGTGGCCGAACGCCTTGACGACTTTCGCGCCCTTGGCGGCGGTCGCCGTGCCCTTGGCCAAGCCGAGTCCCAGTCCCAGCCCCAGCGCAAAGAGGCCCCTTGCAAACATCAACGGTTTCATCGCCGCAAACATTAGCTGTACGACGTATAATGGACAAGCCCCGGCCGCTGCTTGGCCAAGCGCGATGCGCAATGACTTGCATCGATCCGTTGCCGGATGAAAAGTTTCCGCCGTGAGAATGTTCGCAGCGCTTGGCTTGTCGTTTGGGGTGCTCGTTGCTGGGCTTGGCCAAGCGCAAGCCGGGCTGTGGCTGTTCATCGCTGACGGAAAAAAGTCGAAGATCGATATGAAGGTGACGCTCGACCTCGGCATCACCAAGCAGTCTGACAGCGACTCGACCAGGGTCGGTGGAACAATGATCGCCGAACTCACTCCCAGCGCGCCGCCGGTCGAGACCATCCGCATAACCAGCGTCAATGCCCAATCGACAAAGTCCAAGCTGCAGTTCAAATACTCGTTTGGACCGTTTGGTTTGTTGGGCAAGGCCAAGTTCAGCTTAAGCGATCTCAGCATCCGGATCGATCCCGAGGATGCCGGGGAGGAGGCTCAACTGGACGACGAGGGCAACTTCACACAGGAAGGGAACAAACCCACATTAGCCGGCCTTGTGTTGTATGACGTCAATGTTGCCGGGCAAAAGAGCAAGGGAGAAATCGATCTCTCCAACCCCGAGGACATCCCCGAGGATCAGGAGCAGGAACCGTTTGACATTGTGGGCCAGTTGACGTGGGAAGGCGACGTGCCGGTGCTGAAGTTTGACTTCGACATTGAGCAGGAAGTGGAGAGCGACGAGTTTGAGGGCATCACGGTTTTGGTCTCGGCCAATGGCTCTGTTTTCGCTTATGGTGAAAGACTGGCCGGTTCGCCGCTGCTCGCCATCGCACCGACCGGGGACAGCCAACTTCGCCTCGCTTGGGAGGCTGGCGATTACATTCTCGAGGCCGCCGCCGAGCCGACTTTCGCTGAGCCGGAGACGATCGTACTCACCGACGGCCAAGCGGAGCATATCATCAAGCCAGGCGGCGACCATCCGCATCGTTTCTTCCGCCTCCGCACCCCCTAGCCGCACGCTTGCGCTTGGCCAAGCGCTTGCGCAAAACTCGGCGCGTGAATTTCGTGACCCACCTCGAGTGCGCCGACTGCGCCAGGCGTTACCCCTCTGGCCAGCCGCACAACCTCTGCACCGACTGCCACCGGCCGCTTTGGGTGCGCTACGACCTCGACCGGGTACGCGAGCAGTTCCCGGTCGAGTCGCTCGCCGGCCGGCCAGGCGACCTGTGGCGTTACCGCGAACTGCTGCCGTACGCCGACGCGGATAACATCGTGTCACTCGGCGAAACTGCCACGCCGATTCTAACTGCTGCGCGGCTTGGCGCGGAGCTGGGCATGACCCATCTGCAAATCAAGGACGAGAGCCGTCTGCCCACTGGCAGCTTCAAGGCGCGCGGCATGGCGATGGCGATCACCATGGCCAACGAGTTTGGCCTCCGGCGCGTTGCCTGTCCCACAGCCGGAAACGCCGGGGGCGCGATGGCCGCCTATGCGTCGCGGGCCGGGATGGAGTCGTGTGTTTTCATGCCGGACGACACGCCGATGATCAATCTGAAGGAAACGCACCTCGCCGGCGCGCAGGTATTTCGCGTGAACGGCTTGATCAACGACTGCGGCCGCCTCGTCGGCGAAGGCCGCGAGCCGATGGGCTGGTTCGACCTCTCGACACTCAAGGAGCCGTATCGCATTGAGGGCAAAAAAACGATGGGCCTAGAATTGGCCGAGCAGCTTGGTTGGGAGTTGCCGGACGTCATCCTGTACCCGACCGGCGGCGGCACCGGGCTGATTGGCATGTGGAAGGCGTTTGCAGAGCTTGAGGCCATCGGCTGGCTGCCAAGTGGCAAACGGCCGCGCATGATCGCCTGCCAGAGCGAAGGCTGCGCGCCGATTGTGCGGGCATTCGAGGCCGGCGAAAAACACGCGCCGCCTTTTGAGAACGCCCATACCGTGGCCAGCGGACTGCGTGTGCCGGTGGCGGTCGGCGATTTCATGATTCTTAATGCCGTCCGCGAGAGTGGCGGCTGCGCGGTGACTGCACCCGAAAGTTGCATCGCCGGCTGGATGGAGCGCCTGGCCAAGCTTGAAGGACTGGCCATCTGCCCAGAGACGGCCATTTGCATGGGTGTTCTCGACCAGCTGCTTGCCGGCGGCACCATCCGGCCAAGCGAAAGCGTGCTCGTCTTCAACACCGGCGGGGCCATGAAATACCCCGACCTCATCGAGGAACCCGTCCGCCGCCTCGACCTTGGCCAAGCGCCCGACTGGCAAGCCATCGCCGAAGGTTGAACCGAATGCCGATTCCGAGTATCCAGAGTTCCGCATGCTCGCAACCTATTTTAAAACAATGAAACCTCTACACATAATTATTGTTGTCGGTCTGGTTTTGGTCGGCGGTTGTGCCACCCCGGCGGAGACCGGCTTGGCCAAGCGCACGGCTGTCCCGGCAAGCGACAAGGGACCACGGCTGATACAGGCCGGGCCGATGATCGGCCATGTCGGTACGCACGATGCCAAGGTTTGGATACGCACCAAGCGTGGCTCGACGCTCACGGCCAAGGCGGCCCAAGGCGGCAAGCCGCGAAACCGTCTCTCCGTCGAGGACTTGGGCAACGGTTTCTCCGTGCTGCATTTTTCGCGCTTGGCACCGGTCGCCGACACGCGAGTGCTGCTGACCGTTGAGCGTGCGGGCAGCGCCACCGAGACGGCGGAGGTCGCCTTCCGCACGGCGGCGGTGCCATCGGAAACCGGCAAGGTGCGAATCGCCTTTGGCTCGTGCAGCAAGGTGTCGCAGTTCAACAGCGGGCCAATCTACAAGGCGATCGCCGCTGAGCAGCCGGACATGGCGCTGTTTATCGGTGACAATTCCTACTTCATCGTTGCCGATGGCAGCGACAGACATTTCAACACCACCGGCCCGATGGGTGACTGGTCGTCGCCCGAGGCGATGACGGCGCGCCACCTCACCACCCGCATGCACCCCGACCTGCAGTCGATGTTCCGCTCGGTGCCGAGTTACGCCGTGTGGGACGACCACGACTACGGCCCAGACAACGCCGACCGCACACTCGGTCTGCGTGAGGAGGCGACGATGGTGTTTCGCCAAATGTGGGCCAATTCCGACTACGGCACCGACAGTGTTCCTGGCATTTTCAGTTCGTTTCGAAACGGCCCGGTGGAGGTGTTCCTGCTGGACGATCGCTACTACAAATATTCGCCGCAGAAACACAAGGATGTCACGATGGCAACCGGCGAAATCTGGGGCAGGGCGCAGACTGACTGGCTGCTCGACGGCCTCAAGCGCTCGACCGCGCCGGTCAAGCTCATCGCCAATGGCACGCAGGTCATCACACGCAGCACTGGCGGCGAGGGGCATCGGCGGGAGGCGCAGAACGAGTTGCAACGGCTGATCGATCACATCGAAAAACATCGCATCGATGGCGTTATTTTCCTTAGTGGTGATCGCCATTACAGTGAGTTGCATTACGAGGCGCGTGAGGGCCATCCGCCGCTGCTTGAGTTCACCAGTTCGCCGCTGCAGCAGGCTCAAAAAGTTGGGCCACTCAAAAACCGGCCTAACACATTTCGGCTTTGGGGGCTGAACGGTAACAGCTACGGGTTGGTGACGGTGGACATCCCGGAACCGGGCAAGGGTACCGTTCGGCTCGAGGTGCGCACAGAGGCCAACACCGTGCCGGTGGTCGAGAACACCCGCTGTTCCTCCGCCTGGCAGCTCAGCGATTTGCGATACTGAAGCCGCTTGAACATGAGCGGGTGGCATAACAGGCGCTTGCGGATAACGATTCCATTAACTAGTTTTCGCGCATGAAAGGTGAATTCACAGCCGTCATCGAGGCCGCCGAGGAAGGTGGTTACTGGGCGTGTAGCCCGGAAGTTCCCGGAGCCAACGGCCAAGGAGAAACCGTCGCCGAGGCAAAGGCTGACCTCGCCAAGGCGATTCAATTGATCCTGTAAATTTCAGGGGTTGAACCGGAGACGTGTTGAGTTCACACTTTCGGCATGACGCAATTATTGGAACGAGCCGTGAAGCAAATATCGTCGCTGCCGGACAAGGAACAGGACGCGCTCGCCGAGATGATTCTCGCTGAAGTGAAATCCGAAAAGCGCTGGGACGAGCAGTTCGAGTCTTCACGGGATACCCTCTCCGATATGGCGGCCGAGGCACTGGCTGAAGAGAAGGCCGGCAAAACGTCGGACTTGGATTTAAGTCGTGATTTCTCGTAGGACTGAGGCTTTCAAAAAACTCCTCGCAGCTTTGCCTGCGGATATCCGGAAACAAGCCAAGATCGCGTATAAGCTCTGGGGGAGTAATCCATCTCACCCCGGGCTCCGTTTCAAAAAAATTCACGGCAAGGAGAATATTTGGTCAGTTCGCATCAATGAAAATTACCGTGCTGTGGGGGTTCGGAAGAGGGATGAAATCGTCTGGTTTTGGATCGGCAACCATTCCGATTACGACCAACTCCTTCATTGAAATGAAAAAAAACAAACCCATACAATTAGTGCTGGGGTGTTTGTTTTGCTTGCTGTCCCTCTCGCTTGGCCATGCGGAGACGGCGGCGAAGCCGAATGTGTTGTTCATTGCCGTTGACGATCTCAATGACTGGGTAGGCGTGCTTGGTGGGCATCCGCAGGCGCGGACGCCGAACATGGATCGCTTGGCCAGGCGCGGCCTGCTCTTCGCCAAGGCTTACTGTTCCGCGCCGAGTTGCAATCCGTCGCGCTCGAGTTTGCTCACCGGCTTGCGGCCGTCGACCACCGGCATTTACGCCAACGCCCACGACTGGCGGCAGGCACCCAAACTGAAAGGCGCCGTCACGCTGCCATGCCATTTCAAAAACAACGGCTACCTCACGCTCGGCACCGGCAAGCTGTTTCATGCGCACACCTTTTTTGACAAAAAAAATCTCAGCGGTTACCCCGACCCCGATGCGTGGGCTGATTATTTTCCGTCCAAGACCCAGCAGATGCCCAAGGAAGCCGTGCCGGAAAAGTGGCCGGTCAACAGCAGTCAAAAATTTTACGGCGGCCACTTCGACTGGTCGCCGCTGCAGATTCCCAATGATGAAATGGCTGACGCCAAGGTCGTCTCGTGGGCTGCCCGGCAACTGGCCAAGTCGCACGAGCAGCCGCTGTTTTTGTCTGTCGGCATTTACCGCCCGCACGTGCCGTGGTACGCGCCACAGAAATATTTCGACCGTTTCCCGCTCGATGAAATCCAGTTGCCCAAACATTTGCCGGACGATCTCGACGACCTCCCCGCCGCCGGGCAGGCGATGGCCAAGGGCCAATGGCACAAATGGATCACCGAAAACGGCCAGTGGAAAAAGGCGGTGCAGGGCTATCTCGCCTCGCTGTCCTTCGCCGACGACATGGTGGGTGAACTGCTTGACGCGCTCGACAACGGCCCGAT
>Ga0310123_10003225_pt1 | contig 12716 bp, 11 predicted proteins | sample CB6_AW_1057_MG_FD_203505 | JGI IMG/M metagenome (GOLD analysis project Ga0310123, IMG submission 203505) | Marine microbial communities from Western Arctic Ocean, Canada - CB6_AW_1057 | ecosystem: Environmental > Aquatic > Marine > Oceanic | place: Canada: Western Arctic Ocean | collected... | reverse complement strand
ACGAGGCGGCAAGCAAAAAGTCGAGGCGGCCGCACCTGATTTGTTCTCTGGCACCACCAAAGCGGCTGTTATGGTCGGGGAAACCTGCCCCACATGTGATTCAAACTCGGTAGAACGCGCTGCCTCTGGCCGACTCAGATGCGTTATGTGCAGAGAGGAGTGGAGGCGCTGAGTTTGGCCCGCATCACGGTGAGCGGCCATCCGGGCTCGGGCACTAGTACTCTAACAACTGCTGTTGCACAGAAGACTGGTTGGAATCGCCTGAATGGCGGGGACATTTTCCGCGAGGAGGCCACTAGACGCGAAATAGAGTTGGAGGAATTCAGTAGGCTCTGTCTTGAGGACGAGTCGGTCGACAGAATGCTCGACGAAATTCTACAGAGCCGCATCACCGATCCAAACGGCCCCGAGATTGTCGAGAGTCGATTGGCTGGATGGTGGGCATACCGAGCCGACACCGAATCGGTTCGAATATGGCTGGAGGTCAACGAACAGGAACGGGCACGCCGTCTCTACGGGAGGGAAGGTGGTGATGTGGCGACTCAACAAGCGAAGGGGCGAGAGCGCATGGAAGCGGACAATGCTCGCTACCAGAGGCTGTACGACATCGATATGTCTGACTTGACACCTTACTCACTAGTAATAGAATCCGACAACCTCACACCGCAACAGGTTCTGGAACTCACTCTCGATGCTTTGGGGTTGCAATGATGCCACGGATAATTTTGGACGCAGAGGCAAAGACCTCAGACAAGCACGGTTCACCTCCTTCGCAGCGCTCAATCGATGAACTGCTGAGCAGTTGCTATCTAGTGATGGACAAGCCAGCGGGACCGAGCAGTCATCAGGCCTCAGCATGGGCCCGCGACATTCTCGGTATTGACAAGTTGGGGCATGGTGGAACTTTGGACCCATTCGCAACTGGTGTCATCGTACTTCTTGCTGGCCAGGCGATGCGGCTTACCAGCAAGGTCCTAGCCCACGACAAACAGTACATCTGCGTGTTCAGGTCTTCTGAGGATATTGATAGTGAGGCATTTGCTGAGGCACTCTCAACACAGATCGGTGAAGTATACAACGTTCCGCCAAAGGAATCCGCTGTTAAGATTCAAGTTCGCAGTAGAAAGGTATCGAGTGCTTATGTCCTCGACATTTCGGGTCGAGATGCTGTAGTCGCGGTCACTTGTGAATCTGGAACTTACATCCGAACCATGGCTAGGGACATTGGACTGTTACTGGGCAATCCGGTGGTACTCAAGGAATTGCGCAGAAGCAGGTCGGGCCGATTCACCGAGGATAATTCGGTCAGCCTTCAGGAAATTGCAGATGCATTCTGGCTGTGGCGAGAACATGGTGAGGAGGTCGCACTAAGACGGATTCTCACGCCGGTGGAATCGCTTGTCAAAGACATGCCATCAATCGTAGTCAAGGATGGAGGTGCTGCAGCAATGGCGCATGGCGCACCATTGCTGCGCCCGGGAATAGCCTCGTTAGATTCTGGACTAGCAGCGGGAGATACGGTGGCGATTTTCACCTTGAAAGGGGAAATAGTTGCCACAGCAACAATGGTTTGCTCATCTGAGGAGATTGCAGAAAGTAAGACCGGAGAGGCAGCAAAGGCATCAGCAGTTTTCCTTAATCCTGAGGCATACCCAAAAACTTGGGGCAAGTCCTGAATGCTCAGGTCACCGCGATTGGCGACCTATAGAACGCACTCATGCCTGCTCGTATTCCTCATATACCCAGACTTCTGTCTCGAGTCTTATCTTCAACTTCGTCATGTGTTTCCACCCCACTCTCACCCCCTGACCACAGCAGCGGTCAATGCGAGAGTAAGCTGAAGTGGCGACTGCATGGTATAACCATTGAGGCGCTTTTTCGGATTATCAGCCATACGGGCCTATTCGGAGGCTGATTTCCGCTACTGAACTCGACGAATACGGCCCGGAGCAAGTTGCAGTAGGACGATGCCTGCTACGATGACGACAAGCAGAAGGCCCCACATCACAATTGGACTGAATCCACCACTACTCGGTGATTGTTCTTGTTCGCCCTCTGAAGGAGCTGGTTCTCCGCTGGCGACATACAACTCACCAACCCAGATGTTGTTCTCCTCCGAAGTTTCATCGATAGCTCCTTGCCTGTCAATCTCCACACTGATGGTGACATTTCGAGCTCCGCCCGTTGTTACCAGCCACTGGCATATGCCCGAGGCAAGCGCACCGGGTGTGACGACGGCTATGGCGGCGGAGCCAACTAAATCCCCGTCGACTTCGCAACGGATATTGACAGGCTGCGCTGTTGCTCTGCCAATATTGCGCACGAATACCTCGATTTCTGCGAGGTCGCCGTCCTCAATCACATCATCCACCAACGAAGTATCTCTGATTATCACACTCTCAACAAAGAGGTCGGCGTCTGCTGTAGCATCGACACGTACAGTATGTGAGACGCTTGACATCCCATCTGATATTGTCACGGTCACAGTTTGCTCTCCTACATCAACAGGAGATAGCAGTAGTTGCCCTGAGGCAAAAGTAGCCCATGAGCGGTCTGTAGAAAGCATCAGTGCGTGGTCCGCAGTGTCGACGTCTGAGTATGAAAGAGCAAGGCTCAGGGTCTGTCCAACCTCGACAGTGACATCGACGGGGAGAGGATCGAATACTGGTGAATCATCTACCGGACTAATCGAGATTGAGAATGTGTCCGTCCAAATATTACCTCGCTCATCACTAACAGTGATGGTGACTTCAGCAGTACCAGAGGCGTCGGGCATCGGTTGAAGGCGAATAGCAGAATCAACCATTTCCGCACTCAGCACAGAGGTGTCACTACTGCTAGCGACCACAATGAGGTCACTATTGTCCGTGAGGCCGTCCGAGCAGGTGCTCAGGAACGGATGTAGTATACCTCCACCATCTTCGATGAAAGTCATCGAGCCCGGCACTTCACAGACTGGGTCGAGATCCCAGTCAACCACATATCCGCCAGTCAGCACTATCTGGTCAACCACTACCACTGTCGATTCAGGCTCACCGGCGTTCGACCATTGGAATCTCACAGATACCCCGATGTCTATGTCACCTCCATCCATCGGTAGGACCACCCCTACTGGTGCGGTGATGGAAAATGGGCCGGGGCTGACCGGTACCTCGCCAAGCAGCACTCCGTTCATTGCCACTCGGACTGTGCTTAGACTCTGAATCAAGCCGTCAACCGCGCCACTGATGGTGCCGGTCACCGTTACAGTGGGGTCGTTGATATCAACCCACACCGAGGAGAGGCATCGATCCCACACGGTTGCGACAAAGCGGAGGTGTGGGGAATCTGGCAGCAGAGTTTCCTCGACAAGAGAACCAACGTCAATCCATGTCGCTAGGTCATCCGATGTCTCCAACTTCCAAGTCACGTTGCCATCGTTGGTCTGGTGGAATCGCCCCCACGACTGATTGTGCGGCAACGAGATTGCCGCACTTGTCCAAGTTCCTGGGGTGGAACCTGAACCCGCATCGAGTCCACATGGAGCGAGTGTGATTTCAGCGGAGTGGCTGCCTTGACTCAGGTCTAGATTGATGATTGGGCTATCCTCGACAATAACGCTGTGCTCCGCCTTAGCAGTCTCAAAGGAAAACCAGGGTTGTGTATGTCGCACTTTGAGGCCGATCGCATCTACATCGACTTCCGTATCATCGAATTCTCCAACCGATACATAGTCGACAGTCACTTGCAGCGCTGCGAGAGATGCCCAGTCCCATGTTGCCTCATTGTCCAATGAGAGTTGCAGCGAATTACCAGACATGTAATCAACCTCACCGAAAGTGTGTGAATACTCCTTGACCAGCAGGTGCTGTCCTCCAGTGATGACTATGATTCGAACACTGTCCTGCTGCAGCGAATCAGGAATTTTGAATGAGAGAGTCAGTGTGACATTGAGTAGCGAGTTATCTGAAACAGCAGACAGGTCGAAATCGCTAACGGTGATGTTTGGCCCCTTGCTCCATGTGTACCCCCCGTCAGGCTCACCCACGGAAGCGTTGCTTTCAGTCGCCGAGTATTCCGACCAGACGGTGGTATCGTCAGAATTCTGCGGCCTTGCATGGGTGAAAGACAGGTGTCCGTCCGCAATCATCGCCACAGTGTAATCAGCGGGGTTTTCTGTGTAGCCTGATTTGGTTGTCAACGTCCATTCAGCATCATCTGAGAAATCTCCAGCGGGAAGAAGGTCGACTGGGTCGGCGCGAATTACCGTGTCGGCGCTAACTGCGGCGAATGGCATCGCTAGGAGAAGAAATCCTAGCACTATTGCAGAGAGCCGTGCTGAGGAGACCGTTGTCATGCGGCTTTGGCGGTGGCGCAGCCCCTTGAACTCGTCGGGTGCCCGCATCCATTGCCAATTCGCCTCATCATTGCCCGTTCGGTTGATAAAGCGGCTTAAGGTCGGCCGGTTCGCACTATGGCCGCGGTGGTCTAGTGGTTAGGACGGCAGATTGTGGTTCTGCCAACCCGGGTTCAACTCCCGGTCGCGGCCCCATCAACGCAACATGGCGGATAGCATAGGTGTTGTAATTGGCTTTCAGTCGCCATTTAACCGGTCTGCTGGGATGTTGTGTCCCATTCTCTCCGCCTTGGTCTCAAGATATCTTCGATTGGCATCATCCACACCTACTACAAGTGGCATCATTTCCACTACATCGATGCCAAGAGTATCCAGTTGCGCAACCTTGTCGGGGTTATTTGTCAGCAAACAGACTCGTGAGATGCCGACACCTGTCAGCATCTCTGCCGCAATGCGGTAGTCACGCGCATCAGCAGGCAGCCCAAGCATCAGGTTCGCATCCAATGTATCCGCACCCTTATCCTGCAAGTTGTATGCCTGAATCTTTGCATGAAGTCCAATGCCTCTACCTTCCTGCCTGAGGTAAAGCAAGCACCCCCAACCGTGCTCATCAATTGCCTTCAGAGCAGCACCGAGTTGGGGCCCGCAATCGCATCGCTTGCTACCCAATGCGTCTCCAGTCAGGCATTCTGAGTGAAGCCTCACAAGAACCGGGTCGGGACCTGACATGTCTCCGCGCGTCAAGGCCACGTGGTCTAGTCCGGTAATATCGTCATGGAAAACACGGATTCTGAACAGGCCGTGCCTAGTTGGTAACTTAGCATCCGCTGGAACACGCTCCTTCTCGACAAGTTCCACAGGGCGCTCCGAAGTCACTGGCTCACCTCCAAGGGCAGGTGGATTAGGTAGTGGTATTCACCAGCCTCCTCATTTGTTGAAATCAAGTCCCACCCGTATCGATTGCACATCATCGGGATATCCTCCAGTGTTTCAGGGTCATCAGCCATCACAAGAAGCGCTTCGCCCGGTTTCATCTCCAACAGGCAGCGCTTCGATTCGTGTACCGGAACCGGGCAATGAAAGCCCAGAACATCGAGCGTGCGAGTGGTAATGAGGGTGGACAAGTGTGTTCGCCTCCGGCCCTTCGGACGGCTCGATACTTTTCAACACGGCGCAAGCCGGCTCGTGCTGTATCTTCACGGCAGAGAGATTGAAGCGTGAGAGGTCGTGAAGCATTTGTGGGCGATTCACCGGGCGCAGTTGCGAAGCCGTCTAGTGGCGACGAGATTCTAGGTCAAGCATGGGCGTTTTTGCGAATACCATTAGCGTTGGTTTTCATTGAATTGGTGTATTGGTGGGCGACTGATACCAGTAACTCGATGGAACCGCTTCAGGTTACAGTTGCACATCTATGGACTTGGCTCTCAAACGTGATTTGGCCTGGCTCTGCCGAGATGTTCACCCACACGACAGGTGCATTCACTGGGGTGCAATTGAACAATCCAACTTTCGAGCAGGGGCTCGTTCGCACTTATGTCTCCGATGAGTGCATTGCAATCCACGAAATCGTATTCCTTGGAACACTGATGCTGCTCACGCCTGGAGTTGATAGGAATCTGCGAATCAGGTCGATTGCAGCAATGGTGGGTATAGTTCAATGCATCAACCTCGTCCGACTGCTTTTGCTATATCCATTCGCGGTTTCTGGCTGTGAATTGCGACCGGGTCAAATCGGCTGTGAAGCACCGATGAACACATTTCACAACCTCATCCTCACCCATGGATTCCTGCTAATGCTCGTCGGCATCTGGCTGGGTTGGTTTGTCTGGCTGAAGTCATCTGGCAGAATCGGTAGCACCAGAGTCGACCTTTCAGAGTTGGGAAGCCTTCGCAGAATCAGACTCAGAGAGAGCCTTCCCACCGGCTCAGTGATTGTGCTGATTATCTGCCTGCTGCTGGCTTCTTGGGCAACATGGGCTTACGCGATGAACGATGAAAATCAGATGTTGAAGGCGATGAGTGAAGATTGCGAGTGGGGAGATGATGGCTGGCGAGACAGCGACAACCAGAGTTGCTACTACGAAATGGCTCGTTGGGATGAGGTGGCGGGCCGCTCTATGCGGGCGTGGCTGTTCGCAGGAATATTTGCTGGGTTGGCAATCATCACCATTCCAGAAAAAGAAGCCCCAGAGGGGCAAAGCATCTCCTCTTCTGATGATAAATCAGACGCTTCTGATGGGCAGAGCATCACTCAGACCATAATTATCCAAGACTCTGTTGTCATGGGTGATATTGGAATAAGCGAGAGTAATGAAGAGGAGTAGATTCAATCGACAAGGGAGGCCGACACCTCGGCCCCCTCGAATTCCTTTCCACCCAGCGCATCGAGTACATACTGGGCCTTCTCACGGTGAATCTCAACTGTAGAACCATCTGAATCGCTGTGAATCTCACCTATTGCGATATCAGGGACTCTAGATTGCTTCGCGACCCACTCATGGATAGCTAACTTACTGCCACTGGCTCCTGATAGCCGAATCGGTACCATGCCAAACACGTCAGCAACCTCTCCCCAATCCTGCTGCTTTCGCACCGGGTCACGGCCAACCCCATCGGGGAGTGCTGGGGCATCTACCTCGGCAACATCCATGTTCCATGTGGAGATGATTTTGGACATCTGGGGTCCATCCTCGCCGGCGACGAATGACCATGCCTCACCCTTCCTGCCCATTCTGCCAGTTCGGCCAATGCGGTGGACGTAGGATTCAGAATCAGAGGGTATGTCGTAATTGATCACATGGGTCACGCCGTCCACATCCAAACCACGTGCTGCGACGTCGGTTGCAACCACGATTCGGGCCTTGCGGTCACGGAAGTCAGAGATGATACGCTCACGCTTATTCTGCGCCATATCGCCATGCATGCCGGTTGCAGAGAATCTGTGCCTGTCCAAACGTTCTACCAAAAGGTCCACCATACGCTTGGTGTTGCAAAAGACAAGCATTTGGTCATCACTATCCATCTGTAGAAGTAATCTGCCGAGCACCCAGAGTTTGTTCGCACGACCAACTCTGACCATATACTGGTCAATCTCAGGTACCTCGACGTCTAAGTCGTCATTCATCACGTACTCAGCTTCAGGGATGAATTCGGTGACCGCCTCGAGAACCTCAGCCGGGAATGTCGCAGAAAACAACAGGGTCTGTTTCCGACTGTCCAGCCTCTCCAGCACCCAAAGGATGTCTGGGAAGAAACCCATATCGAGCATCCGGTCTGCCTCATCTAGTGCAAACCTCTCGATTGAGGCCAGATTGATGTGTCCGCGCTTGCTCATGTCGATGACGCGGCCGGGGGTTCCTACGATGATGTCGCACCCGGAATCAAGAATCTTTGCCTGCTTTTCAAGGTCAGTTCCACCGTAAACGGTGACAATCTTCAGACCACGGTTACCCTGTAGCCACGACAACTCCTCAGAGACTTGAGTGGCTAGTTCCCGTGTAGGGCATAGAATCAGGGCCTGAGTTATTCCATCGGCATCGACCTTTTCGATAATCGGGATACCAAAGGCGACAGTCTTTCCTGAACCGGTGCGTGCTTGGCCGATAATATCCTTGCCGCTACGCGCAGATGGCACTGCATCAGCCTGAATTGGGGTGGTAAATTCCCAACCCCTCGCGGCGATAGCATCAGCGATATCAGAATCGAGATCCCAGTCCTCAAATCGGACTGTAGTGATAGAACTGCTAGACATTGTTGCCAACTCAGAAGGTCTCGGCGTCCTTCATCTCCTTCTGTAGTTCTCCCATCCAGTACTTCTCACAATTATCTCGAGTGAGAGGGCGACCGGTCTGGCGGACGTGTTCCCGAATATACTGGCGGAATTTGAGAGACTTGGTGCGGCTAACGCCCTTGGGTGTGATTCCTTCCCACAAGCGGTTGAAGCTCTCCCGCTTTGAATCGACAGGCTCCTCGTCAGACATCTTGATTCCTCAGAAGCGGGCGACCTGACGCCCCTCTTTAACCGTGACGCTCCACTATGGGGTGGATTGCGGCTCACGACTGTCCTTGGAGTCATCCTCGGAGTCATCCTCGGAGTCGTCCTCGAATTCGTCCTCGAATTCGTCATCACCATAGTAAATCTCGTCCTGTGTCGGGCGCCTGACTGGGTCCGGCTTCTGACCGACAGCAGTAGTTTCGACACCCTTTCCTCCTTCCGCATTTTCCCCCTCAGCGAGAGATTTTACTGCATCGAATGCCCCAGGTGGAGGCATAGAGAGGCTACCTTCCTCCGGAATGATTTTTTCAGCAGGAGCGAGATACTTGTTCTTCTCGGCCTCGGTACCTTCCAGCGATTCGTCTTTCATCAGATCCTGCAGGATTTTGATAATCTTGGCATCGGTTTCCTGCGGGAGCAGTGTATTGGCCATATCGCGTGCCTCCGCTTCGGTCATTATCACTGGAATCATATTGATACAAGCCGTTCTGACACCCGGGTCGCTGTGCTTTGAGCCGTCGTTGATGATGGCACGCATCTGGAATGAATGTGGGTCCAACTTCTTGAAAGCCCGTAGAGCGTGATTTCGCACTCGGGTGTCCTCATCAAATAGGGCAAATTCCAGAGCAATCTGTGCAACCTTCGGCGCGTGGGTAGCCAAAGGTGCTAGTGAGCGAGCAGCGTGTCGACGCACAGCCACATTTTCGTCTTGAAGGCACCATCCAATTAGATCCCAAAGTGTAGCAGAGTGGTGCTTAGTCAGCCGGGGGAGAATCTCTGCCGCGCGCGCACGCAAATCATCGTCTTCCTCTCTGATGAGTTCGTCGATATGAAGTTCAGCAACTTCGGGCCAAGTACCAGAAACCGCCTTCAACGCCTCAAAGGCAGTATTCCTTCTCTGGTCATCTAATCGAAGTTCGCGCCGAAGAGTATCTTCTGTTGCCGATGGGAAAACGGGTGCAACTATCACAAGACATTTCGCAGCGGCATTTCGTACGCCACCATCGATATCATCGAGCAATTCATGCAGATGGTCGAAAACGTGCTCAGTTTGCTGCAAAGCGCAGAATGGGAGGCTCGCTAAACCCGCAATGCGCAAGCGCGGGTCGATGTCTAGCAGAGCCAAGTCCAGAGCCGCATGAGCCCCCTCGCTCCTGCCACCTCGAATCCTTGGCAATGCACGAATGCCATCGGAACGAGAGAGTAGTTTGGGACTATCCTTCCAAATCACCTCGATTGCTTCGATCTCGCCACTGGCGAGCGGTAGTATGCGGTCGAGAGGTATGGCGTCCCATGCGCCGTCTCCGGGAGTGTATGCAAGGTTGACTGCAGTAATTTTCCTTCTGCGGGTTGTTAGTGGCTTCCCAGTCCTCGGGTCTCGAGCGATGTAATCTCTGTTCATGCTCCCACTCTCCTGCCGTCCGACTTACTTGAAACCTCAGTTTTCCTAATTGCTGCGGCGGGGCGCAGGTGGCATACAGTCATGACCTTTCTTCATTGGCGTGCTGAAATGGAAACGAGAGATTCATGCACTTTGACCTCGGCCAATGGGTCATGAGCAGGCGTCTGCCACGCTTCGTACTCGCAGGAGAGCAGTTGATTCCCGGAGGCTACGGACTAGATGACCCCCGCCTATCGAACATCGACATCGCCGTGGAGTTACGCGGAGTGGGCGAAGTGATTCCGACACGCAGTGTCCGGCAACTGACCGATAACGCGGGTAAGGTGTTCATCGATGCACATTCAGATAAGCATCGTGTGTTGATTGATCTACTGGTCATGGGTGCGGATAAAGTGGCTATAGACTACATGGCTCCTAAGAAGGAGATTGAGTTGGCCTTCGCATATTCCCCCCATGTTGCACTACGGATGACAATCCCTGATTCAAGTGAACCAACCCCTTTCTGGGTCGCTGATTCATTATTGCCAAGACTGAAGGAGTTACGCAGGAGTGGCCCGAAAGAAATCTGGGTGATGTCTACTGCCAAGGGTCGAATGACTGCATTCTGGAAGGCCTTGCCATCCGCCGAGAAGAAACACTGGCGTTGGCTGTTGGCACCCGATGAGGGTCGAGAAGTGGAATTGCTCAAGGACCCTGATTTGCCGCATGCTTGGCTGCTGAGTGGGGACGAACTGCTACAGGGCTGGTCGAAATGACGGACGCACAGAAAGTCGCCCCTGACATTGTGACTTTATTGGCCCATACTTGGGCGGCTCAAGGAGCGGGGGCTATCGATGCAGATGCGATTCCAAGAATCTGGGCATACGACATGGGTTGGTTTGACATCGAAACCGCTAGGCGGGTTCGAGACTCATTGTTACAAACCGATTGGCTTGTTGCTGCAGATGGAGGTCTTCTGCCGGGAATCAATCTTGAGGGTGCAGAGCACACATTCGGTTGGATGCCCCTGATGAGGACGCTGCGCGACCCACCACCATGCCCTCGCGAATCACCCGCCACCGAATCAAAGGCAGTGCCAGAAATCCAACAGGCTTCCCCCGCTACACAGGAGGCACCTGCGGCGCAACCTGAAACCACCGTGAAGGCCCCGATAGACCCCGCTGCTGCTGGAATCGAATCATTGTTGAGCCAAGTCACCTCTTCCAGTGGGCTAGCGAAGAAGGAGGTTCTGAGGCGGGCACAGCGCAAGCGCCGGGCCTTGGGGCCAATCACGCTGTGGATGTGCATTTTACTGGTGGCGCGGGAGCAGGATTTGCAAGTTGGACCGCTGGTGCAATTACTTGGGTGAATAATCACAATTTGTTGCCGTTGCGAGCACCCTGCGCATTTGCAGCAAGCAAGACTGGCAGCAACACAATTGCAAGCAGCAGCGAGAAGAAAACGGTGATTGCAGTCACAACACCGAAGTCTTGCACGACTGGCATTCTGGATAATAGCAGCACAGCGAACCCACAAATGGTAGTGCCGGCAGAAAGCAATAGGGCGACTCCAGTGGAGGCAAACATCTCCCGCATACCCTCCCAAATGTCCTCTTCGTCTTTTCGCATTTCCTCAAATCCTCTCCAGACGTGAATGGAATAGTCAATACCAAGGCCGATTGTCAAAGCGGTCACCATCACAGTCAGGACATTCCAGTTCAGCGACAAGGTTGCCATCGCACCCACAACCCAAGCTGCTGCCAAGGCAACCGGAAGCACAACCAGCAGTGCTGGCCCTATCTTTCGAGTCAGTGCTAGTAGCACGGTGAAGCAAACTGCCAAACTGATGAGAGTGGATTGCAATTGTGACTCAGATAGCCCGTCGAGCACTGCCTCAAGTCGTACGAGATCTCCGGCGACATGCATCTCAGCATTTACTCCGGGAAGATTCTCAGTCTTGTCAGCAACACCTCTGATACCACTGAGTACAAGACTGCTTTCAGCCGAAGAGTCGGCTTCAACGAAAATCTCCATCCGAATGTAGAGTATTCTTTCCTCTCCAGCGACATTGTTGAAGGCGATGACATCAGCAACTCTCTCCGACCAAGTCGTCCCTGACAATGGATTCGATACAGACTGATTGTTAGAGAGCGAAAACAAGGCCTGAGCCGCTTGACCCGCCTGATAATCTGAATCGCTTACCAAATCTCCATCAAAGATGGACAAATTGTAGGAGTCACCGAATGCTTGGTCCCCCTCGACAGCATCGAATAGAATGGGGTAGGGTCCATCATAGACAGGATAGGATTGCCCGGATCGATGTGGTGAGACCACACCGTCGGTCGAACTAATCCACGTATCCATTAAACGTAAAGATTCGAGGAAATATGCAGTATCTTCAATGTGAGTATTTCCTGACTCGGGTTCTGCTAGAATGTAGACTGGCTTCCACGCCGCCGCCTCATAGGATTCGTACAACTGGTCTCTAGCCTGCATGACCTCCATATCCTCATCGAGGAAATGGGTGAGGTTGAACTCGGTCTCCAAATTCGTCGCAGCCACGATAATCGAGCCGACAGTAAGCAGAGCAACCACTCCGAAGACCTTGGCCTGATGCCTTCTCTCAAAGGATACCATCGCATCAGGAAAACCACCCAATTGTGCCCATTTCACTCTCTTGGGTGAAATGTCTGGCGCCCTCTCCATCACTACATGCAGCGCACCTACCAAGACTGTTGAACTGACGAAGGCGGAGAAAACCCCGAGAGCGAGAGCGAATCCGAAGGTGCGTAGTGGTGGTAGAGGTGAGACGACGTTAGCGAGGAAAGCAGCAATGGTCGTGACAACTGCCAACAACAATGCAACTCGCAGTTTATCGAATCCGCTTAACCATGCATCGGCTGAAGACATGCCTTGAGACCTGAATGAGTCATATCTCCTCTGTAGGTGGATACTGTAGTCAATTCCTAGGCCAAGAACTACAGGTGCTACAGCCACCTCAAGGAC
>Ga0310123_10003224_pt1 | contig 12716 bp, 15 predicted proteins | sample CB6_AW_1057_MG_FD_203505 | JGI IMG/M metagenome (GOLD analysis project Ga0310123, IMG submission 203505) | Marine microbial communities from Western Arctic Ocean, Canada - CB6_AW_1057 | ecosystem: Environmental > Aquatic > Marine > Oceanic | place: Canada: Western Arctic Ocean | collected... | reverse complement strand
AAAGAAAATTTAAATATTATCGAAGAAATCAGGGGTCAAGGTTTTTTACTCGGTATTAAATGTAATATAAATAATTCCATTTTGATAAAAGCCTTAAGAACAAATGGTTTATTAGTTATAAGTGCATGCGAAAATGTAATAAGATTGCTACCCCCATTGAATATAAATAAAAAAGAAATAATTGAAGCTATTAAAATTTTAAAACAAACCTTTAAAAAGTTAAGTTTAGGAAAGAAATAAATGGCAAAAGAAATCAAACATTTTTTGGATTTAAATAAAATCAATTATAAGGAAATTAGAAAAATATTAGATTTATCTAAATCTTATAAACAAGGTATCACTTCAGGACACGATATACTTAAAGGAAAAACATTGTGTCTAATTTTCGAGAAACCTTCAACAAGAACAAGAGTTGCTTTTGAAATTGCTATGCAGCAATTAGGCGGAACTGTTACTATTTTAGAAGAAGAAAGATCACATTTAGGAAGAAGAGAAACATTATCTGACACTGCAAGGGTTTTATCTAGATACATAGATGCGATTGTATATAGAACAGGTCCATCAAATAAACTTTATGAATTAGCTAATTTTTCAACAATTCCTGTGATTAATGGTTTGAATGACGAAACCCATCCATGCCAATTACTTGCAGATATTATGACTTTTGAAGAAAATTTAGGTATAATCCAAGGAAAGACAATTACATGGTCGGGAGATTTTAATAATGTTTGTAGGACTTGGACACAAGTAGCAAAAATTTTAAATTTTAATTTTCATTTAGCTTGTCCTAAAAGTTTAATTGATAAAAAAACAATGCTAGAGTTAAAAAAAATAAAAAATATTAAGATTTTTGATAAACCGGAAAGTGCTTCAAAAAATACTGATTGTATAATTACAGATACTTGGTTTTCAATGGGTCAAAAAGTTTCTAATAAAAAAAGAAACATACTCAAACCATTTCAAGTAAATGAAAAATTATTATCCTATGCCAAGAAAAATGCAATATTTATGCATTGTTTACCAGCTCATAGAGGTGAAGAGATATCAAAGGATATTTTAGAACATCCAAAATCCGTTGTTTGGGATGAAGCAGAAAATAGACTCCATACCCAAAAAGCTATTTTAACTTGGTGTTTAAAATAAATAAAAAAATTGACAAAAAATTTTTTTAGACAATCAATATTATTCTTATTTTTTTTTCTTTTATTATATTTTGATTTTAACTACTCCATAGCAAATTCTAAAATTTATTTAGATTTGGCAGACTTAGTATTTGAGCATGATAAAAATTATAAGTCACACAAGACCACTTCTCAATTATTATTAAAAACACATTTAGATAAAAAGATTGAGAGTTGGGCAAAAAAAAAATTTGTTTTAAAAGGTAAGCATGGAAAATTAAAAATTAAAATAATGGAAGAAAAAATATTTGATAATTATGTTAAAGAATATTTCGAAAAATTTAGTTTTATACCCAGAGATGGAATAGCATATAAAATGTTTTTCACGATTATAGTCTTGGCAGAAAATCCTAATAATAATATTTTTGCTAGGATAGAGTCCAGTGTTAATGGTGACAAAACATTTTTAGGAAGTTTTTCGATAAATGAAAGATCGAAAGCAATAGATGAGTCAATTCAGACAATGATAATCAAAATTGAACAAAATATTGAGGATGAAATAAGTAAAAAATTTAAGGATTTTTTAACAAATAAATATAATTAAAATTAATCTTTCCAGAAAATTGGTGTCAAAAGAACAATTACAGCAAATAACTCAAGTCTTCCAATCAACATTCCTAGTATAAGGACCCATTTGGTTGGATCTGATAATTCGGCAAAAGTTTTAGTTGGTCCTATAATGTTTCCTAGACCAGGCCCAACGTTTGCTATACTAGTTGCCGCACCTGATAAAGACGTTAAAAAATCATTACCAAGAAAAGACAAAATTAAAGTTAAAATTACATAAGATAATATAAACATAAAAAAATAACCCATAACAGATGTTATGATGGCATCAGAAACTGGCATTCTATTATATTTTGGGACTACTACGGTATGCGGTTGTAATAATTTGATAATTTGAGACTTTACTGCTTTGTATAAAATTTGAAGCCTAAAAATTTTAATTCCACAAGTTGTCGAACCTGCACAACCACCTATAACCATCAAAAATAGAAAGAGAATTGTTACAAAAGAACCCCAACTATTGTAATCTTGCGTCGAATATCCAGTTCCAGTAAAAACTGATATAGTATTAAATACAGAAGATCTGAAGGTACTAAGAAAGTTGTCAGTAGTTTGATATTCCCAGAATACAACCGCCATAATTGCAAAAAATACAAGAAACAAAAATGATTGTACCTGACTGTCCTTAAAGACAGAAAATATATCTCCTTTAACTGCTTGCAAATATAGAACAAATGGTAATGATCCTAATAACATAAAAATACTAATAATAATTTCTATGTTCACATTATTAAATTTTCCAATAGAACTATCAGAAGTGGAAAATCCCCCTGTTGCTAAAGTTGTCATTGAATGAGCAATCGCATCAAAAAAAGACATACCAAAAAACCAGAGAAAAAAAGCACATAGCAATGTTAAGCTAAAATATATAGTCCCAATCGCAATAGCTATTTGAGCAGCGCGTGGCAAAACTTTTCCTGATGAATCTGTTGACTCAGTATGAAAAAGTTGCATTCCACCAATTTTTAAGATTGGTAATATTGCCACAGCAATAACAATAATTCCAATTCCACCAATCCATTGCAATAATGATCTCCAAATTAAAATACCCTTGGGTAAGTTATCTAACCCAGAGATTACAGTTGAACCAGTTGTTGTAATGCCCGACATAGATTCAAAAAAAGCATTTGTAAAAGATAATTGTAAATTAGAAAAAATAAATGGGATACATCCAAATAATGCAACAAATACCCAACTTAGCGTTGTTATTAAAAAGGCTTGCCTAATAGATAAACTAAAATTATTCGACTTGTTTGCTAAAATTAACAGAACACCGACAAAAAGACATATTAAAGAAGTAAAAATAAAAACTTGCCATTCATCATTTCCTAAATAAGCGTCAAGGATGGCCGGGATACACATTATAATTGACAGTGCTGAAAGAAGAAAACCAATAATATAAAAAACAGGTCTAAAATCCATAGCTTAAATTTTTTTAAATAAATTTAGTGATCTAAATTGGAGATTTACTATATCCTATTATATCCATAAATTCTCTTCTAGTATCTGAATTATCTCTAAAAAGTCCAAGCATACGGCTTGTTACCATTCTTGAAGTTTCTTTACGTATACCTCTTGTAGCAATGCAAAGATGCGAAGCTTCAATTATGACACCAACACCTTTAGGTTTCAATATTTCATCTATAGTATTAGCAATTTGCGCAGTTAATTTTTCTTGAATTTGAAGTCTTTTGGAAAATAATTCAACTACTCTTGCTAATTTACTTAAACCCACAATCTTATTTTTAGGTAAATATCCAACATGAGCTTTCCCAATAAATGGAACCATATGATGTTCACAATGAGATTCTAATCTAATATCCTTTAATACAATCATTTCATCATAACCTTCAACTTCTCTAAATTTTTTTGATAAAATTTCTCTTGGATCTTCATCATAACCAGAAAAAAAATCTTGATATGATCTAGCTACTCTATTAGGTGTTTCCAACAAACCCTCGCGAGTTGGATCATCTCCAGCCCATTTAATTAACGTTTTAACAGCTTCTTTAGCCTCTTCTTTTGTTGGTTTGTTTTTTATTTTTTCTAAATTTTTTATTTTTTCAATTTTGGACATTTTTTTTTTAATTTATTACTCCTGTTTCATGTGGACTATCCAAAGAAAAAGTAGGGATACTAACATTGAAAGAATAGCCATTTTTTTTTTCCATTTTATAAAACCCCATCATAAATCCTGATGGTGTTTTTAAAGGGGTTCCAGAAGTATATTCAAAAGAATTCCCAGGGGTAATAATTGGTTTTTCTCCAACTACACCAGCTCCTGTAACCTCTTGCACTCTGCCAAGAGAATCTGTAATTTTCCATGATCTGCTTAAAAGTTGAACTGTTTCACTTCCAACATTTTCAATTTTAATGTGATATGCCCATATAAATCTTTTTTCTTCTGGGTCAGAATGTTCTTCTAGAAATTCCGGTTTAACAGTTATTTTTATTTTCTCAGTTATTTCCTCGTACACTTTATATTATCCCAACACAAATTTTTTATTTCATTTTACACATGAAATGATTCACCGCATCCACATCTACCTTTTTCATTTGGATTATTAAATACAAATCCTGATTCTATTTTATTGTTAACATAATCCATTTTCGAACCTAAAATAAAGATTGTAGCTGAAGGTTCAATAAAAATTTTAACATTTTCTATACAAATTATTTCATCACCATCTTTTTTATTTTCTGCATATTCTATTTTGTAGGAATGTCCTGAACAACCTTTATTATCAATACCAATTCTAAGACCTACACAAGAACCTTTTGCTTTAGACATTACAATCTTAATTCTTTCTTTGGCTGCCTCAGTTAATGTAATAATTTCTTTAGTACTATTTTCCATTTATTTATCCCATATTTAATTCTACTTTTGCCCCTTCGGACATCATATCAGGTGTCCACGGAGGTTCAAAAACTAATTTTAAATTTACATCTTTAACACCTTTGGCCTTTTTGGCCGATTGCTTTACTTGTTCTGGAAGAATTTCAGCAACTGGACAATTTGGGGACGTTAAAGTCATTACTATATTAACTAAACCTTTAGAATTTACTTTTAAATCATAAATCAGACCCAGTTCATAAATATCTACTGGAATTTCTGGATCATATACTGAGCGCAAATTTTTAATAATATTTTCTTTTATTTTATTACTCATAAGTATAAATATAGTTAAAAAAAACTATCTTAAAAGATTTATTGCATTTTTTATTGCATATAAAAAATTATCTATTTCTTCAATCGTGTTGTAAACACCAAATGATACTCTCACAGTAGCAGAAATTCCAAAAAAATTCATCAATGGTTGGCAACAATGATGTCCTGTTCTAACCGCAATACCTTCTTTATCTAATATAGTTCCTATATCATTTGGATGAACATTTTTAACAATAAAAGATAAAATTCCTGTCTTATTTTTTGCGGTCCCTATTATTTTTATGTTATTTATTGAATTCATTTTATTAGTAATATATTCCAGAAGTTTTTGTTCATGCATGAAAATATTTTCTAATTTTATTTTAGATATATAATCGATAGCACTGCCCAAACCTATCGCACCTACTATATTAGGTGTGCCAGCTTCAAATTTATATGGAGCCTCCTGGTATGTTGTTTTATTAAATGAAACACTAGATATCATTTCCCCACCACCTTGATAAGGTTTCATTTTTTCTAAAAATTTTGATTTACAATATAAAACCCCTATACCTGTTGGTCCGTAAATTTTATGGCCAGAAAAACAATAAAAATCAGCATCTAATTTTTTAATATTAACAGGCATATGAGGGACAGATTGACAACCATCAATTAAAACAGGAATATTTTTTTTGTGGGCAATTTCTATCAATTCTTCTAATGGAACAATTGTTCCAAGCGCATTTGAGACGTGAAGAATAGAAACCAATTTTGTCTTTTTATTAAATAATTTTTTAAATTCATCAATCTTAATTTCCCCATTATTATTTATGGGTGCTATTTTTATTTTAATGCCCAACTTATCTCTTAATAATTGCCATGGAACAATATTTGAATGATGTTCCATTTGAGATAAAATTATTTCATCATTTTTTTTAAAATTATTAAATCCAAAGGACTCTGCCACCAAATTAATTCCTTCTGTAGCCCCTCTAACAAAAATGATTTCTTTTTCTGATTCTACATTCAAAAATTTTTGCACTTTTTTTCTTGATTCTTCATAGGCCTCAGTAGCTTCTTGGCTTAATTGGTAAATGCCTCGGTGTATATTTGCATATTTTGTTTCATATATTTCCATTATTTTATCTAAGACAATTTTTGGTTTTTGAGAACTGGCTCCGTTATCAAAAAAAATTAAAGGATTATTATTTGATTTAATTTTTAAAATTGGAAAATCAGCTCTAATTTTATCTACATCAAAATTTTTATGTTTTATTTTAATCGAAGTAATTGACATTATTTTAATTCTTTTTTTAACCAATTTTTAGAAGTTATTAATAATTTTCTTTTTATTTCTTTGTTTTTAATATCTTCCATCAATTCATTAATAAAGCCTTCAATTAGAAGATTTCGTGATTCATCTAAAGTTAACCCTCTTGATCTTAAATAAAACAACATTTCTTTATCTAATTCTCCAGTTGTAACCCCATGACTACATTTTACATCATCTGCATAAATTTCCAGCTCAGGTTTTGTATTTACCTCAGCATTTTCTGATAATAATAAATTTTGGTTAAATTGGTATGCATTTGTTTTTTGAGCATCTTGAAAAACTTTCACCTTTCCTTGAAAAATTCCTTTAGAAGCATTATCTAAAATACCCTTTACGTGTTGATTACTTTTACTTTGGGCATGTTTATGTTGCATTAAATTAGTTATTTCATGTACTTGCGATTTTTTTCCAATATATAAACCTTTTACATTACATTCAATTTTAGACTCATTAATAGATCCAGTGGTTTCCATTCTTGAAACCAACCCTCCTAAAGATAAAAGAAAACCATTATAAATACTTGATTTTTTGCAATCTAAATTAGTTGATGAGAAGTGTACCGATTCAGAACTTTCTAACTGTATTTTATAATGATTAAGTTTTGATTTTTCTTTTAATTCAATAAATGTATGAATGTTATTCCAGTATGAAGCATTTTCATCGGATAAAAAAATTTCAACAATTTCAGCCTCGGCTTCTTCTTCTAAAAGAATATAAACTCTGTTGTTAATTAAAATATCTTTTAGTTTTTTTGAATTATAAAAAAATATTGAAATTGGATTATCCAATTTTACTCCTTTTTTAATTTTTATTATTATACCATCATTCAAAAAGGCATTATTTAAATCTAGAATGCTATCAGTTCTTTCTACATTGTGTTTCTTTATTAATTTTTTTGTTTCTTTTGACTTTAATTTAAATGATTCAAGAATTGAAGATACTTCAAGGTCTTTAGAAAAATTTTTTTTAATATTTACAGAACCATTATTAAAAATAATTGTAATACTATTTTTTTGATAGAATTGATTATTTTTAATATTTATTTTTTTTTCATCCTCTTTTTTTATAAAAGGCTGAAATTTTTTTTTGTTTAAAATATTGTTCACATCCGTAAATTTCCAACTTTCTAATTTTTTTGTCGGCAAACCATTTTTTAAAAATTTTTTGAAAGAAGTTTTTTTTTCAGCATCCATCCATGAATCTAATGTTTTGGGAACTTTTGAAAAAGTATTTTCAAGATTTTTAATGTAATTTTGTTCATCCATGTTGTTTGACTAAATTTTCGTACCCTTTTTCTTCTAATTCTAAAGCTAGTGTTTTATCTCCGGTTTTTACAATTTTTCCATTAGCTAAAATATGGACTTTGTCTGGAATTATATAATTAAGAAGTCTTTGATAATGCGTGATAATTAAAAATGATCTTTCAGAATTTTTAAACTTATTAACTCCATCAGCTACAATTTTAAGAGCATCAATATCCAAACCTGAATCAGTTTCATCCATTATAGTGAGTTTTGGCTCTATCATGCTCATTTGTAATATTTCACTTCTTTTTTTTTCTCCTCCTGAAAAACCAAAATTTAAAGATCGCCTCATTAATTTTTCATCTATTTTTAAAAATTTTGTTTTTTTTCTTAAAAGTTTAAGAAAATTTATTCCATCGAGTTCTTTTTGTTTTTTGAACCTCCTTATAGTATTTAATGCACTTCTTAAAAAATTTATTCCAGAAACACCAGGAATTTCTACAGGATATTGAAACGCTAAAAATAACCCTTCGCATGCTCTTTCTTCTGGTTTTAAATCTAATAAATTTTTTTTTTGATAATAAACTTCTCCTTTGGTAATTTTATACCCATCTTTTCCTGCTAAGATATGCGCTAAAGTACTTTTACCAGAACCATTTGGTCCCATTAAGGCATGAACCTCGCCAGGTAGTATTTCAAGATTAAGACCTTGTAATACTTTTTTATTCTCGACTTTTACATGGAGATCTTTGATTTTGAGCATAGAAATAAAAATTTATCCAATACTTCCTTCAAGACTGATATCTAAAAGTTTTTGCGCCTCTACAGCAAATTCCATAGGTAATTCTTTAAGCACTTCCTTACAAAAACCATTTACAATTAAAGATACAGCGTTTTCTTGATCCAAACCTCTTTGTCGGCAGTAAAACATTTGATCATCACTAATTTTGGATGTCGTTGCTTCATGTTCAACTTGCGCAGATTTATTTTTTACTTCTATATAAGGAACAGTATGAGCTCCACATCTGTCACCTATAAGTAAAGAATCGCATTGTGTAAAATTTCTACTATTTGTTGCCCTTGGTCCCATTCTGACCAAACCTCTATAAGTATTTTGAGCTTTACCTGCTGAGATACCTTTAGAAATAATTATACTTTTCGTATTTTTACCGAGGTGCAACATTTTAGTTCCTGTATCTGCTTGTTGGCAATTATTTGTTAAAGCAACAGAATAAAACTTACCTATTGAATTATCCCCTTGTAAAATACAGCTAGGGTATTTCCATGTAATGGCAGATCCGGTTTCGATTTGCGTCCATGAAATTTTTGAGTTATTTCCTCTACATGCCCCTCTTTTTGTAACAAAATTATAAATCCCGCCTTTGCCGTTTTCGTCACCAGGATACCAATTTTGAACTGTTGAATATTTAATTTCTGCGTTATCATGCGTAATTAATTCTACACAAGCAGCATGTAATTGATTTTCATCACGCATTGGAGCAGTACAACCTTCTAAGTAACTAACATAACTATCTTTATCAGCAATGATGAGCGTTCTTTCAAATTGACCAGTATTTTCAGCATTAATTCTAAAATAAGTTGATAATTCCATTGGACATTTTACTCCAGCCGGTATGTAAACAAATGAGCCGTCGCTAAATACAGCTGAATTAAGAGTGGCAAAATAATTATCAGTGTAGGGAATAACAGATCCTAGATATTTTTTTACTAAATCAGGATGCGAATGGACTGCATCCGAAAATGAACAGAAAACTATTCCCAGTTCAGACAATTTTTCTTTAAACGTTGTTGCTACTGAAGTACTATCAAAGACATAGTCCACGGCAACCCCTGTTAATCTTTTTTGTTCTTCTAATGGAATGCCTAATTTTTCGTAGGTGCTTAAAATTGCTGGATCAACTTCGTCTAGACTTTTTAATTTTTTTTTACTTTTTGGAGCCGCATAGTAATAAGAATTCTGATAATCAATTTTTGGATACTTTACATTTGGCCATTTTGGTTCACTCATTTTTTTCCAAGCATTGTAAGATTTTAATCTCCAATCTAAAAGCCATTTAGGTTCCTTTTTTTTTGAAGAAATTAAACGAACAATGCTTTCATTCAGTCCTTTTGGAGCTTTATCAGATTCAATATCAGTTGTAAAACCGTACTTATACTTTTCAGTTACAGATTTAAATGTTTTTTTTGTTTGGATGTCTATAGACATATGAAATATTTTATATATTTTATATAATATATAAAGGACTATATGGCGATGTCAATTTAATTTAGAATAATTCTAAATTAGATTTTGTTGATAAACTAAAGTGAAAAAAGAGTCAATCGGTTTAATTGGATTTGGGGCAATAGGAAAAGATATTTATCATAAAATATCAAAAAATTTTATTGATGGTTATAAAATTACAGGGATTTTTTCAAAAGATATTAATGAAAGTAAAATTAAGCAAAATTTAAAATGTTATTCATTAACAGAACTCCTAAAAAAAAAACCAAACTTAATTATTGAAGCAGCTAGCGTGGATGCTCTTAAAGAATATGCTGAAATTATTCTAAAAAAAAGAATAGATTTTTTATGTTTGTCAGTTTGCGGTTTTGCTGATAAAGCATTCTTTAATAAAATTTATAATTTAAAAAGAAAAATTAAAGGTAGAATTTATATTCCATCAGGTGCCATTGCAGGATTAGATGCCATTTCAGCATCTGCTTTATCAAATGAATTGCAATCAGTTCAACTTATTCAAAGAAAACCACCTTTAGCATTATTATCAAAAGAAAAAGCTCGTATTTTAAAAAAGGAAAAAATTTTATCGAATTCAACTGCTAGAAAAGCATGCCTTGATTTTCCAAGAAATTCTAATATAGCTGGGACACTGGCTATTTGTGGAATCGGATTTGATAAAACAAAAGTCATTATTATTGCTGATCCAAAAGTAAAAAAAAATATTGCGCAAATTAAAGCATCTGGCAAATTTGGCGAATTAAAAATTATTTTGAGGAACAATCCAAGTAATAATCCAAAAACATCAAGATTAACAGCTATGTCGGTTTTAGAGAGTTTAGAAAAAAGAAAAAATTCTTTTTTATGTCCTTTTTAACTTTATTCTTTTAATCCTTCTTTTTTTTCCAATGGCTTTCCAGTTTTTGGATCGATCTCTATGGCATCAAAACCCTTTTTAGTTTCGCCTGCTTGAGTTCCCTCCCTAGATTTTTGAGGAAGTAGCGGTTTGGGTAAGTCATATATTACAAAATCTTGGAGATTACTTAGATCTTCTTCAGTATCAATATCTTCTTTAGCCTCAACTTTTTCACCTTTTTGTAAAATTCCATCACCAAGCCTTAGAAGCGCAGCAGCTACTTGTTCATGGTTTTTACGAGTATATTTTGATTTGTAAGCTCTTGGAATTCCAGAGTTTTTGCCATTTACACTTAATTCAGTTGTCCACATATATATGTAACCTTCTTTTCTTTCTAATTTATTTGGTTCGTGAATTATAGCCCAGTGTAATTGAAATTCTTCAGGAAGCTTTGATGTACTTGGCCAACCTATAAAATTTTTTAGTGATAAAAAAACAATTATAGTAAAAAGTGCCGCAATGAATATTACTATGCTTTTAATAGTCCACATTCCGCCTTTAGAAATAATTATCATCCAAAGGATTAAAGCTATTAAAACTAAAAAGCTTGCGCTTATTCCTATTATCCCTTGTCCCATCTTTCTACTAATTTTTTTGGTAATTTGTTTACATTAATAACATCTCCATTAGATTTTACACTAAACCTGGCGACAGTTACTTCATCACCTTTGTTTTTTAATTCTATAGTTTCTCTTAAAACAACTGAATAAGGATTTATTTTATCTATTTGAATAGTAACGGGTACTGGTTCTTGCCCAACTTTAAAATACATATGTATGTTAATTATATATTCGCCAGGGATAACACCTCTTAACGTAACAATTTCTCTATTTTCAGGAAATAAAATAGTTCCAGCAGCAGTTGTCACTTCATCGTTTCTTTTTCCCAGATCGTCTCTATCAAGGTGCATTAAACCTGGCTCCCTTGAACGAAACCAAACTAAATTACCAACAGGGTCTTCAACATATGTATCGACATCATCTTCTAAGTCATCAGGCCACATGACAGTAATTAAAAATTCTGCTTTAACCTCTATATCGGCTCTTTTAGCAATTGGATTAATTAATAAAAAAGACACTATAAATAAAAAAACAAAACCGATTAAGACATTAAATAATAAATCGACAAATGGTAAGTTGCTATGATACTGACGTTGCATGAACTATTTTCCTCTCCCATCTGTCCCAATTAATAAATCGGTAGCTCTTGCAAGATTAAAATATTGTATTTTTAAAAAACTACCGCAAATAAGGCCAAACAATGTTGTATAAAGTGCTGTAGACATACCTTGAGACATTCTCTCAAGCACGCCTTTCATTGCCTCTTCATTATTAAGATCAACTCCAGCAAATGCACCAGCTAACATAATCAAAAAACCAGCAACCGTTCCAATCATTCCAATAGTTAATAAAAGATCCGATATAAACCAACCAACTTCTTGTCGTCCTCTCCAATCTATATGATTGATTTCTTCTTTTGAAATTTTTCCTTCAATTCCATTAGATATTTTAAATGTTTCTCTTCCACAATGTACGGTTGTAGTTAGAAAAATAATCATTATTAAAAATGAAAGCTTTGTTCTATCTTTATCCCAAACTTCTAAAAAAAGACCAAAATAAGCAAAAGCAAAAGTTATAACAACAATTAAACTAACAAATAACCACCAGTGTAATAACGGTTTCATTTTTTAAAATCCTTTAAAAGAATATTAATTTTTTTTTCTTTTTTTTCAATAAATCTAATTATTTTTTTTGATAATAACAAAAGTTATTTATTTCCGTGATAACTCACTATACGAATAATAAATGTATCTGTTTTTTTTTTAAAATTATATTCTACATAAATATAATAAATTATTTATTATGAAAAAATTTCTAAAACTAATTTTAATTTTATTTTTTTTGTTTAGTTTTTTTGATCTAAATGCAGCTCAAGAAATTAAAATAGTCCATTTAACTAGAGTTATTGAGAGAGAACCAACTATTTATTCAATAAATCCTCAAATAAAAAATAATGGTATTTTAGGAAGTAGAATGGGAATTAAAGATAATAATACAACTGGCAAGTTTACAAATCAAAAATTTGAAC
>Ga0310123_10003223_pt1 | contig 12718 bp, 14 predicted proteins | sample CB6_AW_1057_MG_FD_203505 | JGI IMG/M metagenome (GOLD analysis project Ga0310123, IMG submission 203505) | Marine microbial communities from Western Arctic Ocean, Canada - CB6_AW_1057 | ecosystem: Environmental > Aquatic > Marine > Oceanic | place: Canada: Western Arctic Ocean | collected... | reverse complement strand
CGCACCTAGCCGAGTACACTCGCGATCCCGAATCGGCACGAAAACTGGTGTCCGTCGGCGAGTCGCAGCGGGACGAATCACTCGACGTGAGCCAACTCGCCGCCTGGACCATGCTGGCCAATCTGATTCTGAATCTTGACGAGACGATCACCAAGGGATAATCGCGTTGCCGCTGGACAAACACAAGACACATAGGAAACCAGCCATGGACATCATTCGCGAACACCAATTGCTGCAGACTCGCCGTCATTTCTTCGGCCGCACCGCCACCGGCATCGGGACCGCGGCGCTGACGTCGCTGATGAGTCCGTCGTTGCTGGCGGCGCCGACGGACCGGGACACCGAGAACACGGGCATCCTTGGGACACCGCACTTCATACCGAAGGCAAAGCGGATCATCTACCTGTTCATGTCCGGGGCTCCGTCACAGATCGACCTGCTCGACAACAAGCCGCAGTTGCGCGAGCACTTCGACAAAGAACTACCCGACTCGGTCCGTAGGGGACAACGGCTGACGACGATGACGTCCGGACAGAAGCGGTTTCCGGTCGTCCCATCGATTTTCAAGTTCCGCCAGCACGGCCGATGCGGCGCGTGGATCAGCGAATTGTTGCCGCACACCGCTTCGATTGTTGACGACATCACCATCATCCGCACGGTCAACACCGAGGCGATCAACCACGACCCGGCCATTACCTACATCCAAACCGGCGACCAGAAACCGGGCCGTCCGAGCATGGGGGCTTGGCTTTCCTACGGGCTGGGCCGCATGAGCCGTAACCTGCCCTCCTTTGTCGTGCTGACAGCCACTTGGTCCGGACGTCAAGAGGCACAGGCGCTGTACGAGCGGCTGTGGGGGACGGGCTGGCTGCCGTCGAGGCACGCCGGTGTCGCACTGCGGTCGCAGGGCGACCCGGTGCTGTATCTCTCCAATCCGGCCGGCGTGACCGGCCAAACGCGGCGGCAGATGCTCGATGCGCTGGCCAAACTGAACAGCAAACAGTTCGATTCAGTCGGCGATCCGGAAATCAATACTCGCATCGCCCAGTACGAAATGGCCTATCGCATGCAGACCTCGGTACCGGAGCTGGCCGATATTAGTGGTGAACCGAAACACATTCTCGACATGTACGGCCCGGAAGTTACCACGCCCGGCACGTTTGCCGCCAGTTGTCTGCTGGCCCGCAGGCTGGCGGAACGCAATGTGCGCTTTGTCCAGATTTTTATTCGCGGTTGGGACCAGCACCGCAATTTACCCAAAGACATCCGCAACCAGTGCCGCGACGTCGATCAGGGCAGCGCGGCGCTCATCAAAGACCTCAAACAGCGGGGCATGCTCGACGACACGCTGGTCATCTGGGGAGGCGAGTTCGGCCGGACTGTTTACAGCCAGGGAACGCTCACCAGTACCAATTACGGACGCGATCACCATCCGCGCTGCTTCTCGATTTGGATGGCCGGCGGCGGCATCCGCGGCGGGCTGACCTACGGCAAGACCGACGACTTCAGCTACAACATCCTCGAGAACCCGGTTCACATCCACGACCTGAACGCCACCATCCTGCACTCTCTGGGCATCGACCACAAACAGTTGGTTTATCGCTTTCAGGGCCGCAACTTTCGCCTGACCGACGTGCACGGTCACGTCGTCCATGACGTTCTGGCATAAACCGCCGCCTGAGAACTACGCGGTCCCCGCGCTGGGAAGTTTACCAGTCGTGTCATGAGACACCAGAAGTCTACAGACTGTGGACAGGCTTTTACCGAGCCGCTGGATCGATAAAAGTCATGGTTCAGCCGGAGCTTCGCCCTCCCAAGAACCTCAATTCGGGACGTTCTACGGAGCCGAACGGCGCAAAGAAAAACCCCGTCAGGGACCGGGGATTGGTGGTCAAGTTCTTCAAATCAAGCTGCCAGTTTCTGCTTTCGTCGCCGTCGTTCCATGATGACGATCCCGACCAAACCGATGCCCCAAAGAAGCAGACTTGACGACTCGGGAATCACATTGCTCGGCGGCATCGGGACCATGAAGTCGATCGTCAACTTTGGCCGTAAATCTCCTCCGGGATGCGCTGGCTCAACGCCACCACCACCGATATCGCTCGACGCGAATCTTTGAAAATGGCCCGGCCCTGAATCAAAATTTTGCACGCCATAGTTTGACGCCGTAGCGTCAACCCAGTCCTGGGTCAAAGATGTGAGATCCCATGAGTACCATACATCATCAATCGTTATTTCCGTGATGTCCTCGGGTGTCGCGTTGACTGTGGGGTGGGTTAAAAACGTGACGGTCTCCACCCAGGCGGACGTAATTTGGCTGGCCTTCAGATCAAGGGGAAGGTCGGTAAAGTTATCGTAGTTGAACAATTCGAGGGTCGCGGAATTGATCGTGGACCCTGCGACAACCCCTGGAAAATCTGAAAACTCGATGAGTATAAATTGGTCAAAGGAAGCCGTCTGGTTGGTGCGCAGCTCCCGATGAGTAGCGTGGCTGAAATCCACTGAACTCCAAACCCAGGTATCTTTTCCATCCACCGGCTGCAGGACAATGACGCCTGCCGATTCCGTGCTTGCTGTTGCCAACAAAATTGCTATGCAGGTTTAACAAACAAAAACAACCAATCCAGTCCTTCGTCGCACTTCACACCCCCGAAGAATCTCAAAAAACTTCGTTGTCATTGTTCACATCCCTTTCGGTAACCCACGTTCACGGTTGTAAATCTGCTAACAAGTTTTACTTTCTTCACCCCGAAGGAAACTTTCTCAAGAAAATTCGAAAAAATTACCCAAGTCCCCCAAATTTATCCATGCCGGTGGACAGCCGATGTTTTCTGCCGGCTGGCCCCCGATGATGGGTGCGCGTGAAATGCCGCTGCCTTCCGCTGCAGCGTGTGCTATCATCAAACAAACACGTCTTGCGGTTGTGGTTTTCCAGCGAACAGAGGTGAGAGATGCGACCTTGTCCCGGTTTCATCGTGACGGTGGTGACGTTCTGTGTAAGTGTCGGCTCCACGATCGACATAATTCGCGCGCAGGTCGACACGGTTCGCCCCGGCTCCAAGACAGGCCGATCGCGAAACAGTGCCGGTAGAACAACAATCTACGTCGACATACTGACCGACAAACAAGGGGTCGGGCTGAGAGCGCAACAGTGGCGGCAGACTTTCGAGCAAATCGGGTTTTCGGTGCGCATCCGTCGCAGCATTCTCGACGAAAAACCACAAATCAAAGAGCGCAAGCTCGGCCGACTGCGCGAGGTGACGGTCATCGGCAAACTCGATCGCAGCGGCAAACTGATTTTTCCCGACCGCAGTTTTTCCATCTCAGAGGGGACCGCGCTGCGAGAATGGCTTCGATCGCTCAAGACCTATGGATCGCAAGGGGTGCCGGAAGGTCAACCGATCTGGGGACTGAACAAGGCTCAGTTCACGGCACTCTATCAAGCGCTGAGTACAGCGGTAACGAAGAAGCTTCGCGGACTTCCGCTGGAAAAAGCGCTGGCGAGCATGCCGTTGCCGGCAAAGTATCCGGTCCGATTTTCGGTGGCCGCCCGCAACCGTCTCGCAGAAACGATCGGCAGCGATTCGGGGGTTCGCAATAGGCTGAAAGGGCATAGTACGGGGACGGCGCTGGCACTCATGCTCAATGAATACGATCTCGGATTTCGTCCGTTGCGGACGCCGGAAGCGTCAATCGAATTGGTGATTGAACCGCTGAATACCACACGAGACGTCTGGCCTGTTGGCTGGGAACCGAAGGAAAATCCGGCTAAGACCGCTCCCGAACTGTTCAAATTCGTCCCTGTGCAGCTCGACGACGTCAAGCTCGTCGACGTGCTGCAGGGGATCTCGGCACTGACGGAAGTACCAATTCACATCGATCACTATGGCATCGAGTCCCGGGGCATCGATGTCAACAAAATCGTGGTTTCCTATCCGTCGAAAAAGACAACATGGAGCCTGTTGCTGCGCGGGATAACGGCTCCGCAGAAGCTGACCCGAAAATACCGCATCGATGAACGGGGACGCGCGTTTATCTGGGTGACGCCGTTCTTTCCGAAACGATCACAGAAGTAACAGGACCTCAAAACATGAACTTCACCCTCCCCAAGCCGGTTTCGTGGGGCTGTTTGGTCCGCTATGCCGCAAGCGGAAAATCGGTCGGCGAAACTCGAAACGTGACAAACGCGAACAGAATTCACGTTCGGCGCTCTTTTGCTTTGAAAACGTAACCAGAAACCGATATCTTGGACACACCAGCGTTCAAACGTTCTTGTGTCTCCCAGCGCCTATCGATCAAATGTTCACAGGTCAGCAAATCGTCAACCTGCTCGACGAACTGAAAATCACGCACGTGGTCTGGGTGCCGGACAGCACGTTAGGCCAGTGGGAAGCAGAGCTGAACGCTTCGCCGTCGATTCAATTGATCCGCGTCTGCCGAGAGGGCGAAGCGTGGTCGGTTGCCGCCGGCTTGTATTTGGGCGGAAAGAACCCGCTGGTGATGATTCAGTGTACCGGCCTGTTTGAGTCGGGCGATGCCCTGCGGAACATGCTGCACGACTATCAACTGCCGCTGTTTGCCTTTGTCGGTTACCGCAGCTATCTGAACCAAAGCACACTGCCGGGCGATACCTGCCTCGTGTTCACCGAGCCGATTCTCGACGCCTGGAAGCTCGATTATCGGCTTATTGACGAACCGGGCAAGCTGGAGTTGCTCAAGCAGCATTATCGCAGTTGCCACGAAGAGCGACGTCCCGGCGTCGCACTGATCGCCGAAGGAAAAGCTTAAACGCCCCTTGGCCCAACCGCCAACATCGAAGCCTTTGCAATCATGACCACCGTCCCACAAATGCCGCTGGTCGAAACTCTCCAGGTGCTCCACTCGGTCCGCAGCGACGAGGTGGTGGTGACGGCCATGGGAGTCTCGCGCGAATGGATGCGGCTGAGCTCCCATCCGCTCGACTTTAATCTGGTGCCCTCCAGCATGGGGCAGGCAACCGGTCTGGGATTGGGGCTGGCACTGGCCCAGCCCCGGCAGGGGGTGATCGTCTGCAACGGGGACGGCTCGACGCTAATGAATCTCGGATCGCTGGTGACGATCACCGCGCAGGCACCGCAGAATCTGACGTTGATGATCTTCGATAACGGCATTTACGAGGTGACCGGCGCGCAAACGACACCCGGTTCCGCCGGTTCGCGACAGGACGGCCACAGCCTCGATTTCGCGTCCGTCGCCGGTTCCTGCGGATTTCGGTCACTGTACGAATTCGACGATCTGAACCGCTGGCGTGCGGGAGCCCGTAGCGTGATCGACGACCCCGGCCCCACGTGTGTCGTGCTGAGAATCGCACCGATTCCCGGCGCCGTCGGTCCCCGTTCCCCCGGTCCGGGTCGTCAGCGCGCCATCGATTTCTCCGCGGCGCTCAACAACGGGCCGCTCACGGATTAGCGAACAGCCACCCACCACCCGGCTGCTTGCCGCGATTTCGACCGGCCGAGTTGTTGCCGATGCGCCCCGCTTTCGTTTACTTTGACGCTGTGACCGTGCGGATTGAACTCGGGCCCGTCGTGAGCCGGGTTTGGTTGGGGGCTGAGGCGGTGGGTCCCTCGATGACGGTTTTTTTTCGGGCTGACCGTCGGGTTTCGGCTTCGAGCCACGATCTTCCGCCGTCGGTGAATTGATCTCGGGCACCGGCGGCGGCGGCAGCACGCCGTTCGACTTCTGTTGGGGCTGGAAATCGTACTCTTGCGGGAGGGGGACCTGCTTGTCGCTCGACATTGTCCGATCTTCAGAGGCATCGAACTCGGAAACGATCGAGACCGTTGTCACCACGCGCGGTTGAGAGCCGCGTCTACCCGGCCCCTCGTTGTACACCCAGCGAAAGTGCTCGACCCGTGGAGCATGGTACGGCAAATAGTCGATCTCCTCGAAAAAAATCGCCGGCGTTTTCAACGTATTGTAGTCGGCCCAAAAGCGCCTGACCTGCTGCGGACCTCGGAAGGCACATCGGAAACACAAACGGAAACACAAAATAGCACGATCAACAGAATCGGCACCGGCTGTCTGATGCCGAGCCTCCGGCGAGGCTGTGCCGAAACCGACACGAAAATTCAGTCGTTCGTTTCATCGTTTTGAATCGAGGACCCCGACGAGACGTATCAACCAATCTGCCCGCGTACACTCGGTTTTCACGGCAACAACGTCATCGGCTTCGGCTTTGGAAGCCAACGCTTACTCGATTGATCGTCTTCTGATCGTCTCCGTCGAAAGAATCGCTCCACGGAATCTGCTCTCGGCGACGCTCACCAAGAACCGAGACCGGTACCGGTTACCGAGCCCGCACTACCCGACCAGCCGATCCAACCGGCATGATCGGAAAAGTTTTTAAACTGGCGGCGTGCTCGCTGCCCCTTCCGACCACACCGCGTCGCGCAAATCCGCGAACAATCGGCTGAAGGCTTCCAGTTGGTAGTGAGCATTCAGCCCGCTGGGATTCGGCAGCACCCACAGCGTTGCTCCGGCAAGATTCTCGTTCTGCCGACCGATGCGGACCTCTCTGCGACCGAATGCCGTCCGGTACGCCGTCATCCCCAAAAACACGGCATGCTCGGGCCGGAAACGTCGAATTTTACGGATCAGCTTCTTCAGGCCGCGTGAGAGTTCGTCGGCCGAAATTTCGTCGGCCCGAGCCGTCGCAGCATCGCAAATGTTCGTGATACCGCAGTCGCTTTGGAGCAGCTCCCGGTCTTGGAAACCCGTGAGCCGCCGGGGGGTGATTCCGGAGGCAGAGAGCGCCGAAAAAAACCGATTCCCTGGCCTCGCAAAATGATGTCCGACCGCCGCCGAATACAAACTCGGGTTGATCCCCACAAAGAGAATTTTCAGACGGGGCACAATAACGTCCGGGACCGTTTTCCCATAAGCCTCATCAAGCTGTTGCCGAGTTGGTTTCCGAGAGTCGTTCATTCACAAGCATCACAGGCCAAATCAATCAGCACGCTTTGTCACTGGTTATCTCATCACACCGAATCCGCAATCCAAAATCCGAAATCCCATCACCCTTTGATGACCCCAATCGGGCGCATGCGGGCCACCTTCTTCGAAAGTCCGGCACGATGCACCACGTCGACCACCAGATTCACGTCTTTGTAGGCGTCGGGCTGCTCTTCGGCCAGCCCTTTCCAACTACGGGCCCGGGCGATCACCCCTTGGCGGCGGAGTTCGTCGTCAATGCGGCGGCCGCGCGCTATTTTGACTGCTTGGGTCCGGCTCATCTTCCGTCCGGCGCCGTGGCAAGTCGTGCCGAACGTTTGCTCCATGCTCCCTGGCTGACCGACGAGCACCCAACTGGCGCGGCCCATATCGCCGGGAATCAACACCGGCTGACCGACCTGGCGGTAAAGGTCGGGCAGGTCGGGATGACCGGGGGGAAACGCCCGCGTCGCGCCCTTGCGATGCACCCAAACGCGCTTCAAGCCGCCGTCGATACGATGTTCTTCGAACTTGGCGATGTTGTGGGCCACGTCGTAAACGAGTTTCATCCCCAGCTCGGTCCAGGGGCGGTTGAAAACGGTCTCGAACACCTCGCGGGCCTGCCACATCAGCAACTGCCGATTGCACCAGGCGTAGTTTGCAGCCGCTCGCATGGCCCCCACGTAGTGTTGTCCCTCGGGACTGTTGGCCGGCGCGCAGGCCAGTTGGCGATCGGGAAGCTCGATGCCGTACCGCTCGGGAACACCCCGCAGGGCCCTGAGCGCGTCGTCACAGACCTGGTAACCTAGCCCACGGGATCCGGAATGAATCATTACGCACACCATGTCTTTTTTGAGGCGCATGATCGCGGCGGCCTCGTCGTCGAAGATGGCGTCGACGACCTGCACTTCCAGAAAATGATTCCCAGAACCGAGCGTGCCGCACTGACGCTTGCCGCGTTCCAAAGCGCGCTCGCTGACGTTTTCCGGCAGCGCCCCTTCGAGCTTTCCGCGCGCCTCGGTGTGTTCGACGTCCTCCTGAATCGCCAGACCACGCTGCTTGAGCCAGCCAACTCCCTCGACCATCAACTGGCGAAGCTCCTTGTGGCTGAAGTGATATTTACCCGTTTTGCCAACTCCGCAAGGAACGTTGCGGAACAGCTCTTCAACCAGATTGGAGATCAGCGGTTTGACGTCGTGGTAGGAAAGGTTCGAGCGGACCAGCCGCACACCACAGTTGATGTCGTAACCGACACCGCCGGGAGAAATGACGCCCCCCTCTTCGGGATCGGTCGCGCAGACACCGCCGATGGTGAACCCGTACCCCCAGTGAATGTCGGGCATGGCCAGGCTGGCGACCTGAATGCCGGGCAGAAACGCAACATTGGCGACCTGTTCGGGCGCCTGATCTTTGCGAACGAGGTCGATCAACTCTTCGCTGGCATAGATCAGTCCGTCGACGCGCATGCCGGATTTGTAGCTACTGGGGATCCGCCAGCAGCAATCGTTGACGCGGAGCAGCGGTCCGCTAAAGGCGGGTTTGGGCATTGTAAAAAACCTTTCAGCAGTCAGGCTGGATGGGCCATTTGCGGCATAGACCCGAAAGCTTGTTTTTGAGGAACTTTCGTGGGGATCAGTGGGGGAGATGCTCCCTCCTCGCCAATGCTTCTCGTCAGTTCCATTACATCCGGTCCAGGGTGCGATAGTTGATCGCTTCGCTCAGGTGGGCGAAGCCGATGGCTTGGCTCTGCTCCAGGTCGGCAATGGTGCGGCTGACGCGGAGAATTTTGTCGTGAGCGCGGGCCGACAGTCCCATTTCTTCCATGGCCGATTTCAACAACGACTCGGCGTCGGCATCGAGACGGCAATGCTTACGAGTCTGCCGGGGCGCCATCTGACCGTTCAGTCTGTTCGGTTCGTCCTTGAAACGCTGCTGCTGAATCTCGCGGGCCGTGATGACCTGTTCCCGCATCTGGGCGCTGTCAGTGCCGGTGCGATCGTCCGTCAGCTCGCGGAACGGCACCGAAGGGACTTCGATGTGAATGTCGATTCGATCCAGCAACGGACCTCTGATATTTTCTTTTAACATATATCATGCTAGAACGGCCAAAACGCCTTGAAATGCTATGCTTCGACACGTTTCGAGCTTTCCGAGGGGAGAAGAAATGACCATCGTTCACAGCTACTTGAGATTCAGCGATCCCATGTTTTTGTTCCAAACTCCAAGCTTGTGGCATTTTCTGAGACTGCACGCTTGATTTGATCGGATGCTCCTTCGGAGAACTCAGCGTTAATTTCTATAGTGATCTTGAGAGAAGCATGTGGATCACTAGCGAGCAAGCTGATGATTTCTTCGGCCACTTGGACCATACGCATCTTGGCTGTTGAGGGATTGATCTCGATGGAGCCATAGAACGCACGGGCCTTCTGTGTCTCTGTGACGGTCTTTGTGCCTGTAGTAGAGGATGTTCATCCTCCGTCAGTATCGCCGCCTGTGCTGGTTGGGTCCTCAACCGTGACTTCCTTCACCAAGCTCGCTTCATACTTGGTGGCCGCTTCCGGCTCGATCAACAGCAATGTGTCATCCAACTGGACGTTATCATCGCCGAATTTGAAGCCATCGTACTTTTCACCGGTCTGGCCGTAAGCCGTGTCAAAAAAGTCCTTGTTTCCGGCTCCCTTGATGATTGCTTGTTCCAAGACCCTACGTCAACTCAGATGCGGCAGGCACAAATAGCGGTTCGAGTCATCCCAGAAGGTCATTGCACCAACACAGGTCTTGTCGTCCTTCCAGTACAGGTCTTTCAGCTTCGACCTCAAATGGATTGGGGACCACACCGAAATGACCAATTCATTCTCGGTGCAGACACGTTCGATTTCGGGTCCGAAGGCACTTCCGCTGGTGTTGAGTTGAAATGCCTCGATGGTTAGCTTTTGATCGGTCGGCGTGGTCATCACCGGGCAAAGAATCCATCGGTAACATTCACGGGCAACACGCGGTAGGACATCTTCGGCAGTTGCCAATTCCTTTTTGGCCTGCTGCTCTTGGAGCCGGTCGATATTCAATCGGCCTTCTTTGACATCATCGACGATGAACCCCCAGGTAAGGGCTGTTCGCACACAGTCCTTTACTCGTGTCAGGGTTGACCAATCTGGTGCCACAAAGATCAGCCGGTTGCCTCGATAGCGCGGTTTGGTGCCATTGTAACGGATGAAGTCATCCACCGAGTTGAATGCGGCCTTGGTGTCATCGCACATATAATGGCTGCTTGGTGGGAGTAGAACCAAGCGAAGTGCGGCATCGTCTGGTACGTCAGCGTGCGGCGTAAAGATGTGAATACCATCAAAAGCACCGGCCCCGATGGTCATCTTTTTGAGGACGATGGCGATCTTGCTCAGGACCTCGTTTTTGTCATCAAAGCGGCCCTTGCAATCTTCCATCTCACGCCGCAGATTGGCCCGTGTGTCGAACCAGAACCTCGTGGCGTCGTGTGATTTGTCGCCAGAGCTATTGAGATAGTGGAGACGGTCAGTGAGGCGGTTCAGAGCATCTGAGTACAGCGAAGATGACTGGCCCGGTTACAAGCAGCCGATGAGTACCCTTGCTCGGTCGATGCCACGCACCCCTTGTTGGGTTCCACCAGAGGACGGCGCACTTCCCAAGAACAATGTGCGTGCGACTCGACGTGCGGCCTGTTGCTGGCCGAAGCGTGTCTCCTTGGTGTCCAGTGCCGTAGTTTCTACCCGTTCGCCGTCGATGTCTTTTTCGAGGACCGCATCCCACCCAGGAGCCAGGTAGTAAACCAATTCATTGCGCGAATCACCGTCGTATAGTGGAAGGCTGCCGGGAAGAATCATGTGGTCGGCATTCTGATCCTTCCAGAGCCGGTAGATGACCTTGGCCACCAACTTGAGAACGCCACGTGTACGTTGAAAGCTTTCAAGTGTCGTCCAATCCTCAAAGAGGCGGTTGAAAACTTCTGGGTGAATTGGGTATCGGCCGTGATCGGCCACGGCATCCTGCCAGCTAAATGCGACCGGGTCGAGGGAAAGCTGCTCGCTGTAAAAGTCGACCGCTTCGGCCAGTGAACCGACCGCGTACACATCAACGCCGTCCACCACAGATGCCTCGTGAGCATTGGCAATCGGGACCAGCAGCCCGCGCTTGCCCTGGGCCTTGGTGGCCAGCGCCATCGACAGAACGCCTTTGACGGGACGAAGCCTGCCGTCCAGGGCCAGTTCGCCGACCGCGGCATACTGCTCGAAACGATCCGACTATAGCTGACCGCTGGCGGTCAGCAGTCCCAGGGCAATCGGCAAATCGAAGGAAGGGGCTTCCTTCGGCAAATAAGCCGGCGAAAGGTTGATCACAATCCGGTCGATCGGCCGTATATAGCCGCTGTTGACCAGCGAGCGTTCGACCCGGTGTGTGCTCTCGCGGACGGCTGCCTCCGCCAAGCCGACGAGGATTGTTTTCGGCATGGCGCCGGGTGAGATATCGACTTCCACCTCGACCGGTTTGGCCTCGATGCCGAACAGTGAATAGGTGAATAGTTTGGCAAACATTCCTCGATGACAGAGAACGATGGGCGGCTGAACGAATTTCCCCCCAAGCCATCTCATTTTGTGGCTGGCGCTGCCGGTCTGCAAGCACTCCGGAAAAATCGACTTTTTTCACACGAGCAGCAGAGGCTCGTTGAACGCTCCCCACAACGTGGCGCGAGACGCAGTTGAGGTCGATTTCCAATGACGAGGACGTTAACCTGGAAGTAACTCAAATTGTAGGCGGAAAAGACGTCTGATCACGGATGCCACAGCGCGGCCTTCGGCCTTAACCAAAGAAGTTCACCACCAAGACACGAAGAGGCCGACAACCGCGATCAATAAGCAACTGAGGTGAGTATCCACTTTCGATTCGACATCTCATCAGTTCGAGTGCGAAGAATCGTGAGCAGTAAAAAACCACGAATGACGCGAATAACACGAGCCAAGTAGCCCAAATTCGCGCATCTTGTACTTTGATTCGTTTCATTCGTCAGATTCGTGGTTGCTCTTTTGCCGTTTTTTTCGTGGCTTCGTGCCTTGGTGATTATTCTCTACTCCGGTTGCTCCTGAAACCTTCGCGCCGCACAACGAAATATGAGGTAACAGAATATGCAAGTCTTGCGAATTGTGTGTTTCATGGCCGTATCAGGCGTCTGTCTCGGAACGTCGCCGGTCGTCACCGAGAAAGCGATGGCAGAGGAAGGATGGGGTAAGATCACCGGGCAGATTCTCTTCGACGGTGAGGTTCCCAAGCCGAAGCTCCTGGCCGCCAAGGGGAATCTGCAGGTGAAGGATCCGACGATCTGTGCGGCCAACGACCTCTTTAGTGACGAGTTGATCGTCGATCCGAAGACGAAGGGGGTCGCCAATGTCTTTGTGTTCATCCACACCCGCACGGCCAAAGGAATGAAGATTCACCCTGGCTTGCAAAAGAACAAGCAGAAGGAAATCGTCTTCGACCAGAAAGGTTGCCGTTTCATCCCGCACGTGATGATTGTTCGCACCGACCAGAAGGTAATTGTGAAATCGGGCGACGGCTGCGCACACAACACGCACACGACCGCGATTTTCAATCAGGAACGCAACTTCTTGCTCAGTCCGAACGACCGAAAGGGTGTCAAGTTGTCTTTCCCAAAATCCGAATCGTTGCCGATGCCGGTCAAATGCGACATTCATCCCTGGATGAAGGCGCATTGGCTGAT